>Ga0209227_1000234_pt1 | contig 48165 bp, 29 predicted proteins | sample YNPBryantNP2012_FD_185815 | JGI IMG/M metagenome (GOLD analysis project Ga0209227, IMG submission 185815) | Anoxygenic and chlorotrophic microbial mat microbial communities from Yellowstone National Park, USA - YNP Bryant NP 2012 (SPAdes)... ...
CGGGTCGGAGAACCTGGCGGCGCGGTTGCGTCAGCGGCTGACGCAGATTCGCACACAGGAAGAGGAAGCCAACCGCCAGATGCGGGCCGAACTCGACACGCTACCGGACTTCTTCGCCCGTCCCCCGCATTTTGGTGGTCCGCGGGCCCGGTTCGAGGAAGCGTGGCGGGCCATCGCTGTGACCGAGGAACTCCGACCGATTGTCGCGCTGGCCGAGACCGGCGCGCCGGACGTGGAGCCGCGCCTGCGGCAGATGCTGGCCCGGGCGCGCGCCGACAGTGCCGCCGTCGCCCGCCGCTATGCCGCCGTGCCCGATGCCGCCTCCGCGTGGTTCGCGGTTGTCAGTGCGGTCACGTACTTGTGGGAGTATCTGGTCGGGGTCGTGCGGGCCGGAAGTCTGCAACTGTCCGCGACGATCCTGGCGACGCTGTTCGGCGGCATGTTCGCGATGTACGTGCGGAATCTGAAGGTCGCCGAGCGACTGGTGTACTGGACGGCGGAATTCGCCGGCGAGCGTCCTCTGGTCATCAGCTTCGCCGTGTTCCTCGTGACCGCCGTGATCTTCACCTCGGTGGGCGGGCTGGGCACTGTCATCATGCTTGGCACCATCATTCTGCCGATCCTCCGATCGGTTGGGTTGAGCCCCGTCGTGGGCGCCGGCGTGTTCCTGATTGCGATCGCGACCGGCGGAACGCTGCACCCGGTCGCACGCCGACTGTGGATGGACTTTTATGGCCTCCCGGCGGCGCAGCTCGACACCATTCTCTGGACCATGGTCGGGCTGTACACCGCCTGCGGAGTGGCTTGGTGCTGGTGGGGCACGCGACGCGCCCGGCGGACCAGCTTCTGCGCGGTCGCCGCGGAGCGCGGCTGGGCCGCGGTCCGGGAGGTGCCGGCCCGGCTCATGCTCGCCCCGTTCATCCCGGTGGGGCTGGTGTACTTTGGCGGCGTGGAGGAGATTACCGCTTTCACAATCTCGATCGTGTACATGTACCTCTGTGTGCTGCGGCGGTCCGGCGGCGTGCGCGTCCTGGCGCGTTCGTTGATCGAGGGGGCGCAGGCGGTGGTTCCGCCCGTCCTCCTGATGGTCGGAATCGGCATGCTCATCACCGCTCTGGCTACACCGCCCGTGCAGGGCCATCTGCGCCCCCTGCTGGCCGCCGGCGTGCCGGAGTCGCGCTGGGGATACATCCTGTTGTTCTCGGCGGCGGCCCCGTTGGCCCTGTACCGCGGTCCACTGAATGTCTGGGGCATGGGGCTGGCTGTTTCGGCCACCCTGCTGGCGACCTCTTCACTGCCGCCCGCCGCGATCCTGTGCGCGCTGCTGGCGGCCGGAATGTTGCAGGGCGTCTGCGACCCGACGAACACGGCTAACGTGTGGATCGCCGGCTTTCAGGGCATCAGCGTCAATCAGATTCTCCGCTACACGCTCTTGCCCGTGTGGGCGGCCGCGATCGTCGCCGTCGTGATCTTCGGTTTTCGGTTCGTCCGTCCGTGAGCGCAAGATGGTGGCTTGATCACCAAGGTGTTGGTCACCCCCGTGCCAGACGGAGTGCCAGTCCGGAATGCGACGGCGGAACCGGCGGCAAGCCCGGGTCGAAGCGGGTGCGCTCGCCGCCGCCCCGGCACCGTTCAGCGGAGTCCTGAATGATGCGCCCCCAGCGTGTCCGCATCGGTATCGACGTCGGCGGGACCTTCACGCACGCTGTCGCGCTGGACGCCGACACGCTTGAACTGGTCGGGAAAACCCGCGTTCCCACCACGCACTCGGCGACGGAAGGCGTGGCACGCGGCGTCATCACCAGCCTGGAAGCGCTTCTGCGGAACTGCGCGCTGAAGCCCGAGCAGGTTGTGTTGATCGCCCATTCCACCACCCAGGCCACCAACGCCTTGCTCGAGGGCGATGTCGCTCCCGTCGGGATCGTCGGCATGGGCGGTGGGGGGAGTGCGTGGCTGGCACGCCGGCAGACGGCCATCCGCCCGATTCGGCTTGCACCGGGGCGATTCCTGACGATTCATCAGCGCTTCATTCGCAGTGAGCGGGTCAGTGAGCAGACCGTCAACCAGGCGCTGGACGACCTGGTGCGCGCCGGGGCTCAGGTGATCGTGGCCGCCGAAGCGTTCGCCGTCGACGATCCGCGGCGCGAGGAACTCGTTTGCGAACTCGCCGCCCGCCGCGGACTGCCGGCGACTGCCACCCACCAGGTCAGTCGCCTGCACGGACTGGGCATCCGCACCAGGACCGCCGTCATCAACGCCAGCATGTTGCCCCGCATGCTCAGCACCGCCGAGATGACTGACCGGGCGGTCAAGGCCACCGGCCTTACGGCGCCCCTGATGATCATGCGCAGCGATGGCGGACTCATGAACATCGAGGAGATGCGCCGCCGACCGATCCTCACGATGCTTTCCGGCCCGGCGGCGGGGGTGGCGGCAGCCTTGCTGTACGCGCGCGTGACCGATGGCCTGTTCCTGGAAGTCGGCGGCACGAGCACCGATATCAGCGTCATCAAGGGCGGTCGTTGCCAGATCCGCAGCGCCGCCGTCGGTGGACAAAATCTGCACGTCCGCACATTGGACGTTCGCACGATCGGATTGGCAGGCGGGTCGCTCGTGTATCTCCGCGACGGCCGAATCGCGCAGGTCGGGCCGCGCAGCGCGCATATCGCCGGTCTGAGCTACCTGAGTTTCACCGACCGCCCGCCACACTCGTTTACCGCCGCCACCTGTCGCCACGAGCACGAGGAATACCTCGCGGTTGAGGCGCAGGGCGAGAAACTGGCGGTGACACCCACCTGCGCCAGCAACCGCTTGGGCCTCGTGCCCGCGGGCGACCCCGCCGAAGGTCGACGCGATCGCATCGACCCCGCCTTCGACCGGCTGGCAGCGCACTGCGGGATGACGGACGGCGGGCAGCTCGCCGAAGCCATCATGCAGCAAGCGGCCCGCGTCGTCATCCCCGTACTCGAGGCGCTGATCGCCGCGTCACGCCTGGATCGTGACCTGGTGCGGCTGGTCGGCGGAGGTGGCGGGGCGTCCGCCGTCGTGCCCTACGTCGCCCGCAAGCTCAACCTGCCGTACGAAACCGTCGCGAACGCCGACGTCATCAGCGCCATCGGCGTCGCTCTGGCGCTCGTCCGGGACACGGTCGAACGAACGGTCATTGCGCCCACCGACGACGACATCCGCCGCATCCGCGAAGAAGCCCGACACAGTGTCCTGCGCATGGGGGCGGCGGCGGACACGGTCGAAGTATTTGTCGAAGTGGACGCGAAGCGCAATCTGCTGCGCGCCACCGCCGAAGGGGCCACCGAAATCCGCCGACAGGAGTTGCGCCGCCGCGAGCCGAATGACGCCGAGCGGCGGGAGCTGGTGGTCACGAGTCTGGGCGCCGGAGCCACCTCGCCCGAAGTGGTGGCGACCGCAGCGGGCTTCGAAGTGTGGTCGGCCCGCCGAGTCGTACGCCGGTTGTGGGGGCTGATAAGCGAGCCGCGACGGGCGGTGCGTGTCCTGGATCGTGCGGGCACCATCCGCTGGGCCAGTAACCACGCGGACGCGCGCATCAGTACGGTCGCCACGGCCGAGCGGGACCTCGAAGCGCTGGCGGAGTCGCACACTTCGTACTCCGACGCCGGGGCGATCATTCCCCGTTGTTATGTGCTTCTCGACGGGCGGATCGTGGACCTCTCCGGTCTGGCGGAGCTGAAGCAGGTCCTGGGGGTGCTGCGCATGGAGCTTCAGAGGCACCCGTCGTCGGCCGAGTGTGTGCTGCTGGTGAATCTGGCGCCCGACTGATCAGGGCAGATACGCTCCGTGCGACCGCAGTCGGGCCCGCAGATCGTCTGCGTTCACCGCGCGGACATCACCCGTCGGCTGACAAGCGGCCAGGGCGGCAGCACAGCCGGCGGCCTCGCCCATGGCCAGACAGTTGGGCATCGTTCGGACGGACCCTTGGACCGCGCGGTCCGTGCTGATGCACCGACCGGCCACCAGCACGTTGTGCAGCGTACGGGGTAGCAGGCAGCGGTACGGAATGCCGTGCGACTCGCCCGGCTGGTAGGCGTGAATCCGCGCTTCCCAGTCGATCGGCCGGCCGAGCTGCTGCTCCCACTGCTTGCGCGACAGGTGGATGTCGATGTAGTACGCGTTGCGCGCGATCTCATCCGGAAAACTCCGCCGCGCCAGGTAGTCGTCCAGCGTCAGCACATAGTCGCCCACAATGCGCCGGGTTTCGCGGACGCCGATCTGTACACCACTGCTGACGATCCACGCCCGTTCGCACCCGGGACAGTACTTGCGGATGAAGTCCGTCAGGTGCCGGATCAGCCGGCGACCTTCGAAGTGCGCGCGCGACAGAGCTTCGGCGTCGGTGGCGTCGACATCGAAGACGTGCCCGAAGTTCAAGCCGATCGTGGTTTCGGACTGGTACGCGACGTTGGCGCCCTCCTCGACGATTTTCAGATCGCCCGCCGCCTTGGCGGCCGCGATCGCCGGCTTGAGCAACAGATTCCGCCCGTTGTCTGCCCACAGCCACTCTTGCAGTCGCCGGTTGTCGATGCCGGCCAGCACGAAACACAGCGTGCAGGGCTGGAGCTCGCCGGTCTGCGCGTCACCTTTTTCAAAGGGTGCGCCGCTGGCAGCCACCACGTCCGCGTCGCCTGTCGCGTCCACCACCACGCGGGCGCCCAGGCGCGCCAGGCCGGATTTGTTGTGCACGATAACAGATTCGACGACCGCGCGACCTTCGGCTGCCGGCCTTACCACCGCATCCACGAAGTGCGTCAGAAACAGAACGCGTGCGCCCGCCTCTGTCACGCGCCGGTCATAGATCAGTTTCAACAACTCCGGATCAATCGGCACCCAGTCGAGCGCATCCCGGGCAATATGTGGCATGCCGGCTTTCATCTCCTCGAGCACGGCCCGGGCAATGCCGCCGATGATGGGCTTTTGGCGATCGGTAAAGGGGCACCAGGCCGGCACGAGTGCCGCGGTGCCCATCCCACCCAGAAAGCCGAACTGCTCGATGAGTAACGTGCGGGCGCCTTCGCGGGCCGCCGCGATGGCCGCCCCGCATCCGGCGGGTCCCCCGCCGACCACCAGCACGTCCACCGTTTCCTGTACGGGCAGACGGCTCCAGGCCGATTGCAGCTCGGGCCACGTGTTCGATTTGTGTGCTTCGGGCATCGCTCACTGCGCTCGCTTACCCCGCTGGGCGCCGCCTATTATACGCGCGTCGGCGGCCGCCGCGCGGGTGCGCGCGACCGGCTGCCGTGTCTCCGGGAGCAAGCATGGATCCTGCGCGTCTTGAACAGTTACGCGACACTTGGCGAGCGGCCCTGCTGGAGGACGTCGTACCGTTCTGGGAGCGGCATGGCGTCGATCGCGAGTATGGCGGGTTCCTCACCTGCCTGGATCGCGCGGGCCAGTTATACAGCACGGACAAGCCGGTGTGGTTTCAGGGCCGCGGGACATGGCTGTTTGCGACCCTGTACGACCGCGTCGAAGCCCGTCCGCAGTGGCTGGCCATCGCGCAGCGCGGGGCGGAGTTCCTGGCGCGACACTGCTTCGCCCCCTCGGGAAAGATGTACTTCCTCGTCACGCGCGACGGACAGCCGCTGCGAATGCGGCGGTACGTGTTCAGCGAGGTCTTCGCGACGCTGGCGCTGGCCGCGCTGGGTAAGGCCACACGCGACCCGGTTACCTGTCGGCGGGCCGGTGAGGTCTTCGAAAGCTTCGTCCGGTACACGCAGACACCCGGCCTGATCGAGCCCAAGCTGAATCCCACCGTGCGCCCGCTGAAAAGCCTGTCGCCGCGAATGTGCCTGCTGAACCTGGCGGACACACTCGCCGCAACGGCCGAAGCCGTGCCCGGGTCGGGGCTGCGCGAGTCGGCACACTACGAGCAGATCATCGACGACTGCATCGCAGAGATCTTCCGTGACTTCGTGAAGACGGCGGACGGGTACGTCCTGGAGTACGTGATGCCGGACGGGACGCCGATCGACGCGCCCGAGGGCCGCGTGATGAACCCGGGCCACGCGCTCGAGGTGGCGTGGTTCATCCTGGAGGTCGTCCGGCGGCGGCGGGCGAAAACCGGGTCGGTCGGCGGCTCAGCGGCGGCACCGGCCCAGGACGGAAAGCTTCTGGCCGGCGCATGTCGGATCATCGACCTGTCGCTGGAGCGCGGCTGGGACCAGGAGTATGGCGGACTGCTGTATTTCGTCGATGTGCACGGCCGCCCGCCGACGCAGCTCGAGCACGATATGAAGCTCTGGTGGCCACACAGTGAGGCGCTCTACGCGACGCTGCTGGCGTATGCCATGACGGCGGAGCTGCGGTACGCGCAGTGGTATGAACGCATCCACGAGTGGACGCTGGCGCATTTTCCAGATCCGCAGTTCGGCGAGTGGTTTGGCTACCTGCACCGCGACGGGACCGTGTCCACACCTTTGAAAGGCGGCATCTGGAAAGGACCGTTTCACATCCCGCGCGCCATGCTCTACTGCTGGAAATTGCTGGAGGAACTGAGCGCTCGAGGTGGCGCGGCCTGAAACCACGCCGTCGGACCGGCACACGCCGACCCAGCTTTCATGTGCGCCAATACACGCGCAGCCGCGTGCAGATGCTGACCGCGGCGCTGAGCGCCAGCGTCTTGATCAGCCCGCGCAGGACGCCGAGCCACGGCGTGGCCAATACCCGCCCGAGCCACGCTTCCAGGCCGGTCAGATGAAAGACAGGGGCGACGAAGTTCCGCACGCCGGCGTACGCGATCATGGGATTCTGTCCGCTGTCGATCAGCAGCCACAGCCACCGTCCGGCGCGGAACACTTCGATCAGGACGGTGAAAAAGACCAGCGCAAAAATCGCCAGCCCGCTGGTGACGAAGTAGTAGCTCATGGTCGGTCGGTCCTTCTTGATGCCGCCTTCGTACGCTTCGAATACAAGGCCGACCATCAGCCAGAGCACACCCCACGTGTATAGCCGGCGCAGCAGGCGCGCCGGTGCGTCCGCCGGGCGTCTGAACAGGCACGCGCCCGCGGCGCACAGGGCGGCGGCGCAGAACGTGGTCCACGGCAGCCAGCGGGCCTGCAAACCCGCACAGATCAGGATGCTCAGGGCCGGCATCAGGAGCACGATTCCGAGGAATCGCACGCGCGACCAGGGCACGGGATCCGCCTGCGTCGGCGACCGTGCGACACCGGCTTGGCAGGCCTGCTGCCATTCCAGAAGGAGATCGCCGACAAGCGTGCCCGGCAGCACGATGAGCAGATATTGCTGGAAGTACAGCCGATACAGCGCCGGTACGGGCGTCCAGTTCCAGACCGTCTGCACCCAGCCGTCCGGCACCTGCGCCAGCCGCACGCCGATGACCGCCAGCATGAAGCCCAGCCGGAGGGCCGGCTCGTGTCGGGTGACGAGCCAGATCAGCGAGCCGGTCACGACCGTGTTGGCCAGCACGACGATGATGATGTCGCTGCGGGCGGCAACACGATTGATGTCCGCCAATATGGCGTCGAAGTCGTTCCACGCGAGACTCAGCCCGCCCCCGTCGCGGTGGCGGGTCAGAACGACGAACGCGACCATGCCGGCCCCGCCCAGGATTCGTACCAGCGCCCGTAGACGGCCGGGCCACTGCGCCGGCAGCCGTGTCAGCGCCAAAAAGAGCAGCGCGAAGCCGAGCAGTCCCAGCCACCAGGTGCGACTGTCGGGCGGTGACTGGATCTTCGCGGGGACGATGTGGTCCACATACAAAGCGAAGATCAGCAGCAGCAGCCCGCGCCGCAGGCTGTGCCCTGCCAGGTGCCATCGCGAAACGCCGCGGGCCAGACGCGCCGACAGCGCCAGCGGAATCGCCGCTCCCATCGAAAACAGGAAAAACGGGAAGACGAGATCCACCCAGGTCAGTCCCGGCAAATCGGGATTGAACTTATGCGCCGGCGGCGGAACCTGCGCGTGGTACATCCAGGCCGGCAGGTGCGTCCCGTCCGCCTGGACGCCGAAGGGAATCATTCCGGACAGCGCCATCGTCAGGATCGCCAGCCCGCGTAAAGCGTCCAGAGCGGCGGCGCGGGTCGGCAGCGGGCCGCGGACCGCCCCCGCGGCGTCAGCTTCGTGTGCCGCGAACATGGCGGTGCATGATACCCGCGACCCTCGGAAATCGGTCCCCCCGCGGGCGTTCGCCAGGCTGGACCGTCCCGGTCACAGTTGCCAATGGTCAGAAAGACCGGTAGAAACTCCGGCAACCTGGAACGGGCGTGCCGCCCTGGCCGCCTTCCGGGCGCTGAAACTGAACCTGGAGACGAAGATGAAATCCTCGGCAGCGGACACGCTGAAGCAGAAGATTGCGGATCGCAAGCTAATGGTCGGGGTGGTGGGGCTGGGCTATGTGGGCTTGCCGCTGGTGCGTGAGTTCTGCGGCGCCGGCATCCGCGTGTGGGGCTTCGACATCGACGAGCGCAAGGTGCGCATGCTCCGCGCCGGGCAGACGTATATCGAGCATCTGCCCGGGAAATTCTTCCAGGACCTGATTCGTCGCCGATTGTTCACCCCCACGGCCGACATGGATCAGCTGCGGCGCCCGGACGCGATCCTGATCTGCGTCCCGACGCCACTGGACAAGATGCGCGAGCCCGACATGTCGTACATCGAGAACACGACGCTGGACATCGCGCGACGACTGCGGCCCGGACAGTTGATCGTGCTGGAATCGACCACCTACCCCGGCACGACGCGGGAGGTTTGCCAGCCGATGCTCGACGCGACCGGCCTGCGGCTGGACCGCGATTACTTTCTGGCCTTCTCGCCGGAACGGGAGGACCCCGGGCGGACGGACATTACGACCAAGCGCATTCCGAAGGTGGTGGGCGGGGTGACGCCGACGAGCGGCAAGCTGGCGGCGGCGGTGTACGCGCTGGCGCTGGAACGCGTGGTGCCGGTGTCGTCGGCGGATGTCGCGGAAGCCTGCAAGATCGTGGAAAACGTCTACCGGTGCGTGAATATCGCATTGGTGAATGAGTTGAAGATGCTGTTCGACCGGATGGGCATCGATGTGTGGGAGGTGATCGAGGCGGCCAAGACCAAGCCCTTCGGTTTTCAGGCCTTCTATCCCGGCCCGGGCCTCGGCGGACACTGCATCCCGATCGATCCGTTCTACCTTTCCTGGAAGGCGCGGGAATTCAACATGACGACGCGCTTCATCGAGCTGGCCGGGGAGATCAACACCCGCATGCCGGAGTACGTGCTCGGCCGCGTGATGGCGGCGCTCAATGAGCGCGGTCAGTCCCTCAAAGGCTCGCGTGTGCTGGTCCTCGGACTGGCCTACAAGAAAGACGTGGACGACGTGCGCGAGTCGCCCGCCGTCACGTTGATCGAGTTGCTTCAGAAGCACGGGGCGGCGGTGGACTACCACGATCCCCACATCCCCACGGCCAAGCCGATGCGCGAACACAACATTACGCATATGCGCAGCGTCCCGCTGACGCCCGCCAGCCTGCGGAAGTATGACTGCGTCCTGATCGCGACCGATCATTCCCGCGTGGATTATCAGCTCGTCTGCGACCATGCGCGGCTCATTGTCGACACGCGGAACGCCTGCGCCGCGGTGAAACGCCCCAAAGCGCAGATCGTGAAGGCGTAGAGCCGCGTGCCGGCCCATGCGGCACGCCGAAGCGGGTCCGCCGCCGTTGACCGGTGTCGGACGGTCCTTCAGAATGCGGTCGTCCACGCGACGATACGGAGGACTCGGCCCATGTCAGGTTCGACGCGGCTCTGGACACCCTCCCCCGAACGGGTGCGAAACTCGCAGATGTATGACTTCATGCAGCGGGCGGCCGGGCGCTTTGGCTTCCCCGCCGATTGGGAGGCGCTGCGCGCGTGGTCCATCGAGCAGCCGGCCGCGTTCTGGTCCGAAATGCTGGAATACGCCGGCATTCGACCTTCCGCGCCCGCGCGCACCGTCATGAGCGGCGCAGGCATGCTGGGCACGAAGTGGTTCGAGGGGATGACCCTCAACTACGCCCGTCACCTGCTACGCTTTGACGACGAGGACGACGCCCTGATCTTCGAGTCCGAGCTGGGCGGACGCGGACGCATGTCCCATCGCCAGTTGCGGGCGGAGGTCGCTCGCTGTGCCGCCGCCCTGCGTGCCGCCGGCGTCCAGCGGGGCGACCGCGTCGCTGGTTTCATGCCCAACATTCCCGAGACGATCGTCGCGATGCTCGGCGCCGCCAGTCTGGGGGCAATCTGGTCCTCGTGTTCGCCCGACTTCGGCGTGCGGGGCGTGTTGGACCGCTTCGGGCAGATCGAACCGGCCGTGCTGGTGGTCGCCGACGGGTACACCTACGGGGGTAAGCGTTTCGACGTGCTGCCCCGTGTGCGGGAACTGGTGCCGCAACTGCCGAGCGTCAAACGGGTTGTCCTCGTGCCGTTTCTGGATCCGAGCCCGACCCTGGCAGCGATTCCCAACGGCGTGCTCTGGCGGGACTTCCTCGGCCCGCTGGAGCGGTCAGCGCCGCCCCTGGAGTTCGAGGAGGTTCCCTTCGACCACCCCTTGTTCATCATGTATTCGTCCGGAACGACCGGGGTGCCCAAGTGCATCGTGCACGGCCACGGCGGCACGCTTCTTCAGCACATGAAGGAGCTGATGCTCCACTGCGACCTGCGGCCCGGCGAGCGCATCTTCTATTTCACGACCTGCGGCTGGATGATGTGGAACTGGCTGGTCAGCGGGTTGGGCGTCGGGGCCACGGTGGTTCTGTACGAGGGCAATCCCGGACATCCAAGCATGGACCGGCTGTGGCAGATGGCCGAGGAGACGCGGCTGCACGTGTTCGGGACGAGCGCCAAATACATCGCGGCCTGTCAGAAGGCCAGTCTCGAACCCGGCCGTCATCACGACCTGGCGGCGCTGCGGTGCATCTGTTCCACCGGCTCTCCGCTGAGTGTGGAGCTCTTCCACTGGGTGTACGAGCACGTCAAGGCCGATTTGCAGCTTTCGTCGATCAGCGGCGGGACGGACATCATCTCGTGCTTCATGCTTGGCAACCCGCTGCTGCCGGTCTATGCCGGTGAAATCCAGTGCCGCGGACTGGGCATGGATGTGCAGGCGTGGACGGAGGATGCCCGCCCGGTGATCGGACAGAAGGGCGAACTGGTGTGCTGCCGGCCATTCCCCTCGCAGCCGGTGGGCTTCTGGAACGACCCTGACGGACGCAAGTACCGCAGCGCCTACTTTGAACATCCCTGGACGCGGCCCGACGCCCCCGTCGTCTGGCGGCACGGGGACTTCATCGAGATCACGCCCACCGGCGGCGTCATCGTCTACGGGCGTTCTGACGCGACGCTCAACCCGGCGGGCGTGCGCATCGGGACCGCGGAGATCTATCGGATCGTCGAAGGCCTGCCCGAGATCGTGGACAGTCTGGTGGTCGGCAAGGACACACCTGACGCGGACGTCGAGGTTTGCCTGTTCGTCGTTCTGCGGCCGGGTCTCAAGCTGGATGAAGCCCTGGACCGCAAAATCCGCACTGCCATTGCCGAAGGAGCCACCAAGCGGCACGTGCCCAAGCACATCCGGCAGGTGAGTGCCATCCCGTACACGCTCAACGGGAAGAAGGTGGAGCTTGCCGTCCGACAGGTGATCCACGGGCAAGATGTGCCCAACAAGGACGCCCTGGCAAACCCAGAGGTGCTCGAGGAATACCGGGGTATCGTGTGACCGGCTGCCGCTCGGTCGCCTTGTGGTCAGGGGCGCCCACGCGCCGCGCGCCAAACTCCGGGTTGCGCGTCAGCAATGCATGCGTGCGGCCGTGCGGCGGCGGGGGCTATCACACGTTTTGACCACGGTCAGCCGCCCGGCCGGGCGGCGCACCGCCTGCTTCTCTCCCGTGCGCTGCGAGCGTAGAATGTGTGCTTCGCGTTCAGCAGGAGAACATACCCCGTGCCATTCGTATTCAAGCCGTTCGAGCAGATGACGGAGGAGGACTACCGCAACATCGGGCTGAAGGTGGGGCTGGAGGTCCACCAGCAGCTCCGTACGCAGCGGAAGCTGTTCTGTCGGTGTCCGGCCGGCATCTACAGCGACGAGTACGACGCGGAGATCCTCCGTCACATGCGACCGACCCTGTCGGAGCTGGGCGAGTACGACGGCACCGCCCTGATGGAAAAGAAGACGCGGAAGAACATCATCTACCGCATCCACCACGCGACCGTCTGCACCTACGAGTTCGACGACACGCCCCCGTTCTTCATCGACGACGTCGCCCTCGACATCGCCCTGGAAATCGCGATGCTGCTGCGACTGAATCTCGTCGGCGAGCTGCACATCTCCCGCAAGCAGTATCTCGACGGCTCCATTCCGACCGGTTTTCAGCGCACCGGCATTCTCGGCGTCGACGGCTGGATCCCCTTCAAGGACCGCCGCATCCGCATCCGCCAGCTCTCGATCGAGGAGGATGCCTGCCGCGAGGTCTGGGATCGGGGCCATGACCGCGTGTTCCTGACCGACCGCCTGGGCATGCCCCTCATCGAAACAGTCACCGAGCCCGACATACGCACGCCGCAAGAGGCGGCGGAGGTCGGCCAGATCCTCCGCCTGCTGGCGCGCAGCACGGGAAAGGTGCGCACCGGGTACGGCGCAGCGCGCCAGGACGTGAACGTGAGCGTAGCCGGCGGCACCCGCTGCGAGATCAAGGGCACGCCGCAGATCTGGCGCAATCCGCGCCTGATCTACAACGAAGCCCGGCGGCAATGCAGCCTGCTGCACATCCGGGAGGTGCTGCGGGAGCGGGGAGTGACGCCCGATACATTCCGGGCCACGTTTCAGGACGTCACGCCCTTGGTCGCCCGCACGGAATACGCCCTGCTGCGGCAGGCGGTACAGGAAGGTCACGTGGTGAAGTGCGTCGTTCTGCACGGTTTTGCCGACCTCTTGAACGAGCCCACGCAGGAACGGACGACGTTCGCCCGCGAGTTCGCTGATCGGGTGCGCGTCATCGCGTGCCTGACGCACACGCCGAACATCATCCATTCGGACCAGGCTGCCGACACGCTTCCCGGGCGGGACTGGAAGGCGCTGCGGCGGAAGATGCGGGCAGGAAGCGGGGACGTTCTGGTGCTGGTGTGGGGGAACGAACAGGACGCGACGACGGCCTGCGAGGAGATCGTGATCCGCGGGCGCGAGGCGACAATGGGGGTTCCGAACGATACACGGCAGGCGCTGAAGGACGGAACGAACGGTTTCGAGCGCGTGCTGCCCGGGGCGGAGCGGATGTACCCGGACACGGACTTGCCGCCCTTGGCCATCACGCAGGAGCGTCTGGAGCGGATTCGCGCGGGGCTCCCCGAGCTCGTCTGGGACCGTCTGGCACGCTACGAGAAGCTGGGACTTCCACGGGACGTGGTGCAGCCGCTGTGCACTTCGCCGCGGGCCGGGTTATTCGACCGGCTGGTCAGCAAGCTGCGAATCGACCCGAGATTCGCCGCGGTAACGCTGGTGCAGCGCTTCAAAGGGTTGCGGCGAAGCGGGCGGGCGATCGACGCAGTGCCGGACGCCGCGGTGTTTGAGGTTTTTCGTGCCTATGCCGAGGGTCGGCTGGCGCGAGAGGGGATGCTGCCGGTGTTGGAAGAACTCGCCCGGGCGGCGGCAGCCGGCGAAGACGTGAGTCGGCGCGCCGAGGATGTGCTCCGCGAGTATGGCGGCCAGCCGGTGTCGGCGCAGGAACTGGCCCAGGAGGTCGAAGCGCGTCTGGCGGGTTTGAATGACGCGCGCTTCGTGAATGCGGAGCAGAAGGCCCGCTATCTGTGTGGGCAGTTGATGGAGGAGTTCGTGGGACGGGTCGACGGACGACAAGTCGCCCGGCTCGTCCACGAGAAACTCGGCCTGCGCGTGGACCAGGACGCGGTTCTTCCGTGCCGGGGGTGACGTCCGGCCGTTGCGTAAAACCGGCTCGATCGGAACAGCCGTCTGGGGGTCGGCGAAGTCGAAAGCCCCTACACCCGGTGGGCGAGCAGCACGGTGATGTCGTCCGGCTGGGAGCCGCCTTCCGTAAAGTTGCGCAGATCTGTCAGCATTTCCTTCAACGTGGCGCTGGCGAGCTGCCCGAACCCATCGCAAAGGATGTTGACGAAGCGTTCCTCGCCAAAGGTTTCGTCACGCCGGTTCTTGGCGGTGGTGACACCCGGGGTGAATAAGACCAGCGTTTCGCCGGGCTCGAGCTGCTCGCTCAGCAGGGGATAAACGGTGCTGCGAGACATGCCGAGTTCCGGCGTCGGCTGCTCCGGGGCGAGCGAGCGTTCCTCGCCGCGAGCGCTGACGATGAAGGCTCCGACATGTCCGGCCAGAGAGTAGCGTAACTGCCCGGTGGGGGGGTCGATGACGCCGGCGAAGCAGTGCAGCGGGTGGTCGGGCCGCCCGTCATACAGCAGCCAGTTGAGGGAACGCAGGTACACGCTGGGGCTGTCCTGATGCATGGCCGCGACGCGGAACGCGGTCTGGGCCTGTACCATCAGGATGCTCGGCAGGGCGCCGGCCGCAGGCGTGTGTGCCACCATGAAAGCCACCGAGTTGTTCGGCAGTCGCAGGACGTCGTAGATGTCGCCCGAGCGTTCGTGGCCGGGCTCCCGGAAGGCTCCAAATTGCAACTCTTCGGACTGCGGGAGCTTGCGAGGCGTCAAGCGCTGCTGGATCTCGTGCGCGACGCTCACCTGGCCGGCGATCATGGCCGCCCGGTTGCGGGCCAGCCACTTGAAAATCGCATCCAACTGGTAAGCACACAGGTCGAGCAGAAGGACAAAGAAGTCCACGTCGCGGGCATCGAACCGCCGGCCGCTCTCCCCGCTATCCAGGTACACCATCCCCAACGTGCCGTCCGGTCCGATCAGCGGTCCGGCCAGGATGGAGAGACGCTCCTCGGAACTCAGCACGGGAATCAATACGAACTGGGCCCGATCCAGAATGCGCGGCTTCAGTTCGTGCCCGATGGCCGGCAGGTCCGTGGCCTGACCGGTAATCAGGCGGCCTTCCTCGTACTCCATCGGCCCGTAGTTCACCCGCCGAACGCCCACCCACGCCCGCTGGGCCGCAAAGGTCGACAACAGCGACCCCAGCAGCGCGTCGATGAACTCCCCAACGGTAATGGCGCCGGAGATCGCCAGCGAGGCCCGGGCCACGGCCTCCAACTGAGCGGGCTGAACCGTGAGCGCCTCGTCGGGTCGTTTCAGCGTGGCGGTCGGCGGCAACTTGGTCTGCGCGAAGCGCTCAAGAGCAGCGCGCGACGTGCCCGGGACAGCCCGCGGGGCCCTCTCCTCATAGTCGGGATAGACGCGGATCGCGTACTCCAGAAGCTGGATCTCGTCGCCCGATTTCAGGGTCGCCTGGTCCGTGATCCGCGTGCCGTTGAGGCGCAGTTCGCACGCCGCATCCAGTTGCTGAAGAATCCAGACGCCATTCCGCTCCGGGTAAATGACCGCCTGCTGCGGGCGAACGCGCGGATCGTCAAGTTGAATGCGACAACCGGCGCGCGAGCCGACATACACGGCCTCCAGGCCGCACACGATGTCCGCGATCATGGCCTCCTGCTGGAGGACGATCAGACGCACATTCGACCCTCAACGCGACGGCGCCGCCGCGCTGTCCCTCGCCCACGATCCGGCCCTGTCGGCCGCACCACGACCCGGTGAGCCCGAGGCACGCGACGGGAATGGCGAATCATGCCGCCTGAAATAGTATCGGCGTGGTCTGCCCCGAGCCAGATGGCGTGCGACCGCCCCTTCCCGGACCCAGTCGCGCGCACGGGGCGAACGACGGGCGGAAAACTAGATGACGATTCGCGACTCGACGGCACACTATCCGAACCCCGCACGCTAGTGCGGTGTCGTCCAGCCGCTTGCGTGGCGGGTTCTGATCGAGCGCGCCGCCGGTCTGTGAATTCCGATTTAGCGCTCCGGACGCCTTACGCCGCCGGCACGCCCATCAGGTTCTTAACCTTGGCGGCGAGCTGGTCCGGGGCGAAGGGTTTGATGAGGTAATCGTTGGCACCGGCCTTGATGGCCTCAATGACGCGGGACTTCTCGGCTTCCGTCGTGACCATGATGACGGGAGTCTTCTTTCCTGCCTGCCGCAGGGCGCGCAACGTGTCGATCCCACTCATTTTCGGCATGTTCCAGTCCAACAGGATCAGGTCGAAGTCCTGTTCCGTCGCCGCCTTGAGGGCTTCCGCCCCGTCGCCCGCCTCGGCCGCCTCGGAAATCCCGACCATACTGAGGGCTTTGATCACGATACGGCGAATCGTCAGAGAGTCGTCGACGACCAGTGCCTTCATCACGCGGACCTCTAGTTGGGGTTGTACGTGACTTCCATGCTGAAGTTGCCCGCCTCCGACGTGAAGCCGACCTCCAGCCACACCGACTTGCTCGGGTACTTGAGCTTGTACCGAATTCCCTCCACGACCGTCGGCAGCCCCAGCTCCAGCGGCGGATCGTAGTTCAGCTTGGCCTTCGCATTCCCGGCAACCATGTTGACCAGCTCGGAAATCGCGTCCACCACTTCCTCATTGAGCGCCGTGTGCTCCGTGCCCAGCAGCCGCCCGGCGAGCTTCAACGCTGTCTCCGGTGGGAACCGCAGCGCGACCACGCCGCTGACCTGCCCGCTCAGCCCCACCATGGACGTGATCACGGGGCTGTCTGTCGTAACGTCGTTCCCTTGGTTGACGCGCACGCCATTACGCTTCGGCTGGACATGCAGCATCGTCGTGAAAACGTTGTCCACCGCTTCGATAAACGGGTTGATGTAATTGACGTCCACGATTGTCGCTCCGCCGTAACCGGTTGTTGGAAGATTCCATCTCCGGGTCTGCCGCGCCTCCAATGCCGGCCCCTGCTCACTGCCGCACGGGTGATTTATCGTCCGACGTCGAGCGCGGGTTTGACAATTCGCACCGCCGGACCACGTCCGAGAAACGGCTAACGCGTTGCAGCGGTCTGGTGGCTTTCCAGCACCCGGGCGATGGCGGCGGGGATTTCGGCCAGCGACAGGATCTGCTGCACGCAGCCGGTGTCGGCAGCGGCCTTGGGCATGCCATATACCAGGCTGGTCTGCTCGTCTTGGGCAATCGTTTTCGCGCCCGCGGCGGCCAGTTCGACAATGCCCTGGGCCCCGTCCCGACCCATGCCGGTCATGATCACGCCGATGGCGCGCGGCCCGCATGCCTTGGCGACCGAGCTGAACATGGCGTCAACGGAGGGACGGTGCCCGGACACCGGCGGCCCCCCGTCCAGCTCGGCGAACAACTGGACGCCGCGCCGCACCAGACGCAGATGTCTGTCTCCCGGCGCGATCAGAATCGTGCCTTGCTCCAGTGGCTCGCCGTGGCCGGCCTCGCGTACCCGCATCGGACACACCGCGTCCAGATGCCGTGCAAACGGGCCAGTGAACTGCGCGGGCATGTGCTGGGTCACCAGGATCGGGACGAAGTCGCTCGGGAACGCCGGGAGCATCTGGTGCAGGGTCGGTGGCCCACCGCAGCTGATGCCGATTGCCACAACCCAGCCCGTCGCCCGATTGGGCGGCAGACGAGGTATGACCTGCTCGCGGCTGAGTTGCGTCAGCCGCCGCACGCGTCCCTTTGCCTGTGCCGCGGCCAACACCTTGGTTTGCAGGTTCTGCTGGAACTCGGGCCGCGCGGTGCGGGCGGCCTGTTGCGGCTTGGTGATGTAGTCGAAGGCGCCCTTGTTAAGGGCTTCGAACGTGACCTGCGCACCCGCCTGGGTGAGCGTCGAAACGACCAGGAAGCTTACCGGCAGCTTGCCGGCGGCACGTTCTAATACGCCGATGCCGTCCAGTCGGGGCATTTCGATGTCGAGCGTGACGACGTCGGGGCGCAGGGCGGCAATCTTCTTGAGCGCGTCGACGCCGTCGACCGCCTGCCCGACGACCTCGATCTGCGGATGACGTGCCAGTGCCCCGACGATGAAGGCGCGAATCAGCGCGCTGTCGTCTACCACCAGCACGCGGACAAGCGGACCTTTCATCACTGGCAATCCCTGGCTGCCCAAGGGCAGCGAATGTTATCTGACCGGCCCTGGCGAGGGCCGTGCGCGCCGCGCAACCGCAGCCTGCCAGTTTCTATCGACCGGATGCCAGCCGGCTTTCGACGCGGCCGTACCTCATTCGGTTTGACACGGCCGGGCAACGGAGAGATACTAGCTATCTGGCGTGTCAGCGCTCGCTGGCAGCCGGCGGTCGGGGCCGTAGCTCAATCGGTTTAGAGCGCCGCCCTGTCACGGCGGAGGTTGCGGGTTCGAGTCCCGTCGGCCTCGTGAAACCCGGTCGTCAACAGTCGGCCGGGTTTTTATTTGCGCGCCGACGGCCGAAGGCAGAACCTCGCCTGTTCTTCTCAGACCTGGCGGCCGTCGCTTGTCAGTATGCGCTCCCGCAGCACGACGGCCAGAACCGCACAGCCGACATACAGGATCAGTTGCACGGCGGCACGCACGAGGGCCGTCACGGCGGCACCGTGCACCGGCGCCGTGCCCGGGATCAGGCGGACCGCCGCGACCGTCGTAGCCGCCAGCGTCACGAGCTGAATCGGTACCTGCACCCAGAAGACGCGCATCTGCGTAGTCGCGATGCCAAAGACGTTGGTCAACAGCGCCAGAGCATGCGCCAGCGCGATCAGTCGAAATTCGCTTTCAAACTGCGCGTACTCCGACGTGTACAGCGTCGACAGAATCCAGCCCCCGAACCATGTTGCGATCAGGACGACCCCCGTGCCGATGGCGAGCGCCATTCCGGTCAGCGCGCCGCCCAGGCGCAAGAAAGCGCGCAGGTCCGCGCGATAGTACGCGCTGAGCCGGTTCGCGGCCGCCGTGGCCGCCTGAATCACAACCAGGTTTCCCGCCAGCGTGATGTAGCTGAGGGCGCCGAAGTAACCCAGTTGCCGGCGCCCATCCGGAACGGCGGCGCTTTCGAACAGCCAGCGGGGAAAGCTGTCGCACAGATTGATGAGGAGCGCTACCAGGCCAAGCGGCAGCGTCTGGAGCGCCAGCGCCCGCAGCCCGGGCCGGTTGACCGACAGGTCCCACAGCCGGCCGTCGTACACGTGCCGTCGGTCGTACAGGTAGTAAACCAGGATGAAGCCCGCGCCGTGCAGCACAAACGCGGCGGCGGTGGCCACGGCGGCTTCCGAACCCCGGGCGCCAGCCAGCCGGGCGGCCAGCGGCAGAAGAACCGCGAACGGCACCAGCGTCGCCAGCCCCCGGAGCAGGTAGGCCCACGCGAGCAGATCCAGTCGCTCGCGGCGTTGGAACGTCCCCCAGCCGGCCTCGGCCGCCGACCAGGCCAGGCGGGCGACGAACACACCCGACAACACCAGAGCGGCGGTGACCTGTGGGTCCATGATCGTCCGCCACAGCGCCACGCCCGCCAGGACGAAGCCGGCGATCAACATACACCGGCTGCGGAGGGCGAGGTACGTGCCCACCGTGAAGTGTCCGGCGGCGTCGGAGACCAACGCCGCCCGCAGCTCCAGTCCGAACAGCAGCAGCACCGGCGTCGCGACGGCCAGCGCGAAGAAGTACTGTCCCACAAGTTCGGGCGGGCTGAAGCGGGTGAGTAGAACGAGCGCGCCGAGCTGGCAGACATGAAAACCGCCTGTGCCGAGGACGGCCCAGGCGGCGTTGCTCAACAGCGTGCGACGGGGCGCGGAGCCCACGGCACCGGTCATGGCAGCGGAACGTCGTCCGCCTCAATCGGCAGTTGCACATCCTGCACGACCGGATGTACCTCGAGCACGAGTTGCAGCTCGTTGTTGAAGGCGGCTCCGTCGAACAAGAAGGCCAGGCACTCCTCACCCACCGTCGTGGTCACCGTGGTTTGCCGATAGCGCATCGGCTGCATGTTTCCATCAAAGAACGACACGCTCTGCACGTTGTCCGCCTTGGTCTGGAATTGCAGCACGATTGTCTTTTCCGGCGGCAGCGGCTGGGTGAACTGCTCCGGGGGAACGATTCGCACGGTCAGGCCCAGCGCTTGCAGGCGCGGGTCCTCGATGGTCCGCCCGAAGAACTGAAGGGGGTTGAGGACGGTGTACTTCTCGACCTCGTCGGCCAGAATCAGGCGGATCGAGCCGCGCAGATGCTTGATCGTCCGGGCGCCGCGGGCGGACAGCCGGGCCTTGCTGCCGATGCGCAGCCCGTCGCGTGCAAGCTGTTCCGGCGGAACCTGCGGCGCCGGCCGCATCTGCTTGCGCTCCTGCTCCGAAAACGTGTTGGGATCCACCATGGCGTGCCCGGTGTCGTCGACCACCTCGGTCAGAATCGCGTTGCCCAGACGCACAATCCGCTTGATGTCCGCTCCTTGAAGCCGCAGTCGCATCGCGAAACTGGACTCGGCGGCACTGTGTTCCGCGGAATCCATGTACAACGTGCGCACCTCGCGAATGGCGTCTACGACCGCTTTCAGCGGTCCCTCATCGTACTTGGGCTCCGCGGGTGGCTGCGGCTCGAGCGCTTTCTGATCCGCCGACACGGGCTGGGTGGCAGGGGATGGAGGTGGCGTCGGCTGCGCCGTGGCAGCCTCGGCTGGGACGGGCGCGGGCTGCGCCGCAGGACCTTCCGACCGCAACTCCGCCTGACAGCCGGCCATTCCCAGAAGCAGCAGACATACCTGCACAACCATGAAGCGCATGCGACTCTCCTTCCCGGAACCATCAGCTTGACTGGCCGGCCTGCCCGGGCGCCCGCCGCGCCGGCAACACGACCGCGACCGGCTGTACGAAGCCCCGTTATGTTCCGCCCCCTGCGTTGCCCCGTCAACAGGGATACCCCTGTCGGATGCGGGGGCTCCCGGGGCCGGCGCATAGCATGGGCGCAGGCCCCACCTGCCTGCGCCCTGCTCTCACACGATGCGCGACAATCCGGATGCTGCCCGGTCTAGCGCCGCCGCAGCAACAGACCCAGCAGCGCCAACCCGAGGCTGGCCGGCTCGGGGATCACCTCGACCTTGGCCGTGCCCGCGTACTGGTTCACCCAGAAGACGACCGTGTTGTTCACAGCGTCCGTGGTGAACGACCAATTGGCCGTATTGACACTGCGGTTGTCCCAACTGATGGAGTCCCACGTTCCCGTGACGACGGGCTTCCAGTCATAGGTGCCCGGGGGCAGAGTGGCCATGTACTTGTAGATGCCGCCGCCCTGCGCAATCATCGCGGTCCCAGGATCGTTGTTGGTCCAGTCTGTCCCGCCCACCAGATGCTGCCAGTTGCCGACGGCCGTCCAGGCGCCCGGGTCTGTGCTCTGTCCCAGCCGCTCGATCGTGGGCGACCAGCCATCCGCATACGTGTTGATGTCGTAGCTGAGCGTGATGACGCCGTCCGCGCCCACGTAGAACCAACTGTTCGGGCCCGGATAGTTGTTGGCCCACGTACCGTCGGTGATCTTGTACTCATAGCGGCCGGCGCTGAGGTTAGTGACCGTCAGCGTGTAGATGCCGCTGCCCGGGAAGGTCTCGGTCATCGGGTGCGACCCGGGATTCCAGCCCTGGAAGCTGCCCGCCACGTGCGGGGTCGTGATGACCGCCATGGCCGGCAGGACCGCCATGGCTCCGATACCCAGAATAGCTGCCAAATACTTCATCCTTGCTCCTCCTATACCGTGAACTCTCACGTGTTCCTGTCGGATCCCCGGCCACACGGCCGGGAAGTCAATCCTCATCACTCATGCCGTCAGCCTCCGCCGCCGGCTACGGGCAACTCGTGCCGATGAGCGCGACAAACGCGTCGATGTCGGCGAACGTCACGTCGTTGTCGCCGTTGCAGTCCGCGTTCAGCCACGGGCACGGAGCGTGCGTCCAGTTCTCCTCCCCGCCCAAGGCTTCCACAAAGTTGTCAATATCCGCAAAGGTGATCTCGCCGTCGCAGTTCGTATCGCCCGGGCACAGCGCCGGACCGGCCGGGCCCACCTCCACCTTGACCACGCCCGTCACCGCGTCAACCCACAACTTGATGACGTCGGTGACCGCGGAGACCGTGAACTGCATGTTCGCCGTATTGATACTGCGGGCGTCCCAGCTCACCGATTCCCAGTCCGGTGGGATGCCCGGGGGCGCCGTCAGAACGGCCTTCCAGAAGTACGGCCCCGGCGTCACGCCTGTGCCCTCGAACTTGTACACGCCGTTGCCCTGCGGCTGCATCACCGTGTACGTGCTGTTGCGATCCCAGTCGCTGCCGCCGAAGAAGTGCTGGAAGTTGCCGGCCGCGACCCAGCTCTCCGGAACGCACGCCGGCGGAAGCGGCAGCCGGTCACGCGCGGGCGCCCAGCCATCGGAGTAGAAGTTGGAGTCGTACGTCACCAGGCATTCGCCGTTGGCGTCCGCGTAGAACCAGCTATTCGAGCTCGGCAGATTGTGCGTCCACGTGCCGTCGGTGATCTTGAACAGGTGCCGGCTGCCCGGCGTCAGCCCGGTCACCAGCTTGGTCCAGATCCGGCTGCCCGGTGCGGTCTCCTCCATCTGGTACGCCGGATCCCCCGCGTTCCAACCATTGAAGTCGCCCGCCACATAGGGCGTCGCGATGGTCGGAGCCGCGCACGGATTCTCCGCACAGGCTGTCCCGGCATAGAAGATCGCCAGCGGATCGTTGCACTCGAACCGCCGTACCTCACTGCACGTCAGGCCGAGGCAGCATGCGCCGGCTTCGCACGGAGCGCTGCCGCAGTTGGTGTAATGGCCCACGTAGCTGCCCCCGCCGGCCGTGCAGGCGGCTTCCCGCATGATCGCGCACGTGTTTCCGAGGCAGCACGCCCCGCTGGGCGGCAACAGGCACGGACAGCCGTCACAGGTTTCGTTCGGTGTGAACGTGCCGCCGAGCGCGTCGCACTCGGCCTGGTTCTCGACCACATAGCACTGGCCCGCATAGCCGTCGTCTACGCAGCAGCGGCCGAAGGCCGGCGTGCACGGGTTGCCATCGCAGCTTGTGTTATCGCCGAGGTACACCTTGCCGCTGCCGACGCAGGCGGCCTGCGTCGTCACGGCGCAGCTCGTTCCTGTGCAGCACGCGCCCACATGGGGGACCGTGCCCGGCACGGTAAACGGCGCGTGGGCTGTATTGGCGAGATTGACCGCCCGAGACTCGCCCAAGTTCGCCGAACCGAACAGCCCACCCAGCACCTGGTTCGAAAAGCTCGCGTGCTGCGGGTCGCCGATGATCGCCGTGACGCGGATATCGCCGGTGGGGTTGCCGAGAGCGGAAAGCGGGATGGCGATTTCGATGCCGGTGCTCACGCCGGAGCCGTCGGAGAACGCCGATCCGCCGTCTACGCCGGCAACATTGCTGTTGTCCACGGTGACCAGAATGGCGGGAGCGCCGGTCTCCCCGCCCGTTAGGGCCCCGCCAGTGGTCTGGCATCTGGCCTGCCCAGCGCCGCAGTAGTACAGCACGCCGGGGTTGCTTTCGTTCACGTACAACTCGGCGTAGTCAACGTAGATACTGACCGGGTCGCCGTAGCAGCCGACGGAAACCCAGAAGTCCGCTTCAAACCCACCGGCGAAGGTCAGGCCCGGGGTTTCCGGGTTGCCGTTATCAGACATTCGGCGGATGCCGGTATTCTGGTCCGGCCCGGGGTTCTGCGCGAGCAGGCGGTTTTGCCCACCCGGCCGGGTGTCGAAGAAAAGCTCCAGCTTGTTCCCATTGGTCTCAAAGTTCCCCGCCAGCACCAGGTACAGCATGCCGTCGTAGACCACGCCGTACGCAGCATCAAGCTCGGATCCGTTGCAGACGTCCGGGCGACCGAGGTTCGCGTCGCCGTAGCCCGTCTGCGTGTCCTGCACGGCCAGTGCGGGACCGTACAGGGGGTCCTTCGCACTACCGTCGATGACTGGAGCGGCTAGGGCTGTGCAACAGCACAGCGTGAGCAACGCGACGAGACAGATTCGCACCATGATTCCGGTCCTCCTGCGGTGGACATAGGTGACGGGACAGCGGCAGCCGGACTGGCCCACCCGCGCGCCTGACTCGAGGATGCGCCGCTTTCCCCAGCATTATGCAACTTTCAGCGTAGTTCGCCCGGCCAAACAAGTCAAGGTAAAACCGCCTGATCGTCCCCGACAATGTTCCCCCGGCCCGGCGCACGGCTACAGACGCCTGGTGCGGTGGCCTGCGGACCGCACTCGTGGCTACCCCGCCGGGCGTGGACGCCTGCCGGCCCCCGCGACGGCGCCCTGGTTATCCGACCAAACAAGCGATGAGGGCATACAAGCCTGCGGCGACCGCCGCCAGAACTGACAGCGTCAGGACCAGCGCCGTTACTTGGGGAAATGTTGACCGAGCGCGATTTCAGGCGTGGTTGCCGATCTCATCCCCGGCGTGCATGGACCGCCCGGCCCGGTGGCGCGTCGCTTCTTCTGCTGACGCCCGCTTCGGGATAGACTGACTCCGTATGTTCGAATTGCTGAGCGAGAAACTGAGCGGCGTCTTTCAGAGCCTGCGCGGCCGCGGACGCGTCACGGAGGCCAATGTCCGCGAAGCCATGCGGTCGATCCGCACGGCCCTGCTGGAAGCGGACGTGCATGTGGATGTCGCCCGCAGATTCTGCGATGCCTGCCTGGAGAAGGCCCTCGGGATGAAGGTGCTGGACACGCTGCGTCCCGAGCAGGTCATGGTCAAGGTGGTCTACGATGAGCTCGTGCGGCTGATGGGACCGGTGGAATCGCGGATCCCGTTCGTGTCGCAGCCCCCGACCATCGTGCTGATGGCCGGTCTTCAGGGTTCAGGGAAGACGACTACGTGCGCCAAACTCGCCCGCTACTGTCTCCAGCGCGGCAAGAAGCCGCTGCTGGTGGCCGCGGACCTGAAGCGGCCGGCCGCGATTGATCAGCTCGAAGTCCTCGGGCGGCAGGTGGACGTACCAGTCTTCGTGCAGCGCGACCATCAGAACCCGGTCAAGGTCTGCCGCGACGCGATCCGCGAATCCCGTCGGCTGGACCGCGACGTCGTGATCCTCGACACCGCGGGGCGCCTCGCGATCGACGAAGAGATGATGAACGAGGTCTCGCAGATCGCGGCGGCGACGTCGCCGCATCAGATCTACCTCGTCATCGACGCGATGACCGGTCAGGATGCCGTCAATACCGCCAAGGCCTTCGACGAGCGCCTCGAGCTGGACGGGGCCATCCTGACGAAGTTTGACTCGGATACCCGGGGCGGCGCCGCGCTGTCCGTCAAGTCCGTGACCGGCAAGCCGATCAAGTTCATCGGCGTGGGCGAGAAGCTCGACGCGCTGGAGGAGTTCCACCCGGAGCGGATCGCCAGCCGCATCAGCGGCATGGGGGACGTGGTCACGCTGGTGGAGAAAGCGCAGCAGTCCTTCGACGCGCAGCAGGTCGCCCGGGCCCAGGCCAAGATGGCCAAGGGGGAAATGGGGCTGGATGACTTCCTGACGCAGCTCGAGGGACTCCGCAAGATGGGCCCCATGAAGCAGATCCTCAAGCTGATCCCCGGTCTGGGGTCGGCGGTCGGCGAGCTGGACATGCCGGAGGAGGAGCTCGATCGCTTCCGCGGCATCGTCCACTCCATGACCCCCAAGGAACGAGCGCACCCCGAGATCATTGAGGCGTCGCGCCGGCGACGGATCGCCCGCGGGGCCGGCGTAGACCCCCAGGACGTCAGCGGCCTGGTCAAGCAGTTCCTGATGATGAAACCCATGCTGAAGATGATGGCCGGCCAGGGACTCGGCGGCCGACTCAAGATGATGCAGCAGCTCGGCCAGATGGGAGCACTCGACGGCGCTCTGCCGCGGGTCGCCAAGGGCTCGACCAAATACAAACCCCAGCGGGAGACGCGGCGCAAGCGTCGTCGCCGCCGCTGAGCGTGCCGGTCGAGCGGCTTGTCCTCGAACCGAACCGGTTCGAAGCGTTTCAGAACGGCGGGTAGGCCGGCGGGAAACGCAGCAGCAGCCATTCCTCCTCATACCGCTGCCAGTGCGACCAGCCGAGCTTCTCCAGCAGCTCGATCCGCTTCGTGAACAGCTCCTTATCCGGCTTGGAGTCGGCGATCTTGCGATTCAGCAGCCGCAGCGCTTCGCCCAGTCGCCCGCGATGCACTGCGCGGTCGATGTGCAGCCAGAGGTACTCGTCGCCGGTCGTGTCCGTCCACTTCTGGAGCTCGGAAAAAGCCTCCTCGAACGCCGTCCAGGCACCATCGCCGATGACGCCTGTGCCTTCCGTCGGACCGCTGCTCGGGACGGACTCCGGCGCGACCGGGCTGCCGCCGGCGGCCAGGTCGTACAGCGCGCGGGCCTTGCGATGCAAGGCGTCCACCAGGGCTGCTTTCTGCTTGTCCATCTCTTTGCGCACGCGGGCGGCGGCCCGGTCGTCAGGATCCAGCTTCACGCCGTAGTGCGCCGCCAGCGCTGCCTGGTCGATCTGCGCGATGACGCGGTCGGCGGCCGCGACGACGGCTGGCAGGTTGTCTTTCCGCTGCTTGCCATCCGCCCGTTTGAGCTGTTCGACGAGCACGGGCAGATAGTTGGGATACTCGGCGAGCACCTCCGCCGCGATGCGGTCGAACAAGTCGCGGTGCTCCTCGGCGTGCAGCCTGGCCAGCCGGGCGACTTTCAGGTCGCGGATGGCTTCGGCCAGCCGGTCGGCCTCGGATTTTTCGGGCGGGTCCGGGTCGTCGTCCGCCTTCTTGCGGGCGTCGGTCGAGTCTTTCTTTTCCTTGTCCGCCGGTCGCGGAGGAACCACGTAGCTGACCGGAAATCCACCCGGGCGGTGCCCCTCGCCGCCGAGCTTACTGTCCGCAGCCCCGAAGGTAACCGACCCAAGCAACAAGTCGCCGGGCTGAGCCGCCTTGGGCAGCTTGTCCGGCGCCGGTCCGGTCAGGAATAGCGCGGCGCGGTCGCCGCGTTCGAGCATGCGCGCGGAAAACTTGGGTTCGCCGGCCAGGGCGTCGTCGGGATCGGCAAAGAAACTCAGCGGGATGTTGCTGGACAGGTTCCGGTCCAACAGCAGCGGCATGTCACGCAGCTTCTCGATCAACGTCGGGTCGTCGTGGCGGACGTGGAAACGCAGCACGTAGTCCCCGCGTGCCAGCTCGACGGTCTTCGGATCGCGGTTGCCGGTCGCCAGCAGCCGGCGCCCCGCGTCGAACAGCATCCAGTTCATCGACTCCCACGACTCGTCCCATTCTTCGATCAGCGTCAGGGCCACGCGCGGCGTGATCTTGCCCTTCTCCTCCATCCGGATGTCGTAGGTCAGGACGAGTTCGCGGATCTGGCGACCCTCGGGCAGCAGGTCGCGCTCGCCGCTGAGCGGGCGAAGGTCGGCTTTCGTCGGTCGCAGCGTCTGCCGGAGCGTGTCGAAAGAGCCTTTGGGACCGAGCCGCTCGCGACGCAGCGGAGCAGTCACATAGACACGCGTCGCCAGTTCGCCGCCCGCCAGTGCAATCTCTTCCCGGTCCGGTACCAACCCGTGAAAAGTCAGTTCCGCTTCCAGCTCGGTCGCGCCCAGGCTGGACCAGAACTGGGCCAGACACAGTTCCAGCGTGCGGCCGCCGACGACCTTGAAACTGCGCACTTCCTGTCCCGCCGGACCAAACGTAATCCGCTGGTCCAAAGCATTGTCGCTGTAGCTGGCACCCGGCAGAAGCTGAACCGTCTGGAGCATGAAAACCCGCTGATTATCGGTGTCCAACCGGCGCAGCCGCACGTCGGCCCAGGTCGCCCCGGGGGGGACGGCGAAAAAGCGACGTTGGATCTGCCCGGGCTCGAAGGCCAGCGTCTCGCGCCACGTGAACTCCTCGTCTTCGCTGAGCGTTTCCGGGCGAATCACGGTAATGGGCAACCGGAATACTGGGCCGCGCTCGGGGCAATCTGCGTCGTAGCCACGCAGTTCCGCGTAATGAACCCCGACGGGCAGCTCGGTGGGATCGACGCGGATGTCGAACCGCCGGCCGCCGTGCATGAGCATCAGGTGCGGGGCGCACTGCACCCAGTCCGCAGTCGCCTCGAGCGTACAGCGCAGCTCGAAGTTCACCTTGGCCCGGTTGTCTGCGTCCTCATGGAATATTGGCGTTACCGTCACGCGGGCATCCAGGGGACGATCGACCTCCCAGGGCTCGCGGAGGTAGATACCCCGCGCGTCGTCCCGCCCGGTCACGCGGACATCAAAGCGCAGGTCCTGATCTGCATAAGCCGCGTACGTCCGCACGTACTCGTAGGCCGCATCGACCTGCACAACTCCGCGTCCCTGGGCGAAGATCTCGACGCCGGGAACTTCTCGCGCTGTGTTTTCCAGCGCGCGCCGGATGCGGTGGGGTGTATACGCGAGCCCTTCGGCCTTCAGCGCGGACAGGAGCAGGGCGATGTTCCCGCAGGCGTTCGGTGCGGCCATCGACGTCCCGTTCATCAGCGCGTTGCGCTGGAGGGACCAGTTCGGGACCGGCGCGATCGCGCCGCCCGGCGCACTCAGCTTCACCCCGAGATCCCCGTCGTAGGTCGGCCCCCGGGACGACCACGTGTACTGCATCTCCGGCAAGGTCTGCCGCAAGGAGTACTGCACCGCCATCATCGCGGGCGAAAGGTACGCGCCGATGCCCAGAATCGCGGACGTCGTGGCCCCGGGCGCCCCGGCGGTCGACAGGGCCGGCCCCTCGTTCCCCGCGCTGCTGACGAAGATCACCCCGTGCTTGTTGACCAGCTCCGAATAGATGCCGGTCAAGCGGCCCCGGTCCGGATCGGGCGTCGGCCCCCCGTAGCTCATGTTGATCAGATCGCAGCGATTCTGAAGAACAGCGATGACCCCGCGCACTTCGCCCGTGCCGTTCGACGTCGATCCCAGCCGCGTGTCCCCGATTTTGACGGACACCAGTTGCGCGCCCGGGGCGACGCCATTGAGTTCCGGATGGTCCGGGAAGTACGCCGCCACTATGCCCGCGACGTGTGTGCCGTGACTGCCCGAGTCCGTGACAATGGACAGCAGGTTCCCGTCGTCGTACACGTTCACAGCGTAGTTCATCAGGTCTTCGTCGCCGAAGGTGGCGTACTGGTATTCCCGCCGATAGTCCGTCAGCAGCGGCTCCTCGGCGAGGTCGCCGTCTTCGTCAGCATCGATGACGACGCGCCACGTCTGGCCGTCGTGGAAGACGACGCAGTCGTAAATGGGGCCGGGGTCGTCGTACTTTTCCTGAAGCGCGCGCAGCTCTGCCAACCGCGTTTCCAGCTCCTCGCGCTCTTTCTTTTCGTCCTCGCTCGGGCTCGGGTGGGCCGCGTCCCAGCGCGCCAACGACCGCTCGAGGTCCGTAACGGCTTGACGCTGCTCTTCGTCCCACCGCTTACGCCGCTTTTCGACCAGCCGTTTGACCAGCTCGCCCGGAAACAGCTCGTACGCCCGCTTGAGGCCGACGTGGTACTGGCCCGTCGGATTGGACCACGCCGGGTCCATTTTCAGCGCGCGCCCGGAGAGCCCGACCAGAACGCCATCCTCGGCGGTCCGTACCATGGACGTGTCCACGTCCCCGCTGCCGGTGCCGTCGATGATGTCGATGATTTTGGGCTTGCCGTCGCTGGTCACCTGCAAGCCGAAAGCGCCGGGATCGACCCCGGTGTCGAAGATCGCTACGACGACGCCGCGACCGTCGTATTCGGGGTGGGCGTTCAGGAAGCGGGTGGCTCCCGTTTCCTCCTTGGGAAGGATGCCGTACCCGGGGAAACCGGCGGACGGGGTTCGGGCCAGCGTGGAACAACCCACAGCCCCCGCAAACAGCAGGACGGGAATCGGCAATCTTCGCATGACGACCTCGCAGCACAGAAGGAACACGCCCTAACCGCTCGCTCTGGCCGGCGCTTCGACCGATGGTACCATTACGACCATTGTTTTTCATGGGATGTGCGACGCCGACCGGCAGGCCGCAACCGTCCCGCCGGGTGCGGCGCGCGTGGGGTCGGGCTGGTCGACCGACAGGAGTGTTCGGTGAAGATCCTGAATGTCTGCGGGGCGCGACCGAACTTCATGAAGATTGCGCCGCTTATGCGGGCTTTCGCAGCCCGTCCCATTAACGCCCGGCTGGTGCACACCGGCCAGCATTATGACGACAACATGAGCAAGGCGTTCTTCGATGACCTGCACATCCCGCGCCCAGACATCAATCTGGAGGTCGGCAGCGGGTCGCACGCTCTCCAGACCGCTCTCATCATGCAGCGGTTCGAGCCCGTGCTGCTCGACGAGAAGCCGGACGCCGTGCTCGTCGTCGGCGACGTCAACTCCACCATCGCCTGCGGGCTGGTGGCCGTCAAGCTCCAGATCCCCCTGGTTCACGTCGAGGCCGGCTTGCGCAGCTTCGACCGCACCATGCCCGAGGAAATCAACCGCCTGCTCACCGACGCCATCAGCGATCTGCTCTTTGTCACCGAACCGTCCGGCGTACGCAACCTCCACCGGGAAGGCATCGATCCGGCCAAAATCCACCTGGTCGGCAACGTCATGATCGATACGCTCCTGGCGCACCGGGAACTGGCCGAGCGCTCGGACATTCTCACCCGGCTCAAGCTGACGCCGAAGGAATACGGGGTCTTAACCCTGCACCGTCCGGCCAACGTGGACGATCCGGCGGTGCTCGGCGGCATCCTGAGCGCCCTGGAGGAGATCCAGCGGCAGACGCCGCTCGTCTTTCCGGTGCATCCGCGGACGCGAGGCAACCTGGAGCGGACCGGACTGTCCGCGCGCCTCGGCCGGATGTCGAACCTGGTGGTTACAGAGCCACTGGGATACCTGGACTTCCTGAAGCTGATGTCCTCCGCCCGGGTGGTCCTCACGGATTCCGGCGGCATCCAGGAAGAGACAACCGTGCTGGGCGTGCCGTGCCTGACGTTGCGCGCCAACACCGAGCGCCCAGTCACCGTGGAGCAGGGTACGAATCAGGTCGTCGGCATGTCCCCCGACGCGATCCTGGCGGGCTACCGCCGCGTGCTGGCCGGATACGTCCGGCCGCGCGTCCCCGAGCTGTGGGACGGAAAGGCGGCGGAGCGCATCGCGGACATTCTTCTGCGCTGGCACGCGGGACGTAGCCGGCCCGGAGGTGCGTAACGGCCGGGACGGCGCCGGCGGTGCGCGGCGCCCGCAAACTATATGACGATTCACGATTCGACGGCGCGTCATCCGAACTTCGCACGCCAGTGCGGGGCCGTCTCGCCACTTGCGTGGCGGGTTTCTGATCGAGCGCGCCGCCAGTTCGCGAATTCCGATTTAGGACGGCGTTTTCACTCCGCGGGCGCGACGAGCTCCGGCGTGCGGCTGAGGCTGGCCTGAGTGCGTCGGATGCGCGACAGCCAGCGTTCACGCTGTTCCGCCGCGACGGTGGCCAGCAGGTCGACCAGTTCCGGATCGAATTGCTTACCCGCCTCTGCCCGCATCACTTCGAGAGCTTCGTCAAAACCGCGTCCCGGGCGGTGCGGCCGTGAGCTGGTCAGGGCGTCGAACGTCTCGGCGATGGCCAGCAGCCGGGACCCGATCGGAATTCCGTTGGCGCTGAGACCGAAGGGGTATCCAGTGCCATCGTAGCGCTCGCGCAGGTGACGGATGACGACCGTCTCAGGCTCAAACACGCGCAAGGGACCGAGGATCTTGCAGGTCAGCAGCGGAACCTGGCGCAGCACCGCCGCGTCCTGCTCCGACAAAGGCGTCGTCGATTGCAGAATCCGGTCCGGGACGCCGATCTTGCCCAGATCGTGCAGCATGGCCGCGTTGGCCACCGTCGCGCGCAGCGGCTGCGGCCAGTTCGTGGCCTGCATCAGACACTTCGCGTAAAAGGTCGTGTTGCGCGAGTGCCAGGCCGTGTATCGGTCGCGGGCTTCCAGCGCCTGAACCAGTGCCCAGATACTCTGGAGGCATAGTTCCTTCGCCTGCATGCTCAGCGCGACCACCTGCTTGCGCAGCCGCTCCACCTCGCCAATCTCGACGTTCGCATCGAGCACGACTTCGCCCGCCACGTCCGACCGCACGACCTGGTTCCGGCCAGCGCGTTTGCCCAGATACAGGGCGTCGTCCGCGCGATTGATCAAATCGGCCACCGAGTGGATCGTCGGCTCATTGCTGGCTGCGACGCCGATAGACACCGTCACGGTCAGGTCGGCGCAACCCGGTACCCGCAGCTCGCGGGCTACAGTCTCCCGAATGCGCTCGGCCAGAACGGCCGCATCGTCCAGAGTCGTCTCCGGGCAGATCACCGCGAACTCTTCACCCCCGTACCGCGCCACGATGTCCGTGTCCCGCACGAGCCCGCGCAGCAGCCGCGCCGCTGTCTGAAGCACCAGATTCCCTGTCTCGTGTCCGAACGTGTCGTTTACCGCCTTGAAGTGGTCCAGATCCATCATCAACAGCGACACGACCCCCCCATACCGCTGCGTCCGCGCGAACTCGCGCTTCAGCAACTCACGAAACTCCACGTGGTTCGACAGCCCCGTCAGTCCGTCCGTCAGGGCCGCCCGGCGCAGACTTTCCTGCAACCGGCTGATTCGCAGGCCATTGCGGACGCGGGCTTCCAGCTCGCCCGCGTCGTAGGGCTTTACGAGATAGTCGTCCGCGCCGGTCCGCAACGCTTCGTGCTTGGATTCACGCTGATCACACGCCGACAGGAGAATGATGTACGTCCCGCTGATGGCGGCGTCGGCCCGCACCCGCCGGCATAATTCAATGCCCGTCATCCCCGGCAGCAAGTAATCGCACAGTACCACCCGCGGGTGGTGACGCCGTATCTGTTCCAGTCCCCCGAGTCCATCTTCGGCCTCAACCACCGTATGCTGGTTGTCCAGCATACGCCGCATCAGCAGCGCCCGCTGCGCGGGGTCGTCCTCGATGATACAGATGTCCACGGGCTCGGCGCGCATCCCTGTCCTCGCCAACGGTGAATCAATCCACGCGCGATCTGCCTGCGGGGCGGCTTGCGCGCTGCCCCGGTACACTCCCGGACGGCGACTTCTCAAGATCAAGGATGCAAATCGTTCGGGCGCGGCGCGGGAAAAAACGACCGGCACCGGAAATACCTGTAAGGACCTGCGTTTCAACGGACTTGCGTGCCGCGGCTCCGTGAACCCGCGATGATACTCGGTAGTTGGCGCCACGCGTCAGGTCTGATACTCATGCACACTGGTCCGCTGCGGGGCTGGCACCCGGGCGTGTCGGATTCGACTGCCACGGTGGATTGCCGCCGCCCGCGAAAGTGTGTTCCGGAGAAAACACCTGGAAACCAAAAACGGTAATCCACCCGCGTCCCGTCCACGTCGCTACGATCTGGCCTACTTCCGCCAACTGAAGGCCGAGGGTCGCAAGTTCGCGATGTTGACGGCGTACGATTATCCGACCGCGGCCATCGCCGCAGAGGCGGGGGTCCATTCGCTGCTGGTCGGAGACTCCATGGGAACGGTCCTGCTGGGACATCCCAACACGCGCACCGTGCCGCTCGACCTGATGATCGTCTTAGCGGAGGCGGTGCGACGGGGAGCTCCAGGTGTATATCTCGTTGGGGACTTGCCTTACGAAGCGATCGCGGGAGGCGCGGACTCTGTGGTTGCGGCTGCACGTCGGTTCTGCGAGCACGCCGGCTGCGACGCAGTTAAGCTCGAAACCGGTCCCGAAGACGTCGCCTTGGTCAGCGCGCTGTCGAAGGCGGGTTTTGAGACCATCGCACACCTCGGCCTGCGTCCACAGCAGATCACGTCTCCGGACGGGTACCGCGCCCAAGCACGCGATGCGGCTTCGATCGCGGCACTGGTGAAAGACGCCCGGAACATGGTCGCAGCCGGGGCTGCGATGCTGCTTCTGGAAGCTGTCCCCAAGGAGGCGTCCCAAGCCGTCGTCAGCGCGGTTGATGTCCCCGTGATCGGTTGCGGGGCAGGACCCGCCTGTGACGGGCATGTCGTGGTCACACACGACATGCTCGGATTCGGCACCACGCGCCCGCCGCGCTTCGTCCCCGTGCTGGCGCAGGTGGGCGCGATTTGCCGTGAAGCCATGCGCCGCTACGTAGAGGACATCGTCAGCGGCCGCTACCCGGGCCCCGAGCATGGCTACCGGATGCGCACCGATTCGCCCTCCGCTGCCGAGGCCGCGCAATAGGGACCGGACGGGCCACCGGCGCAACCTGGGGGTTTGCCTCAAGCCGGGGTTGTCTCAAAGGACGCAGCCGACCGGTGCGCGTCAATCAGGGTCGTCCCAGCAGGGCCATGCGCCCGCGGAGTTCCTCTTCCGCCTGCCGCCAGTCGGCTTCCGGACTTCCCGGCGCCCCGTTGCGAGCGAGGTAAATCTCGTACGCGCGCATGCGGATCTGCTCTTCGGTTGGTCCTTCCGCTAAGGGCACGAGATTGGACGGCACCGTGCGCGTTTTGGGCCGGGCCGTACGGGGCGTTGTGGGTGGCATTCGGAAACCTCCATCGCATTCACTGACAGCGCGTTGCGTGGGCTGTCATCTGCATATCTGATCGGACAAAACTCGCGCCGTGATAAGAGCGATAAGAGCGGCGCGCGTGCGTATACGGCACGAACACAGGGTCCCTGTTGATTGTACGCCGCTCATCGTCGCCCGGTTCGGGCTAGCCGGGTTTCCTGCGGCAAGGGCCGTTCCGCTTCCGCTGTCCGCCGCTACACTCCTGCATCATGAGGCCTGTTCGTCGGGCATTTGCCTGTCTGGAGATTTCGAAATGCGTGTTTGGGAATTCGATGCGTTCGGTTTGGAGCATCTGAAGGTCGTGGAAAAGGACACCCCGCGGCCCGGTCCGGGCCAGATAGTCCTGGACGTCAAGGCGCTGAGCCTCAACTACCGCGACCTGCTGGTCATCACCGGCGCCTACAACCCCAAGTTGACGTTGCCCGCGACGCCTGTGAGCGACGGAGCGGGGATCGTTTCGGCTGTCGGTCCTGAGGTCTCGCGGGTCCGGGTCGGCGACCGGGTCATGTCTCACTTCGTGGCGGGTTGGCTCGACGGTCCGTTCCGTCAGGAATATCTCGCAACCACGTTGGGCACGCCGGGCCCCGGGGTGGCGGCTGAGCAGGTCGTTCTGCCGGCCGACGCGGTGCTGCCAATCCCTGCCGGGTACGACTTCGCGCAAGCGGCTACGCTTCCCATTGCGGCGCTGACCGCGTGGAGCGCCCTGGTGACGGTCGGAAGCGTCCAACCGGGTCAGACCGTGCTCACGCTTGGTACCGGCGGGGTTTCTATCTTTGCCCTGCAACTGGCCAAGCTCATGGGGGCACGCGTGATTATCACCAGCAGCCGCGACGACAAGCTCGCGCGCGCCAGGCAGCTTGGGGCGGACCACGGGATCAACTACCGGACGAACCCCGCGTGGGACCAGGCTGTGCTCGAATTGACCGGCGGCGTCGGCGTGGACCTCACCGTCGAGACCGGCGGACCCGGTACGCTGGATCGCTCGATGAAGGCGACACGTGCCGCGGGCATCATCGCCTTGCTCGGAGCGCTCACCGGCCGTCAGGGGACGATTACGACGGGGCTGATCCTGATGAAGCGGCTGCGGATCGCGGGCATCATGGTGGATTCGCGTAAAGCCTTCGAGGCGCTCTGCCATTTCCTCGGCGAGCATCCGCTTGAGCCCGTCATCAGCCATACCTTCCGCTTCGATGAGCTTCCGGAGGCGTTCCGATGCATGCAGTCCGGCCAGCACTTCGGGAAGATCGTGCTCGTCATGTGAATGGCCGCGGGTAGCGCCGCTGCGCTGCCGGGTGCGGTGGTAGCGCGGGCAAAAACCAGATATGCTGGCGCCTTTCAGGACGGCAATTGCGGCACAGATTCAGGAGGTGGCAGCGTGCGGTACTCGCGCGGCAATCGGGCGTCCCGGGGGCGGCGCCTAGCGGTCGGCGTGGTCGTAGTCGCGTTCATCGCAGCCCTTGGCGGCGGCGGCTGGTACTGGTATTCGCTGCGATCCCGCGCGGTGCCGCCGCGCGCGAACGAAGCGGCCGTCTTGAGGACTCCCGAGCTGGCGCACACGCCGGCCAAGCCGTCGCCGCGGCCGGAGTCGTACCGTCTGGCAAGCGACGAACAAACAGCTCAGGTGGCGCCCGCGCCGGCACCGGCGATGCGGTTGGCCGGCACTCAGCCCGCGCTGCGGCCGCTCCCCACGCAGCCGACGGCGCGACCCGACACGTCGCAGCCGGCGCCGCTGCTTGCAACGCGGCCGGCTTCGCAGCCGACCAGCGCGCCGTCCACAGGCGGCCCGCTGAACACGCCTACGGACCCCACCGCCAGTCGGGCCACCAGCGACACGCGCACGGGCAATGCCGCCATCGAGGACGCCCGGCGTCTTCACGCCGCCGGAAAGCTTCTGGAAGCACGCCAGCGGCTGAACACCCTGTTGAAGGGTCGTTTGAGCGAGGCCGAAGAGGGAGAAGTTCGGGCGCTGCTGGCGCGGATCGCAGACGAGACTGTCTTCAGCCCGCGCGTCGATCCGAACGATCCTCTGGTCGCTTCGTACACGGTTCAGCCGGGCGACGTGCTGATTCACATCGGCCGCAAGTTTGATGTCCCCGCTGAGGCGCTCATGGTGGTGAACCGCATTTCCAACCCCCGGGCACTGCGGGCGGATCAGAAGATCAAAGTGCTGCGCGGCCCATTCCACGCGCGGATCTACAAGTCGAAGTTCCGCCTGGACGTCTATCTCGGCGACGTGTTTGTCCGCAGCTACCGGGTCGGCCTGGGGGCTGAGAACGGCACGCCCGAGGGTGTCTGGCGGGTCAAGGAGCGGTTGGAAAATCCGACCTACTATCCTTCGCCGTCCGCCGCGGACAAACGGATCATCGCGGCCGACGATCCGAACAACCCCCTCGGCGAACACTGGATCGGCCTGGAGGGCATCGACGGCGAAGCCCGGGGTCGCGAGGGATACGGGATCCACGGGACCATCGAGCCGGAGTCGATCGGAAAGGCGGTCTCGCTGGGCTGCATCCGCATGCACAACGAAGACGTCGCCTTCCTCTACAAGCTCATGCTCCCGGGCAAGTCCACGGTCACGGTTCTCCCCTAGCGTCCAGTGACGGCCCCCCCGACGGGCGTGGTGCCAGCGCCCCGCACTTGCGCGCGGCTCGGGCGGACCTGTGCCCCGCGTTGGCGTGCGGCGTTCCGACGTCCCGTCATCCGAACCCCCGACGCGAGTCGGGGGTGTGCGGGCGAGCAGCCGACCACGGTCGGGTCCAACTCCCGCGGCGGTTGCACTGGGGTGCCGGGTCGAAGGCGCCCCGCACTTGCCTGCGGGGTGCGGATACGTACCGCGCTCCCAGTGGGGTTCAGATAACACGTGGCGCGGGCGCGCGCGGATTGCGCTCAGCCCGCGCGCCCCGCGGCCCCGTTCGGCGCGAGGGCCGCAGAGGTGGCTGCCTCCGGCAGCTTGGCACGCAGGTATTGCCCGGTGAAGCTGCCCGCGGAGGCCGCGATCACCTCCGGCGGCCCCTCGGCGACGACACGGCCGCCGGCGTCACCGCCCTCCGGGCCCAGGTCGATGACCCAGTCGGCGCTCTTCACGACTTCGAGGTTGTGTTCGATCACGAGCACGGTGTTGCCCATGTCGACCAGCCGGTTCAGGACCGCCAGCAGCGTCTGGATATCCGCGAAATGCAGGCCGGTCGTGGGCTCGTCGAGCACGTAGAGCGTGTGGTTTTCCAGCTTGGCCCGTTGGGTGGCCGAGGCGCTGGGCGGACTGCCGGGCGCGACGGGGTAAAGGGCGCCTTTGGCCAGCTCCCCGGCCAGCTTGACGCGTTGTGCTTCGCCGCCGGACAGGGTGTTCGAGGGCTGCCCCAGCCGGATGTACCCCAGGCCCACATCGGACAGGGCCTGGAGTCCGTGCTTGATCTTCGGGAAACTGTCGAAGAACCGCAGGGCTTCCTCGACCCGCATTTCGAGCACATCCGCGATCGACTTGCCGCGGTAGCGGATCTCCAGCGTCTCCCGGTTGTAGCGGGTGCCGCGGCATTCCTGGCACTGCACGAACACGTCCGGCAAGAAGTGCATTTCGATCCGCCGTGTGCCCTGTCCCTGGCACGCTTCGCAGCGCCCTCCTTTGGCGTTGAAGCTGAACCGGCTGGCGTCGTACCCGCGAATTCGCGCCTCCTTCGTCCGCGCATACAGCCGGCGGATCTCGTCGAACACGCCCGTGTACGTGGCGGGATTGCTCCGTGGCGTCCGTCCGATCGGGGTCTGATCGATCTCGATCACGCGGTCGATCTTGTGTGCCCCGACCAGACGCTCGTGCGCGCCCGGCTGTTCTTTCGAGCGATACAGCCGCCGGCGCAGTGCCGGCAGCAGAATCTGCGAGACCAGCGTACTCTTTCCGCTGCCGCTGACGCCCGTCACCGCACACAGCACGCCCAGCGGAAACCGGACGTCGATGTTTTTGAGGTTGTTCGCGCGGGCGCCAATGACTTCGACAAAGTCGGAGCGCCGCGGCTGGCGCCGCCGGTCGGGCAGCGGGATGCCGTATTCCCCGCGAAGGTACTTGCCCGTCAGGGAATTGGGGTGTGCCAGCACTTCGTCCGGCGGACCGGCCGCGATGATCTTACCGCCGTGCAGCCCCGCCCCCGGTCCCATGTCGATCAGGAAGTCGGCCGCACGGATGACGTCTTCATCGTGCTCGACGACGATGGCGGTGTTGCCGATGTCCACGAGTCGGCGCAGCGACGCCAGCAGGCGGGCGTTGTCGCGCTGGTGCAATCCGATGGTGGGCTCATCCAGAACGTAGCACACGCCGACGAGCCCGCTGCCGAGCTGCGTGGCCAGGCGGATCCGCTGGGCTTCGCCGCCCGAAAGCGTGGCGCTGGTGCGGTCCAGCGTCAGGTACCCCAGCCCCACGTTGTCCATGAAGTGCAAGCGCTGACGGATTTCGCGCAGGATGGGCTCCGCGATGGCGGCGGCTTCGCCTGTGAAGGCCAGTTCGTCGAACAGACGCGCTGCCGCGGCGATGGACAGTTGCGTGAATTCGTAAATGTTGCGGTCCGCGATGCGCACCGCCAGCGACGCCGGCTTGAGCCGTGCGCCGCGACACTCGGGACAAACCTGCTCCGTCTGGTAGTGCGTCAGACGACTGCGCCCGCGCTCGTTGCCCGCGGCCCGGTACCGCCGCTCCAGATTCGGAATCACCCCTTCGAAACTGATCGCGTACTTTTCGGTGTCGGCCGCCGTCGTGCCGTACAGGATGATGCGCTTCAGATCGGCGGGCAACTGCCCGAACGGCGTTTCCGGTCGGACGCCCAGTGCGCCGCACAGCGTCCGCAGCAGCCGGGCATGCGTGGCTTTCAGACGGTTGCGGCCGGCGCTCCACGGGGCCAACGCGCCGGCGCTGAGCGGAACGCTCTCGTCGGGGACGATGAGTTGCGGGTCGAACCGCAGCGTCGTTCCCAGTCCGTCGCAACATTCGCACGCACCGTAAGGCGAATTGAAGCTGAACACGCGTGGCGCAAGCTCGGGTAGCGTGACGCCACAGGTTGTGCAAGCATGGCGTTCGCTGAACACTTCGTCCACCCAGGTTTCGGACGGGTCGGGCGCGTCGCCGGCCGCCGCCGCGGGCCGACGGCCGTCGGCCCGGCTCACGATGACGAGGCCGTCGCCCAGCGACAGAGACAACTCGACCGCGTCGGCCAGCCGTCCGCGCATCTCGGGGCGTACCGTCAGGCGATCGACGACCACGTCGACGTTCAGCGGGCCCTGGCCGGGCTCAACCCCCAAGGCGGCCAGATCGCGCACGTCGCCCAGCCGACCGTTGACCCGGGCCCGCACAAACCCCTCCCGCTGAATGCGACGCAGGATCGGTTGCAGTTCCCGCGTCTGCCCGCGGGCCAGTGGCGACAGAATCATCACCGGCGTCTGCGCCGGGTAGCTCAGGATGATGTCAACGATCTGGTCCACCGTGCGACGGTAAATGCGCTGTCCACAGCGCGGGCAGTGCGGCGTACCGACGCGGGCGAACAGCACCCGCAGAAAGTCGTAGATTTCGGTCGTCGTGGCCACGGTTGAGCGGGGATTGGCGGCGGCCGCGCGCTGCTCGATGGCCAGCGTGGGCGGCAGCCCTTCGATCCGCTCGACCTCGGGCTTGGCGAGCTGCTCCAAAAAGTGCCGCGCATGTACGCTCAACGATTCGACATACTTGCGCTGACCTTCGGCGTAGATCGTGTCGAACGCGAGGCTGCTCTTGCCGGAGCCGCTCAGACCGGTGATGACGACGAAGCGGTCACGCGGAATGTCGACACTGATGTTCTGGAGGTTGTGCTGGCGGGCTCCGATGACGCGGATGACTTTGGGCTCCACGCTCCGCCTCCGCCACGCCGCCTGAGGAAGAGCCCGGCGGCGCGGGGCTTACTCGACCGACAACCCCGCGGCCGCACGCGCACCCCGCGGCGAACCATACAGTCTACCACGGCCGCGGCTCGGATGCGACGGGTGTTGTTTCAACGTGGTGTACGCGGGCAGCCAGTGCCCTACCGGCGGAATGCCGGCGCGGGCGCCGTCGCCACCGCGGGCCCCACCCGCGGGCCACCGGATTCACGGGCGGTTGTCGTAGCGTCGTTGCCGCCGGCGTTTTTTGCGCGGCGGCCGCGATCGCCGCCCTTACGCCCTGTGCGCGCCCGATAAACTTCTCGGGCGGACAACGGGTCCCACGCGCTGGGTGCGACCAGCGTACGGCCATGGGCCCCCCGTGCTCGGCGTCATCGTGCCAATTCTCCATGAGGACCAGGTGCTGCCGCTGCTTCCCCAGCGCCTCGCGGATGTGTTGGATCGGCTCGACATCCCGGCCCGCGTGTGCCTCGTGGATGACGCCAGTCACGACGGCTCCTTACCGCTCATTCGTGAGATCAGCCACCGCGATGCCCGCTTCCGCTACCTCAGTTTCAGCCGGCACGTCCCCGGCGGCGCTGGCCCGCAAGGACGTCGAACAAGATGAGCCCAGTCCGAAACAGCTTGCGATGCATTCCGCCTTGGTCCGTGATCGTGGCGGCGTGGATTGCGGCGTATGCCACCCGGCCGGGCATGCTGGGTTTCTACAGCGATGACTGGAGTGTCCTGCTTTGCCCCGCCGCGGACAACGCCGCATTTTCTGCCCGTCGCCTCGGCCTGTTGATGGAGATTTACGCCAATCGACCGGTGCATGGACTGGTCACATTCGTTTTCTCATCGCTCTGCGGTCATTCGCCGGCTCTCTGGCACAGCGCTATCGCGGTGCTCGCGCTGGCTGCCGCCCTTGCCGTGTACGGATTCCTGCGAGCGTTGTTGCGTTTGTCCGGGTCAGAGTCCTCTCTGGCGGCGGCCATCGCGGCCGCCTTCTGGACAGTCTTTCCGTGGATGCTGGGTGCTACCGCCTGGCCCTCGATGGGGCCGACCCTTTGCGCTGTGATCCTTTTCGTGCTGGCCGGCCGGCTTTTTTTCGACGGTTGGCAGCGCGGAAAGGCACCATGGCTCTTTCCCTCGCTGGCGCTGCTCGCCGGCATGCTGACGTATGAGGCTTTCTACGGCCAGCTTTTCGTGCTTTTGCTGATGGGGGCCGTGTGCGGCGTCGCCCGCAGGGTTGGCCTGCGGCGCTTGGCGCTGCCTTTCGCCGCTTGCGTGGTTGCCCAGGCCGCAGCGATTGTGTGGAACCGCCTGTCGCCGCTGATCTTTTCGGTGGCTGCCACCAAATCATTCCATACGCAGTGGGGCGAGAAGCTGTTGCACTCCGTACGGATGCTACCGCGCGCATTCCGCTACAGCGCCCCCGAGCTTTCACCCCTTCCGGAGCTGGTCGCGCTCGTTCTCGGTGTCACCTGCGCCGGTGCCATCTTGTCACAATCGTTCGCGGTCGAAGACCGCCGAAGGGCATTGCGGCAACTGGGTCTGCTCGCGCTGGCGGCCTGCGGCGGGTTCATCGGCTTGCTGATACCGGCTCTGGCGGGTTACAGCTACAAGTGGACCGGGCATGAAGCGCGCACCTTGCTCAGCCCAAGTGTGTGGATGAGTACCGCGTCGGCCATTGCCCTCGCGGCTGCCATCCGTCGCCGACCCCCTGTCTGCATAATCGCCATCGCATGCTCGATGATTCTGGGCGTCCTGATGACGTTGGCGACGCACGCTCGGCTACGCGAGTGGGCCGAGGTCTGGGGCATTCAACGACGCACGGTCGCCACCGCGCCGGTCTCGCACCTCCGGGCCGCCGCTGCTGACTCGGTTATCCTGGTCACGGGACCGCTTTGCCACAAAAGTCTGACCGTCTTTGCATATCCCTGGGATATCAATGGCATCATGTTCTTCCACTACCCGGACCTGCTGGTGCAGCGTCTATACTTCCTGCCCGCGCCCGATGGGTACGTCACGACTTGGGACGGCCGGACGGTTCTCCAGCGCAAAGGTGACAAGTTGCTTCGCCGGCGCGCAGCCGAGGAAGTTTGGCTGTGGGCCCTGGAACGGAGCGTCGCACAGCCGGTCGCTGCACCCTTTGAGTACCCGGCGCGTCCAGGAAACGCGCCGTGAACGGACTCAGGGGGCTCGCCGACGTTCGCGCCGAACACGTCATCATTGACCAGCCTCCTCCGGTGAAGCGGCACGTCGGATGTCGACCGAGAAATGCGGATCTCTGCCCCGTGCCCGCGATGGCCCGCTAGCTTCGCCCTAGGTTACACCTTACCCATATGCAAAGTCCTTTTTCCACTTCTTGCGGTTTGCTCTCGCGCCGGGAGCGCGCCCGCACCGCGAAGCCTGGCATGCGTGGCACAACGAGTTGAACGGCGCTGGCGCGGGTGGGTACGCCTGCCGGTACAATACGAGCGGCCTGATCCTCGCACGCGAGGTTTGGACGACCATGTCCGGCGGTCCAAGGACGCCAGAAGGTTTTCGAACAGCAGCCGCCGACCCGCCCCGCGGTACGCCAGCCCGCAGGACGCTCGGGGCCGCTCTCAGGATGGGGCTGGCTGCGGCCGTCTTCATAGCGCTGGCCTTGGCCCTGACGCCCAAAAGACCGGTGCCGATGTCCGCCGCCATTGATGGGTCCCCGGACGTCGGCACGCAGCCCGCCTCCGCGCCCAGCGCGACGACGGCCCCAGAGTGGCCGGGCGTCATGCACGACGCTGACGGACGCCTGCGTTGGCCGCATCCGCGAACGCCCGACCGTCAGCACGAACGCGATGCGATGGTGGAAACGCAGATCGCGCGCGGCGGGCCGTATTCGCCGGCGGTTCGAAACGAGGATGTGTTGGCTGCGCTGCGCGCTGTGCCGCGACATGAGTTTGTGCCCGCCGAGCGGTCCAAGTACGCGTACCACGACAGTCCGCTGCCTATCGGGCACGGACAGACGATTTCGCAACCCTACATCGTCGGCCTGATGACGGAACTGCTGGCCCTTCGGCCGGGCGACCGGGTGCTGGAGATCGGAACCGGTTCCGGCTACCAGGCCGCCGTACTGGCCGAACTCACGCCTTACGTCTGCACGATCGAGGTCATCGAACCGCTCTACCGCCAGGCCGCCCGGCGACTCGAACGACTGGGCTACGTGACCGTGCGGACGCGACTGGGCGACGGCTACGACGGCTGGCCGGAGTTCGGGCCGTTCGATGCGATCATCGTCACCTGTGCCGCCGGACACGTCCCGCCGCCGCTGTGGGAGCAGCTCCGTCCGGGCGGGCGCATGGTCATCCCCATCGGCGGGGCGTACGAAACCCAGCGGCTGGTGCTGCTGACCAAACAGCCGGACGGCACTCGGCGAAGTCGTGACGTGTTGCCGGTGGCGTTTGTGCCGATGACCGGCAAGATCCGGTCGCCATGATGTCGTGCGCGACACGAGCTGAGGGGGCGCCTGCGGGCGGGTGGGTGACCGTCGGCGTGGGGCTGGTCAGCGCCGCATTGCTCAGCTACGAGATTGCGCTGATGCGCCGCGTGCTCGTCGAGCACTGGCACCATATGAGCTACCTGGCGATCAGCGTTGCCCTGCTGGGCTTCGGGGCCAGCGGCACGCTTCTGGCTTTGGGCGAACGCCTTGTTCGTGCACGACCACACGCCCTGTTGCGCGAGCTGGCTCTGGCTTTGCTGGTGTCGCTGGCGGTCATGCCGCGCCTGACGGCTCTGCTACCGGTCGCCGGCCGGTTCATCCCACACGACCTGTGGGCGCAGGTCGGCTGGTGGTCGTTGTACTGGCTGGTCACCATGGTGCCGTTTCTGGTCGGGGCCGCGTCTTTGGGGGCCGCCCTGATGTCCGCCGGACCCCGGATCGGTCAAGTCTACGCCGCCAACCTCGCCGGCAGCGCAGCCGGAGCGCTGGTGGCGATGTTGCCGGCGGCGCGGTGGCCGATCGACTATGGCTTCTGGCCGGCCCTGTCTTGCGCGGCCGCCGCCAGCCTGATGTTCTGCCTGGTCAGAGAAAGCCGCGAACGCGGCCGGCGATCGCCCACCCACGGCGGGTTGCTGGCCGTGCTGGTCATCCTCATTGCCATCACGGAGACGCGCTGGCCGCTGAAAGCCGCCTACGAGGAGCACAAGTACGCCGCCCGCCTCCAGCAGCTTGAGCGACAGGGAGCGGCGCGTCGGGTCGCGCGGCAGGCTGACCCGCACGGGTATGTCGAGCTGTACGAAAGCGACCTCTTTCACGATCTGCCCTTTTTGTCGCTCGCCACGGCACCGCCCCCCATGTACAGCCTGGTCGTCAACGGGGATGCCGCCGGCTCGGTTTTGCGCATCGACTCGCCTGCCCAGGCGGAGGTCATGGACCAGACGTTGATGGCTTTGCCGTACCGGTTGGTGCCACACCGCCCCCGAGTCCTGTTGCTGGGTGAGACCGGCGGCACAAACGTCTGGCTGGCACGCCGGCGAAACGCGCGGCAAATCACGGTCGTGCAGCCCAATGCCGCGGTTTTGGACCTCGTGCGACAAGTCACGCCGGCGGTGTACGACGCGGAATCTGTAGTCATTCGACGCCAGACGCCGCGGGAGTTCCTCAACGCGACCGGCCCGGGGGCGTTCGATCTGATTCAAATCGTTGCTATGGAGGGACTGGGGGCCGGCAGCGCCGGGCTGCGTGGGTTGACCGAGGACCATTTGCCTACAGTCGAAGGCTTCTCCGCCTGCCTGCGTGCTCTGAGCGATGAGGGCTTGGTGGCTATCACTCGCGGCGTGGAAGAGCCGCCGCGCGAAAACGTTCGCTTGCTGGCCACGCTGGCCGAGGCGCTGCACTCGCTGGGAGTTGAGGATCCTGCACGCCACATCGTTCAGGTACGCGATTACTTGGGCGTCTGTACACTCGCGCTGCGACGCCCTTTGACTACCGAGCGGCGTGCGGACTTGCGTACGGCAATTATTGACTTCAATTTGACGCCCGTCTGGTACGAGGGTCTTCCGCCGGAAGAGGTCAATCAGCCGGATCAGCTCGCAGGTCCGCCGGGCACGGGCGTCGACTGGCTCCACTACGCAGCCTGCGAAGTGTTTTCCGAACGCCGCGAGCAATTCTATACCTCCTGGTTGTTCAATGTCCGGCCGGTGCATGACGACAATCCATTTTTCTGGGATCTCTACAAAAAGGAGGCGATTTCGGCCTTGCGTCGGGCATATGGCGACCTGTGGCTGACGCGCGCAGAATTGGGGCGTTTGTATTTATACGCGTCTGTAGTGTTGGCCGGCCTTGCGGCCTTGCTACTGATTCTGCTGCCGCTGGTATTTGTCACGTGGCAACGCTCTGTAGCGGCGCGTGGACGGCGGCGGGTCTTCGCGATGGTGGTCTACTTCGCCAGTATCGGAGCGGGCTTCATGTGGGTGGAAATGGCGTTGATCAGCCGCGCCACGCAGCAGCTCGGGGACGCCGTGCGGGCCAGTGCACTGGTGATCGGCGGCGTACTGGTGACCAGTGGCCTTGGAAGCCTGACCTCGTCACAGGCCGCCGAAAGGCGGCCGTGGTTGGCGCCGCTGCTCGTGGGAGGAACAGTGTTCCTGATGCGCGGTGTCGCGTGGACGGCCATGCCCGCCGGACTCTGGGTGCCAGTGCTCCTCGCGATTGTCGTAGCGTTCCTGATGGGCATTCCGATGCCCACCGGGCTGCGGTGCCTGGGCGTGTCCGCTCCCCATCTCGTTCCCTGGGCATGGGGCCTCAATGGCGTCGCGTCGGTGCTGGGAGCCTCGACCGCGCTCGTGGTGGCGATGAATATGGGCTACGGAACGGTCCTGGTGCTGGCCGCCGGTGCCTACCTGTTGGCTGTGTTGAGCGCAAACGGGCTTTACCAACGACCGCGCGAGACTTCGCCAGCACGGTAGTCTCGGGGCGCTCGGCCGTGCGTGCCGGCAGCGCCGCGCGGCTTCTGATCGTTAGGGCCGGCCGGGCTGGGTGTCGGGCGTGCCTTCGGCCGCGGCCCGCTGCTTGCGTGTCGGCAACGTCTCGAGCCGCGGCTTGAGCTGCCGCTCGAAAATCTCGTCCAACGGCCGCGCCAGCTTGCCCGCCAACTCGTTGATCGCTGCCGCCCGCGCCAGCCGCTCCGTCCCGCTCAACCCCGCCAGCCCGGCCACCTCCTTCTCCAGCCGTTCAAACTCCGCCCGACGCCGCGTCAGGTAACCGTGCGCGTGCCCCTGACAGGTCTTCAGAATCTGCCAGGCCTTTTCGCTCTGCTCACCGTCCAGCCGGTACTTCTCGATGAACCGCCGGGTGTAGGCTTCCCATTCCGACTCCACGTCCTGCACACGTTTGAGCCGCCCCGGCAGGTCGTTGGGGTCGATCAGAGCGGCCCGCTGTTCGGGTGACGCCCACTCGCCGGCCGGGCGCGAAGCCAGGGCGTCTGCCAACAGTCGCGGCGACGTGATCCCGGCCCGCTCCAACAGGGCGCGAAATTCCTCGGTCGTCATGTTCATGTATCTGGACATCGGGACGACCTCGCGACCGTCATAGACGCCGGGCTCGTTGAACGGCCGCAAGTTTTCGTCCCGCACGTTCACCTGTGTGCCGCGTGTAATGCCAATGTCGTCCGGCCTGAAAGTGCGCGGGTGCTCGGGGCGGTTGAACTCGGCCCGGTACACCCAGACTCTTTCCACCGGTTCTTGTCCATCCTTCCAATCGCTACTGAAAAACTCGACACGTTCGGGGAACCACAGACCATCGAACTGCTTCAAGCTCGAGCGCGACTCACCCCATCCCCCGCGTGCGAACTCAGCCCGGACGCGAACCGCGTTCCAGCCGCGCTGCGGGTCGATCCACCACTCGCATTTCCAGCCCTCGCAGACTTGCGTGACGACTACAAGTTCCCCCTCGACACGCTCCGTAAACCGGCAGTTTGCAGTTTCATCCTCATACCAAGGGCTGTCGTAGCGGTCGCGGCATGGGAGTGCCGACAGCGCGCCCAGCAACCGTGGGTCGAAGGGAGGATCAAACCGGACGCCGAGATGCCATTCGGCATCCCAACTCCCATCCACGTGGCGCCACTGCTGACCGTCCTTCAGCAGCATGCTCACTGGCCGGCGGTCCGCCGGGCGCCCCTCGACATTCCGCGACACCACCCCCTCGTCGTCCCCGCGCAGGACCAGAATGCGCTCATCTCCCGCGAACCGTGCGGTCGCATAATTGAACACCACCACCTCCAACCCGAGGCTCGTCGTTTTTCGCCATTCCCAGGCACAGTCGAGCTGGCCCGTTTCCAGTTTCCGACGGGCCTGGTCCATATTCAGGAGGGCTGGCGGAACCGAAACGCCCTGTAGCGCTAGCGCTTCCCGGCCGAGCACGACGCCCACCAGTATCACAGCCAATTGCCTGCTCACCGCGGGTTTCCTCCAGGACACTCGGCACCTTTCTCCGGTTTCAAAAACTGGTTGGCGCTCGGCTCGCACGTGCCAATCCGGCACGGGTTCCGCGGGCTGCATGGCTTACCATCCACCGTTTTGCACGCACAGTCCGTCCAGCACGCCAGGACTGAAGCGTCGCTCCCCAGTTTGTTCCCGCCGCTCATCGTCGGAAGCAGCACGTAGTTGTACTGGCAGATCCTGATGGGACCGCTGCACGACGAGTTCACACAGGAACAGTCGTAGTTCGGTACACACCCGCAGGCATACTGCTCAGCGAACAAGTAGCATTCGCTCCGCAGCACGCCGACGCCCCAGGCGGTCAGCATGATCGCCGGCCAAAACATCAGCAAAACCTTACTTGCCTTCGTTGCCATGATGTTCCTTTTCGGATTTGACGGTCATTTCGTCACCGTCA
>Ga0209227_1000236_pt1 | contig 48067 bp, 35 predicted proteins | sample YNPBryantNP2012_FD_185815 | JGI IMG/M metagenome (GOLD analysis project Ga0209227, IMG submission 185815) | Anoxygenic and chlorotrophic microbial mat microbial communities from Yellowstone National Park, USA - YNP Bryant NP 2012 (SPAdes)... ...
CAAAATTGCCGCCTGTGCAATTGGAAAACCGCAAAGCGCAAAGACCTGTAGAAACCTTTGCGTCCTTGCGGTGAATTCAATCTAACCGCACAGGTCGCAAAGTTGTAGGACAACTGCGAGCAGTTGTCCTACAAAGTGGCCAGGTCCGGCAAAATTTGGGATACACCCGAGGCAGATACTGCAAACGCTGGCTACACTGAGACACCCGCGAATGGCTCAGATGGCCTTCGACCTGCCGGAATGTAGTCCGGCGGGGTAACTACCTGCCCGATTGGCCTGCCGCTATGTGCTGATTGGAGATCAGCCTTCATGGGCACGCTGTGCCGGGCGTCGGCCTGCGCCGACGCCCCCGGTCGGCAAAGGCCGACCGCAGGCCGAAGGCCTATGGCGGGCGACTTTAGTCGGCACGCAGGTAGTTACAACAAAACGCAAATTATCAAAAGCCAGGAAAACAACCGGATGACAACATGGCCCCTTGGGGAGATTGCTGGCAACCGTGCAGTACCATGATCCCGAGAGCAGGTATGCTGGTAGGGCATTGACAACGGACTGCAAGGGTGTAAAATAGCTCACGTGCCCTGATGTGTTTCCGGCGGCTTATATGAAAGCTGATAAAGCACCTGGCAAAACTGAGCGATGCTCAAGCGCGTGTCAATTCGCCTGAGTCTGACCCTGCTGGCCTCCGATATGGTGCTCACGGCGCTGGCACTTCATCTGGCCAGACTTCTCCGGCTCACATTGCCCCTGGGTGTTCGCCTGGACGGTCCACTGGCATTCAGTTCATGGTTCTATGTACTGGTGCCGGCCTTGTGGGCACTGATCCTGCTTTCCCAGCGCGTCTATGACACCAGGCGCGCGCTGCGCTACCTGGACAATGCTGAGAGCGTGTGGAGCGGCGTCACCTGGGCAGCGCTTGTATTCGCGGGCATCGCCTACCTTTTCTTTCGTGAGTTCTCGCGTCTGCTGTTTTTCTATTTTTACGTGCTTAACCTGACTTTCCTGCTCGTCTGGCGTGTGCTCCTGAAGCAGTTGCTCCGCCTTGGCTTGTGGCGCTGGCTGTGCGATCCACGCCGTGTGTTGATAGTTGGAGCCGGTACCCAGGGACAGGAACTTGGGCGGGCACTGCAGACATACCGCTGGACCGGGCTGGAACTGACAGGCTACGTTGACGATGCCCCGGGGTCAGGGAGCAAAAGCGCGGCTGCTCTCCCTTTATTGGGCGGGCTGGAGGCGATAGAGTCCATTGTCGCGCAGCATGGTGTTGACGAGGTGCTCGTGGCACTGCCCTCAGATGGGCACAAACTGGTCCGTGAGCTGATGGTGGCCCTGCAACATCTACCGGTTAATGTGCGCATCGTCCCGGACGTGATTGACCTGGTGTTTACCCGCGCGGCAGTGGAGGAATTCGCAGGCCTGCCGATCATTGGCCTGCATGAGCCTGCCATTGAGGGGACCGACAGGGTAATTAAGAGGTTATTTGATTTGATCGTGGGCAGCGTGGCGCTGATATGCTTCTCGCCGCTGATTATGGCAGCCGCGCTCGCAGTGCGCCTGGACTCCCCGGGTCCGGTATTGCTCCGCCAGAAGCGCATTGGTGAAGGTGGACGGCCTTTCTATATGCTTAAACTGCGCACAATGTATGAAGGGGCCGAAGCTGAGGAGCAGAAACTGGCCCAGGAGCATGAATCCGGCCCCCCAACCTTTGCCAAGCGACCTGACGACCCGCGTATCACCCGTGCAGGACGCATACTGCGGAGGTTCAGCATTGATGAGTTACCTCAGCTCATCAATGTGCTTTGGGGCGAGATGAGCCTGGTGGGCCCACGTCCGGAGCTCCCCTGGCTGGTCGAGAAATATGGCCCCCAGCACCGGAGACGCTTCGCTGTGCCTCAGGGGATGACGGGATGGTGGCAGGTGAATGGCCGTAGCAACCGCGCGGATTACGACCTGCGCCTCGAGGACGACCTGTACTATATCCGCAACTGGTCAATCTGGCTTGACCTGCGCATCCTGTGGATGACGATCGGAGCAGTACTACGGGGTGAAGGAGCTTACTGAGTGAAGCCCTCTGTCCACTTCTGGCAGCCCGGATCCGGCACGCCTTACCAGCGGTGGACTGCCTGGAAAGACGTTGGAATATTCCCAGCAGCTTGCGATGGGTGATCACACGCTCTGCTCTTCTGCCCGCCCGCTGGTATCTGTCATCATACCTGCGTATAACGGGGCGGAGACTTTGCCGGCCTGTCTGAGCGCACTGCAGAGCCAGACCCTTCCGCCCGATCAATACGAGATCATCGTTGTAGATGATGGCTCAACCGATGGCACCGCCGAAGTAGCCCGCCGCTTCGGCGTGCGGGTTCTCTCCCAGCTTAACGCCGGCCCTGCGGCAGCCCGGAACCGGGGAGCGATAGAGGCTCGAGGCGAGTTGCTGTGCTTTACGGATGCCGATTGCGCCCCGGCTGCTGACTGGCTCGCCTGCATGGCCACCGCCCTCGTCACCCCGGGCGTTGTGGGTGTCAAGGGTGTATATCGCACCAGGCAGAAAGAGCTGGTAGCCCGCTTTGTGCAGGCGGAGTACGAAGACCGCTACGAGCGCATGCAGAAGCTGGAGCGAATTGATTTCATTGACACTTACTCGGCCGGCTACAGGCGCGACGTCTTCCTGGCCGCTGGCGGCTTCGATGTCAGCTTCCCCACCGCCTCGGTGGAGGACCAGGAGCTTTCCTTTCGCCTGGCGGAGGCCGGGCATCTGTTGCGCTTTGTGCCAGAAGCCGCAGTATATCACATTCACGACCGTACCACATGTGAGTACATCAGGCGCAAATTCTGGATCGGCTACTGGAAGGTGCGCGTGATGCTGGAACATCCGGGCAAGCTGCTGCGCGACTCTCATACTCCGCAGATGCTCAAGCTACAGATAGTGCTGGCAGCAGTGGGGGCACTTTTGCTTCTGGCAGGTCCGCTGAACCGGTGGCTTGGGCTGACAGGACTGGCTGCCTGGGCCATACTTGTGCTGTCCAGCCTGCCTTTTCTGGTCAAACTGCTGCGCCGGGACCCGCCGGTCGCCCTGCTTGCTCCGTTCTTTATCTTCGTCAGAGCCTGGGCCCTGGGGCTGGGTTTGCTGACCGGCACGCTCGCCATCCTCATCCGTCGCATCAAGTCACAATCTGCTGCTAAGGACGGACACAGTGCGTCTGGCCATCGTGCATGACTGGCTGAATCAACTCGGCGGCGCGGAGCAGGTGCTGGAAACGCTGGTGGAGATGTTCCCGGAAGCTCCCGTCTACACCTCGATCTACTGGCGAGACGGCATGCCCCTCACCTACCGCTCCTGGGACATCCGCACCACCTGGATGGACAGGCTGCCGGGTATTCACCGCCACCACCAGCCGTATTTGCTGCTTTACCCGCTTGCCTTTGCCGGGCTGGAACTCTCCGGTTATGACGTGGTGCTCAGCAACAAGTCTGGTTTCTGCCACGGCGTGCGCACAGGCAACGCCATCCACATTTGCTACTGTCTGAGCCCTACCCGATACGTATGGGACTTTGAGAACTATGCCAGCCGCGAAGCATTACCGGCCGTGCTTAAGCGCGCGTTGCGACCCCTGATGAGATGTCTGCGCAGATGGGATTACCAGGCTGCTCAACGCGTGCATCACTTTGTGGCAATTTCCCGCGAAATACAGGCGCGCATCAGGCGCTTTTATTGCCGCACGTCCACCATCATCTATCCCCCGGTGAACACTGATCGTTTCCGGCCCTCCCCTGCGCATGACGATTACTACCTGATCGTCTCCCGGCTGGTCCCTTACAAACGCATTGATCTGGCCGTAAGGGCTTTCAATCAACTCAGGTTGCCCCTGCTCATAGCCGGCAGCGGGCGCGACCGCGCCGCACTGGAGGCGATGGCCGGCCCCACGATCTCCTTTCTGGGCTATGTTCCCGATACCGAATTGCCAGGCCTTTTTGCTCGCTGCCGTGCCTACATCCTGCCTGGCGTGGAGGATTTCTCTATCGCGCCGGTGCAGGCTCAGGCAGCCGGGCGGCCGGTGATCGCTTTCGGCGCCGGGGGAGCGCTGGATACAGTGCTCGAAGGGCAGACCGGGACTTTCTTTTACGAGCCAACCCCTGAGGCGCTGGCAGATGCGGTGCGCAATTTTAACCCGGATGATGTGGACCCACAGCTCTGCCGCGCCAACGCAGAGCGCTTCGCTGCACCGCTGTTTCGGGACAGGTTGAGACAGTTCATCCGGGAGTCCATTGGTGACCATGCAAACACATCGGCCCGGTGACCGGGAGCGGCTGACAGGAGATCTCATCCTGTTGATCGTTGCTCTGATATGGGGCAGCGGGTTCGTGGCACAGCGGGTGGCAGCGGACCATCTCAGTCCTCTGATGTACAACGGCATGCGTTTCCTGTTGGGGGCTTTAGTCATCCTGCCCTGGACGGCAGGGCGATTGCGCGGGTTCACCCGCGCCGAGTGGCTGGGTGGCACGCTCGCAGGAGTACTTTTATTCGCTGCCTCGCTCTTTCAGCAGACGGGACTCCAGTTCACTACAGCGGGCAAAGCTGGCTTTATCACTGGCCTGTACGTCATCATCGTCCCTTTGCTGCTGGCTGTTGTATGGCGCCAGTGGCCGCGTCTGTCGGCCTGGGTTGCCGCTTTGCTGGCCACAGGGGGACTGTTTATGCTCAGCTCGCCCGGTCGGGTGACACTGGCGCCGGGGGACGGGTGGATCGTGGCCTGTGCGGTAATCTGGGCACTGCACGTCATACTGATCGGCCGGCTCGCGCCCGCCACAGACGCGCCACGACTGGCGGTGATACAATTTACCGTCTGCGCCATACTGAGCCTGACCCTGGCCCTGGCCTTCAGTTGTGACTCTGTCGAGGGGCTGTTTGCTTCCGGGTGGGCCATCATCTACAGCGGCGTCACCTCGGTGGGGATCGGCTTCTCGCTCCAGGTGGTGGGACAGCGCAATTCGCCCCCCATCGATGCAGCGGTCATCCTCAGCCTGGAATCGGTCTCGGCTGCCGTTTTCGGCTGGCTGCTGCTGGGCGAGAAGATGACGAGCCTGCAAATCCTGGGGTGTGGGTTGATGTTGGCGGGGATGCTGGTAGCCCAGTTCCGTCCTGCAACTTCCATTCCAGGGGAAACAGAACTTACACGGGAGCCTGTTTCCCGGCAACAGTAATTCGGTTAAAATTGGGACACGGCAACACGGAAAACCTCTGCCCTCACCGCTGAACTCTCAGAGACCTGACTCCGCGTGTTCCGTGTCCCAAACAGATAGCCGATTTGTGCAAAGCCCGTCACTTAGTCTTGACTTTGATTACCTTGGGTTTGGTTTCCTCCGCCTTAGGTAAAGTAAGCGTCAGCACCCCGTTTTCGAACACGGCCTCAGCCCTTTCGACGTCCACCGGGACATTAAGCGCCAGCGTCCGCGAAAACGGGCCATACGGCCGCTCCTGGAACAGATAAGTGACGTTCTCCAGCGGGGGACGTAGTTCCCCACGGATGGTCAAAGTATCGCCTTCTATTGCGATATCCACTTCATCAGGCGTCAGGCCCGGCATGGAGGCAATTACCACAATCTCCTCAGGGGTGACATAGACATCCAGGGGGAGTTTCCATACCCTCTCCCGTGCCCTTTCCCTCCACGCCCAACCGGGTCGCACCACACTTTCCTCAAACAGCCGATCCATTGCGTCACGCAGGGTGATCATATCGCGCCAGGGATTCCATCTGGTAACGGTCATTTTAACTCCTCCCAGTGTGCAGATATTTTTAAGCGGGGGAATAATTCCCCCGCTGTGCTATTACTCGCTCTTCGTTTTGACCTTGATGGTTTTCGGCTTGACCTCTTCGGCCTTCGGCAGGGTCAACGTGAGGACGCCGTTTTCAAACTCGGCCACTGCCTTATCGGCCACGATCGGTACCGGGAGAGACAGGGAACGGCAGAAGGAACCGTAGCGACACTCACGGCGGATATATTGATCCTCCTTCACCTCCGCCTCCGACTTTGTCTCGCCCCGGATGGTCAGAGTATCGCCGGTGATGCTGATATCCAGGTCCTCCGGTTTGACGCCGGGAATGGGCGCTTTGACGACGACGGCCTCATCGGTTTCATATATATCCACCGCGAGCGTCCCCTCCCCCAGTGAGGTCAGCCAGCCACCCCAGGGCCTCACAAAGCTTTCCTCAAATAATCTGTCCATCGCTTCCCGCAGGCTGATCAATTCTCTGAAGGGTTCCCATCGCACCAGGCTGGTCATCTCACACCTCCTTAGCATTAAGGTTTTTGTCGGTGCATCAGACCGCACATCGCTGTTATCGCTCTCCTGGCTGGTGGCCTGATACACCTGCCGGTTTGTTTAAGCACCCAAATTATTGCGCTCAAGCATTAGATTTGTGCAAGAGGGGCATTAGAAATGTGTTAGATATAAACTGCATGGGACGACCGTCACTTTTTTGCACTCGCAGGACAACTGCTCGCAGGTGTCCTGCAACAGCCGGCGGCGTCAGACGCGGCCTGGAGAGCGGCCCGAGCCGGGTGGATGCAAAATATGACGGACGCCCAACTGCATGGTTCCACTTGACAAAGCTCAGGATATCCTGTATAACCTTAGTCCAGCCAGGGGTGGATCGTTGCGGTCATCCGTGCGGAGTGAGGAAATGATACGTATTCTTTCCTGCGAAGATGTGCGCCGGGCACTGCCGATGCGGCAGGCCATCGAGGTAATGAAGGCTGCTTTTATCCAGCTCTCGACTTCTCAGGCCGAGGTGCCGTTGCGGGTGCCTCTGCACGTGCCAAAGCATAACGGCCTCACCCTGTTTATGCCTGCCTACCTTGAAGCAGACGACCGCATGGCGATCAAGATCGTCTCCGTGTTCAACGACAACGTGACGCGAGGACTTCCCCTGATCCATGCGTTGGTTGTCGTGATAGATGCGGCGACGGGGATGCCGTCAGCCGTGATGGACGGCACGTACCTGACCGCGCTGCGCACCGGGGCAGCGTCCGGCGCAGCCACTGATCTGCTTGCCCGCCCGGATGCCCAAAGCGTTGCCATCTTCGGCGCCGGCGTCCAGGGCCGCACCCAGCTTGAGGCGGTATGTGCCGTACGCTCCATCCGTCAGGCCTGGGTCTACGACGTGATCCGGGAACGGGCGGCTGCCTATGCGGCTGAAATGGGCGAGAAACTCGTGCTCCCGATCAATGTGGCCTCTTGTCCCTCTGAAGCCGTAAGTCAGGCGGATATTATCTGCACCGCCACCACTTCCCCCACACCAGTATTTGAGGATGCCGATGTCAGACCGGGCACGCACATCAACGCCGTGGGCGCCTACACCCCGCAGATGCAAGAAATCCCTGCGCAGACGGTGCTCCGGGCCAGGGTAGTGATTGACTACCGCCCGGCCAGTCTGGCCGAGGCCGGCGATCTGCTGATCCCGCTGAGTCAGGGACTGATAAGTGAAGCTCATATCCGGGCAGAACTCGGCGAAATCGCCGCCGGAATTAAGGAGGGACGCACCTCCCCCGAAGAGATCACTCTATTCAAATCGGTGGGCGTGGCAGTCCAGGATGTGGCAGCAGCCGGGGCTGTGCTGGATGCTGCTCGCAAGTTGGGGCTGGGCACCGAGGTGGCGTTGTAGTGCGCTCGGAAAATTTGCCCGGATATGGTCTGGCACTTGTCGCTGCCTGTCTGTGGGCGACATTGGGCCTGTTCTACAAGGCTCTGGAATCTTATGGGCTGTCTCGCTTCACCATCGTCTTCTGCCGTGCCGCCGTTGCCACACTGGCATTGTTTGCGGTATTGGGCTGGCGCAGGCGAAGCTGGCTGAAGGTTGAGCGTCGCGACTGGCCATTGTTTCTGGCTTTCGGCTTGCTGGGCGTGGCGGCGTTTTACATATTATACATCTATGCCATCGCCCTGCTCGGGATGGGAATGGCCGCAGCGCTGATGTACACAGCACCGGCCTGGGTCACTGTATTCAGCGTCCTGCTCTTCTGGGAGCGGCCAAGCCTGACAAAGGGCGGTGCGGTGCTGCTGACCTGTGCAGGCTGTGCACTGGTCGGTCAGGCCTACGACCCGGCAAGAATGCGCCTGAACCTGCCCGGGATACTGGCCGGCCTGGGGGCCGGACTCACCTACGGGCTGTACACTATCTTCAGCAAAGCTGCCCAGCGACGCTATACCCTGTGGACCACGCTGGCTTATGCGCTTGGTATAGGGACGCTGTTTATGACCCCTTTCCAATCACCTGCGGACCTGGCACGCGCGCTGAGCGATTCCACTGCCCTGTCCTGGTTGCTGCTTCTGGGCCTGGGGCCCACACTGGGAGGAGGACTGGCTTTCAACGCTGCACTGCGGCGGATCCCGGCCAGCAATGCCAGCGTGGTGGCCACTCTGGAACCGTTTGTCGCTGCGCTTTTGGGCTGGGTTTTTCTGGGTGAGCGTCTGGAAGCATGGCAATGGCTGGGCGCGGCTCTGATCGTGACGGCAGTGGTCATATTGCAGAGCGATCGGGCCGGCCGGTCTGCCTGATGGGATACCTGTGGAGTCGGAAATGGAACTGCCAAAAACAGCGGATGTCGTCATCGTCGGCGGAGGGGTGATGGGCACCAGCACCGCCTACCACCTGGCGCTCAAAGGCTGTAAAAATGTGCTTCTGCTGGAGCGACAACCCTTCTTCGGTATGGAAGCGACCGGTAAATGTGCGGGAGGTATCCGTTACCAGTTCGGCACCGAGATTAACGTGCGCCTTTCTCTGCTCAGCCTGCCGATGCTTGACCGTTTCGAGGAGGAGTTGGGCCAGCCGATTAATGTACGTCACTGCGGCTATCTCTTCCTGCTCACCAATGAGAGGGATGTGGCCGTCTTCCGTCAGAACGTGGAGATGCAGCACCGGCTGGGGGTGCGCACGGAGTGGCTGGACCCACCATCGGTCGCCAGGATGGTGCCATTGCTGAACCTGGATGGCGTCCTTGCCGCTACCTTCAACCCGGACGATGGCCTGGCAGACCCCTCAGGTGTGGTGCAGGGATACGTATCCGGAGCACGGCGGCTGGGTGCCAGGTTGCTGACCGGGGTTGAAGTAAGCGGCATAAATGTTGCAGGGGGGCGGGTAAAAGGCGTTGTGACGCGCTACGGAGAGGTCGCCACGCCGGTGGTCGTTAACGCAGCCGGCCCCTGGGCGGCTCAGGTGGGCCGCATGGCCGGTGTGGACATTCCCATCTCCCCGGTGCGCCGCCAGATCGTCGTCACAGGACCGATCGCAGAGCTTCCGCCCGACTTCCCTTTCGTGATCGACTTTGCCCGCTCGCTCTACTTTCACCGTGAAGGCCCCGGCATCCTGACCGGTATGTCCAATCCTGACGAGCCACCGGGTTTTGACCAATCGGTTGACCGGGAATGGGAACTGGTGCACCTGGAGACGGCTGTGAAGCGGCTACCTGTGTTGGAACGTGCAGGACTGGCCAGCCGGTGGGCCGGCCTGTACGAGAACTCGCCCGATGCGCACCCCATCCTGGGACGTGTGGCAGAACTGGAGGGATTTTTCTGCATCGGGGGCTTCAGTGGCCACGGTTTCCAGCACGGCCCTGCCTGCGGCCTGTTGCTCGCCGAGGAGATACTTGACGGCAGGGCCCATACCATGGATATCAGTGCGTTGGACCTGGACCGCTTCCGCGAGGGGAGGGAGATTTTCGAGTACAACGTCGTATGATCAAAGGTAACCCGCCAGGGTAACGCTTAAAGTAACTATTCACGCCGATTGAAAATCGTCCTCCCTGGGCACTTCGTGCCGGTTGTCGGCCTTCGCCGACAACCCATATGTGCTCGTCTGAGAGACCTGGTCGGCGAAGGCCGACCAAAGGCCTGCGGCCCAAGAAGGGTGACTTCAGTCAACGCTGAATGGTTACCGCTTAAAAACATTCCAGAAAACATTTGGGATTCAGAGGAGGATTTGATGTCATCTGGTAAACTTAGAGGAGTTAAGATCGCCTTTATCGGCAGCGGCGTGATGGCTGAGGCTATGATACGGGCGCTGCTGCGCGCTGGCGAAGTCACGGCAGATCAGATTACCGCCAGCGATCCACTGGTGAAGCGGTGCGAGGAACTGCGAGAGCGCCATGGAGTACACACGACCACTGACAATGTGGCCGCCGTTCAGGATGCCGACATTGTTGTCCTGTCGGTCAAGCCCCAGGTCTTGCCAAAGGTGCTGCCTGAACTGAGAGGACATATTCGACCCGGTGCGCTGGTCTTCTCCATTGTCGCCGGCGTGCCCATTGCAGCCATAGTGAACGGACTCAACCACCCCTCCGTCATACGTACCATGCCGAACACACCGGCCCAGATCGGGGAAGGGATGACGGTGTGGATGGCTGCACCCTCTGTTAGCGAGGAACAAAAGGAACAGGCGCGTGCGATCCTGCAAACGATGGGTCTGGAGATGTACGTTACGGATGAGGACGCGCTGAATATGGCAACAGCCGTCAGCGGGACAGGCCCAACGTACGTCTTCCTGTTGATGGAAGCACTGGTAGACGCAGCAGTTCATCTTGGCTTTTCCCGTGATCAGGCGCAATTGCTCGTCGTGCAGACAGTTTTGGGTTCTGCAAAGTTCGCACAACAGTCGAATCTCCATCTGGCCCAGTTGCGTAATATGGTCACTTCGCCCGGCGGCACCAGCGCCGAAGCGATCTATCAACTGGAGAAAGGGGGAATGCGCACGATCCTCTCTAAGGCAATCTGGGCCGCGTACAAGAAATCACGCCTGCTTGGGGAGCGTGCCCAGCAACCGCTGGAGGGGCCGCTACGGATCAACGGTGAGGAAAGCTAAAGGTAACTCCCTGCCCGGTTGGCCTGCCGCCATGCGCTGATTGGAAACCAGTCTCCCCGGGCACGCTGTGCCGGGCGTCGGCCTGCGCCGGCGCTCCCGGCTAGCGCAGGCCTGTGGCGGGGTACGGGCGAGGCAAGCCTCGCCCCTACTGTCCGAAAAACGTAACCAACGCATCCCTATGCGTCGGCATAAGCGGCATAGGGATGCCGCCTGTACGGTTTTTCGGATAGGGTCTTAGTCGGTACGCAGGTAGTTATGGCGTGACTTAGATTTGGGCACTTCATGCCGGCTGAAACAATCCACCGGACCACCTGTTTGTTGGCCATGTGGGACGCCAGGCGTGATTGTTCAAACTTCGGGAAGCAGGCAAGGGAGGGTATATCTCCCTCAGGTTTTCGTTTTCCTTTTTGAAAGCATCGGCATCATCCGTGACCAACAGCTCTGCCCCCACCGCTTCCACTACCGGCTGCAGCCATCCCTTCAATGTCTCCGCATCCTCCCCCTGCAACCCTTCCACACTCAAGCCAATCCCACCCCCCGCATCGACCACAACCCCGATGGGATACCATTTCCCTTTCACTTTCACCGGGGTCACAGCGCTCCACAAGGCCGGCGTCCGAACCCTCTCGAAAACCTCCTCCCTCTTCATCCCAGGGACATTCCGGGCGGTGCGCTGAACTGTGTAATACCCACCGTCTTGCTCATAAAAACCCCCGGCGCTTCCAGCAGCAAAGAGACGGCCCCGTAACTCAGCCCCAACAGGTGCCAGCCCCTTCACCCGTTGAGAAAAGTGCTCCCGGCACACGCCGGCCGGATAGAGGCGAAAGGTACGGCCGCAGTTGACACACCGATACCGCCGTGCCCAGACTTCGCTGTACTGAGTGTCCCACAAAGGCATCGAGCCCTCAGGCAGAAAATCCGGCTGAAGCCTCTACTCTGCCCTCTTACGGAAAGTCATTGACCTTCCCCCCTGATTAACACCAATTTCATCGACGGTTGAACAATCACCCTACACTGGTAAGCTTGACGCGAGATGACTTTATGGTACAATAAAAATAACTATTCAGACGGTGACTGTAGGGGGCGAGGTGCGCCTCGCCCGTACACCCTTTTGGGCCTGCGGCCATTGGTCGGCCTTCGCCAGGTACGGGCGATTAATCAATCGCCCCTGCCTTGCTGCACCACCAGAGGCAGTGTAGGCGCAGGCTGAAACCTGGGGCGAAGCGCCTGAAGAGGGCGATTTCAATCGGCTGAATAGTTACCAATAAAACACAGATGCCCCCATCGTCTAGTCAGGTCCAGGACACGGGCCTTTCAAGCCCGCGACAAGGGTTCGAATCCCTTTGGGGGCATTCCGCAGGCTGGGGGTAGTTGAGGCTCCCCGCTCAGCAGCTCTCTGGAGCCTGGGCGAGGAGTTTTTCATTTTCCGGCATTGTGTGCCGGGTTGAGCCGTACAGGCAATTGTGGTACAATTACCATGGCGGAGAGCATCCGTGGCACACTTTTAACACGGACGAGTTACGATGGTCTGTAGAAGGAGCGAGGAGCACCCTTCCTGCGAGTCGCTTTAAAGTTCGCAAAACCAGGGATGGTTCATCATTGGTTGACACTTTGTGTTACGCGCCGGATGCCGCCCGATTGAAATCGGCCTCTTTGGGCGCTTCGCGCCGCGCGTCGGCCTACGCCGACGTGCTGGTCGGCGCAGGCCGACCAAAGGCCTGCGGCCCTGCAGGCTGTACGGGCGAGGTGCATCTCGCCCCTACAGTCAGCGTTGCAGGCGTCCGATTTTCGAGGCAGCCCAAAGTGTAAACCAATTTCGAGGAGAAAATGAACCATCCCCAAAACCATTGTAGCTGCTGTTCAGAGGCATGGGTAAACGAATGCCAGATGAGAAATATGACGAGCTGTGGGAACTGCTGAAAACCCCGCTGCTCTCAAAGTTAAGCACTGAAGCCACAGGCGAACGGGAGGACGATGAAAGCATCTCTTCCGTTCCTCCTGATCTCCCGATTCTGCCACTGCGCGGCCTGGTGGTCTTCCCTATGACGGCCGTGCCCATCCGCGTTGGGCAGCCGCGCTCCATCCGGCTGATTGACGACGCCGTAGCAGGAAAACGGCTTATCGGCCTGGTCGCCAGCCGTAATCCGGAGCTGGAGATGCCCGGGCCGGATGATGTCTACCGTGTCGGAACAGTGGCCGCCGTACACCGCCTGTTTAAGTCCCCTGACGGTACCATCACCCTGATTATGCAGGGATTGATGCGCATTCGGGTGGAGGAGTTCGTCAGCGAAACGCCATACCTGACAGCGCGCGTAACGATAGCGCCGGAGAAGAGCAGCCGTACCCCAGAGGTCGAGGCCCTGCGTCGCAGTATCCTGGAAAGCTTCCAGCGATTGACTGAGCTCTCTCAGGGAGTACCGGAAGAGATCAGCACGCTTATCTTCAACGTTGAGGATCCCCTGCAGCTTGCCTATGCCGTCGCCAACCAGATCAAAACCATCAACCTCCAGGATGCTCAGGAAATACTGGAGCTGGACTATGTCGTTGATAAGCTGCGCAAGCTCCTGGGCCTGCTGATCAGAGAAGTGGAGGTGCTGGAACTCGGCCACAAGATCAGGAGCGACGCCCAGTCGGAAATGGAGAAAGCCCAACGGGAGTATTTCCTGCGCGAGCAGCTCAAGGTCATCCAGCGCGAGCTTGGCGAGGCTGACGAGCAGCAGATGGAGGTTGAGGAGTTCCGCAAGAAGATCGAGGCTGCCGGCATGCCCGAGGAAGCCGAAAAGGAGGCCCGCCGCGAACTCGACCGCTTAAGCAAACTGCCCGCTGCCTCAGCCGAGTATGGGGTCATCCGTACCTACCTGGACTGGCTCACCAGCCTGCCCTGGAACGTCCAGACCGAGGATAATCTGGATATCACTCACGCCAGACAGGTGCTTGATGAGGATCACTATGACCTGGAGGAGATCAAAGAGCGTATCCTCGAATATCTGGCAGTACGCAAGCTGCGTCAGGAGCGCAAAGGGGAGCTTGCGGAACAAGAACCAGCCGACCTGATCCGCCGTGAGCGTGAAGGGGTAATTTTATGTTTTGTCGGGCCGCCAGGCACGGGTAAAACCAGCCTTGGGCAGTCGATCGCGCGAGCGCTGGGGCGTAAGTTTGTCCGCCAGTCACTGGGCGGAGTGCGCGATGAGGCCGAGATCCGGGGCCATCGCCGTACCTACATCGGCGCACTGCCCGGCCGCATCATCCAGGCGTTGCGCCGGGTGGAATCGAAAAACCCGGTGTTCATGCTGGACGAAGTTGACAAACTGGGGATGGACTTCCGGGGCGATCCCGCCTCGGCCCTGCTGGAAGTGTTGGACCCAGAGCAGAATCGGGAGTTTCGCGACCACTATCTTGATGTCCCCTTCGACCTTTCCCAGGTGATGTTTATCACCACCGCCAACCTGCTTGATCCCATCCCGCCACCTTTACGCGACCGGATGGAGATTTTGACCCTCTCTGGTTACACCGAGACGGAGAAGGTGCATATCGCCAAAGGCTACCTTATCCCCCGCCAGTTGCGGGAAAACGGGCTGCGACCAGGCGAGTTGTCGTTCACCGATGACGCGGTGCGCCGCATCATCCGGGATTACACACGCGAGGCCGGGGTACGCAACCTGGAACGCGAGATCGGGCGCGTGGCTCGCAAAGTGGTCACTCGTGTGGCTGAAGGGCATGCGGAACAGGTGGTGGTGACGGCGGATAATCTGGAGCAGTTTTTGAAGAAACCGCGCTACTTCCCGGAGGCAAAGTTGCGCACCCAGGTGCCCGGCGTTGCCACGGGCCTGAGTGTAACTATGGCCGGCGGTGAGATTATCTTCTGCGAGGCCACCAGGATGCCTGGCAATAAAGGGTTCACCGTCACCGGCCAGCTCGGTGAGGTGATGAAAGAATCGGCTCAGGCCGCCCTCAGCTACGTCCGCTCCAAGGCCGCCGAGCTGAACATCCCGGAGCGCATTTTTGAGCAGATTGATATCCACCTGCATGTGCCCGCGGGTGCGGTGCCTAAGGACGGGCCTTCGGCCGGCGTCACTATGGCCACGGCGCTGGCGTCGCTCCTGACCGGCCGCCGCGTGCGCGACGATGTGGGAATGACGGGCGAGATCACACTGCGAGGTCAGCTCCTGCCCGTAGGTGGGATTAAGGAAAAGGTCCTGGCTGCTCATCGGGCCGGCCTCAAAACGGTTATCCTTCCCAGGCAAAACGAAAAAGACCTCGACGACATACCTGAGGAAGTGCGTAAAGATATGACCTTCGTGTTGGCCGAATATGTGGACGAAGTGTTCAAAGCCGCGCTCGTCCCCGATGGTGCGGAGCAGGCGAATGCAGACAGCGATGGAGATCAGGCACATGGATAAAATACTCATCGTAGATGACGACCAGGTCTTCTGTGGGCTCCTCAAAACGGTCCTGGAGTTCGAGGGCTATGAGGCTATCGTCGAGCCAGACCCGGAGGCGGTAGTGTCAAAGGCCCGAGAAGTGCAGCCTGCGCTGATCCTTATGGACGTCCACTCAGAAAAGCGGGATACACTCGGCGTCGTGCGTGAGCTGAAGGCAGATGAAGCTCTGCGCAATATCCCGGTGGTGATGACCTCTGGGATGGACCGCTCACCGGAGTGCGAGAAAGTCGGCGCTGACGCTTTTATCCTTAAACCATTCCGCCCAGATGAGCTGACCAGGCTGGTGGCAGCAATGGCCCAAAAGCAAACGACGAAGCCTGGCTGAGCGGCGCCGGCGAGTTTAGGATTTAATGGCAAGAAAAAAGAAACGACCCTCTCCTCAGTGGAAATGTATTGACCTGCACATCCACACCCCTGCCTCTGCCGATTACCTTGAGGCGGGCGTCTCCTACCTGGACATCCTCCTGCAGGCGGAGAATAAGGGACTTGATATCATCGCCTTCACTGACCACAATACAGTGGCCGGTTACCGGGCGATGAAGGAGGAGATACGCCAGTTGGAGATGCTGGAGCGGTTGGGGCGACTGCGTAAAGACGAAGCACGTCGGCTGAAAGAATACCGTCGCCTCCTGGAAAAAATCCTGGTGCTTCCAGGATTTGAGTTCACCGCCACACTCGGCTTTCATATCCTGGGCCTTTTCTCCCCTGAGACCGACGTACGTGAAATCGAGTTCATCCTGCGGAAGCTCAATGTTCCGCTTGAGAAGCTGGACCAGGGCAGCAGTGAGGTGGGAGCGACTGCCGACGTTCTGACCGCCTACCAGGTCATTGACGAGGCTGGAGGTATTGTGATCGCAGCCCATGCCAACGCCAACCACGGCGTGGCGATGCGTGGGCTGAGCTTCGGAGGCCAGACCCGCATCGCTTATACCCAAAACCAGCACCTCCACGCGCTCGAGGTCACCGATCTGGAAAAGAAAGGCGAGCGCACCACCGCCCGTTTCTTCGACGGCTCCCGCCCCGAATATCCACGCCGCATGCACTGCATCCAGGGTTCGGATGCCCACCGCCTTACCCGTGACCCCAAAAATGCTCAGTACCTGGGCATAGGTGATCGTGTGACCGAAGTGCTCATCCCCGACGTGAGCTTCGCCGCGCTACGGGAGCTATTTTTGGACAACGATTTTGCCCGCACCCGCCCCTACCGCCCCGCCAGGGCACCGATGGACTACATCCAGATGGCCCGTGAGGAAGGCCCCACCATCATTCAGGATTTCCATGCCGGATGCACCAGACGGGGAGGGCGGCTCTATGCCGTCCTGGCCGATGTATGTGCCTTCGCCAACACTAACGGGGGCACCCTTTACATCGGAGTGAGCGAAGATCCCAAGGAGCCACCGGTTGGGGTGCACAACCCCTCGCGGGTCATCGGGATGTTACAGGAAGAGATCGAGCATCGGATTACCCCGCCTCTCGAAGTCACCATAGATGTACAGGAGACCCAGGGGGTGAAAGTTGTGCGCCTGGTGGTGCCGCGGGGAGATGACCCACCTTACGCCATTGATGACAGCAAGGTTTATGTGCGCAGCGAGGGTGAGACCGGCCTGGCCGTGCGAGACGAAATCGTCAACCTGGTCCGGCGGGCGCGAGCCGAGCGAGCCGAAGAGGTAACCGAGCCGTCGGAGAGAGTTCCCGGCCGCGTTGAACCACCCCGCACAGGGGTCGAGATTGTAGCAACCGAGGAACGTAAAGGCACACTCTACCATACAATGCGCGATCTGCGCAACGGTAACGTGGTCAAGAACGTGACACGCAAGTCCGCTCGCCGCCTGTGGCACTACGCCATCACCCAGAGCGAAGAGAACCCTGTGGACGAAAGCAAGGTCGAATGGCATGGTGACCTGGGCCTGCTGAGGCGACGAGAACACGCCGGCCGCGTCCGTTACGATCTGGTCCAGCGGGAGGAGGGACGTCTCCGGGTTTACTATGGTGTAACCGAGGAGGGAATCCATAGTGAATGGGGGCGCGTGGTCGGTCTCGACACGGACGAGGAGCAGGCCGCTCTGCCGCCCGCATAGACCGCACTTCCCCGTTTTGAAGGGCCAGAGATGACTGTCACCTGCCTTGACGTGGCCTCATAGGTGACAGTCACCTTGGGCATAAAGTCTGAAGTCGCCTGCTATGGGCCTGGTGTGTGAGGGCTATCTCCTGCCAGACATTGCTGCTCGACCAGATCGGCGAGTGCGCCGATGTCATCACGATCGTGGCATGGTATGCTTAGCTCACCCACACATATTGTCGGGCCAACCACGGAGATCACCCATTCGTCTATTAGCTCCCGGTCATCTGGTTTCCCGCGCAGACAGGCGATCTTGGGAATGCGTTCCGCCTTCAGCCCCTCGACCAGTATGATCTGGGCATCCAGATAGGCGACGATGCTCCGCAGGTCCACAGGTTCCTTCCAGAAAATCGCTGCTCCATCGGCGGAGAGCAGGGCCACCTGCCCCGCGACTTCTCTCAGGACAGCGGTATCCTTCCCCGGCAGGTCTATGGGGTGGTGCGTATGCTTCACTACAGCCACGCGATAGCCGCGTCGCAGCAGCTCGCGGGCCAGACCGCTGGTCAGTGTGGTCTTGCCACTGTTTTTGTACCCCACGATGCCGATCAGATTGCCCATGTCGCGCTATCCCAGAAGCCGGCCCACGGTCAGCAGCAGCGACGAGGCCAGCATGTAGACCGAGGCGAGTTTGAAAAGCAGCCAGTCACGCCGGCCGGCCGGGGCAAGAAGTTGAACCAGGGACAGGATAAACATGCCCAGGCTCATGCTGAGCAATATCAGTTGAACTGCCGAATGGATGCGCAGCATAACGGTACAAAGCGCCAGTACAACGGTGTTTAGCAGGCTGGCCACAGCGATGAAGATGCGTGTGCGGAGGGGGCCATAAACGTTAGGCCACACCGGCACAGCGGCACGCCTGTAGTCATCAGCATAGTACAGCGCCAGGGTCAGGATATGGGAGGGAATCCACAACAACACTGAGCTGGCCAGCAGAAACCCTGTCAGGTCCGCTCTTCCCAAGGCCAGGACTCGCCCGGCCAGTACGGGCATTCCACCGGAGATTCCGCCGAAAATGATAGAGAGCGGTGTGCGCCGCTTGAGCCACATGGTGTAGACAAGCAGGTCAACCAGGAATCCTGTCAGGACTACCGCGCTGAATGGCAGGCCCAGCCCCAGGGAGAGCAAAAATCCTGCGCTCGAAAGTATCGCTCCGAAAGTGAGGGCCTGTCCTGAGGCGATGCGGCCGGCCGCGAGCGGGCGGCCGGCTGTGCGTCCCATCAGCTCGTCAATGTCCCGGTCCAACCACATATTTAACACCGTGCAGCCACCTATGGTCAGCCCCAGAGCCGCCGCCGCCCATGCTGCCAGAAGCGGGTTGAAAAGCGGGCCACAGGTGAGCACATACGAGGATACCCCCGTAATGGTCAGCAGCGCCGTCTGGCGGATTTTCAGCATGGCTACCCAATCTTTAAGGCAGATCCTCGTGGCCTGATTCAGCACAGCCTGAGCCATAGTCTACATCTCCCTGAGCGAGGTCTCTGGCACTGAAACTATCCGGCAGCAACCTGGCAATCGTTGTTTCGCGGTAATTGCCCTCGACATCGGCGATCAGCACGATGAGTTCTTCGCTGAATTCACGCATAATCTGGCGGCAGGCGCCGCAGGGAGCGCCGCCATTTTCCGTGGCGACGGCAATGGCCAGGAAGTTCCGCTCCCCTTCGGAGATCGCCTTGACTATCGCCGTATGCTCAGCACAGGTGCACAACGGATAGGCAGCGTTCTCCACGTTGCAGCCGGTGTATATACGCCCCGATTCACCCAGCAAGGCTGCGCCCACCATGTACCCGGAGTAAGGGGCATAAGCCCGTTCGCGGGCCTCAATGGCCAATCTTACCAGATGCTCCGGCGACCATTGTTCTGTCATCAGCTTCATTCTCCTGCTTGGTCTGCTCCCCTCCTCCGGCGACGCTGCCATGTGGGCGAGCCGGGACGCCGTAGACCAGCGTGCCGTCAGGCACATCCCGTGTCACTACCGAGCCTGCCCCTGTCTTCGCGCCATCCCCCACGCGCACAGGAGCGACCAGCATTGTGCCGGAGCCGATGAAAGCACCTGCCCCGATGAAAGTTTTATGCTTGCGCACCCCGTCATAGTTACAGGTGACCGTGCCCGCGCCTATGTTTGCTCCGGCTCCCACCTCGGTGTCGCCAAGGTAACTGAAATGTCCCATCTTGGCGCCGGGACCGAGTGTCGCGTTCTTAATCTCGCCGAAGTTGCCCATGTGCGCACCGCGGCACAACCGCGCTCCCTTCCGCAGATGGCCAAACGGCCCGACATCTGAATCATCCTCCATCACTGCCCCCTCCACCACCGAGGCTGTCACCCTGCATTGATCCCCTATAGAGCTGTCCTCGATAATCGTGTTCGGTCCGATGATACACCTGGAGCCTATGGTGGTGCGGCCACGTAGATAGGTGTTGGGCAGGATGAGCGTATCACGCCCGATAATCACCTCAGGTTCGATATAGGTCGTGGCGGGGTCCTCGATCGTCACCCCTTCCAGCATCCAGCGCTCGTTGATGCGTTGACGCAGCAGTCGCCCCGCTTCGGCGAGGTGTACCCGGGTGTTGATGCCCAGCGCCTCGGTAGGGTCCGCGACGGTGACGGTATCAACCCGCTCACCCTGTGCGACCGCCATAGCGATCAGATCGGTAAGGTAGTACTCCTGCTTGACAGGGTTAAGAGGGATGTTGGCCACGTTTGCCCATAGCCAGCAGGCATCAAAGCAGTATACGCCGGCATTCAATTCCCTGACCGCCAGTTGTTCCGGCGTGGCATCCGCCTCCTCGACGATCTGGACCACAGCACCGCTTCCGTTCCTTATCACACGGCCGAATCCGCGCGGGTTGTCATCCCACAGAGTCAGGAGCGTGATCGGACCGGGGTTTTCCTGCTGCCGGCATACCAGGCGTTGCAGTGTTTCCACGGTCAAAAGCGGCATGTCAGCGTACATTACCAGCACCAGGTCACTTTGCCCTGCGAGCACTCCCCGTGCCTGGAGCACGGCATGGCCTGTGCCGCGTTGTTCGACCTGCAGAACGTAGATTGCCTGATCGCCTGCTGCCCTTTGTACCGCCTCGGCCCCATAGCCCACTACGATGACAGGCGGAACCCCGGTCAGGGCACGTGCTGTCTCTATAGCGTAGGCGATCAACGGCCGTCCAAGCAGAGTGTGGAGTACTTTGGGTACATCGGATTTCATGCGAGTTCCCTGGCCGGCTGCCAGGATCAGGGATACCAGTTTCATTTCGGCACCTCAGTTTTAGAACAAAATGACTTCATTGTCAAAACTCACCGCAGAGACGACGAGAGCGCAGAGTCCTACATCAGGACGTGCTTTCCGGTCCCTGGCGATTGACCTCATGCTCGCGGAGCAATTTGACACTCTCTGGGATCACAACACCTGTTGCATGGCGCGGGTTACAGCTATGCAGCGCGGGTCATAAACCACGCCGGTACGACAGCGGAACATTGTCCTGGGGGCACACTTCCGGCAAGTACAGGGTGTACAGATATGCTTACCGGTGCAAATCCTGATGTTGCTGCGCTGATTCGAACTGACCGGATTGTCCAATGCCGATACATTGCCACGCAAGCACAGCCCACACAGCCAGGCGCCGGGTGTGTCCCAATTTTGTCGGACCTGGTCACTTTGTAGGACAACTGCTCGCAGTTGTCCTACAACTTTGGGACACACCCCAGGCGCCGGAGTTGACGGGTCAGAGTAGTCAGTGAGATATGGGTAAGCGCAGGTTGCCGTGCTATGGACACTGATCTGCTGAGTACCACACTTTGTACCACACAATCTCGTAGCCTTGCGGGCTGACATAGCGCCCGTAATCATCCAGGCAACAATCCCTGGGCACCGGCCATACAATTGTCCCCGAAACTGTCAGGTAGGTCTCCACGTGAGGCAGGCCTGGGGTCAGATAATATGGGCCAGGCAGTTCATACTCAGGGGCTACGTGGCTGAAGAAATAACGGTACGGCTTACCCGCCCCTCCGCCTGCGCCCCATTCAATCCGGCCCTGGCTTTTGGACTCGTTACACCAGGCCAGGACCGGTACGGACATCCACAATGGCTCCGCGGGTTGCGTGGCAATTGTCTGTATGGGGGCAGGATGCGTACCAGTTGGTGAAGGCGTGGGAGTCACATCTACACGGCAGTTGACCCGTAACTCCGCCCCCATCTGCCTTCCTTCACCCCACTGGAGCCTCCATACGCCTGTGTAACTGCCATACTTCGAGGGCGCGCGCAGGGTGATTTTTAACTCGGCTGTATCCCCAGGGGAAAGCGGCATGACCTCAGGCGCTGTCACTATCTCGAATTCGTCCCCAGAAGCATAGGCCAGCCTGCTCTCTGCCGGCCATGTGCATGTGCCCGTGTTCTTGACCGTCCAGCGTTTAACGAATTGCTGGCCGGGCATAAGGACGGCGGGATACACCGGAGGGTCATTTACGATCGCCATATCAAAGGTGCAGGCAGCGACATAGGTCGCCGTCAGATCAGGAGTGGGGGTGCTTGTGGGCGTGGAAGTTGGAGTTGGGGCGCGGGCGGCTGCTTCCCGGGTAGACAAAGCATCCCTTGTGGCCAGTGCTGCGATAATACCGGAAGCAACCTGCGTGGAGAGAAAATCGTAAGTGGCTGTCAGATCAGGCGTGGAGGTGGCGGTGGGGGAGATGTTTGCCACAAGCGCAGGAGAAAGTGAAGGGGATGGAACAGCAGAAAGCCATCTCCAGGTTCCTGTGTTGGCAAACGCAACCAGGCTGCTCAGAACCAGTACAAGCGCCATTGCCACACCCACAGCCAGTTTCCTGCGCAGGCGATGGGCAGGCCTCTCTTGTTGCTTCTCTGGAGGCGCGATATTGGTCTCCAGGCACTGTGCAGGCTCCGGTCTCGGCAGTGCGACCGGTTCACCAGCGAGCGCCCTTCTCAGATCAGCAGCGAACTCGGCTGCGCACTGATAGCGCTGCTCGGGGTCTTTTGCCAGGGCACGGGTAATAACTGCTTCTATACCCGGCGGGAGGTCCGGGTTAAGGAGAGTGGGCGGTGTGAGAGGGGCGTTAATGTGTTTCAGTACTATGCCGAGCGGGGTATCCGCATCGAAGGGCAGTTTACCCGTAACCAGTTGGTAGAGCACGACGCCCAAAGAATAAATATCAGACCTTGTGTCGCCAACTTTGCCCAGCCCCTGCTCTGGAGCCATATACGCGGGTGTCCCAACCATGGCCCCACTGGCGGTAAGGGTGGTGGTGTTGACCATGCGCGCGATCCCGAAATCGGAGAGGATCACCTGACCGGTGGAGGTCAGCATAATATTGGCAGGCTTGATGTCGCGATGTACCATCCCATGCCGGTGGGCATAGTCGAGAGCATCAGCAACCGACAGGACAATGTGGACCGCCTCTTCCAGAGGCATAAGCTCCCCTGCTTCTGCCAGCTCCCGCAGGCGGGTCTTTAGGCTGGGGCCATCCACAAACTCCATCACCATGTAGTAGGAGTTGCTCTCGGGGTCAAAGTCAAAGTCGTGGACCTGCACGATGTTGGGATGGCGGAACGCGGCCACGCTTCTCGCTTCGCGCTGGAAGCGGGTCAGGAAGTCCTCCTCCTCGGCCAGGAAGGGGTGCAGTATCTTGATGGCCACATAGCGGTCGAGCCCCGGGTGGTACGCCTTGTAGACCTCGGCCATACCACCGCTTCCTATGTGCTCGACAATGCGATACTTGCCCAGAGTCCTGCCAATCAGCGTCTCATCCCTCACTCATCTGCAACTGTGTACCTGCAGAGACCATTGTACACGATTAAGTGCCTCATAAATGTGTGGAGAACGTTGCAGTTTCGTTAATGCGAAGTTACAGACGGAGCTGGGGCATTACGGTATACGGAGTGAGCTACCGACCATAAACGGGCCGCTAGCTCTGGCTCAATCGCGGATTTGGTTGCCTGAAGTCATTTTTTCTGTCGGTGATACTCAGGGCCTATCCGAAAAACTAGCCGACGCATCCCTCACAGGTTGCCGCTTGTACGGTTTTTCGGGCAGGCTCTTAATGTAAAACTCTGCGCTCACGGCGTCTCTGCAATGAGGTCAAATATAAAAAGAGCGGGTGAGGGGATTCGAACCCCTGGCATTCAGCTTGGGAAGCTGACGTTCTACCGCTGAACTACACCCGCCTGCATATAATTATAACTCATCGGCAGCAAATGTCAACCAGCTACGGGTGTGTCCCAAAGTTGTAGGACAACTGCTCGCAGTTGTCCTGCAAAGCGGCCAGGCCCGACGAAATTGAGACACGCCCCCAGCTACCGCCCCCGATTTTTGCCCACATCTCACGGACTATGGGCTGCCGGCCTCAGTGCCCGGCGCTGCACGGGTTATTACACGCAGCGCACGCGGCGTGGCAGGTAGTGTCAAATAGCCTCTGCAAGCATTTGGACAATCACCAGGGTGGTATTCACTTGACAAAACGGCCTTTGCGGTATATAAGAGCGCATCGAGCTTATTTTTTGCACTACCAATGGGGACTTCCCCAGCACCCTACTCCAGGGGGTATAAAATGTATCTTACAGGATTTGCCGATGAGGCTGCACCGGACATCGAGGGACAGATTCGTGCGACACAAGAGCTGGGTTGGCACTTTATCGAGGCCCGTAATATCAACGGTGTCAATATCCACGACATTCCCGAAGCACTGTTTGAAGAGGTCGCTGCCAGACTGCAGAGTGCTGGAATACAGGTAAACTGCTTCGGCTCGGCCATTGCCAACTGGGGTAAGAGCATCCTTGACCCGTTTGAGATCACGCTGGCTGAAGTGCGGCGGGCCATCCTGCGCATGCAGCGGTTGGGGACGAAGCTGATCCGCATCATGAGCTATGCTGTGCTGCCGGGGCGCGAACCGGACGATCAGGAGGAGGAAGAGCGCTTCCGTCGCCTGCGCATCATATGCCGGATGTTCACCGATGCTGGTATCACACCTCTACACGAAAATTGTATGAACTACGGCGGCATGAGCTGGCAGCATACTCTTCGCCTGATCGAGCATGTACCGGGCTTGAAACTCGTCTTCGACACGGGCAATCCAATCTTCACCGATGACCGGAGCAAGCCCAGGCCTTACCCAAAACAATCGAGCTGGGAGTTCTACACCCATGTCAAAGAGCACATCGCTTACGTGCACATCAAAGACGGGGTGTGGGACTCGCAAACCCAGATTATACGCTACACTTTTCCGGGTGAGGGGGAGGGAGATGTACGCCGGATCGTGCAGGACCTCCTCGCAAGCGGTTACGATGGTGGCTTTTCCATAGAGCCACATATCTCTGTCGTTCAGCATGAACAACGGGTCTCTTCTCCAGAGGAGCAAAGGTACCTGAACTATATTGAGTACGGTCGCCGTCTGGAGCTCATCATCTCTGAATTGCGGCAGCAGGCGCTATGAGCAATTACAATCCTGTCACATCAGAAATAATCAGGGAACTGGCGGCCATTGTGGGGGAAAAGCACCTCATCTATGATGACACTGAACGGCTGGCTTCCTACGCCCATGATGAGGTGGCAGACACGTCACTGGCACATCTGCCCGAGGTGGTCGTCAAACCTGCCAGCGCCGGGGAGATTGCAGCCATTATGAGACTGGCCAACCGGAAGCTGATCCCCGTCACACCACGTGGCGCCGGCTCAGGACTCTCATGTGGTGCCGTACCGTTATACGGTGGTATCCTTCTGTCAACCGAGCGTATGGACCGGATTCTGGAGGTGGATGCGGAGAACATGGTGGTCGTGGTCGAGCCGGGCGTGATCACCAACGAGATCAACCAGGCGGTGGAGCCATATGGGCTATTCTATGCCGGATATCCGATGAGTGTGGAGACCTGTACTATCGGAGGCAATGTTGCCGAAAACGCCGGCGGCGGTCGTGCGATCAAATACGGCGTCACCGGCAGGTACGTTTTGGGGCTTGAGGTTGTGCTGCCCACAGGCGAAATCGTACAGCTTGGGGGGAAGCGTGTCAAAGACGTCACCGGCTACGATCTCCTCCATCTGATGGTTGGCTCCGAAGGCACACTCGGTATTTTCACACGCATCATCTTGCGTCTCCTGCCGCTGTCCAGGGTGCGCGCGGTGCTGCTGGCACCGTTTGCCGATGTCGCTAAGGCCGTAGCTGCGGTGCCACGTATTATGGCGCGGGGACATATGCCCGCCTCCATCGAATTTATGGACCGGCTCTCAGTGCAGACTGCCTGCGAGTACCTGGGCGAATCTCCCCCCCATCCGGATGTTGGCGCTATGTTGCTCATCGAAGTGGATGGTCAGAATCAGTCCCAGATAGAAGCAGAGTACAGTGCTGTCGCCGACATCTGCCTGGAGGCTGGAGCGTTGGATGTCTATATCGGCGACAACCCGGCCGCAGAGCGTCGGATGTGGCGTCTCCGCCAGAGCCTGGCCGAGGCCTTCAAGCTTATCTGTCCGGTGCAGAGCCTGGAGGATATTGTCGTGCCGCCGGCATGTATTCCTGCTCTGATGCCGGAGCTGGAGCGGCTGTCCAGGAAATACGAAGTTTTGATACCGTGTTATGGGCACGCTGGCGACGGCAACCTCCACGCCACTGTTATAAAACGGCCGGAGATGCTGATGGAGGAATGGCAGAGGAGGCTGCCCGTACTGCTGAGGGAGCTTTATCAGATCGTTGCCAGGATGGGGGGCACGATCAGTGGGGAGCACGGGATCGGCTCCAAACGGCTGGAGTATTTGCCGCTGGTGATGGATGAGACGTTGCTCGCTCTCCACCGACGCATCAAAGCTGCATTTGACCCAAACAATATCCTGAACCCCGGTAAAATATTCAGTTGATCCCAGGAAAACCTGATACCGGACACCGAGATATCTTCTATTCGCACAGGTGGTTCTGGGGTGCGACGTGCTGGCCCATCTTGACTGTGCTGTGCGGGACACGACAGTGTGGTGTGGGTCAAAACCACGCGGCGCGGACAGGCACATGTATGTTGCCCCGGGGTAACACAACGGTGTGGCGCGGGTCACAACCCTGGAGTGGTCCGGCGGGAACGGTGGGTGAGAACAGCAGGCACAATGCATGCTACGAATGATGTTTATCATCCCTATTCTGTGTCATTTGCCACTATGTCCAGGAGCAATATTGTGCTATGATATAGTCAAACATCGTCCTCCTTTCCTTGGCCGTAGGCCCCCTGGCCCCCACCAGGGGGCCTTAGCTTTATACGGGCCGCCTGCCCCTGCTACCGCAGCAGCGCCTGGTCAAAGAACGAGATCACGCGCCGTTCATATTCGGCCGGAAAAACATACATTGTGCTCATGTGCTCTAAGAATGGCTCGCTCCACAGACTTTTTGGTTCACCGGCTGCATCGTAAAGCCTTCTCCCTGATTCCGGCGGCACCACATTGTCTGCCAATCCCTGAATGATGAACACAGGCCGTGGGCTGATGTGCCCGATCACGTCCTCCGGCCGTACGTCGTTGATACCGATCCCGGTCTCCTGCTCCGCGAAAAAGCGTACCAGCGGACGCAACAGAGCAGCTCGCACCATGATCTCCAGTTCATCCGCCAGCGCGGCGTAGGCGCTGTCGGCTACCACGGCCTCGATTTCAGGGCGACGGGCAGCGGCCATAATTACCGTCGCCCCACCCATTGAACCGCCCCAGGCGCCCACTCGTTTAACTCCTGGCCGCGAGAGAGCGAAGTCGAGCGCCGCTTCGACGTCCAACACCTCGTAGTATCCGAATGTGCACATATTGCCCTCGCTCTCGCCATGGGCGCGGAAGTCCCAGGAGACCACGCCGTACCGGTGCCGCGCGAAAAGGGCATGGATGTCCGCCGGTCGCATGGCGCCGTAACCATGAGCCACAAGCACCACGGCGCCGTTCAGGGACGGGGTGTACCAGGCGCGCAAATTCAGCCCATCCGATGTCGTGAGCGTGATTTCTTCGCAGGAAATGCCGTAACGGGCGGGTGTGTCGTCGGCCTGACGAACTGCACGCCTGGGATGAACATAGTCCCAGGCACGTCGGTGCGTCAAATGGAGCACTCCTCCCGTCAGGCTGATGGTCAGCAGCGCCAGCGCAAAAAGAAACAGGTTCAGCCAGTAGCGCCATTTGTTCATCGCATCAATTCTCTGGTGATCTGGCCGTGTAGCGGGGCAAACCTGGCGGTTTCAGGAATTATGCCACATATCCCCGCCAGCGCCAGAGAACACCAGGGTGCGCACCTGCAAGCCCCTTTTTCCCGGCTGAGTGAACAGTTGACACTCCGACTACATTGGGGCATAATACACACTGATGCGCCAATTAAAATGTCTGGTTCGTATGCACCCGCCTGGTCGAGGACCGATGGGAGGTTTAAATGAAGCTCAATAGACTTGCGTCCTTTCTGCTGATAGCGTTGCTCCTTGTTACCTCGTGCCGTTATCTGCCCACCCCTGCAACGACGCCAACACCGACCGCCGGCATACCGCTGCCCCCGCTACCGCCACGGGTACTTCAGATCGCTCCGGCTCCTGGCGAAGAGCACCCTCTGGATGCTCCCATCCAGCTCGTCTTCGATCAGCCTATGGACGCCGGAACAGTGGAGAGCGCCTTTGCTATTGAACCTGATGTCGGTGGCGAGTTCAGGTGGGTTACCGACCGTGTGGTGCAGTTCCGGCCGGCCGGCATCGGTTTCAGGCGAGCCACACGCTACACCGTCAGCCTGAAGGAGAGTGCCCGCAGCAAGGATGGTCTTCCACTGGCGGAGCCGGTGCGATTCCGCTTCACCACGGTGGGGTTTCTGGAAGTTGCCGCCGTACAACCTGCTGACGGAGCGACCGAAGTCGCCACCGATGCTGTGGTTACCGTCCTCTTCAACCGTCCTGTTGTCCCTCTGCTTGCTATCGAGGATCAGGCCGGCCTGCCCCAGCCACTTACCTTTGACCCACCGGTAAGAGGGAAGGGGGAGTGGCTCGATACCTCCATTTATATCTTCGAGCCGCTTGGTGGTTTTGAGCCTGCGACCACCTACCGTGTCCGTGTCGCTGCCGGCCTGGCTGACACCACCGGTGGTGTTATGGCTGAAGATTTCACCTGGCAGTTCACCACCATTATGCCCGCCGTAGTCGCCACCTACCCTGATCGCGATACCATCTACGTTTCCACTCAGCCAACGGTGTGTGTGGCATTCAACCAGCCGATGGATCACGCCTCGGCCGAGGCTGCTTTCTCGCTTGAGCATCTGGATACGAACGAGAAGGTCAGCGGCACTTTCGAGTGGCTGGATATGGGTTTGTTGCCACCGCAAGGGCCTGCCTACGAGCCATATCAATATGAGTGGAGCGCAGGGGAGGGGGTAGAACGCGTCGGCGTGGAGACGATGTGTTTTATCCCCGGGCGCCCGCTTGACTTCGCTGCCCGTTATGTGGCGCAGGTTGCCCGGGGCGCAAAGGGCGCCAGAGGAGAAGCCGGCACGGCCGATACCTACAGGTGGGCTTTCGATACGATCGCGTATCCCCGCATCGTCATGACAAAACCAGCCGACGGGGAAAGCGGCGTGGACCCCTGGACGCGGCTGGAGGTGGTCTTCTCCAGCCCGATGGACCCTCGCTCTCTCGTGGGCAACTTCACCATCAGCCCGCCGGTCTCGCCAACCCAGGTATATACTTACTGGTGGGAAAGCGATACCCATCTTGAGATCTCGTTCCCGACCAGGGCAAGCAGCGAGTACAAGGTGGTCATCGGCAGTGGACTGCGCGGCCGTTATGGCCATCCGTTGGAGAAAGGCGCCACTGTTCGCTGGAGAACCCGGGCATATGACCCATTTGTACGTCTGAATACCCCTGACCCGCTTGGCACCTACAGTGCCTACACCAGCACCATGGTCTACGTAACCGCCCGTAACCTGGCGCGGGTTAACATGGCGCTCTATCGCATGCCGGCCGATGATTTCCTGCGTCTTAACAGCAGAGACTGGTGGGGGTATTGGGAGTCCTACCGCGGCCGGAAGGAGAACCTGATCCGTGAGTGGAGTGTAGAGGTCTCTCCGCCCCTGAACGAATCGCGTATCTATGGTACAAACCTGAGCGGCAGGGAAGGTGGAGCGCTCGCCCCGGGCATCTACTACCTGGAGGCCTGGGGCGACTCCGGCAGCGTCTATCCCGAAGCCGAGCCGTCCCGCTTGCCGGAGCCGGAGCGCAGAATACTCATCGTCTCCAGACATAACCTGAGCATGAAAACGACCGCTACCGAGGCCCTCATCTGGGCTACGGATCTGCGCTCAGGCGACGTCTTGCCCGGTTTGCCCGTCTCTGTGATGGATGAATCGGGCACGCTCCTCGCCAGCGGCAAGACTGCGCGGGACGGCGTGTTCTTCGCCCCCCTCTCCCGCTCTGTGGATCTCTGGGAGCCGCTCTGCGCCTTCATCGGCGATCCAGACGCGCCGGACGATGATTTCGCAGCGGTCGTTAACCAATGGGAGAACGGCATCGCACCCTGGATGTTTGACCTGCCGATCGAGTACTACCCGGGCCTTTTCTCAGGCTACCTCTATACCGACCGTCCCATTTACCGGCCGGGCCAGACGGTCTATTTCAAGGGCATCCTGCGCCGGGATGACGACGCTCACTATGAGCTGCCACCGCTCGACAGGCCGATACACGTAAGCGTCTCCGATCCGGATGGCAAAAATCTTTTCTCTGAAGACTTCACCCTCAGCGATATGGGCACTTTCTACGGCGAGCTAAAACTCGACGAAGAAGCCCCGCTGGGGTTCTACACCATAGAGGCAAATTATCTGGTAGACAAATCAGCGCATTTCTACGCCTCATTCCAGGTCGCGGAATATCGTAAGCCGGAGTTTCAGGTAACGGTCGAGGCGGATCGGCCTGAGTACCTGCACGGGGACAGGATCAACGTCACCGCTCAGGCCAGCTACTTCTTCGGTGGCCCGGTAGCCAATGCCAGAGTGCGCTACAATGTTCTCTCTGCTGAACATTTCTTCCACCCACCCGGGCAATGGCAGTGGGATTTCAACGATTACGACTACGATAGCTACTGGATGCGTGGCCCTCGCTCCGCCTACGGGGAGCTGATCGCCAGCGGCAGTGGGACCACCGACGCACAGGGCCGCTTCACTTTCAGCCTTGAGGCCGATATAGCTGAGTCCTCAACTTCTCGCCGCTTCACACTGGAGGTCACCGTCACCGATGTCAACAACCAGGAGGTGTCCGACCGGGTTGAGGTGCTCGTTCACAAAGGCCTCTATTACATCGGCCTGCGACCGGGACAGTATGTGGGCACAGCGGGGAAGGAAAACCGCCTCGACCTGCTCACCGTTGACTGGACGGGCGAGCCGTCACCCAACCGGGAAGTGACCGTCGTCTTTGCCCGGTACAACTGGTACAGCGTGCGCAAACAGGCGGAGGACGGTCGTTATTACTGGGAAAGCTTCGTCGAAGAGAAGCCGGTCTACACCACCACCGTCACTACGGACGATCAGGGCAGGGCAGGTGCCACTTTCGTCCCGGAGGATGGCGGAGTCTACCGGATAGTTGCCCGTGGTATGGACGAGCGGGGTAACCAGGTGCGCAGCGCCACCTATATGTGGGTCAGTGGACAGGAATATGTGAGCTGGCGTCAGGAGAATAACGACCGCATCAACCTGGTCGCCGACAAAAAGCTCTACCAGGTCGGCGACGTGGCCTCTATCATGATCCCTCATCCCTTCCAGGGCCCCGTCAAGGCCCTGATTACCGTCGAGCGAGGCCATATCTATCGCCACTGGGTGGAAACACTTGAGACGAACTCCGAACAGGTTCAGATTCCCATCACCGCGGATCTGATTCCCAATATCTTTGTCTCGGTGGTCGTTGTCAAAGGGGTTGATGAGACCTCTCCACTGCCCAACTTCAAGGTCGGTTACGCCTGGCTCTCTATCGAGGCGAAGGACAGGGAGCTGACCATCACCCTGACGCCGGACCGGTCGGCCGGACAGCATTACCAGCCAGGAGAAGAGGTGACCTGTGACGTCATGGTGAGCGACAGCCAGGGGCGCCCGGTGGAAGCGGAGCTGTCGCTTGACCTGGTAGACCTGGCAGTGCTGACACTGGCCGAAGAGAGGGAGGACATAAGCAGCTATTTCTGGCGCGAGCGAGGGTTGAGCGTGCGCACGGCCAGCGGCCTGACCATCTCGGGTGATCGGGTCAATGAACAGGTCGCTGCCGAGGTCAAGGGAGTGGGCGGTGGCGGTGGGATGGAGGAGTTCGGACCTGTGCGCCGCCGCTTCCCCGATACTGCTTACTGGAACCCGGCACTGCGCACCGATAAGAACGGTCATGCCAGAATCAGCGTGCCCCTGCCGGATAATCTGACCACATGGCGCATTAGCGCGCGAGGCATTACGGCAGACACATTGACAGGCCAGGCATTTGTCGATGTGGTGAGCACTAAAGACCTGCTGGTGCGTCCGGTGGCACCGCGCTTCTTTGTCGTTGGTGACCGGGCGGAACTCGCGGCTGTTGTGCATAACAATACCAGCCGGAATCTAGAGGTGGCGGTGCGCTTTGAGGCTGAGGGTTTGCACAGCGAGGCCCCGGCCAATCGCCAGGTCAATGTACCTGCGAACGATAAGGTGAAGCTCGTGTGGCCGGTAACGGTGGAGGATCGCACCCGGGTGACACTACGCTTTGGCGCCAGAGCGGTGGGAGAGGAAGCCAGGATAGGGGGCACTCTCGCCGTGGCTGCCGGCATCGCCGACGCCATCGAACTCACCCTGCCCGTCTATCGCTACAGCGCGCCAGAGGTGGTCGCTACTGCCGGCTTCCTTGATGCCGACGGGCAGCGGACAGAGGCGGTGATCCTCCCATCCAGCTTCGATATCACTCAGGGGGAACTTGCGATACACATAGACCCTTCCCTGGCTGCCGGTATGAGCGAGGGACTTAAGTTCCTGGAGCATTATCCCTACGAATGCGTCGAACAGACGGTCAGCCGCTTCCTGCCAAATGTGGTTACCTACCGTGCTCTCAAAGCGCTCGGCCTGGAGCGCCGCGATCTGGAAGATCAATTGCCCGGGCTGGTCTACTACGGTCTCCAGCGGCTCTATAATCAGCAGCACTATGATGGTGGTTGGGGATGGTGGATTACCGACAAATCCAATCCGTTCCTGACTGCTTACGTCCTGCTCGGCCTGGTCGAGGCAGAGCAGGCCGGGTTCTCAGTTGACGCCGGCGTGAAGGAGCGCGCGCTCGAATTCCTGAAGAACAGCCTGAGTAGCTCCAGGGATGTACAATACCACTGGGAGGCCAACCAGCGAGCCTTCATCCTGTACGTGCTGGCCGAAGCCGGTCAGGGCGACCTGAGCCGTACGATCACGCTGTTCGAGCAGCGAGAGCGCCTGGACACTTTCGGGAAAGCTTATCTGGCGATGACATTTGGCCTGTTGGAGCCTGATGAGCCAGCGCGCGTGAAAACGCTGCTCTCCGACATCACCAACGGCGCTATCGTAAGCGCCACCGGCACTCACTGGGAAGAGCAACAGGTGGACTACTATTCGATGAATACCGATACCCGCTCCACCGCCATAGTGCTGGCGGCACTGTCCCGCCTGGACTATAAGAATGCGCTGGCGCCACAGGCTGTGCGCTGGCTGATGGCCGTCAGGAAAGACGGCCACTGGGAGACGACGCAGGAAACAGCCTGGTCAATCATCGCTCTGACCGATTGGATGGTCGCAACCGGTGAGCTGGAGGGTGCCTATAACTGGCACGTCATTCTGAACAATGAGGAACTCGGCGCAGGGAGCGTGAATCGCGAAAATGTGGACGAGACAACCAGACTCCAGGTTGCCGTTGCCAGGCTTCTGATGGACGAGGCCAACCGCGTCGTCATCGAGCGCTGGGCGCCGGCGGGCCTGAGCAGCGGGACCGGCCGGCTCTACTACAGCCTGTACCTGCGTTACTTCAAGCCGGCAGAGCAGGTGAGCGCGCTTAACCGGGGCATTATCGTCAGCCGACAGTATCGCTCCATCGACTGTGGCAAGGAGGATACCACCTGCCCGCCGATCTCCGAAGCAAAAACGGGCCAGGTGATCCAGGTCCGGCTGACCATTATTGCCCCCCACGACCTGCACTATGTGGTTGTGGAAGACCCGTTCCCTGCCGGCACCGAGGGAGTGGACCAGAGTCTCAAGACGACCAGCGTCGTCGGCGAGCCACCTGTGTTGGTCCGTATCGACCGGCGTGACCTGTGGGGAGGGTGGGGCTGGTGGTGGTTCAGCCACTCGGAGATGCGCGACGAGAAACTCGTGCTTTTCGCCACTTATCTCCCGCGCGGCACATACGAATACACTTATCTGATCCGCGCCAGCGTCCCCGGTGAGTTCCATACCATCCCCACCATGGCTTACGAAATGTACTTCCCTGAGGTATTCGGGCGCGGCGATGGCGGACTTTTTACCGTCAGGGGGGAGGAATGAGTCAGCTCAGCTCACCATTTGAATATGCTCCAGCCGAAAGCGCGGGCCGGGTTATCAATGTGGACCTGCTTGCTCAACTTAACACACAGCAACAGAAAGCCGTCACCATCTCTGATGGACCTGTTCTGGTACTGGCCGGGCCAGGTAGTGGCAAGACCCGGGTGCTCACTCATCGTGTCGCCTGGCTGGTCCAGGAACGCAATGTCCCACCCTGGCATATCATGGCTGTCACTTTCACCAACAAGGCCGCGCGCGAGATGGGGGGACGGTTAGAGCAGATACTCGGCCCTTCGCGTGCCCGCAGCCTGACACTCGGTACGTTCCATGCCATCTGCGCACGCATTCTGCGGCGAGAGGCGGAAGTCATCGGCATTCCACGCGATTACGTCATCTTCGACGCCGAGGACCAGTTGCGCCTGGTCAGACAGGCCATCAAAGACCTGGAACTGGATGAAAAGCGTTACTCTCCGCGCGCCGTGCTGGGCGCCATCTCCCGCGCTAAAAACGAGCTGGTCACCCCCCAGGCTTATCAGGCCAGCTCATACTACGGCGAAATAGTCAAACGCATCTACGAGCGCTATCAGGCTCTGCTTGAGGCGAACAGCGGCCTCGACTTCGACGACTTGCTGATGATGACGGTGCAATTGTTCGGGCAACACCAGGAGGTGTTGGCGAGATACCAGGAGCGCTATCAGCATATCCTGGTGGACGAGTTCCAGGATACCAACATGGCCCAATACGTCTTGCTGCGGCAGCTCTCGGGTGCGCACCACAACCTCTTCTGTGTGGCCGATGAGGATCAGATGATCTATGCCTGGCGAGGCGCCGACTACCGCAACATCCGCCGTCTGCGGGATGACCACCCTGACCTGGTGACCATCCTCCTGGAGCAAAATTACCGCTCTACCCAGACCATCCTGGACGCTGCCAATGCTGTGATCCGGCACAATCCTGACCGCACCGATAAACGGCTGTTTACCAGACGGGGGCGCGGTCCGGAGATTGTCGTCCACGAGGCATATGATCAGGATGACGAGGCCGTTTTTGTCGCGGAAACGATCGCTCAGTTGATGGCCAGCGACGGCGTGCAGCCAGGCGACTGCGCCGTGATGTACCGCACCAATGCCCAATCCCGCGCTTTCGAGGAAGCCTTCATGCGCGTCGGAATGCCCTATAAACTGGTCGGGGCAACTCGCTTCTATGCCCGCGCGGAGATCAAGGACCTGATCGCCTTCCTGCGGCTGATCCACAACCCCGCCGATGGTCTCAGTATGAGCCGTGTCATCAATGTCCCTCCCCGGGGCCTGGGGCAGAAAACTTTAGAGCTCGTGGAGGATACAGCGCGCAGGCATGGGATCTCAAACTATGAGGCGCTGCGGAGGCTGGCCCACTCCACGCAGTTGGGAGCGCGGGCGCAGCGAGCGCTCGCGACGTTCCTGGAGCTGCTTGAAGGCTGGATCGCGGTACGCGAGCAGATCAGCGTGGCCGGGCTGATTGACCGCGTGCTCCAGGATACCCGTTATGCCGAATACATCCGCGACGGCACCGAAGAGGGGGAGGAGCGGTGGGCCAACATACTGGAGCTGCGCAGCGTTGCCGCTTCCTATACTGACCTGACGCTCACCGAATTCCTGGCCGATGTCGCGCTTGTCTCCGATGTGGATGGGCTGATCGGCGAAGTGAATGCTGTCACGTTGCTCACTCTGCACAGTGCCAAAGGGCTGGAGTTTCCCATCGTGTTCATCACAGGGCTGGAGGAAGGACTCCTCCCCCACAGCCGCTCTATGGAGAGCCCGGAGCAGATGGCTGAGGAGCGGCGTCTGATGTACGTCGGTTTGACACGCGCCAAAGACCGTCTCTTTCTCACCTACACCTTCAGGCGCTCCAGTCATAACGGTGATCTCTCGACCCCCAGCCGCTTCCTGGATGATATACCCCGGCAGTTGGTGAGTGGAGCGCGCGGAGGCAGGAAAGGAACGGTGTGGAGCAGTACAGAAAAACCGGTCACAGTGAAAAATGCAGCCGTCAGGTTCAAGCCCGGTCAGCGGGTGCGGCACGTCGTCTTTGGCGATGGCGTGGTGATCGAGAGCCGCCCTGACAGAGACGATGAGATGGTCACCGTGCACTTCGAGAGGGTGGGGCTGAAGCGGTTGATAGCCGGCCTGGCAGCATTGGAATTGCTTGGAGGGGCAAAGTGACGGAGCTGGACGGGCCGCGCCAGATACGACGTGAAGAACTCCTGGCATCATACCGGCTGGCAGCGCTCTGCTTTCCTGGCGAGGTGATGGAGCCGCCGGAGGAGGAGCTGCTGGCCCGTTACAAAGCTCCGCGGCGGGGTGGGACCTATGTCATCTGCCATGAGGGCAGGCCCGTCTCCCAGCTCGGCATCTTCCACAGCCGCATCTGCCTGTACGGGAGTTCTGTGCGGATAGCCAGCATTGGTGGTGTGTGTACCCATCCTGACTACCGGGGGTGGGGGTTGGCCACCAGGTTGTTGGACCATTGCATCAGGGTGTTGACGGAGGAAGGGGCGCATCTGTTGCTCATCTCCGGAATACGCGGGCTGTATGAGAGGGCCGGATGCGTCACCGCTGGTTTGTTCGAGTACTTCGTGTTGAGACCCGGCCAGATACCCCTCCGGACAGGTACGTTCGTCGCACGGCCGGCCACCCAGGCTGACGCTGCCCTGTGTGCACGCCTTTATCACCAGGAAGCCGTGCACTTTGAGCGGCGCGTGGAAGATTTCGTCCACCATTTCCGCAGGAAGGAGGAATACCTGCGCGCCGAGGACTGGATCATCGAAGCCGACGGACGCCCCCTGGCTTATCTCCTCACCGGACTGCCGTGGGAGTCGCTTTACTCGCAGGATCATGCCGTTCGGGAAGTGCACGAATATGCCGGCAGCCGCCTGGCATTGGTCGCCGGACTGGGGATAATCATGTCCCGCCTGAGCCTGCGGGAACTGCGGATCCATGTTCCCTGGCAGGATTCAGATACGATTCAGATGCTGCGCGGATACGGTGCCGTCAGCACCCCCATTCCTCTGGCTGAGCATACTATGCGCATCGTCAATCTGCCGGGACTGATGTCAGGTCTGAGGCCCTACCTGGTGGCCAGGTTGACGGAAAGCCTGCGGCGCGGGCTGAGGTTTGAGCAAGAGGGCGAGTTCTATGCCGTCATGCGCGGGGAAGAACGGCTTGAGCTGGACGGGGCGGCGATGACACGCCTGATAATGGGTGTACCGCGAGAGGTAGCGCCCCAGACAGGTACGGGGCAGGGTATGCTGAGCGAAATACTGTCCGCGCTTTTCCCGCTCCCCTCGTTCCTGCCGGGTTTGAACTACAGGTAGAGCCTGGCAGGGCGAGCACTGCTTTCTGCGTGCCCGCAGCGCAGCCTGGCGTGACGCTATATATTATTTATCACGCACGGCAGGTAGCATTTATACTCGGCGCCAAAAATGTATGTTCCGGGCCGGCTGACACAGGTGCGCAGTTGATTCTCCTCAGGCAGGTATTCCTCTCCGGGGCACAGTGCGTGCTGCCAGTAGTGCTCATCCACCAGCAGATACAGTCCTGACCCCCTCTCACCCGAACCGTAGTACCACGTGACAGTCACAGGGGTTTGAAACGTCAGCGAGATCGGCTGGCCGCCTCGATAAGCGCTGAGGTTAAACCCGAAGATGCCCCGGGGAGGCCCTGGTGGCAGCTCTTGCGGCCAGAGCGGTGTGAAGCGTATCTCCGTCGGCAGTGTAACGGTTCCGGTGGGGAATAGAAAAATCAGCCTGCCGCTGGCTGAGGATAAATAAGTTGCTGCGGTGGGCTGAAGGGTAGCCGTGATAACGATGGGCACCTTTAATACCGCTATGTTGTTATCCTCGTTTTGCTCATCCAGCACCGCTTCGCTGTCTACAAATACGGTAAGCGCATATATGTCCGGCGACGGGACAGGCAGCCCGGATGTCACCACGTTGGCAACTGACGCGCCCCGGCTCAGATGAGGGACGGTGAAGTACCGGACATACGTGGGCGTACTGCTATACATGTCGCGCAGGGAGAGTGTCGCCGAGACCGGAATGGATTGCCAGATTCCCACATTGGTCGTGGTGATGAAAACGGTCAGTGCTCCAGCCTGCCCGTAGTCGGGTATGGTGACCAGGGAGTGTGCGGAGAGTTTCAGATCGGCGCGGGAGTCTATCTCCAGTGCAAGCCGGTTGTTGCTTCTATCACGATCAGGAAGGCGAGGGGGATTGTCTGCCTCCACTATCGCATAGTATACGGCTCCACAGCAGGGCAGAGAGGACTGCCCGGTGACAGTGACCACCTTACCGAACGGTATGGGGGGGATATCAAACGGTTCGGCGGGCACCAGTGTACCGTGTACGTCGCTCAGCCAGAACGTGCCTGAAATGGGCGGGGTGGCGAGCACTTTCCGATTTGCCACCGTTGAGGTAATATACAGCCGGCCCCCCTGAGGACCGGGGTCTTCGACCCGCCAGGTTGCCGTATAGATCGCCAAGTCCGGTCGGGCATCTACGGAGTACGTGAACGTGTTATTCCAGCGCCGTGGATCGGCGACTTCCAGGTTGGGGTCTGCGACGAGCGTAAGCGTATATATGCCACAGCGGGTGAGCACCAGAGAGGGGAGCACTCTGGCAATAGCATTGCCTGTATATCGGGCGGGCACATTCTCGATGGATTGAAAGCCGAGACCTGGTGCAGCGAAGAGCACGTTGCTGGCGGAGAGCCTGCCCATATTGGCCAGATACCCTGTTACCGGCAGGGAAATGGAGTCAGATGCAGGGGGAGCGGTGGTGGTCAGGGTCTCCAGAGGGCCTGTATCAACAACCATATTGACCACAAGGTCAGCATAAAGCGTATCAGAGAGGGCGGCAGTATAAGTGGCGTAGGTCTGGCCCATAGGAGAGAGCGTTTTGGTAGTGCTGTTGAAGAGGTAGCCATTGTACTGGACGTCGTCGAACAGGCTGTACCAGGCCCAGGCCTGTACCAACCGGTAATCATCCTCCGGGTAGCCAAGGTCTGGATAGGTTTCATAGAGGAACAGGTCAAAAGTCTGAGTCATGAAGTGACTTACACGAGCGGGTGGCCAGCCCACACCATTTTCATCCTTAAGCCATACCGGCCAGAGGATGCCATACTCGGTGATGATGAGCGGTTTATTCTGTTGCCCTTTGTCCTTCATCCATTGGCGGAAAGCGATCAGGTTATTGCGAAAGATCTCAATGTTATCGGCGTCGCGGATTTTGTAATCCTTCGCGCAACTGGTTGGCACGCCGGGTGGCGTGCTGGCGCCCCATGAGCCGTAGACCTCGCGCAGGATGAAGGCGTGGATGTTCCACACGTCCACCGGTATCGGCTCGCCATAGGCCTGCAGGTAGGTGTTCCACACGATGTCCAGGTACTGCAGCCGACAGGGTGTGGGTTGTACGATACCCCCGTTGGCGATCAGCGCTGTGGGGTCCAGGCCCTTGATGTAGTGGTAGTAATCATGATAGACGTGAGCATAAACGGCGGGGTAGAGCGGGTTACCCAGGTAGAGCGAGTCCGGCTCGCTGCTCATCAACCAGAGGGAGCCAGGGTGAGCGGCGGCGATCCGGGCAATCGTTGCTTTGTCTGGTCTGGATGTGACCTGTGCCGGATCGTAAGGGTTGGAACCGGCGTAGAAGCGCACCAGTTGCACATAGGTAAGCCTGTCGGGATGGGGAGGGTTGATGTTAGTACCGCCGTCCAGGTACCATCCGGCGTGAAGTTGTGCCACGTCGTATTTTGAAAGGGGGTCTTCCTCTCTTTTACTCCCAAAGTCGAACCCGAAGCGGTCGCGCGGGTTAAGGTAGGGGGGCAGGAAGTGATGGCCGGAGTTAATCGTGTGCACAGTCACTGCCGCCCCGGCGCCTGAGGAAAGGGAGAGGCTGACCGCCAGCGCCAGCAAAAATCCGACCAGCAGTGGTATTAACACCCTTTTCACGGAGATAAGTATACCAGGATATGCCTGGGATGCAAACGTGTCTTGCTGGCGAATATCAGAAATGGTCTTGAGAACTCGCGCCAGATGGTGTGGTACCACGTTGCCCTCAAAGATGGCCAGGAAGGCCATCACGTCAGATAAACAGCGCTAAAGCCGGCGTATCGTCGGGGACGGTCTCGCGGGCGATAAAACAGCTCCCCTGGTCAACGCAGAGACACGCGAGCATACCCGGCGGTATGACCTGGATGAATTGCAACATCCTCTCCCCTTGGGCCGCAGGCCTTCGGTCGACTACAGCCACCTGCTCCTTGCTGCACCACCGGGTGCAGTATCAGCGCAGGACGCCACCTGGCGCGAAGCGCCTGAGGAGGGCGATTTCAATCGGCTGATAGTCGCTCCAGCATACTCTCTCCCGCTCACTCCGCGGCCGGCCGTTTCCAGAAACCGATCAACTGCTCTGGCCGGAACACGATCTGGATCAACTCCCAGCCCTCCTTACCTGCCTGGTCAAGCAGCCGCTCGATCGCGGCCGTGAGTGGGTTGGGGCCGGCGTCGAAGTAACAGGCCCCTTCATCGTCGCAGAAAATCATCGGCGGGATATTCTCCACCGCTTCTGTCAGCAACCCCAACACATCGGCGGTGGTGTGAATGGTGATGCGATAACGCCAACGGTTCATTTTATCCTCTCCTGCCCGTATCTTGCCTCCATTATAACGATCTCCCGCTGCAGGTCAAGCCCGGCTTGCTTCACGGGTGTCTCCCAAAGTTGTAGGACAACTGCGAGCAGTGGTCCTACAACTTTGGGAGACACCCCTCGCCCGCATCAAAGTGCCTTTTGTAACTTTTATGGTATAATTATGGCCGGCTTCAATCGGCCTTTCCTGTGGAAAGCCGGGCTGATGAGGTAACAGGTATGGCGGGTAATAAACACTCCATCCTGGTTGTGGACAGCAGTGAGGCTTTCGCCACCATTCTGAAAGAGGGGCTGGAACAGACCGGAGAGTACCGTGCTGTCGTAGCCTGCGAAGGCGAGCAGGCCCTTAAAACGCTCAGCGCGGAAGGCTTCGATATGGTCATCCTCGATCTGGGGCTGAGCGACCCTGACGGGATCACTTTTGCGCGCACTCTGCGCGAGCAGTACCCCACCTTGCGGATGATGCTGATCCCACTTATGGGAGAGGACATCCCACCTGAACTGGCTGACCTGGACTTTCAGGGTGTGCTCACCAAACCATTCTTCTTTCCGGAACTGCCCGGTATCGTCGGTGAAGCCTTGAAGCGCGATGTAAAGGCAGTTAAGGCGCCGCCCGTCGAGCCGACCATGGCCGTACAGCCACCGGTTGCTTCCTCTCCGGCCGCTGGCGAAACCGCTGAAATTGAGCCTGGCATAGAAACGCCACAGGATCAGGTACGTGTCAGTATAAACAAGTGTATCCACCAGGTGAACCAAATAATGGCCGGCCTGGCTCAGGAGATCGGCGCGGAGGCGGTGATCCTGAGCTGTGGAGCGGAACTGTTGGCCCATGCCGGACGATTGTCCAGGGATGGGGCAAGCGGGTTGGCGGAGCTGGTGAATGAGCATTGGTGTACCTCGGTGCGTATGGCTCAAGTGCTCGGGTGCACGCCCTCGCGCTTCGAGCAGAGCATTGACTGGGGAGAGTTGATTGTCTACTCGCTTGCTCTGGTTGGGGATGTGATGCTTTCGGCTGCGCTTGGCGCCACCATCCCGCTCGGCATGATTCGCCATAGCACCAAGTCCACGGCCGACAAGTTGCGACGGATCATCGAGGAAAAGTAACCGCTCAGGCCGGTTGAGATCGCCCTCTTGGGGCGCCATGTGGCCGTTGGAGCGACGGATGTACCTGTACTGCCGCCCTTTGAGAGGCGGTGGCTGGCAGGGTAGTACCTGGCCCGTTCTGGCGCGAGCATGCCCCCGCACGCTGGTAAGTCCCCATAATCCCACGGTCCAGCGCCATCCCACAAAGAGTCACGATGTATCTATTCAGCCTGTGCCCGCTGGACTACATCCGGCGGGTCGAAGGCCATCTGAGCCATTTGCGGGTGTCTCAGTGTAGCCAGCGTTTGCAGTATCTGCCTCGTGCGGACTGTGGTCCGCACGGCACTGCATGGGCAGGCTGAGGAGTCACGTCACTATAAACCCTCAGCGCGACCTTCAGGGCGATTGAAATCGCTCCCTTTTTTGGGCGCTTCGCGCTGGCTGGGGCGATCCGCCGGATCATCCCCTGCGCCGACACTGCCCGGTAGTGCAGCAACCGAAGCTGTGGCCCAAAATGGTGTACGGGCGAGGCACACCCTGATTGAAGACTCCGGACTGATAACTGAGACACCTTAGTCCATACGCATATACGCTTAGTCCGCAGTGCGGAAAATATAAGCTTTTCCTGTGAGCAAAGATTGTCAGTTTATCTGATGACAGCGGAGTGCCGTTATGATACACTATGGGCGCACAGTGAGGAAACTGAGGTGGACAGAATCGGAATTCAGAAAGGAGGTTTGAAATGGAAAGCGTAATGTTGACAGTCAAGTTTGTCTTGTTCCTGGCTATGGAAGTGTTCGTGGTCGCTACGTTCGTAGGGGCCGTGATCCTGGGCATCTACAGCGTGATCAGGGAGAAGGTGCAGGAGTCACGGGTGCAGGACGAGCTGACGACCAGGGCCAGGCCGGCTGCTCCGAAAGCGTAAACTTTCTGGACAAATACCCGGGAGATACCCTGTGATCGAATATCTGACCTTCTGCAAGCGCTTCAGGGTAATTCTCCAAGAGCAAGGGAGGGGTAAATGTTTACCCCTCCCTTTCTTTCTCAAATGAGGAGGGGATATGGCCAGAATTCTGGTTGTGGATGACGACCCTGATTTTGTGCTGGTCACCCGCGTTATTCTGGAGGCCGAAGGTTACCAGGTGACCACAGCCTCAGATGGCACCACCGCATTGGAAATGATGCGCCAACAGCGGCCTGATGTGGTTCTGCTTGACGTGATGATGTCCACCACACTGGAGGGAGTGGACGTCGCCAGGGAGATGGAGGCGGACTCACAGTTGAGGGACGTGCCCATCGTTATGATCTCGTCCATTGCCACCAGCGAGTACGCTGCCGAATTTCCTGACGATGAGAGTATCCCCATCGCCGCGTGGATTTCTAAGCCGATTCAGCCGGCCGTGCTTCTCAAGACGATCAGGCGTTTCGTCTGACATTGCGGTTGAGACATGGCAGGGTATCGCGGCCACACTAAGCGCCCATCCGAAAAATGTAACCGACACATCCTTATGCGTCGGTATAAGCGGTATAGGGATGCCGCCTGCTTCCTGGAGGTTGTATGGCTACACTACCAGCCCCTTTGACCGAAGCACTGATTGACTCTGATTTCATCCAGCAGGTGGAGCCGGATTGGCATAAGCTGGCTACCTGCATGCAGTGCGGGACCTGCAGCGCATCCTGCCCCACGGCCGACCTGATGGACTTCTCCCCTCGCCAACTGTGGGAACTGGTCCGCCTGGGGCTGCGGGACGTGGTGATGAACAGCCGCACCTTCTGGCTCTGCACCCAGTGCTATGCCTGCTCCGCCCGCTGCCCGCGCGGCATTATGACCAGCGCCACCATGCGCCGCCTGCGGGAGTGGGCCGTCGCCAACGGCTACGCCGTCCCCCAGACGCTCCAGATGATGCGCCAGGCCGTCAGTGCCACCCGCAACATCCTTAACGAGGACAACCAGACCCGCCTCATCTGGAGCCAGGGACTGGAAGGCGTGGCGAAACGGGTCCAGGAGCCCGCAGAGGTGCTCCTCTATACCGGCTGTGTCTCCGCCCTCTACCCGATGGCCTACAGCATCCCCCAATCGCTGGTCCAGATTCTGGAACAGGCCCATGTCTCCTACACTCTGCTGGGTAGCGAGGAGTGGTGCTGCGGCTACCCCCTCTACGGCGCCGGATTCAAGGACGACATGGTGGAACTGGCCCGGCACAATGTAGAGAAGGTCCGCTCCGTCGGCCCCAAGGTCCTGGTGGCGACCTGCTCTTCCTGCTACTACACCTGGCACCACCTCTACCCGGAACTGGTGGGCGACTCCTTCGGCTTTGAGGTCATGCATGCTACTGAATTCCTGGCCCGGATGGTCCAGGAGGACCGCATCCGGATGACCGAACTGGCCTGGACGGTCACTTACCACGACCCGTGCGACCTGGGCCGCAAGAGCAGCGTGTACGAGCCGCCCCGGGCCATCATCCGCAGCATCCCCGGCATGCAACTGCGGGAGATGCCCCACAACCGGGAGAACGCCATCTGCTGTGGCGGCGGCGGCGATGTGGCGATGACAGAGCCGGACGCGGTGGAGCATGTCTCCGTCCAGCGGCTGCAGGAGGCCGTCTCCACCGGCGCCGAGACCATCATCTCGTCCTGCCAGCAGTGCAAGCGCACCCTGCTCCAGGCCGCCCGCAAGACCAGGACGCGCGTCCGGGTGCTGGACGTCTGCGAACTGGTCTGGCAGGCGATGGAGAAGTAGTGGATGTTACGTATTCCGTACTGCGTGTCGGGAATACTGGAGGTTACAGGATGACGAACGAAGAGCCCCGAATTGGCGTCTATATCTGCCATTGCGGCCTCAACATCGCGGCGACCGTGAATGTGGACGAGGTGGTCCAGTACGCCAGCACGCTGCCCAACGTTGTGGTCGCCCGCCCCCATAAGTACACCTGCTCCGAGGCCGGGCAGGAGATGATCCGGCAGGACATCCGGGAACTGGGCCTGACCCGCGTCGTGGTGGCCTCGTGCAGCCCCCGCATGCACGAGCCCACCTTCCAGAACGTCCTGGCCTCAGCGGGCCTCAACCCGTACTACTTCCAGATGGCCAACATCCGCGAGCATGTCTCCTGGGTGGTGGAGGACCCCGTAGAGGCGACGGAGAAGGCAAAACGGCTGGTCCGGGCCGCCGTCGCCCGGGTGAACTACCACGAGCCCCTCTTCCCCCGCCAGGAGAGCGTGACCCCGGCGGCGCTGGTCGTCGGCGGCGGTATCGCGGGCATCCAGGCCGCCCTCACCATCGCCGAGGCCGGCTACCAGGTCTATCTGGTGGAACGGGAGCCGTCCATCGGCGGGCACATGGCCCAACTGGATAAGACCTTCCCCACGTTAGACTGCAGTACCTGAATTCTCGGCCCCAAGATGATGGATGCCGGTCGGCATCCCAACATTACCCTCCTGACCTACAGCGAGGTCACCGAAGTCTCCGGTTATGTCGGTCACTTTCAGGTCAAGGTGCGCCAGCGCCCCCGCTACGTTAACGTGGACGTCTGCACGGGTTGCGGGGCCTGCGCCGAGGCCTGTGTCTTCAAGCGGGGTGTCCCCAATGAGTACGACGCCGGCCTGAGCCGCCGTCGGGCCGCCTACATCCCCCTGAACGGACAGGCGGTGCCGCTGAAGGCCGTCATTGACGACCAGGCCTGCCTCTACCTGACCCGGGGCAAGTGCACCCAGGCGTGTGTGGAGGCCTGCCCGACCAAAGCGATTGACTTCACCCAGAAAGAGCAACTCATAGAACTGAACGTGGGGGCCATCGTCGTCGCCACCGGCTTTGAGATGTTTGACCCTCGCCGTCTCCCCGCCTTCTCCTATGGCAAGTCCCCGGACATCATAGACGGTCTGCAGTTTGAGCGGCTCTCCAGCGCCACCGGCCCCACCCAGGGCCAGATTCTCACGTCCAAAGGCGAGAAGCCCCGCCGGGTGGCCATCATCCACTGCGTCGGCAGCCGGGACGAGAACGCCAACCGCTACTGCTCCCGCGTCTGTTGCATGTACGCGCTCAAGCATGCCCATCTGGTCCGGGATAAGACCGGCGCGGAGGTGTTTGAGTTCTACATGGACATCCGCGCCTTCGGGAAGGACTACGAGGAGTTCTACGAGCGGGTCCAGCGGGAGGGTGTCTACTTCGTCCGGGGGCGCGGCGCGGAGGTCGTCGTCCTGGACGACGGGCGCATCCAGGTGAAGGCGGAGAACACCAACCTGGGCATCCCCGTCCAGATAGACGTGGACATGGTCATTCTGGAGACGGCCATGGAGGCCCCGCACGATTCGGACCGGGTGGCGACGCTCTTCGGCATCAGCCGGAGCGCCAGCGGCTTCTTCCAGGAGGCCCACCCCAAACTCCGGCCCTTCCACACCAACACCGACGGCGTCTTCCTGGCCGGCGCCTGCCAGGCCCCCAAGGACGTGCCGGATACCGTCGCGCACGCCGGGGCCGCCGCCTCGGAGGTCCTGGCCCTGCTGAGCCGCGGCGAAGTGGTCATCTCGCCGACGACAGCGGTGGTGGACGAACGGTTCTGCTCCGGCTGCAAGACCTGCATCACCCTCTGCCCCTACAGCGCCATTTCGTTTGACGAAGCGGCCCGGGTGGCCCGGGTGAACGAGGCCCTCTGCAAGGGGTGCGGCACCTGCGTCGCTGCTTGCCCGGCCGAGGCCATCATCGCCCGGCACTTCGCCGACCGCCAGATTCTGGCGGAACTGGAGGCGCTGCTGGTTCCGGTGTAGCCACTACGCCGATTGGAAATCAGCCTTCCTGGGCACGCTGTGCCGGGCGTCGGCCTTCGCCGACGCTCCCGGTCGGCGAAGACCCATAGCGGGCGACTTTAGTCGGCAGTTTCCCTGAGGAGGACCGAATGGCGGAACAATTTGAACCCCGGATTATTGCTTTTGTCTGCAACTGGTGTACCTACACTGCCGCCGACAACGCGGGGGTGAGCCGAATGGAACAACCACCGAACGTGGACATCATCCGTGTAATGTGCTCCGGGCGGATTGAGCCGGCGTTCATCCTGAAGGCCTTCGCGCTGGGTGCGGACGGCGTGATCGTCTCCGGCTGCCATCCCCCGGGCGACTGTCACTACTCCAACGGCAACTTCAAGACTTTCCGTCGTATGCCGCTGGTGGAGCGGCTGCTGGCTCAGTTTGGGATTGAGAAAGAGCGCTTCCACTGGGGGTGGATTTCCGGCGCCGAGGCCGTCAAGTGGGCCCAATTGACCCACGAGTTCACTGAGCGGATTCGGGCCCTGGGCCCCCTGAACTGGTCGCGCCAACTGGAGAGCAAGGAGGAGTGAGAGTATGGCACACAACGGGAAACTCAAACTGGGCCTCTACTGGGCCGCTTCCTGCGGCGGGTGCGAAATCGCCGTGGTGGAACTGCGGGAGAAGATTCTCCTGCTGGACGAGGCGGCGGAGATTCTCTTCTGGCCCGTCGCAATGGACTTCAAGGTCAAGGACGTGGAGGCCATGCCGGACGGTCACATAGACGTCTGCCTCTTCAACGGCGCCATCCGCACCAGCGAAAACGAAGACATGGCCCACCTGCTGCGCCGGAAGTCCAAAGTACTGGTCGCGTTCGGCTCCTGCGCGTACGAGGGCTGCATCCCCGGCCTGGCCAACTTCTTTGAGAAGAGTTCCATCCTCCGGCGGGTCTATCTGGAGGTGCCCACGGTGGAGAACCCGGAGGGCATCATCCCCCAGCCCGTCACCCCGGTGCCCGAGGGGGAGATAGAGATTCCCCGCTTCTACAACACGGTCAAGACGCTGGACCAGGTGACGGAGGTGGACTACTTCGTGCCCGGATGTCCGCCGCAGCCGCACCAGATATGGGCCGTGATAGAGGCCATCCTCAGCGGCAAACTCCCCCCGAAGGGGAGCGTGGTCGGCGCCAACGAGAAGACCGTCTGCGACGAGTGCAAGCGCATCCGGGAGGAGAAGCGGATTCAGAAGTTCTACCGCTACCACGAAATCATCCCGGACCCGGAGCGCTGTCTCCTGGAGCAGGGCATCATCTGCGCGGGAGTGGCCACCCGGGGAGGGTGTGGCGCCCTCTGTCCCACCGTCAACCAGCCCTGCCGGGGGTGCTACGGGCCGCCGCCCAACGTCACTGACCAGGGCGCGGCACTGCTCTCGGCCGTCGCTTCGGTGGTGGACGCCGACACCGAAGAGGAGGCGGCCCGCATCGTGGGCGAAATCCTGGACCCGGCGGGTACCTTCTACCGCTTCAGTTTGCCCGCCTCAACCCTGCACCGGGCCAGAGTGGAGTAGGAGGCAAGAAGCAGGAGGCAGGAGGCAGGAGGCAAGAGGCAAGAGGCAGGAGGCAGGAGGCAAAAGGCAAGAGGCAGGAGGCAAAAGGCAAGAGGCAGGAGGCAAAAGGCAAGAGGCAGGAGGCAA
>Ga0209227_1000238_pt1 | contig 47840 bp, 35 predicted proteins | sample YNPBryantNP2012_FD_185815 | JGI IMG/M metagenome (GOLD analysis project Ga0209227, IMG submission 185815) | Anoxygenic and chlorotrophic microbial mat microbial communities from Yellowstone National Park, USA - YNP Bryant NP 2012 (SPAdes)... ...
ACTATGCCCTGGGCACCACATTAGGCACTGAAATACCGGCTTCCTTTTCGGAGATCGGTGCACTGACTGCCGATTTCAGCCACATGGTGGAAGCCGTCCAGGCCCGCCAGGCAGCGCTCCAGGCGAGCGAGGCCCGTTTCCGGGAGATGACCGAGTTGCTGCCGGATATGATTTTCGAGATGGATGACGAACTAAGAGTGACCTATGCCAATCGTGTCGGCTTCGAGACCTTCGGCTACACACAGGAGGATGTGGATGCAGGCCTTTATGCCTGGCAGTTGTCAGCCGGGGGGGAGACGGATTACCTGGCCGACCTGGAAGCCATTCGTGCAGGCCGTTTCTCCCTATCTGAACCCCGCGTCTATCTGGCCCGGCGCAGGGATGGCACCACGTTCCACTGCGAGGTCAAGGTAGCGCCCATCCACGATGCGGATGGCAACTTTATCGGCCTGCGGGGTGTGGCGCGTGACATCACCGAACGCATAATGGCCTACGAGGAAACCTGCCGCCGGGCCGCTCATATGGCAGCGCTTAACGCCATCATCGCTGCTGCCAACGCAATTGCTGAGCTGCCTGCTCTGTTGGACACTGCACTTAATCATACATTGGAGGCGCTGGGTCTGGAGCATGGAGTACTCTGGGTTGTGGAACAACGAGTCTCCCGCAACCTGCCGTCGGATTTTGGAGAGAGCCTGACCCAGGCCATTCGGGCAGCCTTTGGGCATATTGAGTCGCCGCTGATCATCGAGGACTGGCGGGCCTCTCATCCGGAGCTGGGGTCATATCTGGAGCCTTATGGCGTGCGGGCTGTGCTCTGTGCTTCTATTGCATCTGCAGAGTGCGGTCCCAGCGGTCTCCTCCTGGCGTGCCCCGCACCCCGCCGCTGGTTGGATGAGGAGGTGGCGCTGGTCGAGGCAGTGGGGCGGCAGGTGGGGATCGCCGTGGAACGGCTGCGGCTGTTTCAGGCCGAGCGTGAGCAGCGGGAGCTGGCCGAGGCACTGGCAGAGGTGGTGGCTTCTGTAAACCGCACTCTGGAGCTTGATCAGGTGCTTGACCAGATACTGCAACAGGTAGAGCGGGTTGTGCCCGGCGATGCTTTCAATATTATGCTCGTGGATGACTACACCGCCCGGATCGTGCGCCGGCGAGGGTATGAGTCCACAGGCCTCGATGAGAGGCTTTCCTCCGTCGTTCCCATAGACATGTTACAGGTATTAAAACTTATGGCGGAGCGTGGGGAACCGGTGGTGATCCCGGACACGGCAGAGTCATCGCTTTGGGTTCCGGTGGAGGGGTTGGAGTGGGTTCGCTCCTATGTCGGCGCGCCGATCCGGGTGGACCGCGTGACGGTCGGTTTTCTGAACGTGGACGCTACCCGGCCGGGCCAGTTCGGCCCTGTAGATGCGCAGCGTCTCCAGGCGTTTGCCGACAGTGTAGCCACAGCGATCAGGAACGCCCAGCTCTACCAGCGGGTGCTTGCCCATGCCGACGAACTCGAGAGACGCGTCCAGGAGCGAACGGCTCAGCTACGGAGCCAGCTTGATCGCCTGGACGCGATCCTGCGCAGCACTGCTGACGGTATTATCGTCACCGATGCCCGGGGGGAGATCCTCACTGCCAATCCGGTGGCTCATCACTGGCTGACCACAGCCCTTTCCCCAGAAGACGCACGACGGTTGCGGGAAGAAGTAAAACGCCTGGCCCTCCAGGCCTGGACACAGGGGGAGTCAGTGCTTGAGCTGAGCGGCCTCGATCTCCAGCTTAAGGTGGCGCCCGTGACGGAGCCGGGCCTGGAGGGGGTCAGCGCCGTCGTTGCCCTCCATGACGTGACCCATCTGCGGGCACTGGACAGGATGAAATCCCGCTTTGTGAGCAACGTTTCCCACGAGTTGCGCACTCCTATCACCACTATTAAGTTGTACGCCTTGTTGCTGCAACAGGCCACTCCACAGAGCGAGCGCTGGAAGGAGTTTGTAGATGCCCTGGTAAAGGAAGCGGACCACCAGGCCAGGCTGATAGAAGATATACTTGAGATTTCGCGCATTGACGCAGGACGGCTGGAGGTGCACCCGCGTCCCACCTTGCTGAATGAACTGGCCGAGAGGGTGGTCACCGACCGGCTGGTGCTGGCCTCCCAACGCCGCCAGTCTCTGGAATACCGTCCCTGCCATCAGTCGCCTGTAGTGCTGGTGGACCCGGAACGAATGATGCAGGTCCTCAGTAACCTGGTGGATAACGCGCTTCGCTATACGCCTGAGGGCGGAACCATCACGGTTACTACCGGCATAACAGTGGCAGAAGAGCGCACCTGGGGGACGGTTACGGTCGCGGATACCGGTATCGGCATTCCTGAGGATGAGCTTCCTCACATCTTCGATCGGTTCTTCCGTGGGACGGAGGTGCGTGCCATGCAGCTCCCCGGCACAGGGCTGGGGTTGTCTATAGTCAGGGAGATCGTGGAGTTCCACGGTGGAAGGGTTACTGTCGAGAGCCGGGTGGGAGAGGGAAGTGCCTTTACCGTCTGGTTGCCGCTTACGGCCCCTGAACCGGAGTGAGCCACCCGCAGAGTGCAGAAGTTCGTCCGGTCTCGAAGGTCACCCTGCCATGGTGAGTGCTGTGCCGATAACGGCGTCCAGCATCCCGGCGGTGAGCAGGCCAGTCTGAGTGTTTCGCCGGCTGGGGTGATAGGAAGCGACCAGCGTCGGGAGCGATGGTCCCACCTCGTATACACCTCCGTGGCGGAAGGTCAGGGGGGTAACCTTATGGCCCTGGCAGCGCAATAGCTCCAGATACCCGCCAAAAGCGATGCGGCCCAGCGTGAGAACCACGCGCACCGAGGCAAGGAGGGCCAGTTCGTCGCCCAGGAAGGCCAGACACCGCGTCAGTTCATCCCGCGCCGGCCGGTTGTCGGGAGGAGCGCAGCGTACCACGGCCGTCAGGTAGACGTTTTGGAGAACCAGGCCGTCATCGCGGTGGTGACTGGTGGGCTGGCTGGCCAGCCCGGCCCGGTACAGCGCCCGTATCAGCCAGTCGCCTGAGCTATCGCCGGTGAACATGCGTCCGGTGCGGTTGGCGCCGTGAGCGGCGGGTGCCAGCCCGATGATGAGCAATTTAGCCCGGGGATCTCCAAAACCCGGCACCGGCCTGCCCCAGTACTCCCACTCGCGAAACTCGCGTTTCTTGCTGCGTGCCACCTCCTGGCGATACTCTACCAGGCGCGGGCAGGCGACGCAGGAAATAATCTGAGCGTGCAGTTCCTCAAATGTGAGACGGCTCTGCATTACTCCTGGCCCCGGAGACCGGTAATCGGCCTGCCGATCAGGTCATATTCCAGCGCACCGGTGATTTGCACCGGGATGATTTCCCCAATCGGCAACTCCGCCTCTACCAACACCAGGCCGTCAATCTCGGGCGCATCACGATAAGAGCGGCCCACGCTCAGGCCGTCACCATAGCCCTCAATCAGCACATCCAGCGTCTTCCCGACCAGGCGCCGATTATGGGCCAGGGAGATTGATTGTTGCACTTCCATAAGTTTCGCGCGTCGCTCTTCTTTCAGGGTTACCGGAATATTGTCGGCCAGTTGCGCCGCCGGCGTACCTTCCTCGTGCGAGTAGGTAAATATTCCCACGCGGTCGAATTCCATCTCCCTGACAAAGTCGAGCAGGGCCTGAAATTCCGTCTCGCTCTCGCCGGGGAAACCCACCAGGAAAGTGGTGCGGAGAACAAGGTCCGGCAAAGCCTCTCGCAACCGCGCAACGGTGCGTCGTACCTCGTCAATGTCGGCAGGCCGGCGCATGCGGCGCAGTACATCGGGATGGGCATGTTGCAGGGGCAGGTCCAGGTAATGGAGAATCCGGGTATGGCGAGCCATTGTCTCGATAAGACGCGCTGTAATGTGACCCGGGTAGGCGTACATCAGGCGTATCCAGGGTACCTCGGGCACAGCAGCAACAAGCTGTTCCAGCAATTCTGCCAGTCCCTCTTTCATCCCCAGGTCGTATCCGTAGTCGGTGGTATCCTGCGCGATCAGGACGATCTCCCGGACGCCCCGTCCGGCCAGCCAGCGGGCATCAGAGATGACGGCATCGAGAGGACGGCTGACAGCCGGCCCTTTGATGAGCGGGATGGCACAGAAAGCGCAGGAGCGCCGACAGCCGTCGGCAATTCTGAGATACGCGCTTCTGCCCTGGATGGCCACGTGGGGGACGTCAGACACCTGCGCCACAGCGGCGGGGAACCCGGGCAGGTGATGAACGGGCCTCTCGTGTTTCAGCGCGGCGCGCGAGTCGAGCAACCTGCGTACCAGTGTCACTATATCCGCCCAGTAGCGCGTGCCAATCAGCGCGTCTATACCGGGCACAGCACGGCTCAACTCGTCAGGAGCACGCTGAGGGTAGCAGCCTGCGGCGACGAGATACTGGCCCGGCCTTTTGTTCCGCACCAGCTCCTGGAGGACAGAGCGGGATTCCTCCCGTGCCGGAGCGATGAAGGCACACGTGTTGACGATCAGCAGAGTAGCCTCTTCCGGCGAATCCACGGAGACGTAGCCAGCGCGTTCCAGGAGTGTCGCCATACCCGTGCTCTCCACCAGGTTTTTGGGACAGCCGAGGGAAATAAGATGGAAGCGTTGAGGTTTGCTCATCGCGGCAGGACGGGCGGCCCGGTGAGGGGGATACCCCACCAACAGCGCTAGGGGGCAGCGGGGACCTCGCCCTGGGGGCTCCAGGCGCGGGCACAGGCTTCGTCGCGCCCGCACATAGGGCCCTGCCGCTGGCCGTTTACTGTGATCAGCACGCCGGCCCCATTGGCGGTCTCCACGCGTATCAACTCTCTGGCCGACCATGCCATAGGCTGCCCCGGAGAGAGCATACCTTCGAACACGTTGGCGTTATCGGCGGTTACGCGCAGCCAGACGTGTTCGGTGGCCTCGAGAGCCAGCGAGATCCCCCCCTGTGGGTTTACCGGGAAGGTTGGAGTGGGGGTGGGCTGCGTCTGTGCAGTCGCGGGAGGTGTATCTACCAGAGTTGGTGTCCGGGTGAAGGCAGTGGCAAGCACCCTGTTCCCCATGTCGCGGTTGCCAGCAAAATAGATAACCATTCCTGCGGCGATGAGCAGCACCAGGATTGATGTCGCGAAAAGCATGAGTGTACCAAAACCAACCCGGCGCGGCAGGGATACCGGAGCAAGAGATACTCCGGCTGAGTTTGCCGCGGACCATGAAGTGGCAGGCTGGAGCCTCTCCGGCGGGGCAGCGGGCGTACCGCGCACCTCGGCTTCGTAGCGGGCCACCGCTTCTTCCGGAGAAAGCCCCAGGTAGCGGGCATAGATGCGCAGGAAACCGCGCACCTGTACCTCGCCGCCCGGCAAAGCCGCGAAGTCACCCGCCTCCAGCGCTTCCAGGAAGCGCGGGCGGATACGTGTGGCAGCCTCGACGTCCTCCAGGGTACTGCCCATAGATTCGCGCGCGTTGCGCAGCCATACTCCGAGTGTATCCATAGCAGTCTGTGAGCGATGCGAAAACCGATGAGGTTCTCTATGTTCGGTGCTCTGCCGGGGTTTCGGTCATCTCCTCGCCCTCTGGTCTGACCACGACCCGGACTTTTACGGTCACCTTCGGCGAGAGGCGGACCGGGACATAATGCTCGCCGATATGCCTGATTGGCTCGGACAGGATATGTTTGCGCCGGTCGAACTTTGCGCCGACCTCACGCTCCAGAGCCTCTGCGATGTCCGCTGTGGTAATGGCGCCAAAGAGGCGACCCTGTTCGCTGACTCTGGCATCGAAGACCAGAGTGACCTGACTCAACCGTCTTGCCAGTGCCTGGAGGCGAGCTGTCAACCTTTCCTCCTGGGCAGCTTCGGCGGCCTGGCGGTTCTCAAGGTCACGGAGGATACCGGGGGTGGCTTTCTTTGCCAGCCCTCTGGGGATGAGATAGTTGCGGGCGTATCCGTCGGCGACTTCTTTGACATCACCCGCCCGTCCCAGGTTGGGCACGTCACTGACCAGGATCACTTTCACGTGTTACAGCCTCCCGGAGCACGATTGCAGGTAGGGCGGGTGGGATTCGAACCCACACGTCCTTGCGGACAGAGGATTTTAAGTCCCCGGCGTCTGCCGTTTCGCCACCGCCCCGTAAGGCATCTACGGCAAGAGAGGTATTGTTACCTGCGTAAGATACGGGCAGCCCGGAGCTGCCCGTTTTTGGAGGCGACGGCCGGATTCGAACCGGCGCATAAGGGTTTTGCAGACCCCTGCCTTGCCACTTGGCTACGTCGCCTTTAAGCGCATGATGGCAAAAGTGACATGTGGGGCAGGCTTTCTCGCCTGCCGGCAGCCTGGAAAGGCTGCTCCACGGAAAGGCTGCTCCACGGCTTTTGCCACAATGCCTTTAAGCATTTAAATTTTACCATATATTCTACATCTTAGCAAGACCGCCCCAAAGTTGTAGGACAACTGCGAGCAGTTGTCCTACAAAGTGGCCAGGTCCGACAAAATTGCGACACACCCCCTGGGATTTCAGGGTTATCAACAGGCCTCACAGAGGCGGGTAATTATCACGCTACACCCTTGACAATTTTGCAGAAGCGGGTACGCTAGGAAAGAGCACGCTTGTGAAAGGATTACCGGTTGTGTGTCGGAGGTACAAGATGCGCCTGAGATGGTATGGATGGTTGGGACTGGTGATTGTGATCAGTGCAGAGATATTCCTGTTTTTGCGGCATCCGTTTGTCAGCAAATGGTTTACCCCTATTGTTTGGAGTGGCTACATCCTCTTCGCTGACGGAGTGGCACTGCGTTTGCGTGGCCGTTCCCTTATCCACGATCAGCCGCTTGAGGCACTGATGATGGCCTGGCTCTCCGTCGGTTGCTGGCTCCTGTTCGAGGTGTACAATCTCCGCCTCAAAAACTGGTATTACGTGGGTGTGCCAGAACATCCTGTAGAACGGGACCTGGCCTATCTCTGGTCCTTCGCCACAATTATGCCGGGTTTATTCGAGACCGCCGACGTGCTGGAAGGGCTGGGGTTTCTTCGCCGCATGAAATGCCAGGCCCGCAGGTTTTCTCCCACAACGCTTGCAGTAATGTTTCTGGTCGGGGTGGCGTGCACAGCAATCCCCCCGCTGCTACCTCCCCACATTGCCCCTTATACCTTTGGCTTCGTCTGGGTGGGATTCATCCCGTTATTGGAACCGTTCAACATACAGTTGGGAGTGGATTCGCCGCTGAGTGCATGGGAGCGGGGCGATCCCCGCCCGGCACTCAGGCTGTTGGCGGCAGGCATGATATGCGGTCTGCTGTGGGAGTTCTGGAACTTCTGGGCAACGGCCGGCTGGCGTTACACGGTCCCACCTCCCCTCGATTTCGGCTGCTATTACTTTCGCATGCCGGTGTTGGGATTGTCAGGCTTTCCACCTTTCGCCTGGGAGTGCCGGGCGATGTATGAGCTGCTCAAACGTATGTTGGGCCCCTTGCCCGGCACGGTGCTGTAAATGCCGGGGGATGCCTGCCGGGGCACAGAGATTCCCGCCGGACGTTCCACCGGCAGCCTCGCCTCCCCGATCGCATTGAGCCGATGCCGCTACGCGGCGACGTGCTCCGGCACCTGCAGGTGTAGCTTCCCCCTGGCTTCGGCCGACGCCAGCTTTTCAAGCAGCCTGGTCAGCACGCGGATGGCACATTGGAACTCCCGCACGTCAATATGCTCTTCCGGCGTATGATCCAGGGATGAGTCGCCCGGCCCGTAAGCCACGATGGGGCAGTTCCAGGCCGGCCCGACGACATTCATATCGGATGTGCCGGTCTTTAGTTTGAAGCGAGGCTGGCCGCCCTCCGCACGGATGGCCTGCAGCATCGCCCGTACAAGAGGGGTGTTTTTATTCCCCTGAAAGGGCAGGTCAAGCGGAGAAAATTGCAGTGTCGCTCCGTTGGCCCAGGTCCGCATCTCCTCTTTAAGTGGAGATATATCAAACCCCGGCGGCAAACGAATGGCGATGTTCATCTCCACACCATCGTACAGGCCGTTGCTGAAAGTGCGGAACTCCCTCAGGGCCGGATCAAGGGTATCGAAGTGGCCCGACCGCCCCCGGTTGTATTTCTCCGCATAAGTCATAAGGTAATTCCAGAATGTAACCGCTTTCTCTGCCGGCCCCGGTTGATCGCTTGCGCTGTGAGTTCCCGGCTGTGTCCGATGGTAGTCTATGCAGATGCGCCCTTTATAGCCGAGTGTGATCCCTTCCCAGTCGCTCGGTTCACCGATAACGACAAAATCCGGCGCTTTCCAGGTGCGGGCCAAGTAGCGTGCCCCCTCGCCGTTGGCTTCTTCTTTCACTGCCCCGATGACGACCACACGTATGTTGTCCAGCCAGGAGGCTGCCTGCGCCGCTGCCAGCACGAACGCCGCCAGCGGGCCTTTGGCATCCACTGCGCCACGACCGTACAGTCGGTTGCCCTTGCGCCGCACGGGAATCTCGCCGGGCACAGTGTCTATGTGGCCCAGCAGCATGATCTCGCTGCTGGCACGCGAATTCCCCGCGATTCCCACAGCGTTGCCGACCTCGTCGCGGTATGCTTCCAGGCCCAGCGTCTCCATTTGCCGGATCAGGTGATCCACAGCGGCGCCTTCCTCACCTGATGGGCTGGGTATGGCTACCAACTCCTCCAGAAATCTCACTTCGTCCATCATCATCCTTCTTCCCTCTTTGTGGCTTTCTCTACCTGCCTGTCACCTCTCTCAACGTCTTCACGGGCATGTGTCCGGTGCGCAATGAGCGGATGGCGGCGACGGCGGTGCGCATGGCGACCAGCGTCGTGATGTAGGGGACATGGTAGTCGAGCGCTGCCGTGCGAATGCGGTAACCCACTGTGCGTTTGCCCGAAAGGTGGAGCGGGATGCCGCGCTCTTCGGCAGTCGGCGGGAGCGGCGGTGCAGGCCGTGTATGGTGTCCCTGTGCCGTCGAGGGGGTATTGATCACCAGGTGCACTTTGCCCTGCGCGATCAGGTCCACCACGTCAGGGCGGCCTTCGCCCACTTTGAGCACCGTGCGGGCCGGGATGCCCATCGCCTGGAGGACGCGCGCGGTGCCCTGCGTCGCCACGATGTCGAACCCCATGTCGTGGAGTTGCGCCACCAGCGCCGCACCCTCGCGCTTGTCGCGGTCTGCCAGGCTCACCAGCACCGTGCCGGAGGTGGGCAACGGGTTGCCGGCGGCGATCTGGGCCTTGGCGAACGATTCGGGAAAGTTGCTCCCGAAACTCATCACCTCGCCGGTCGAGCGCATCTCCGGCCCCAGCAGGACGTCCGTGCCGGGGAAGCGCCCAAAGGGCAGCACGACCTCTTTGACCGACGAGTGCTCCGGCCAGGGGGTGGGCGCCAGGTGAGTGGCGTCCAGGATTTCGGCAAGGTTGCGGTCGGCGTAACGTGCGCCGGGGCGCACCGGGTAGGGCCAATAAGGGGCCAAAAGGTCGCGCAGCCGCCGCCCCACGAGCACTTTGGCCGCCAGTTTCGCCACCGGAATGCCGATGGCCTTGCTGACGAACGGCACGGTGCGCGAGGCACGCGGGTTGGCCTCGAGGACGTAGAGGTCGTCGCCCTTGATCGCCATCTGGATATTGACCAGACCCACGGCGCCCAGCGCCTTGACCAGCCGCGAGACGGCGTTCTCGATGTGCTCGATCAGCCCGGTCGAGAGGCTCACCGGTGGGAGCACGCACGCCGAGTCGCCGGAGTGGACACCCGCCTCTTCGATCTGCTCCATCAGCCCGGCGATCCAGACGTCCTCGCCGTCGGTCAGGATGTCCACGTCCAGTTCCAGCGCGTGGTCGAGAAAGCGGTCTACCAGCACCGGATAGCCTTCGGAGATGCGCGCGGCCTCGGCGGCAAAATGGCGCAGTTCCTCCGGCGTGTCCACGATTTCGACGGCGCGCCCGCCCAGGATGTAACTGGGACGCACCAGGACCGGATAGCCCAGTTGGTCGGCCACACGCAGCGCCTCGTCCACCGAGGTGGCCGTGCCATAGGCCGGGCTTTTGAGGCCGACCTGGTCCAGGAGCGCGCCGAACTGTTCGCGGTTTTCGGCCAGTTCGATGGTCTCGAAACCGCTCCCCAGGATGGGCACGTTCTCTTGAACGAGCGTCCTGGCAAGTTTGAGGGGCGTCTGCCCGCCAAAGCCCACGACCACGCCGATCGGTTTCTCGTTCTCGATGATCGCCAGCACGTCCTCCGGCGTCAGCGGCTCAAAGTACAGCCGGTCCGAGGTGTCGTAATCGGTTGACACGGTCTCGGGGTTCGAGTTGACCATGATCACCTCGTACCCCTCCTCTTGCAGCGCCCAGACGGCGTGGACGTTGGCATAGTCGAACTCGATCCCCTGACCGATGCGGTTGGGGCCGGAGCCGAGGATGATGATTTTGGGACGGGTGGACGGTATGGCTTCGTTCTCGATGTCGCCGTAGGTCGAGTAAAAGTAGGGCGTCGCGGCCTCGAACTCGGCGGCGCAGGTGTCCACCATCTTGAACACCGGCCGTACCTGCAGTTCGGCCCGGCGCCGGCGGATCTCGGCCTGGGGACGGTCGAATATCTCGCTCAACTCGCGGTCGGACATGCCCAGCATTTTGGCTTCCAGCAGCGTCTCGCGGTCGAGTTCGTCCCAGGTGATGCGCCGCAGCCGCTCCTCGAAGCGGATGAAGCGGTCGAGTTCGCTCAGGAACCAGCGGTCAATGTGCGTCAGGTCGTGGATTTCGTCAATCGAGTAGCCACGGCGCAGCGCGGCAAAGATGTAGGCCAGCCGCTCGGGGGTCGGGTTGGCCAGGTACTCGCGGATGTGGTCGAAATCGAGTTTGGGCGTGGCGTCGAGTTCGAGCGAGCGCAGCGCCTTGCCGAGCGCCTCTTTGAAGGTGCGGCCGATCGCCATCACCTCGCCGACCGACTGCATCTGCGTGCCGAGCATCGGGTCGGCGCCGGGGAATTTTTCGATCTGGAAGCGCGGGATTTTGACGACGACGTAATCGAGCGTCGGCTCGAAAGCGGCGGTGGTGCGGCGGGTGATGTCGTTGGGGATCTCGTCCAGCCGGTAGCCCACGGCCAGCAGCGCCGCGACTTTGGCGATGGGGTAGCCGGTGGCCTTCGACGCCAGCGCCGACGAGCGGCTGACGCGCGGGTTCATCTCGATCACGACCATGCGCCCGGTGCGCGGCTCGACGGCGAACTGGACGTTCGAGCCGCCGGTGTCCACGCCGATGGCGCGCAGGATGGCGATGGCGGCGTCGCGCATCGTCTGGTATTCGCGGTCGGTAAGCGTCTGCGCCGGTGCGACGGTGATCGAATCGCCGGTATGGATGCCCATCGGGTCCAGGTTTTCGATGGAGCAGACGATGACGCCGTTGTCGGCGCTGTCGCGCATGACCTCCATCTCGTATTCCTTCCAGCCGATGACCGATTCCTCGAGGAGGACGGTGTGGGCCGGGCTCTCGATGAGCGCGTGCGCGACCATGCGCTCCAGTTCGGTGGCATTGTAGGCGACGCCGGAGCCGGTGCCGCCGAGGGTGAAACTGGGGCGCAGGATGAGGGGATAGCCGAGTTCCCTGGCGACCTCGAACGCTTCGGTCAGGCTGCCGACCTGGCGGCTGCGCGGCACTTCCAGGCCGATGCGCGTCATGGTCTGCTTGAAGAGGTCGCGGTCTTCGGCGCGGCGGATCGCCTCCAGCGGTGCGCCGATCAGTTCGACGCTGTAGCGGTCGAGGACGCCGGCCTCGGCCAGCGCGACGGCCAGGTTGAGCGCGGTCTGCCCGCCGAGCGTGGGGAGGAGCGCCTCGGGCCGCTCGCGGGCAATGATCTGTTCCAGGAACTCGACCGTCAGCGGTTCGATGTAGACCGCGTCGGAGAGTTCGGGGTCGGTCATGATGGTGGCCGAGTTGGAGTTGACGACGACGAGTTTGTAGCCGGCTCGTCTGAGCGCCTTGAGCGCCTGCGTGCCGGAATAGTCGAACTCGGCCGCCTGTCCGATGACGATCGGCCCGGAGCCGATGATGAGGATTTTGTGGATGTCGGTGCGTTTCACGCTCTCAACTCCAGGCTTTCTCCCTCAAACACAATGTCCAGCGGTTCGATGATGACCCGTCTCTCCCCCTCCTCGACGCTCCCTGCGCAGTACGCCTGCACGCCGTTCTGGGCGGCGATCTCGATCGCTTTCCCGGCGTCCTGCGGCGGGACAAAGAGCGCGAATCCGGCGCCCATATTGAGGCTACCGCAGGCCTCCTCTGGCGTGAGGCACGCTTGCTCGACGATGAACCGGAGCACGGCGGGCACCGGCGGCAGTTGGGTGATGCGGTAGGTGAACGCGCCGGGATGACGCATCAGTTTGCGCCAGCCGTGGCCGGTGATGTTCGCCATGTAGCGGATCATAACGCCCGCCGCAAACAGCGCCTCGGTGACAGGCGAGTAGATGATGGTGGGAGCAAGCAGCGCCTCGCCGTAGGGCCGCCCGTCGGAAATAGGGGTTGCGTACCCCTGCGGGAGCCGCGCGGCCAGTTTACGCGCCAGCGTGACGCCGTTGGCGTGGATGCCGCTGCTTTCCAGCAGGATGATGGCATCGCCGGGGTGCAGGTCGCGCCCCAGCGTCAGGCGCTCTTTGGGGCGGATGACGCCCACGCAGGAAGCCGCCAGGTCAACCGCGCCCGCCTCCACGACGCCAGCAAGGCTTGGCGTCTCACCGCCGCCCCAGGCCACGCCGATCGCGTTGCAGGTGCGTTGCCAGCCCTCGACCAGGTCGCGCATGCGCTGTTCATCGTCGAACCAATCCGCGCCGCCCACAGCCCAGTAGGCGTGGATGCACAGCGGCCGGGCGCCGACGGTGATGACGTCGTTGACGGCCATGGCGATGGTATCCTGAGCGATGGCGTCATAATACGTCTGGCCGGTGATTTTGCGCATCTCCTCGGCGACCAGCGCCTTCGTCCCCAGACATTCGGTGACGGAAGCCAGGTAGAAATCGCCCAGGTCAATCACATAAGCCGACTCGCCCCGGCTGGCCGCGACCTCTGCGAATCCCGCGGCGAGCAGGTTCCGGGCCGTCTCCCGCGCTGCCTTCTGCGCCAGTACCTTCAGCGGGTCAATCCTCCCGTAATCAACCCCCGCCTGCTCATAGGTCAGTTTCCCTGCCCGCTCGCCCTCTTGCATTCTTGCCTCTTGCATCCTTGCTTACTTGCTCTCCATCAATTCCACGAACTCTGCAAAGAACGGTTTTGCATCGTGCGGGCCGGGTGCTGCCTCGGGATGGTATTGCACCGAAACGGCCGGCAGGTCCAGAAGCCGCATTCCCTCCAGCGTCCCGTCGTTGAGCGAGAGGTGGGTGATCTCGACCTTGCCGAATCCGAGCGTGCTCTCGCCGATCAGCGGCTCCTGGGGGAGCAGTTCGGCCATTGTCACTGTGTTGCGTGTTGCGTGTTCCGTGACCTGCACACTTGCAGACTTGCAGACTTGCGGATTGCTCGGCTCGAAGGCGGTATCGAGCGGCTCCCACGCGATCCCCAGACTCGTCGGGTCAACCGCGAAACCATGATTCTGCGTGGTGATGAGGATGCGCCCGCTGCGAAAATCGCGCACGGGATGATTGATCCCCCGGTGACCGAAGCGCATTTTGTACGTCCGTCCACCCAACGCCAGCCCCAGGATTTGATGTCCCAGACAGATGCCCGCGAATGGGATCCGCCGCTCCAGCACGCTGCGTGCCAGTCTGATCGTCGCGTCCAGCGGGTCGGGGTCGCCGGGGCCGTTGGAGAAAAAGACGCCGTCTGGATGGAGATCGAGCACCGTCTGGATGTCTGCATCGTAGGGCACGACGGTGACGGCGCAGCCGTAGTACATCAGGTCGCGCACAATATTCTCCTTGCGCCCGCAATCAACCATCACAACATGAAATTTGCGGTTTGCAATTTGCGATCCGCAGTCTCCAACCTGCGATGGGCTGACCTCCTGCGCCAGATTGCGTCCCAGCATCTGCGGGCTTTGCCGCACGCGCGCGATCAGATGGGGTGGGTCGAGGTCAACGGTCGAGATTGCGCCGCGCATCGCGCCCTGCGTGCGCAGGTGGCGGGTCAGCATGCGCGTATCCACCCCCTCGATGGCGACGATGCCCGCGCGTTCCAGGTAGTCGGGGAAGGAGAGCGTTGCTCGCTGGTTGAAGGGCTGGCGCACCGCACGGTGGACGACGTAGCCGGCGACCTGGATGCGCGCCGACTCGACATCTTCGGGATTGACTCCATAGATGCCGATTTCGGGATAGGTCATCACCACAATCTGGCCGCAGTAGGAAGGGTCGGTGAGCACCTCCTGGTAGCCGGTCATACTGGTGTTGAAAACCAGTTCGCCGAACGTCTCGCCGGGGGCGCCGACGCTTTTACCCCATAACGTTGTGCCGTCTTCGAGGACGAGTAGCGCCGTTTGCGACGACTGTGCCATAACCGCTCCTCTCTGTTGTTGAGTCTCGTGCTGAAAATGGAACGCCTGGCGCTATTGTCACACATTATTGGTGTCCGCAGGATCACAATCCTGCGGACGAGCGGGCTGTTGCCCGCTCTGCACCTCTAAACAGCGCACAACCGTTCCTTTTGCGTGACGAAATTCAGCAGGCGAGAGCCTGCTTGCTCACTTGCGTGCCCCGATGATCGCTTCTCCCATCTCCTGCCAGTGGAACTCGATCTGCTGAAAGCCACACGCCCGCAACGCGTCGAGGTGGAACTGGCGCGGCTGACCGTCTTCGCTCCCCTCCCAGATTTCGGCCTGATTGTGCTGCGCAAGCAAATCGCTCTGGCCCATCTCGCGGCTCAGTGCTTCCCAGAAGCCGTCCCAGTCGTCGGCATTGGTCGTGCTGAGCGCGGCCCGCTGTTGGGCCTGCAGCATTTGACGGTAGCGCGCCTGCGTCTCGGGGTAATCGCTGGCGATGTGGTCCGAGATCATAAACCAGCCGCCGGGCTTGAGCGCCCGATAGACACGCCGATAGGTTTCGGCGAGATGGTCGGCGTTCAGCCAGTGCAGCGCGTTCGCCGAAAGCACCAGATCGAATGCCTCCTCATACGCTGCCCACCAGTCGGGCCTGCGGATGTCGGCCTGGACGAAACGGATGCGCTCCTCTCCCTTCGCCTCCGCCATCCGCCGCCCCATGTCGAGAAGCACCGGGTTCCAGTCCACGGCGACGACCCGGGCGTGGGGGTAGCGGCCCAGGGCGTGAAATGCAACGGAACCCAGCCCACAGCCGAGATCGAGGATACTCAGCCTGCTGTCAACGGGCAAATCGGGCAGGCGCAGCATCAAGTCGAAGCGGTGTAGCCGGTAGGGCACATAACAGTTTTGCATCGCTTCCCATCGTGCGAACCATTGTTGCCAGTCCATAGTGTGCTCCTCGTGTGTGGGACGTGTTGCGTGTTGCGTGTTGCGTGTTGCGTAACGGAACACGCAACACGCAATACGCCTCATGCCAACACTTCTGCTGTTTTTGCCACGACCATATCCACGTCTTCCGCGCTGATGACCAGCGGCGGCAGGAAGCGCATCACGGTGGGGCCGGCGGAAAGCGCCAGCACGCCGCGTTCGGCCAGCGCCGCCAGATATGGCCCGGCCTGCTCTTTCAGTTCGACGCCGACCATCAGCCCCAGCCCGCGTACCTCGCGGATGCGGGGCGATTGAATAGCCCTCAGACCGGCCAGGAGTTGCTCGCCCCGTTCCGCCGCGCGCTGGGGCAGGTTCTCCGCCTCGATGTATCCGATGGCGGCCAGTGCTGCTGCACAGCACAGGGGATTACCCCCGAAAGTACTGCCGTGTACCCGTTTGGGCAGTGCGCCCACCCGCGCGCCGATGAGCACCGCACCCATCGGCAGTCCCCCGGCGAGTCCCTTGGCCACGCACATCAGGTCGGGGCGCAGGTCATCATAGTGCTCGCAGGCAAACATTTTGCCCGTGCGCCCAAAGCCGGTCTGGATTTCGTCCACGATGAAGAGCGCGCCTTTCTCCTGGCACAACGCCTGCACACCGCGCAGATACTCCGGGTCGCCGGGGTAGACCCCGCCTTCCCCCTGCACAATCTCCAGGATGACGGCGGCGGTCTCTTCGGTGACGGCTTCCTGCATACGGTCCAACTTGTTGTAGGGGACGAACTCGAACCCCGGCACGAGTGGCTCGAACGGCTCGCGGTACTCTTTACGCCAGGTCGCCGAGAGCGCGCCAAAGGTGCGCCCGTGAAACCCGCGCATCGCGGCGATGATCTTTTTGCGCCCCGTGACCAGCCGGGCGAACTTGAAGGCGGCTTCCACCGCCTCGGCTCCAGAGTTGCATAAAAAAGCCCGCTCCAATCCGGGCGGGGCAATGGAGACGAGTTTCTGTAGCAACAGGGCGCGCTGGTCATTGTAGACCGCACCGTGGCAGGTGATCAGCCGCGCGATCTGCTCCGTGATGGCGCGATTCACCGCCGGGTTGGCGTGACCGACGTTGGCGACGCCGTGCCCGGCCATACAGTCAATGTACTCGCGGCCATCGGCGTCCCACACTCGCGCCCCCTGCCCGCGCACCAGGGCGATGGGTTGCATCGGATAGACGCCGCAGTCATAGCGATCTTCGAGCGCGATTATCTCATCAACCTTCAGTGCCGGCAAGGTGACCTCCTGCAATTTCCGGGTAACTCCGTGCTATCAGACGCGTGCCCGGCCAGCCAATCGCTCCCCATACGGCTACAATAGCCTCGATCACCCATATCTTCCCCAACGTCAGACCTGTCACCTGAGCGTAAGCAGCCACGGAGTCAATCAGCGTCTTGTAGACAAAGGCGAGCCAGAACCAGCGTGGCTGTCTGCGGGCAACGGCGTAGAAAATAAGCGCGTTGGACAGGATGTGGATCAGTACGGTGAAGAAACGCTCCAGAACAGGCGCCAGGCCATAAAGTATGTTACTCGCCTGGGCGATCTGCTCCAATGCCGCCGGAGGGAACATATTGGGCATTATCATCGCGGCCACCACATTGCCCAGCGAAGAAAGTCCCAGCAGCAGCGCTTCCACTACGCCGAAGCCGATGCCGAAAGCCAGCACGCGCCTCCACTCAGCTTTCCCCAGGCGCGTATAGCGCAGCACCAGCCAGACCAGCGCGACCTCGAATACACCGGTGAGCAAGCCGACGTACACATAAAAGACCGGTCCGGCGAGTGCCTTCGGTAGCGCACTGTACAGCGCATTATAGACCAGTTTATTGACAGGGATGGCCCAGGCAAACTTCAGTGCTACGGCGACAACCCATGCCAGTGCTCCCAGTCCCAGGTAGCCGCCGCTCAATCGGGTCACTATTACGTAGACTATGTACCCGGCAGCCACCGCGATCATCCCCAGCCCACTCAGCAATGCCAGCGGCGAGATCGTGGGAGGCTCGATTTTACCGTGTTTGTATTGCAGCGAATACTGCGCCTGTACCGGTCCATCCCACGCCAGCCCCAACTGGTATTTGCCGGCCTCAGGAGCGTTGACGACCGTGTTCACCACAAATGCGCCCGCGGAGGAGACCTCCTCCTGCCACACGCTCTCTCCGTCAGCATCTATCAATTGCACGCGCAGTGTTCCGCTTACCAGTGCTCCCCGGAAGTCTATCCCGACAGGGGCACCGGCCTGCTCCACCTGGACGGTGAAGGGCATCATAGAGCCTGAGGCACTCTCGTCGAGGGTACCGTTCACCCAGGCTATCTCATCAGCCTGTTTCTCCGCCTGACATCCCACCAGCAGAAGCAGCAGGACCGGCAGGACAATGTGATATAGTTTTACTGTCATTGCTCACTCACCTTTCGTTATGCTCCACCTCTACTCGATCACCGTACCCTGGCCGGTCAGTGCCCGCATGATGGGACGTCCGGTGCGTCCATCGGCGATAATAACCATTCTGACACCCTCACGCATCGCCTCGACCGCGCCCAGGATTTTCTTCTTCATTCGCCCCTGAGCATAACGGTCGAGATAGTTCTCCGCCTGCGCCAGGGGAATGTGTGGGATAAGTGAACTTTCGTCGGCAACATCGCGCAGCAGGCCGGGCACATTAGTCAGGATGATGAGCTTTTCTGCCCTCAGCGCCGCGCCGATAGCCGCCGCGGCCCGGTCGCCGTCCACGTTCACTGCGTCGCCCTCGTAACTGATGGCGAGCGGCGCGACGACCGGTGTGTAGCCCGCATCGAGCAGCATCTTGAGCAGGCCCACGTTAACCTTTTCTATGACGCCACTATAATCGCCGCGCAGGATTTTGGTCTTGCCGTTCTCGACGATGCGCAGCGTGTCTTTACGCTGGCCCTCCAGCAACCGCCCATCAACACCACACAGCCCCACCGCGTTGACGCCCAGTTTTTGCAGTTGCTCGACCAGCATCTTATTGATCTTGCCGGCGACGACCATCGCAAAGATTTCCAGCGTCTCGCGGTCGGTGTAGCGGCTGGAATGGCCGGAGACTGAGGTGACGAAACGCGGTGGGTGGCCCAGTTGCCCGGAGATGACGTTGGTCTCGTGTGAACCGCCGTGCACCAGCACGACCCGCTCGCCCTGCTTCACCAGGTCGGCCACGTCGCCGCACACCGCGCTCATATCCAGCCCTTTGCCGCCACCGGCCTTAACCACAATCATGCCGCCTCCTTGAAAATGCATTACACGCAACACGCAACACGGAACACCTCAAATCGGATGCAGTCCCGTAAACTCCAACCCCGTCTGTTCCGGGAATCCGCACATCAGATTCATGCACTGCACTGCACTGCCGGCAGCGCCCTTCATCAAATTGTCTATCGCCGCAATGACGATCAGCCGTCGTGCGTATGGGTCAGCCTCGAAGCCGATGTCGCAATAGTTCGAGCCGCTCAGAATCTTGGCCTCCGGGTAGCGATAGATGCCGCGTTTGGCGCGCACCAGGCGGATGAAGGGTTCATCGCCGTAATCCTCGCGGTAGAACTGCCAGGCGGTCTTTTCATCCAGGTCTTCTTTCAGCAGGCAGTGACAGGTTGCCGTGGCCCCGCGCACGGTGCCGACCGAGGTGATCGAGAAATGGAGCCCTGGGTGCTGCGGGTCCAGGTGCAATTCCTGAACGATCTCGGCGATGTGGCGGTGGCCCGCCGGCATATAAGTGCGCACGACGCCCGCCCGTTCCGGGTGGTGGGAGGCCGGGCTTTCTTTGTTCCCGCCTTCCGAGGAGCCGACTTTGACTTCGACCACCGCCTCGCGCACCAGGCCACGCCTGTAGAGCGGCGCGAGCGCCAGGATGGTCACGCTGGCATTGCAGCCCACGCCGCTGGCATAACGTGCGCCCTTCAATTCCTCGCGGTGCAATTCCGGCAGCCCGTAGACGAACTTTTCCAGCCACTCCGGGGCGGGATGAGGATGCTCGTACCACTTCACATAGTCTGCCGGATTGCGCAGCCTGAAATCCGCCGACAGGTCAATGATGCGTTCGGCCATTCCGGCGAACTCTCCAATGCGCTTCATCGCCGCGCCGTGCGGCATTGCCAGGAACAGTACATCGCAGGGTTTCAGTTCCGATGGGCGCACAAAGCGTAGCTCCGTATGGCCGCGCAGGTTAGGATGTACAAAATAGGCATACTGCCCGGCATATGTTTCAGATGTAATCTGTGTCACTTCTACCTCGGGGTGACCGAGCAGCAGGCGCAGCACTTCACCCCCGGCATAGCCCGAGGCCCCAACGATAGCAGCCTTGATCATACCTCCTCCCTTGTGCCCGAAATATGGACGACGTAATCGGCTATCCTGCCGGCAATATCCACCTCAACAACCTCCATCGCGCCGTGGAATTCTGGGGTGTGGTTGACCTCGTTGACCAGCAGGGAGCCGTCGGACCGCTCCAGCAGATCAACAGCAACGATCTCTCCCCCCACGGCACGTGCGGCAGCGCGTGAGAGGCGCTCGATATCGCTGGTCAGAGGCGCCTGCCCGGCGATGCCATCGCGAGCGGTGTTTGTGATCCAGTGCGAGGAACTGCGATAGATGGCATAAACGACCTCATCTCCTATCACCATAGTGCGGATGTCGCGGCCGGGTTTGTCAACATACTCCTGTATGTAATAAGGTGTGTCCTGTGGACCGTCCAGCATCTTTTTGTGTTCGACTACCGCCTCGGCAGCCTGGCGGTCGTTTACTTTTGCCATAAGCCTGCCCCAGGAGCCAACCGGCGGTTTAAGCACGGCCGGGTACCCCAGTGCTTCTACGGCCTCAAGTGCTGCTTCCTCTGAGAGTGCAGCACAGGTGCGCGGCGTGGGCACACCATGCTCCAGCAGCGCAAGCGTCGTCAGAATCTTGTCCCCGCAGGTGGTGATCACCCGGTGTGTGTTAACCGTCCGCATCCCCTGCATTGCCAGCAGACGCGTGGCGTACACAGCCTGGGAATGGCTCAGACAACGCACCAAAACCACATCGTAATCCCAAAATGGGTTCGGGGTCAGCTCAAAAATCACCTCCCGGACGTCTATTTTATCACAGATGACCCCTCGCTTCCGCAGTGCCTGCAAGATCAACTTTTCCTCCAGGCGGACGCGGGAACAGAGGACAGCCACCTTTATCGCCCCGACTTCGACATATTTGCTACCTCCACGATGTAATCCACGATTCTGCCTGGTATATCCACTCCGGTAGGAGCGATGCTGTTACGGAACTCCGGCGTATGGTTGACCTCGCTCACCAACAGGCGCCCGTCCGGGGCTTCCAGTATATCTATGGCCAGCACTCCTCCTCCCACTGCCCTGGCTGCGGCACGGGAGAGCCGGTCTATCTCCGGGGTGACCGGGCAGTTGGTGGCCTCGCCGCCGCGGGCGGTGTTGGTGATCCAATGGGACGAGTTTCGATAGATGGCAGCCACAGTCTCATCACCAATGACAAAACTACGGATATCACGTCCGGGCTTATCCACGTACTCCTGGATGTAGAATATGGAATGTTGATAACCACCCAATGTCGTCTTATGTTCCAGCAGCGCTTCAGCGGCATATCGGTCATTCACCCGGGCCAACAGCCGCCCCCACGAGCCGCACACCGGCTTGAGCACCACCGGGTAGCCCAGCGTTTCGATGGCCTCCAGTGCTGCCTCAGGCGTGAAGGCGACAATGGTGCGTGGGATGGGGACGCCCGCTTCCTGCAGGGCGGCGCTGGTAAGCAGCTTATCGCCGCAGATGGCAACAGCGCTGTGGGAACTGACCGTCGGCACCCCGATATGCTCCAACCAGCGGGTCAGGTAGTAAGCCTGCGAGTGGCTCACGCAACGGACGAGCACAACATCATATCCATCCAGAGCATGATTGCCCAGGTCCAGTGCCACGTCCCTGGTGTCCACGCGCTCGTAATCTACCCCCCGTTTTTCCATAGCCTCGAAGAGTAACTTCTCCTCGACCCGCACCCGGGAATACAGGATGCCAACCTTCATCGGCTCACTCCCCCCAATCTTCTTCGACCTCGGGGGCCAGCTCTACAGTGACGGGGGATACGCCGGTCACTTCCAGCTCGACCCCGCAGTCAGGGCAGACGATGATCTCGCCCTCTTCCACATCGGGCCCCACCTCAAGTTCTGCACCACACTCTGGACATTCTGGATAAGACATGGTTCACCTCCTCAAAAAGATATAAAATAAAAAGCCAGCCTCCGTCTGGAGGCTGGCTCCTGAGCAACCAAAAGATCACGACGCGAGCCTATCCAGACAGAGTATCTGGCTCTCTGCTGGGGCATCGCTTGCTCTTGTTGACATAAGGGCAAATAATCGAATGACTCATCACTCTCCCTCGACCGGCCTAAAGTTTACTACAGCCTGGCATTTTTGTCAAGGCGGGGTGTAGGACAACTGCGAGCAGTTGTCCTACACACAAATCCCGGCGCGCGCCTTATGGCGACCCCGGTTTCTGGAAGATCATCACGTATTCATGCTTAAAGATGTAATACCCGCCGGCAAGTGCCCGATAGCGCCACAGATTATTGGTGTGCCCCTTACCGACTTCGTTGCCCTCAATATTTTTGACCACGATGGCCTTGGTACGAAACCCCAGCCACCTGAGCCGCTCCAGGGCATAGAATCCTAAAGGTACCAGCTCGCCTCGCGTGTACTTGTCCCCGATGATCAGCACAGCGAAGCGGCCCGGCTCGAGCAACTCAAACCCGATCCCGGCTGCGCTTCCGAAACGATCGAGAAAGGCCTCGACCGTTGGAGCATTAGACAGGTCGGCCGGCAGGTCGCTGAAACGCACTATGTCGTGATAAGGCGGATGCAGTACCAGGAGCTGAGCGTAACTGGCGCCCATACAGCCCAGCGTTTCACGGATACGCGCCGCTGTCTCATCGCTGGTTGAGTCCCCATGCAGAATATGGATACGATCATCCAACAGAGGAGGGGGAACTTTGCGGCGCACCGCATCTACCAGCTCCTCTTGTAACTCAACGCCGATCAGCCTGCGGTTCAGCCGCACCGCCTCGATAGCAGACGTGCCCGACCCGAGAAACAGATCGAGCACAATCTCGTTCTCCTTCGTATAACGCAGGTAAGTCTGGGTGGCAATCTGAGGGACAAAGTTACCGTGATAATCGAGCTGATGGCCACCGCTCCGGTCACGGGCATCAATCAGCCAGAGCGAATCGGTCCAGATATGGCCGTATTCACGCCAGCGGCTTAAATCAATATCAGAGTAGGGAAGAGTCCTGGCCCGTCCCATACCGGCTCTCTCACGTCACATAACGTCCCTCTGCCTGGCGGACGGGCTGTGGTGCGTGTGGCATTGCCGCGCACCACGCCCGTTACCATCATGCCCAAAATCACACACTTACATGGCATCCAACGCCCTGCGGAAGCGTCTGGCCAGCTCTTCAAGGATCGTGATTGCCATTTCCACATCCTCCCTCAGGACCGCCAGAAAGTCCCAGCGGGTCAATGCCAGACAACGCGTCGGTTCGGTAGTGATTACCGAAGCCGTGCGCGGACCCTCATCCAGCAGGGCGAGTTCGCCAAAGAAATCCATAGGACCAAAGGAGTTGACCACCACTTTCTCACCATCGGCACGCTCACGGACAACCTGCGCCTGACCGGATTCAATAATGAAAAACCCCTCACCGCCTTTCCCCTGCGCGACGATGACATGATTGGCCGGGTACTCGCGCGTCACCAGCCTTCTGGCCAGCCGCTCGAGTTGCCGCGTCTTTAACCCCTGAAAAAGGGGCACGCGAGCCAGAAATTCCACCACTTTCTCCGTGTCAGCCATTATAACCTCCTTAGCCTTAAAGTAGTTCTGCAACCCACCCGATGCCTAGCTCATATAACTTGCCGGCGGTCGGGGCCCCTGTCCTCCTATCCCAGCACCGCATATCGTAATACAGCTCGATCGCCCTGGCGATCTCCCCGGCGGGCACCATCACGCCCTGTTTAGGGCCGGACTCGAACGGCGTTGAGAAGCGCCAGTGGGCAACATCATCCTGAGGGGTCAGTCCCTCCCGGTAGTTAAACACCCGTGCCATTGCCATAGCTCGCTCCCCTGCCTTCATCAACTCAAAAAGCGAGCAGTTCCACCCGGTCACCCCCTGCACAAGCTCGCATACCTGCTCCCGGCTATACGGCATAAACAGGCACAGACACAGACAATTACACAGCACCTGCCAGTCAATATGGTAGCTGGCCAGCCGTACCTTCTCCGGGCCGAGGTAGTTGAACGGCAAAGGCTCCAGTATCCCCAGCGCTTGAACTCCCCGGATGCCCTCCGCGGAGGCATACCCGTCGTCATGAATGTTATGCATATGATCGGCGCCGGTGGGAGAGGTGGCGTAACCCAGGTCCAGCGCAAACTTAATGCGCGGCTCGTGCATGGGTATCTCCTGACCCTTGACCTGCATGGCGTACCGTTCCGTCCCGCGCCCGATCCTTCTGGCAGCCCTCAACGAACCCTCGGCCAAAAGATCACCGAATCCCTGGCGATGGGCGATTTGTTCGATCAATGTGAGCATCGCCTGGGCGTCACCGAAGCGCAACACAAGCCCGCCCGTATCCTCCTGCGTTATCAGCCCCCGCTCGAAACACTCCATGGCCCAGGCAATGGTCACACCTGTAGAGATGGTATCCAGACCATAAGCATTGCACAGTTGATTGCCAAGCGCCACCGCCTCCAGGTCATCAATGCCACAACAGGAGCCCAGCGCTGCGACCGTCTCGTATTCGGGACCGCCATATGTCGGGCTGACCTGATACCGCCCTGCCACCTGCACCTTCCGTTTGCAGGTTACAGGGCATGCATAACAGGTATCCCGACCGACCAGGATGGTCTCGGTCATCGTCTGGCCGGTGATCTTAGACGCTCCCTCGAAAGAGCCTTCCTGGAAGTTACGGGTGGGAAGCCCACCTGCCTCATTCAGCTCGATCAACCCGTGATCGGTGCCGTTCTCGTGCAGCCCGAGTGCCCAGGTTTCGCGGAAATGATCGCGCAGCCAGGTGGCGACCTGCCGCACTTTCTCCTGATCGGCAATCTCCGGCTGAGTGCTCCCGCGCACGGCCACAGCTTTCAATCCCTTCGCACCCATCACAGCCCCCAGTCCGGTGCGGCCGGCAGCGCGGTTGACGTCCGAGATGACACAGGCATAGCGCACCAGCCTCTCACCGGCCCGACCGCACTGAGCCACACGAATACGGTCATCTCCCGACTCTTCTTTCAGGATCCTCTCTACCTCGGCAGTTTCCTTCCCCCACAGATGAGTGGCATCACGGAGTTCCACATGATCATCCCGGATGTACAGGTAGACCGGCCTTTCCGACCGGCCGGTAATGACGATACCATCCCAGCCGGCCCGTTTCAACTCCGTGCCCCAAAAACCCCCCACTTCTGCCGCGCCAAAACCACCAGTGAGTGGGGATTTGGCGCCCACCGCGCTGCGCCCGCTCCCTCCTGCGGGCGCGCCTGTGACCACCCCAGGTGCGAAGATCAGCAAGTTATCCGCTCCCAGGGGATCGCTCCCCCGCGGCATATCCCTGAGCAGGTAAAAGGCGATCAACCCCCAGCCGCCGAAATAAGTGCGGAAGAAACGCTCGCCGGGTTCCTCAACACTGATTTCCCCGGTGCCCAGATGAACACGCAATATCTTGTTATGATAACCGTAAGGCATGGCGAACCTCCTCCAGCTTATGAAGAATACTCCACCCGGTGCTGCCGGAATTATAACCGATTCGTTTGAGACGACAATATCACCGTCCGCGAGACTGCTCAGCCACAGCCCCCGGCGACAGTCCCGCCCTTCCAGTAGCGCATGTAGTCGCTCGTCAAGAGGTAAAGCGGGGGCTCATCCTCTTCAATCTCCGGAAAGCGCCCGACCGGCTCATAAAAACAGTTGTCGGTCCGGTCATCGTTGACAGTGGAAACCTCGCCAATCAGCACACGGCTTCCGACACCCCAGAACTTGTGGTAAAGCCGCGGAGGCAAGGTGATACTCTCGCCGGGGTTCAGGATAAGTGTCGCGCCGGCCTCGACCACCCGTACAACCCCATCCAGGCTCACGGTCACATCCGTATCGGCCAGCCCTTCGTCTTCCGTGGAGTTGTAAAGCTGGATCGCCAGCCCTCCACCGCCACGGTTGATGATGTCCTCGGTTTTGCGCCAGTGGAAGTGCAACGGGGTAACCTGGTCCGCCTCTGCGATCATGATCTTCTCGGCATAAAGTTTCCCCTGCAGCGTCTCCCAGTTGCGGGGATGGCCGTTACGTATGGTGAACAGGAACAATCCGCAACGCAGGTAGTCGCCCTGACCGAAATCGGTGATATCCCACCCCAGCCCATTCTCGACGATCTCCCGGCACTCCTCCCCCCTGGTCATCCACTCCCGGGGAGTCCAGAAAGCGAATGGTGGCAGATAGAATCCCATTTCCCTTATAAATGTCTCCGCAGCACGCATAATGGTGTTGATCTCCGAGCGCTTCATCCAGACCTCCCTGTGAGGAACTTACCATCTGTTCAGGCAATGACTGTGGAGACGAAGGCAGCCTGCTCCCCCGGCATCGGGTGTCGCCATGCTGGCCAGAAGTGTCGGGTGGGCGGGTGCAGGCAAAGCCCTCTGCGACAATTTTACACTATTGTGGGGAATGTTTCAACCGACCATATGGGTAACAGACAGCGGTTACGCGGTTGACCCGGTGGTGAAAATGCCATCCACTGCGTAAGTCCTGTGACTGAGGTAGTGGATTTGTAACTATTCAGGCGCTGACTGAAGTCAGCCTTCCTTGGCCTGTGGCCAACGGTCGGCCTTCGCCGACCTCAGAGTGTCGGCGAAGGCCGACACCCGGCACGAAGTGCCCAGGGAGGACGATTTCAATCGGCTAATAGTTACGTGGATTTGCCTTTTCCGGGCAAACGGGATATGATATGTCAGGTTGGCAATTTGTAGCGCACTGGTGAGCCATGGCGGAGATCGAACGTCCTGATATGGAGAACCTGCCCGCATCTGTGCGGGCTTACATTGAGGCCCTTGAGGCAGAGCTGGCCGCGCTGAAGGCGAGGCGAAAGGTTACCCCCCAATCACAGCGAGAGAAGCCGACGCCAATGTCCGCACAGGCGGAGACATCTCCTGCCGATCTTCCTGAGGAACCGACAACGGTCAGCGTTATCACGGTCAGCCAGGCCGGTGTGGCAAAGCGGACCCCGCGTCACCTTTATATTCGTCAGAGGCGGGGTGGCATGGGCGTGTTCGACCTTGACACCGCCGGGGATGATCCTCCCGCGTTTTTGCTCATCGCCGACGTGAACCAGAGCCTGGTTTTGCTCACCGACCAGGGGCGTGCTTTCCGCGTACCCGTGCACGAGTTGCCGGAGACACCGGTGCGTGCCCGGGGCACGTCGCTTGTGGCCCGCTTCAACCTTAGCCCCGGGGAGCAGCTCGCCCTCGCCTTCCCGGACCCTGGAGCACCTTACGTAGCCCTGCTCACCAGGCGTGGCTATGTGCTCTGGTTTGCCGGCCATCTCTTTGGGGAGAAGTTGCTGGCCGGCACCGTCCTCTACGATGTGGCAAAGTTTTCCCCACCTGCGGCTGCCTGCGGGAGCCGGGGTGATGAAGACCTCTTTGTGGCTACCAGGAGTGGACTGGCCATCCGCTTTGCGAGCCGTATGGTGCCGGCGCGCGGTTGCCTGGGCATACGTCTGGGACGTGATGATGAGGCGGTTGCCATAGCGGCTGTGCGGGAGGAAGACACCCTGTTCCTGCTCGGAGCGGATGGCCGGGGTGCCATGCGCATGGTATCTGGCTTCAGGGCTAACAAGTCACCTGGCGCCGCCGGCAAGATGGCGATGAAAACAAAACGCCTGGCAGGCGTCGTGGTGGCGGACCAGGAAGACGACATCTTTATCATCTCGCGTCTCAGCAAGGTCATACGTTTTTCTGCTGCTGAGCTGCTGCCCAAGGCAGAGGCCGTGCAGGGTGTGAGCTGCATGGCGCTGCGAGCGGATGAAGCGGTCGCGGTCGCCGTGTCCGGAACGTCAAGAAAGTGAGGAGTGTGTGATGGAGGAGATAACCTTTATCCCTGTGGACGTGGTGGTCAACTTCATGCTGGACGTTTTCCGTGGGCTGGGTGTGCCTGAGGAAGAAGCCCGCATCTGCACCGATGTGCTGATCACCGCAGATCTGCGGGGCATCGAATCACATGGAGTGGCACGCCTCAAGTACTATTACGACCGCATCCGTGCCGGAGTCCAGTCCACAACCACCCGGCTTAAAGTGATCAAAGAAACGGAGACCACAGCCGTGGTGGACGGACAGCACGGCATGGGGCATGTAATCGCCTACCGCTCAATGCGTATGGCGATGGAAAAGGCCAGGAAGTACGGCCTTGGAGCGGTGGCAGTGCGCAATTCAACGCATTTCGGCATCGCGGGCTACTACCCACTGATGGCGGCCCGCGAGGGCATGATGGGGCTGGCAGTGACCAATGCCCGACCTGCCATCGCGCCAACATTCAGCACGGAGCCTATGCTGGGCACGAATCCCATCGCCTTCGCTGCGCCATCGGACATGGATTTCCCCTTCTGCTTCGACGGTGCCACTTCGATCACACAACGGGGCAAGATCGAGGTTGCGGCCCGCGCAGGCAAGCCTGTTCCAGAAGGTTGGGTGATTGATGAGCAGGGCAATCCGCTCACCGATGCGCCCGAGATTCTGAGCAGGCTGGAGCGGGGGAGCGCGGCCCTTCTGCCGCTGGGGGGCGCCGGAGAGTTGATGGCCGGCTACAAGGGGTACGACCTGGCAACAGTGGTTGAAATCCTGTCGGCCTCTCTGTGCGCTGGCGTGTTCATGAAGGACCTGTTGGGAATTGCTCCAGACGGCTCGCGGCGACCATACATGCTGGGCCACTTCTTCCTGGCCGTTCATATTGAACATTTCATCCCGTTGGAGCTCTCCAGATTCATTACCGGCCAGATCATGCGGGCATTACAGAATGCGCGCAAGGCTCCCGGTGAAAAGCGCATTTATGTGGCGGGAGAAAAGGAGTACGAAAGCGAACGACGTGTCCGCGAACAGGGGATCCCTGTCAACCTTAACCTGCGCCGCGAGCTGCAGATTATGCGCGATGAACTGAACATAGCCGGGTATGAAGAGTACCTGGGGCGTGTCCCAAAGTTGTAGGGCAACTGCTCGCAGTTATCCTGCAAAGCCCCGGTAATTGTAACCGTTCAGGTGGTGATTGGAGGGGCAGGTGTATCCGAAAAACGTAACCGACGCATCCCTGTGCGTCGTTATAAACGGCATAGGGATGCCGCCTGTACGGTTTTTCGGATAGGGTCGTAACTACCTGCGTGCCGACTAAAGTCGCCTGCCATAGGCCTTCGGTCTGCGGTCGGCCTTCGCCGACGCCCGGCACAGCGTGCCCAGGAAGGCTGATTCCCAATCAGCGCATAGCGGCAGGCCAATTGGGTGGGTAGTTACACATTTAAGTAGTGTCCGCGGGGACCGACAACCGGAACGAAGTGCCCGGGGAGGGCGATTTCGGTCGGCCTGACGGTTGCGGACTGCGGTTTTCTGTGGCCAGAGTGGGAACGGCTGGGATTGGCAGGTGGGCGGATGAGGTACAAAGTATGCCCGGATGACTTTGTGGTCGAGGAGCAGATAAAGCCCCACTTCGCACCGGCAGGTGCCTTTGCCGTTTACCGCGTGCGCAAGCGTGACCTGACCACCCTCCAGCTCCAGGCACAGATTGCGCGGGCATTGGGCATCACACAGGAGGCTGTGGTCTGTCCCGCGTTGAAGGACAAAAAGGCCATCGCCGTGCAACATCTGTCCGTACGCGGCGATGGCCCGCCGTATCTGACCGGCAGAGGCTTCGAAGCAGAGTTGGTGGGCCGTACTGAGCGTCCGCTGACCCCATCAGACGTGATTGCCAACCTTTTTACCATCACCCTGCGCGACCTCTCTGCCACTGAGGCTTCCCACATTCAGAAGAGAGCAGCCCAGATAGCCACGTTTGGCCTGCCCAACTACTTTGACGAGCAGCGCTTTGGTGCCAACCCCAATGCGGGGGAACATATCGGCAGGTACATCCTGCGCCGGGACGCGGCGGGCGCGCTGCGCGCCTACCTGACCCAGCCCTGTCTCGGTGACACGGCCGCGGTGAGAAAATTCAAATCCTTTGCCGCAGCCCACTGGGGGGATTGGGATGCGCTTTTTGAAGCAGCACCCAGGCCCTCAAACTACCGTTCTGTGCTTACTTACCTGCGAGATCACCCTGATCCTGGGGAGAGCAACTCCCGTAAAGCACTCAATTTGATCACCCGCCGGCTGTTGAGCATCTATCTGGCCGGTTATCAATCCCTGCTGTGGAACCGCATTGGAGGGCGCTATCTGATGGCGTTGCTGAGCGAGTCGGACGGGTATACCTGGACCGAGATCGCCGGGGAGCGTCTGCCGGTGCATTACAGGCTGCCCGCGCACATAGATCGAGAGATGGCCATCCCACTCCCCAACCACCGCGCTGTCTACCATGACCCCAGGTTATCTGCCATCGTCACGCGAGTGCTGGCTGAAGAGGGATTGGCTCTCCGTGACCTCAAGGCGAGAGTGCTGAAGCGAGCCTATCTCCCCAAAGGCGGACGTGCCCTTCTCCTGTTTCCGCGACAACTGGAGGTCTCCGCGCTGGCGTCTGACGAGCGTTTCCCCGGTCGCGGCAAGCTCATTGTAAAATGCACCTTGCCACCAGGGAGTTATGCGACCCTGGTGATCAAGGCCCTTGCAGTGTGAGGTAAAGATGAAGGTAACCGTTAATCGTACGATCCTGGAGCTGGTGGAAGGTGATATTACAGAGCTGGAGGTGGATGCCATAGTCAACGCGGCCAACGAGCATCTTGCCCACGGCGGCGGCGTGGCCGGAGCGATTTCTCGCAAAGGGGGCCCGATCATTCAGGAAGAGAGCTATAAATGGGTGCGCGAGCATGGGCCGGTACCCACCGGCTCTGCGGCCATCACTTCCGGGGGCAGGCTCAAAGCCCGCTATGTCATCCATGCTGTTGGGCCGGTCTACGATGGCACACCGCTTTCGGCGGAGTTACTGGCCGCTGCCGTGCGCGCTGCCCTCCGCCTGGCTGATGAAAATCGGGTTAAGTCTGTGGCCATGCCGGCCATCAGTACGGGCATTTTCGGCTACCCGGTAGCAGAGGCGGCAGCAGTGATACTGCGCACGGTGCTCGAATATCTGAACGGAGATACGATGCTGGAACGGGTGGTTTGCTGTCTATACGGCCGCCCCACGTTTGACATTTTTGTCAGGGAGCTTAAGGCACAGCTCAGGCTCTGACAAGGGCTGCTGTCAGTGTGATGAGAGTTGAATAGATGGCTCAACCAGTAAATCCCTACGTGGCGGGGCCCCCGGTAGGGGGAAGGGGATTTTTCGGCCGGCGAGAGATTATAGAGTGGGTAGCTCAGGGGTTGAGCAATCCATTCACCCGGTCACTGGTCCTGTTCGGTCAGCGCAGGATTGGTAAGACGAGCTTACTGCTCCAGCTCCATCGTCTGCTACCGGCGGATTTTTTCCTCTCCGTTTACTTCGATCTCCATGACCAGGCAAAACGTCCACTTGGTGAGGTGCTGGCCGATATGGCCGGCACGATCGCTGAGCGAGCAGGGCTTCCCATTCCCGAGCCTGGAGCCTTCGATGACCGTGGACTGTTCTTCAGCCGGACGTTCCTGCCCTCAGTGTATGACGCGCTGGGAGAGAACCGTCGCCTGGTATTCCTCTTCGACGAGTTTGAGGTACCAGAGGCGATGCGCGGGGATACTCTGCCCCCGACGGCAGCGCTGCATTCCCTCTTCCGCTTCGCACGTCGCCTTATGACGCAGGACCCCAGGCCGGCCTTCGTCTTCACCGTGGGGCGTCGCGTTGAGGATGTGAACGTGGACTTCACCGCCATGTTCAAGGCCTCAATGGTGAGAGAGATATGGGTACTGGAACACGAAAGCGCCGAGGCGCTGGTACGTCAGGCAGAGGCCACCCGTACCCTCCAGTTCACCGACCAGGCGGTAATGCACATCCTCAGCCTGACCGCCGGCCATCCCTACTTCACTCAGCTCCTTTGCTGGTATGTCTGGGAGCAGGCCTATGCGTCCGGTCCGCTCAGGTTGCCGCGCATCGGAGTGGGAGAAGTAGAGGCGGCTGTGGAAGTGATGCTCAATGCCACCGATCAGTCCTTCACCTGGTTGTGGCAGGGGCTTGGCCTGGCTGAGAGGATTTACGCTATCGGTCTGGCCGGCCTGGCTGATGAAGAGGGGAAGATCGTACCTGAGGAGCAGGTATTGCAAACCCTGGCGGACCATGCCACCAGGCTTTGCACGCGTGAGGTGGAACTGCAGGCACCACGTGACCTGGTCAGGCGGCGTATATTGGAGCTGGTAGAGGAGGGGGAACATCGCTTCACTCTCGAACTCCTGCGCCGCTGGGTACGCCGCCATTACACTCTGGATGATGCCAAAGAGGAGCTGGATCGTGTAGACCCGCTGGCGGATGAGTTATTTGGCATTGGCCAGGAGTTCTTCCGTCGCGAGCAATGGGAGGCAGCCGAACGCTACTTCCGGGATGCTCTCGCGGCCAATCCTCACCACTTTCGCGCCAGGCTGCGTCTTGGGGAGACTTTGCTTAACCTGGCTCGCTTTGACAGCGCGGTCGCCGAACTGGAGCGAGCCTACGAGCTTGATCGCAACGAAGCGCGTGTGGCATTGACCCGCGCCCTGGTGATGCAGGCCAGGGCACGCGAGAAAGCCGGTGATGAGGACGGCGCCCTGGCGATCTGCGAGCGCGTGTTTCAGGTTTCTCCTGGCGATTACGCAGCTCAACGCATTCGCAACAACATACTAGCGCGACGGCTCGAGGCTCAGGCACGTGCCTGTGAGCAGGCCTTGCGATGGGCTGAAGCCGCCGCCATCTACGAGCGACTGCTCCAGCAGATTCCAGATGGAGAAAGGGCCGGTGAATGGCAGGCAGCTCATGCGCGCTGCCAGAAAGAGCTGTCGCTCACCCGCCTGTTCGCCGATGGGCTGGCCGCGCTTGAGAAGCGACACTGGCAACAGGCCCGCCAGGCTTTTGCCGAGATAGTACACGAGCGTCCTGACTATAGAATGGGGAAGCGCATGGCTGCCGAGTTGCTGCTACAGGCGGTACGGGAACACTCTACCAGGCTGCGCCGGGGTTACGGTGGTTTGCTGGCCGCCATTGTCATGCTTCTGATCGTCGCACTCGGCATAGGCGCCCAATATCTGCACCCCTGGGAGACACGGTTGCCGGTGCAGTTGCCCGACCACTGGAAACATGTGCGTACTTACCGTCTCGACGCCAATCGGGATGGTCTTGAGGAGTGGGTAGTGCTCTACCGCTTCGACCTTGCCGGGGAATCGGATGAGCATGGCAAACCGATCGGTGGGATAGTCTATCAGGCCGAGAGAGGCAGTGGGGCATTGGTCGCTTACGAACTCTGGCCGCGCGAGGAAGAGTACCTGTGTGAATGCGAGTGCGTTGCAGCGATGGAAGATATACTCTCAGGCCTGGCCGGTCCTGAGCTGGTCGTGCGGGATCGCTGCAATGGGTACACGACCAGACTCTCGATTTTCTCCTGGGACGCAAACGAGAGAGGATACCTGCCGAGAGGCCACTTTGTGGGCAGCCGTATCGAGAGCACTTTGGATAGCGTGATCGTGGAGCAACGTCTCCCTCACCGCGCTCAGCTTGCCTTGCGACAGCTATACCGCCCACAGGGAGGACGGAGCTATTACCAGCCCGGAGAATTGGGTGTGTTGGTCATGCCGGAGGAGTATGAGCTGGCTTTCTATCAGAAAGAGCCGGCTGATGTCTCGCGCTCCCCGTATCCTGAGAAGGTCGTTCTGGCTCTCTACAACCATTATAATGACGCCGCTCGGGTGGCCGGGCTTTTCACGCCGGAGGGGTGGGCGAAGGTGGCCCAATGCAAGACCGGCATGTGTGGGTGTGACTCCCCTCCTGGCGAAGTCACCCATGTGCGCGTAACCGACCTGCAGGCCGGGGAGCACACTACCGAGCGGGCCGTTTTTGACTTCAACATAGTCTGCGAGTCCAAAGCCGGTGAGTCGGGGAACGATGTCACCGTGCGGTGGTACCTTGTGCGCCGGGACGGGCGCTGGTATCTGGATGAGGCAGAACAGCGCGGGCGGGAGAATCCCTGATTAGTACTACGTATCTATTCAGCCTGTGCCCGCCGGACTACCGAAGGCCATCTGAGCCATTTGCGGGTGTCTCAGTGTAGCCAGCGTTTGCAGTAGCTGCCTCGTGCGGACTGTGGTCCGCACGGCACTGCAGGGGCTGAGGTTAAGCGGCATCCCTATGCCGACGCATAGGGATGCGTCGGCTACGTTCGCATAGGGATGCGTCGGTCGCGTTCACCCCCTGCTGGCTATGCAACCCATCCCCATCGGGTAAACATTGCTATCTCTACCAGTTGGATCAGGATGAACACAAAAAGCACAGCGCTGAAGAGCCAGCGTCTGCGTGTGATCAGAGCGAGGGTTATCATGTTGGGGAACAGCATCAGGAAGTAGCGAGGCATGCTATGGAGTGACTCGCCTGGCCACAGGGCGGAGAGGAAGATCAATTGGGATGGTATGGTGTAGAGCCAGTATATGGGCTTTAACCTGCGTAACCCGCTCAGGATCAGCACCAGGGAGAGGAAGAATGTGGCCGTGTTTATCATATCCTGGAAATACCACTCTCCGCTCAACGCGCTCTGTACGGCCACAGCGATGCTGGTCCATGGCGCCACGAATTGCACATACCAGTGGCCGGCCTGGGCATCGAAGAACCCCGGCAACCCGGCCAGAGCGAGGTATATGGTGTATGCCAGTGTTCCGGCAGGCGCACTACAGGCAGCGAGCAGACCCCGCCGGGCATCCCAGGGGCGCCACTCAGCCCGGCGGAGCGCTTCATACGCCAGGGGGAGTGCCAGCACCCAGCCCTGCTGTCGGGTCAGCGAAGCCAGGAACGCGGCCAGGCCACCGGTCCACCAGTGGCCGCGTCTGGCTGCATACAGCGATAGCACAGCGAAAAACAGGAACAACGACTCGGTATAGCCTGCCAGTAGAAAGAAACCCGCAGGACAGGCCATCATGTAGACGATTGTCCGCCTGGCCATCTCCTTGCTGAAGTCCAGTTCCACAAGCCTGTGGAGCACAGCCAGCATCGCGACCAGAGCCACGTTCGACACCACGAGCGAGGCCAGCAGGTACTCCCCGCCCAGCAGCCTGCCGGTCAGCCGAATAAGCAGGGGGTAAAGAGGAGCGAAGGCGGTCCTCCCATCATCTCCACGGTAACCCTCAACAGCGATACGGGTATACCACCCTGTGTCCCAGCGGAACCATACCCCTACCAGGTAGCCCAAGAGAGGGCTGTTATGGGGATATACCAGGGGCTCGTGCTCGTAAATCTCACTCATGCAGTCCGGCACTTCCACTCTGGGAGCACCCACAGCCACAGCAGCCCAGATGGAGACCAGCACTCGTGCCACCAGATAGACTCCCAGTGCCCGGCGTACTGCTCCCCCGGCCCGTTTCTCCCCTGCGTCCATTATCACTCTCCCGTGGGCAGGCCAAGCGCGGCTGGGGTCACATGACGTGAGAGAGCGTGAAAGATGTGATAGTCGCCGATTTGTGTTTCCATGAATGTTACCCCTGCCTCTTTCAGCCTGTGCCTGAGCAGTTCGTCAAGTTTCGGGTGATTGGTTGTGATATAGACAGGGGACGTGCTGGATACTACCAGGTCACCGTAGGGAGCGTACCGGTCGTCGCGGGGGGTGTAGCGCAGGTCTTCTTTGTAGGGGAGACGTGGTACAAGGATGATTTCCTCGCCTGAGAGGAAGGCAATCGGGTAGGCGACCCAATAGTTTGTGTAGCCGTATTTCTCATTTTGCCCACGCAGGAATGCGATCAGCGCGGCGTCATAACGATGATCTATCCGGGTGATGGCCTCAAACTGGGTTGTGATCCCGGGCGGGTTATGCAGTGCAGCACGTGCCGTACCGGCCAGGTTAAATATGAGTACCACACCGGGCAGTGCCCAGACCCACTTTCCGGCGCGCTCTCGCAGCTCCAGTATCAGCTCCGAGGTGAACACGAACAGTGGCAGATAAAGCGGCAGGAAGTAGCGCCCTGATGGGTCCCCGCCAAACGGGGTCAGCACGAACCCGAGCAACAATGTGCACCAGACCCCCCCCAATACAAACGAGCGACGCAGTCCGCGCAGCAGCGCACCAAGGTATAGCGCCAGGGGCAATACGGCAAGCCACAGGGGAGGGCCTTCCATACCCCAGGGGAAACGCAAACCGAAGAGCACCGTCAGGCCGAAGACGAAAAAATTGAAGAGCCGCATGCCCACGTTGCCCAGGAAGGTGTTTGCTACAGCGGTGCTCCGCACTGCCGTCCCCAGCAGTTCCGCGATGGCGATTTCCAGGCGGCCCATGTTACCCAGCCACCAGGGGAGGCTGCCGAAAGCAAATCCGAGCGCTCCCAACAGGTATCCTTTCCAGGCACGCCCACGCAGCCGCCACAGCAGCCAGGCTCCTGCGGGGATCAGATAAACCAGCACCAGGCCAAAGGCCCAGAAGCCCAGCCCGGCTATTGCCCCCCAGCATAGCCACAGCCCGTAATCACCGCAAAGATTTTTATGGATTTTCTTTGTGTCCCTTGCGGCTAAAACCGCAAGAGGTTTACCGGCCCTGTCTGCCAGACATTTCCCCCACCAGAGCACTAAGTTACCGATCAGCAGCGCCTCACCATAACCGCCCAGCGTCGCAGTGGTGTAGAGGGTCAGCAATACCGGCGGGAAAGCCATCAGAAGCACGGTCAATACCCCGGCTGACCATCTGGAGGTAAAGCACAGGGCGACCCGGTAACCTGTGGCCAGGGTGAGCAGGAAGAGGGCCAGTTGCACCAGGCGCATGGTCAACACGCGCTCTCCCAGGAAGCGGAAGGCAACGGCGATCAGGCAGGCGTCCAGGCTCCCCATGTAAGCCTGTCCGTAGAAGAACCAGGACCATGCACCTCTGAGGATATGCCGTGCCATCAGGGCGACCACTGCCTCATCCGAGTTGAAGGGGACTGCTTCAACGGCCAGAAGTACGGACTTGAGGAGTGTCGCACCGAGGAGTATCAGGCAGATAATCGTGGGGATGTAGTGCTTATCGGTCAGGCTACGCTTTGCGTGCATAGGCCGTGAACAGGTCGCCCAGGTTGACCGGTACGGCCACCCTCCGCAGGGCCAGTTTTGTCACCAGCCACCCGGCCGGGCGGCCTATCGTGGGGAAAAGTGCGCTTACTCTGCTCATGAGGTAACCGAGCCGGAGGTAACGCCCCTGAGGACGGTCACTGAGCACTCTGAAGCCGCACTTTTCGAGCATCATCCGTAGCGTGCGCCGCGAGAAATAGTAGATGTGCATCTCCATCAGCCACGGCCAGCGCTTCCCCATCAGGCGGGCGAAGAAGCTGTCAATGTCAATCGTGTGTACCACAAGTAACCCTCCCGCTTTAAGCAGCCTGTGTGCGCAGCGCAGGGTAGTGGTCGGGTCACTGACATGCTCGATGACATCCCACATGGTCACGACGTCGAAATAATCCTCCGGCAACTCCGCTGTCTCCAAAACGCCGGGCACGATGTGCAACCCCCTGCTCCGTCCCTGTTCCACCGCCCAGAGAGATGGTTCAACCCCCCAGGCATCCCAGCCATGGCGGCTGGCGATTTCGACGAAGACGCCTGTATAACAGCCCACGTCGAGCAGTGGGCGGCCACCAGGGGGACCGGTGATCCGTTCCAGTGGTCTCAGGTGATGCTCGAAAGTCAGGACCCTCCCTTCCCGCTCTTCCAGGTAAAGTGGATCCTCGACGGCCTGGTAGTTCTCGAGGAGGTCCTGGCCGTTCGGGCGCGGATCCGTGTAAACCAATCCGCAGCGACGGCATTGGACGATGGTGTGATGTCGGCCGTAACCGCTGTCGGTGCAGCGGAAAGAGCGCCAGTCGCTCTTTCCATCCCGGCCAAGCGTGGATGGGTAGCGCACAACGGCCTCATCTGTGCCGCACAGATTGCAGCAGAAGTGTTCCAGGAGTATGTTTTCAGCCACGGTGTACTCTGGAGCGGGCCAGTCGCAACACGGTCAGGAGTGCCCTGGTGATCTCGTCCCGCGAGACCTTTGAGCGGCCCAGCCGGCGGTTCTCGAAGATGATGGGCACTTCTCCAACGCGCCAGCCCATCTGTTGAACCCGGTAGAGCATTTCGATGAGGAAGGAGTATCCGCTCGCTTTGATCTCGTCGAGGTCCAGCTTTGCCAGCACTTCCCTCCGATAGCAGCGAAACCCGGCTGTCGTGTCACGGGCCTGCAGTCCCAGCAGCAGATGGGCCAGAGCATTCGCTCCCCAACTGAGCAGCTTGCGGCTCAGCGTGCACCCGATCGTGCCACCGCCCCTGACATAGCGCGAGCCGATCACCAGGTCGTAACCTTCCTCGATCTTCACAACCATCTGTGGGATAAACCGTGGGCTGTGGGAAAAATCGGCGTCCATTGTGCAGATCAGGTCAGCTCCACCGGCCAGTGCTCGCTTGAAGCCGGCGATGTAAGCCGTGCCAAGCCCCAGCTTGCCAGCGCGGTGGATGACCTCAACCCTGCCGTTACACTCCGCAGCCAGACGATCGGCGATGACGCCGGTGCCATCAGGGGAATTATCATCTACGATGATGACACGTGGCGCTACCGGCAGGGAGAGCAGTTGGGTGACCAGCGGTTCGATGTTTTCGCTCTCGTTATAGGTTGGCACAATTACCGTGACCTGCATCACACCTCTCTCTTTGGACAGATGGGCAAGACAATGCGCAGGGAAACCCGTCACCACTCCCGGCTCAGGCCGGTGTCTTGGTCGTACGTACAGGCGCCAGCCCCTGCCAGGACAGGGCAAGCAGCGCCATCATGCTGATGATCCCACCCGCCACCACAGACCTGGGCCGGTAGACCATCTTCACAGTATGCTCGCCCCTCTCCAACCATACGGCGCGGAAAGCGTAATTGGCCCGCATAAGTCGCGCTGGCCGGCCGTCCACAGTGGCCTTCCAGCCCGGATACCAGGTATCGGCGAGTACCAGGTAACCAGGGGTATCCAGAGTGAGGCGTATTGTAACGCAATTGGGTGTATCCTGCAAACTGAGCAGTGCGTATCTCATGCCAGAAGCTGGCGGTGTTGCCTGGAAGGCTTCTTCCTGCTGCTCCAGGAGGACTTCAGTCGCGGGATCGAAGTCTGGAGCGGTGAGCAGCTCCAACATTTCTTCGCGGGCAGCGTGGCGAGCCTTGGGCACCACCCAGGCGCGGCCGAGGCTATCAGGCAGCCGGAAGGCCACCACCTGCGATAGCGCTGTCTGCTGTGCAGCCACCTCCTCTCCTCCAGGCCATGGCCGGTCGCTTATGACGTGGGTCACGCCCATCACACGCAGCAAAGAGGGGTGTGCCACAACACGTGCCGCTATGTCCCAGTACCATGCCGGCAGGAGCGAATCGAAGTTGTTAGCCGATGCCAGGCCGTCCAGCATCGCCGTGTTGGGTAACAGTATTTCATGCATCTGCTCCCACCAGGCAACATTGCGCGGGCCGAAGTCGTTGAAAGCCAGGTAAGCAAACCTGACCCTGTATTCCGCATCGTGGTCGCTGCCGGGGTTGCGCAGATCGGCCGGCCAGTAAATCCGCACCGGCCCCGGCTCCCTGGACAGGGCAGCGGCCATGCCGGAAGGGGTGTGGTACAGGGAGCGCTCGAGCGTTGGGATGAGTGGCCGGCAGGCCAGCAGCAGGTCCAGCGCGATAAACCCCAGGACGGTCCCCTTCCACCAGAGCCTGTCACATTTTGCCAGCGCCAGCACCCCGGCCACGACCAGTGTGGCCCCCAGTCTGATCACAGCCGGCCCGAAAGTGGCCGGTATGCCGCTCACTACCTGTCTGGCAGCCACCCCGCCGAGAATCATAGCCAGACCTGCCACGATGCCCCATGCGCCGTAGCGTCGGCCCGGTATGCCTCCGGGCCATTGTTCTGCACCAAGGGCGCCCAGGATGGCCAGCGCCACGGTAACCACCGCCAGCCAGCGAGCAGGGGCCTGAAACCAGTTAAATGTGGGAAGGTATCGGAACAGCAAGGGGAAAAGGGGCGTATTCCTGCCCAGTGCAAACGCCAGCGCGACCAGCGCCACACCGGCCCAGAATGTGGAAACCTCCCGTCGCGTCCTTCGGCCCAGCACTGCCCACAGTGCCAGGAGCAGTGGCAACAGTCCTATGTAGCCGGCATCCTCCCAGTAGCTGGCATATCCCCAGTAATCGCCTCGACCTGGATTGCCGAAGAGATCGGGAGCGAATAAGGTGAGTATCCGCCACGGCCAGAAGGAATAGGTCATCGCAAGATCGTATCTCACCCCGCCTGACCGCTGCGACAGGAGCATCAGCCCGGCGGTGGGCAGGAGCTGTATCGCAGCCAGCCCCACCCCCAGTGCCATCGCAATAGCGCACTTCATTGTGATGGCTTTCCAGGGCAGGGCGCTTGCTCTCATCCGCGCGATGCGGAAGATCAGGTACGCTGACAACAATATACCGCCGTAGAACGCCGTCTGGGCATGGCCTGCCAGCAGGCCCAATCCCAGCGCAAACCCCATCCTGGACACGGCACGTCCATCTCCGCGCTGTACCAACTCTTCGGCACACCAGAGCCATACGGGAAGCCACGGAAAGGTGAAGACGATGCTGGGAAACAGCCCTGCCCGTGCCACCAGGAAGCCGCTCCCGGAGATGGCCAGGCCCCCAATGGATGAGGAGAACGGGGAAAGTCCCGCGGCCCGGCCCCACCGGTACATGCCCCAGCCGGCCAGGAGCAGATGGAAGGCTGTAAGCCAGACGATGGCCACTTCGACCGGCAAGAGCAGGTACAACAGGTTGGGAGGGTAGAACGCACCGGTCTGGTAATTGGCCGCCAGCGGCGCCCCGCAGCCGACAAGCGGATTCCACAGCGGCATATGTCCCATGCGCCACATCGAAGCTGCCAGACGCAACCACGGCACGAACTGGAGAAGTGGTGTGCCCCAGAAAAATGTCTCCCCGTTAAAAAGCGGCCGCCAGAGTAACAATACGACGAAAAGTACCAGGATCAACGCATAAAGGCGCGGCTCACTGAGATATGACTTTACCCGGGTCATGAGTCTCTCCGATTCCCCAGGCTACTCAGATTCGTCCAGCACTGCGAAGATGGCGTATCCTGCGGTTTCGTAGATGGGCCGCAGATAAGGGACGGCATGCGGATCGAACTCACCCAGTTTCCGCTCCTCCGGCCCCCAGAAAATATAATCAACCCCGTACTCGCTCAGCAGTTCTTTTCTCCAGCTCTCATCTGCCTGCCCGGCAAAAAATCGGGCGACCATGGCCTCCTTTCTGCTGAATTCCACGGTCTCAAAACCGTGTCCCAGGAAGGCCCGTGCCAGCACCCGTGCCGGGAGATAGTTGCCGGTGTTGTACGCGCTCAGGATCACATCGTCGGCCTGGACCTGCCCGGCCAGCCAGTCGAGCGCGGCTATCTCAGCGCTCTCCCGAAAGGTCAGGGGAGGGCGGGAGCGTACCATCATGCTGCTGCCGGCAAGGATAAATATGTTCGTGAAGACCATCGTCGCCACCAGCATCGCGACCACAGGGCGCAGTCCTCCTCTGGCAAGTTTAACCGTTCCCATGGCGGCGAGCAGCATCAGCGGTATCTGCACACCTTCGACCAGACGCCGCTGCAGGTTGAAGGGCAGGTAGACCAGCAACGGCACCACTCCAACCCATACCGGCGCCGTCCACGTCAACCCCTCTCTGCGCCAGGCATCCCCGATTGCACACCCCGCCAGCACCAGCGGCACACCCCAGGCAGCCAGGTAGTGGAGCGGGTGCGGGGAGAGTATCAGGTTCTGCTCCGACCAGGCGCGGTAGACCGGCTGCGTGGAGAAGACCCACAGGCTGTAGCCCACGACCGGCGCGGAGAGGAGGGCGGCGCCAGCGGCAGCGATGAGCTGACGGCGGGGAAAGTGGCGCCGGCGCAGCCAGAACGCTGCCAGGAGCGCGCCTGTCACCGCCCAGGCGACGGGAACGTAGAACGGGACCACCAGCCCCATCAGCAGCCACAAGACACCCGCCAGCAGGGCCATCCTCAGCCATCCCTCACGTCCCTCAAACACCCGGAACAAAGAAAGGAAACCCCAGAGTAGCAATGAACGGGCTGCTGCGATGTGAGGAAAAGCGTACAGGACCAGGAAAGTGAAGCCCTCGGGGAGGATAAAATCCAGTGGTATGCTCCCCAGCCATTCAGGCAGGCCGAGGGCGACCAGCAGCCAGCCCAGGCCGCCTCCCCAGGCTATCATCAGCCAGGCCAGGCGGCGCAACGTCCGCTCCTCCGGGCCGGTGAGCGCGGCCAGGAAGCGGTAGACCGTCAGCAGCAGGATCATCCCACAGACCAGGCGTGCCCCGTGGTAGACCCAGACCATACGCGTGGTGAGGTTGATGCTCTCCGGCAACAGTGCCGCCAGCTTTCCCAGGAGGATGTGGAAGGGGAAAAAGAGCGTCCCAGGATGCGGCTCCGGTGTGTACGCAATGCGAAACAGCCACCTCCCCGCCGCACCGAGTCGCATCTTCGCCAGATAGGAGTAACAATCGTCCAGCAGGAGGATAAAACCACCAAAGACCCGCCCCTCACCTTCATATGCCCAGGCAACCAGGTAGGGGACGCAGGTGAGCAGCAGCACTGCAGCCCCGGCAAGAAATACCCAACGCCACTCTTGTGGGGAAACTTTGCCCGGCCAGTTCATCGCCTCACCTCGAACAGGTAGTAGGGCCCGGACTCGAAAATAAGTGTCAGGTATCCAGCCCGGCGCGGATCGAAATCGCCCAACATGCGCTCACTTGGGCCCCAGAGCACATAGTCAACACCGTATGCTTCCAACAGTTGCTGCCGCCATTTGTCATCTGTTGCAGCATCGAAGAAGCGGGCCACAAGCAGCTTCTTCTCGGCGCAACTGACGCTCTCCGGACCGTGGCCGACGAAGGCGCGCGCAACGGTGCGCGCAGGCAGATAGTTGCCCGTTTCATAAGACGCCAGCACCACATCATCAAACCCGGCCCGCCAGCCAGGCCAATCGAGCAGCACCACTTCGTCCACGTCCCGGTAGATCGGGGACGGTCGCCATCTCAGGGCCATAATGTTGCCCGCCACCAGCATCAGGTTGGTGGAGATAAGCACGGCCAGCACCACAACTATCAGGAGCCTCAGGCGCAGATACCTGACGAGCCTCAACGTTCCCATGGCGGCGAGCAGCATCAGCGGTATCTGCACACCTTCGACCAGACGCCGCTGCAGGTTGAAGGGCAGGTAGACCAGCAACGGCACCACTCCAACCCATACCGGCGCCGTCCACGTCAACCCCTCTCTGCGCCAGGCATCCCCGATTGCACACCCCGCCAGCACCAGCGGCACACCCCAGGCAGCCAGGTAGTGGAGCGGGTGCGGGGAGAGTATCAGGTTCTGCTCCGACCAGGCGCGGTAGACCGGCTGCGTGGAGAAGACCCACAGGCTGTAGCCCACGACCGGCGCGGAGAGGAGGGCGGCGCCAGCGGCAGCGATGAGCTGACGGCGGGGAAAGTGGCGCCGGCGCAGCCAGAACGCTGCCAGGAGCGCGCCTGTCACCGCCCAGGCGACGGGAACGTAGAACGGGACCACCAGCCCCATCAGCAGCCACAAGACACCCGCCAGCAGGGCCATCCTCAGCCATCCCTCACGTCCCTCAAACACCCGGAACAAAGAAAGGAAACCCCAGAGTAGCAATGAACGGGCTGCTGCGATGTGAGGAAAAGCGTACAGGACCAGGAAAGTGAAGCCCTCGGGGAGGATAAAATCCAGTGGTATGCTCCCCAGCCATTCAGGCAGGCCGAGGGCGACCAGCAGCCAGCCCAGGCCGCCTCCCCAGGCTATCATCAGCCAGGCCAGGCGGCGCAACGTCCGCTCCTCCGGGCCGGTGAGCGCGGCCAGGAAGCGGTAGACCGTCAGCAGCAGGATCATCCCACAGACCAGGCGTGCCCCGTGGTAGACCCAGACCATACGCGTGGTGAGGTTGATGCTCTCCGGCAACAGTGCCGCCAGCTTTCCCAGGAGGATGTGGAAGGGGAAAAAGAGCGTCCCAGGATGCGGCTCCGGTGTGTACGCAATGCGAAACAGCCACCTCCCCGCCGCACCGAGTCGCATCTTCGCCAGATAGGAATAGCAATCCTCTATGGCGTAGACAAAACCGCCGAAGATGCGTTCCTCCGTCTCCATTGCCGCGCCGAGCAGATAGGGCACTGAGGTGACGAAAAGGACAAGCAGAATGTTGGGCAGAAGAAAGGCGTGGTCTTTTGTTATTCGCGGAGGCAGTTCTGTCATCGGCGAGAGCTCCGCAAGAGAATCACCGCCAGGACAGACAGTCCCAGAACGGTAAGAGCCGTGCAGCCCCATCCGAGATACACCGGAAGCGGATCGTAAGCGAAAAGGACCGTGCCATCGCCAAGCACAATACTGTTTTCCACAGGCTTCAGCGGTTTTGCCAGGAGGTTCAGGTAGATGTAAAGGCCATCTGTATGCCGGGTTTCAAGCAGTGCAGGGTGTGTTATCGGAAAAGCGGAGACTATGTAGCGCACCCCTAATTCCCCCAGCATCTCCGGATTGGGCGTCACATCTGCCAGCGCCGTGGCGATATCCTCCGTCCCCTCCGGAAAGGGAGGGAGAGTGACGCTGTAGCCGGCGAAATGCGAGGTTCCCAGGCCGGCCGCCTGGATAAGATAATCGGCATAGGCGCGCAACTGAAGCGGATCCACCCCATCGGCCAGCTCAAGCCCGTACAACCCGGCCACATGCTGGGGGATGCTATAGCCCGGTGAGTAAACGCGGAAGCGGCCAGGGCGGGCTGCCAGCCAGGCTGCGGCTGACCGACCGGTGGCGAAGACTTCTTCCGGCGCCCGGCCTTCTATCAGCGTACCATCTACCACCGCCAGGTCGGCAGCGACGAGCAGCACCAGGGCAGCGCTGGCAACCTGTGTGCGGGTGACATCCCCTCGCAGGCGGTAAGCCGCTAAAGTCAGAGGCATTACAAGGCCGAACATGAGCAGGTTTAGCGATAGCCTGCCGTGCAACAGCCAGGTGCCCGCCACCAGCGATGGTGCCAGAAGCATCAACCCCAGATCGAGCGGGCTGAACAATCGCTTCCCTCTGCGTACGTCGCTCTCCAGAGCGCTCCCTGCCAGCACGGCGAGCGCGAACACCACCAGCACCCAGGCCCGTGGTGGCACGCGCAATAACCCCAGCCCGGGCACAATGTACCATAGCACCTGGAACAATCCACCGTTTTCCCCCAGGCTGAACCAGGCCGCGCCCACTGCCAGCCCGATCAGCCAGGCCGCCAGCCAGCGCCGTCCCTCTTTACGCCAGAGCCTCCCTGCCCCGGCTGCAGCCAGAATCAACGTACTTATACCGGCGTAAGTCATCCATTCGTGGAATCCATTATGATCGGCCAGCAACAGCCCGACCAGGTAGCGCCATGGAAGCGACCAGGCCGCGGCATCCTCAAGCCTGAGTGAGGCCCGGGTCGTTTCCGGCAGGATGGCAAGCACAGGCAGCCACTGGCAGGCAGAGAGGCCCAGAAATATGGCTGCCATGGCAAGAAAAGCCAGCGGGAAGCGACGGCCGCGCAGGGAAAAGACGGAGACTAAACCTGTCACAGCGATCAGCGTGTATACGCACATCCTCACGTCGGCACAGAATTGCATGGCAAGCGCGCTGCCGCCCGCTGTTGCCCACAGCATCTCCCGGGTGGTAATCCGTGTTCCCCTGCGGCCTGCTTCCCCGATACGCAGCGCGCACATGATCACCAGGGGCAACCAGGCCCAGGCCTGTGTCCATCCAATGTGACCCGCGCCGAGATGGGCGAGCAATTTCGGGGACGCCTGGTATATCACCGCTGCTGTCAGCGCTCCCCATACCCCGCGGGCAAAGCCGCGGCGCATCAACGTGTACATCGTCACGCCCGTCAGCCACAGATGGAACAGCGCCGAGAGGTTGAACCCTATCTCAAGCTGCAGGAATGGTGGAAACAGGAAAAGCCAGTTGGGCAGATAATACAGCCCTGCCAGCGGATTGGCCGCAAACGGCGTCCCGCTCATAATCGCAGGACGCCAGATGGGGAAGCGGCCCTCCTGCCACAGGGAATATCTGGTGAAATATGCGTTTGGCCAATGCGTGACGGCCAGGTCCGAATGTGGCGCCCCGGGAGCCCAGAGCCACCACGTGGGATGTCGCATCACCGGCCATAGCAAAAACAGAGCGATGAGTAGAAAGAAAAGCAAAGGCACGAGTTCAGGCGGCCTGGCACGCTTCAAGCTCATAGATAACCACGTCCCTGAACCGGAATCTCAGCCGGGCACCTTCGGGTATCACCGGTTCACCCAATGTTCTTTCCTCTGGTCCGATAAACAGATAGCGCACGTTATTTTCGGCCAGGAAACGCTCCCGTTCTGCACGGCTCATAGCACCGCTCCAGAACGCCGTTACCCGTGCCTCCCGTTGTGCTGCATCCACCGTCTCGAAAGGGTGGCCATATACGACGCGTTGTCCGGCCCAGGCAGGGATGAACATGCCCGTTGTCGGAGCGCACATTACCACAGCATCAGGCGCTCCCTCTTCCCTCAGCCATGTTATGGCACGCCATTCCGCCTCACTGATGTAGAAGAGAGGTTCTCTGGCCAGGGCTGCCATAATGAGCATCCCCACCAGGAACAGGTTGCCCACCGCAGAAAAGCCTGTTATCGCAGCCTGGGCTACAGGCCGCAGGCGAGGGCGCAGGTGCGGACGTATCACCTCCCACCATCCCCGCGTTGCCAGAAGCGCTACCGGTATCTGCAGCCCGATTGAGAGGCGACGCTGAAGCGTCAGCGGGGTGTACATGCCGGTCACCGCCACAAGCGTCCAGGCCGGCGGCAGCAGGTCGCCTTCTGAGCGACGTCGTGCTGCCGCCACCAGGCCCGGCAACGCCAGCAGTGCCGGCAGGCCGAAACCAACCAGCCAGTCCCATATCGGTGGCGACGGGGTGAGGTTTTGAGCATTCCAGTTTGACAGCAGCGGATCGGAGCGGATGGCCCACAGGCCGTACACCGGATAGGCCAGCGCGATCAGAGCAGCTACCGCTGTACACCATGTCGCCCGCCAGGGCAAACTCTCCCTGCGCACGCCCAAGGGCCATGGAATCAGCCTGAGCACCAGCCGGAGCGAGAGCGCGGCGTACACCGGGATCACGGCGAACGGCTGCAACACCCCCAGGCCGACCGAGGCCAGCACAGCAAAGAACGTTTCCCGCACTCCAGGCTCACGACCCGGCCGGGCCAGCGCCACCATAATCGCCAACATCAGCGCGATGGACAACGGGAAGTGAAAATTGGCGAGGAGCGAGTAGAAGACGAAAGCCTCCGGTACCCATAAGTCTGGTGAAGGACGCCCTGTTAACGGTGAAACCAGCCATCCCAATCCCGCAGAAGTGGCTGCTATCAGAAAAGCCATCCGACGCCGCTCCCTCGACTCTTCGTACATGGCGACAAACGCGTACAGCACTGCCAGCAGGAACATACCTGCCAGGATACGCGCTCCATGGTACACGACGATGAGCGGCAAACTGGTCCACCGGGCCAGGTGACCCAGGGCAATGTGGGCCAGAAAGAGGTACGCCCCGGGATGTGTCTCGGGGGTGAAAGCCAGCCGGAAACGCCATGACCCTGCCAGCCCCTGCCGCATCTTGGCGATATAAGAGTGTCCGTCCAGAGGATTGACCAGCAATCCTGTGAACAGATAACCCTCCGGCCTGGCAACTGTGGCGGCCAGATACGGGAGATTGCCGGCGATAAGCAGCACCAGCGCCACTGTAATGATCCAGCGCCGTTCTGTACGGTTCATCTTGAGACATCCATTTGCCCTGGCCGACAGGCACGGGTTGTACTCTGACGGGGGTGGTTACAACGGTTCTGCAGGGGATTATAACCAATATTCCGTATCGGACAAGCTTATCCGGCGGGGTGTGTCCCAAAGTTGCAGGACAACTGCTCGCAGTTGTCCTGCAACTGGAGACTGCGAGTCGGAGATTTATCCGCAGACTTGCCAAAGTGGAGCAAAGGGTTTATAAACAAAGTTGAAACGTAACTACTCAGCCGATTGAAATCGGCCCTGAACAGATACGAAAACTGTAAGGAGCGCACCCTTGACTGACCGACCCTCCCT
>Ga0209227_1000241_pt1 | contig 47398 bp, 30 predicted proteins | sample YNPBryantNP2012_FD_185815 | JGI IMG/M metagenome (GOLD analysis project Ga0209227, IMG submission 185815) | Anoxygenic and chlorotrophic microbial mat microbial communities from Yellowstone National Park, USA - YNP Bryant NP 2012 (SPAdes)... ...
TTGCAGAAAGGCAGGCCCAGTCCCGTGCCCACGCGGCGACCACGGATAGAGGCGGCCTGGAACTTTTTGAACAGCCGTGACTGTTCGTGCAGCGGGATGCCAGGGCCTGTATCGGTGACGCCAACCAGCAGGGTGGGCGGCTCTGGCTGCGGCCCCGGCCGCGCCCACAGACGCACCTGCCCGCCATCAGGGGTGAATTTGATAGCGTTGTCCAGCAGGTTGATGACCACCCGCCCGATCAGCTGCGGATCGACGTAAAGTGGCGGCAGGTCAGGCGCGGCGTCGATGGTCACCTCGATTTTGGTCTGGGCGATCAGCGGCGACAGGCGGTTGACCGCTTCCTGCAGCAGCGAGAGCGCCGCCGCCTTCTCCGGGTGGATGGCCATTTGCCCGCTCTCGAGTTTGCTCACGTCGAGCAGGTCGTTGACCATGCGCAGGATGCGCTGGTTGCTCCGCTGAGCGAGCGTCAGCAGGTTATCCAGGTCTGTGTCTTTCTCCGCTTTGACCAGCGCAACGATCATTTCCAGGCTGCCCTGGATGGCCGACAGGGGCGAGCGCAGGTCGTGGACGAGCATGTGGATCAGGTCTTCACGCAGGCGGGCCAGCTCGCGCTCCTCCGTCACGTCGCGAAGGACCATCAGCCAGCCGCTGATGGCTCCATGCCGGTCGCGCACTGGCGTCAGTGTGTGCTCCAGATAGCGCTCGGTGGGGCCGGGGATCATGGCCTCGCGCCGCGTCGAGCTGACCTCGCCGTGCGTCAGCAGCGCGCAGTCAGCGGCCAGGCTGGCAGAGGTATAGCCCATCAGCTCGATCAGAGGCTGCCCGCCCGCTTCCACTGCCTCCAGTTGCTGTCCGAGCAGCTCGAGTTGAGCCACACCGAAGAACTCGGTCAGCGCGCGGTTGACGGCGACGATGCGCCGCCCTGTGTCGAGCAGCAGGATGCCCTCCTGCGTCGTGCGCAGGATCGAGTCCATCTCCTGGACGCGGCGGGCCAGGGCCTCGTCCGTGCGGGCGTAGAGGCGGGCGTTCTGGATCGCCACGGCGGCCTGGGAAGCGATGGTCGTCAGGATCTCCAGATGAGAGGAGTCGTAGGCCGCCGGGTCGTCGTAGGACTGGACGGCGATGATGCCGATGGGCTCAGCGGCGGCCATGAGCGGCACGCCCAGCCAGGAAGCGGCTGGCCGGCCGATCTGTTCGATGCCCAGTTGGTCGAGCGTCTCCTTGAGGCGCCCGCGGATGAGGAGCGGGGCCTGGGTGCGGAGGATGTGTTCGGTCAGCCCCTTGCCGGTGCGGCGCGAGCGCCACTGGACGCGCTTTCCCTCTTCGACCGCCAGGGGGAAGGTTACCTCATCCGTCTTGGCGTCGTAGAGGGCGACGTAAAAGTTCTGAGCGGGCATGAGCTGCCTGACCTGCTCGTAGATGGCCGAGATGACAGCCTCGATGTCCAGGCTGGCGCTGAGCGCCTGTCCGACGGCCTGCAGGCTGTTCAACTCCTGCACGCGGCGCTCCAGCCGTCGCGTGGCACGGTCGAGGCGGCGGGTGATGAGCGAGGCGATGACCAGGATCAGGGCAAAGAGCAGGAACTGGAAGAGGCCCAGGCGAGTGTAGAGGAGGGCCATCAGCGGGGCAAAGATCGACGGCGCTCCCTCGAAAGCGAGGAGGCTGGGCAGCGAGCGCAAATAATGGCGCAGCAGAGGTATGCCGCGCAGGCGGATAAAGATGCTGGCGATGATGTGGTTGACGGCCAGATAGGTCAGGCCGCTCAGCAACATCGGCAGGATCTGCGGCAGCTCCAACGCGGTCAGGGGCGTGGTCTGGCCCAGCGCGTGGTAGACGAAACCGGAGGCCAGGACGGCCAGCGCCTGCATGGCGGCGTTGGCCAGGGCAGTGATTGCTGTCCGTTCGAGGGAGAATTGCCGCGCCTCCAACTGCTCGGCCCAGCGATAGCGCACGACGATGTGGATCAGCGCGCCGAGCCAGGCGATCCAGGCGGTGGGCACAGGGCCAGTGACCAGGAACGCGGCGCCGGTTGTCATCGGCAGCAGGGAGACATATCCGCCGCCCAACGGCACGCCGAAAGTGGTCGTAAAGACAATCAGCGGCAGAAAGAGCAGCGCCGGGAAAAGAGCAGCAGGGGCGGGGGGCGCAGCCAGCGTGAGGCCGATGAGCAGGACCAGAGCCAGCCCGCTCAGGAAGAGAGAAAGAACAAAGGTCTTTTTCTCAACAGGCATGGTCTGAAATCTGGGCAATCTGTGGAATCTGCGGCAAAAAACCGAAAAAGATTACCCTTCGCTGTCTTTACAGACGCGGCAGGACGATGTTTTGCTGGCCCTGATACTTGCCTTTCTTGTCCGCATAGGAGGTCTGGCATACCTCGTCCCCTTCGAAAAAGAGCACCTGGGCCAGCCCTTCGCCAGCATAGATTTTGGCCGGCAGGGGGGTGGTGTTGCTGATTTCGAGCGTGACAAAGCCCTCCCATTCGGGTTCAAAGGGCGTGATGTTCACGATGATGCCACAGCGCGCATAGGTCGATTTGCCGATGCAGACGCAGAGCACATTGCGCGGAATGCGGAAGTACTCCACCGACCGCGCCAACGCAAAAGAGTTGGGGGGGATGACGCACACGTCTCCGCGATAGTCGACCATCGAGCGCGTGTCGAAGCGCTTGGGGTCGACGACGGTCAGGTCCCCCAGGCCGGGCGTAAAGATCTTGAAATCCTCGGCCACGCGAATGTCATAGCCATACGACGACAGGCCGAAAGAGATCAGGCCGTCGCGCACCTGGTGGCCGACGAACGGCTCGATCATGCCGTGTTCGGTCGCCATCTTGCGAATCCAGTGGTCGGGTTTCAGTCCCATCCAGCTTTTCCTCCTCACATACGTTCCGGTGTGCTCATTCCCATCAGGCGCAGGACGCGGGCCAGCACGCTTTTGGCCGCCTGCACCAGCCGCAGCCGCGCGCGGGTCAGTTCGGCCTCGGCGGGGTCGGACGAGACGACGCGGCATTCGTGGTAAAAGGCGTGAAAGACGGCGGCCAGCTCCTGTGCGTAAAAGGGCAAAAAGTGGGGGCTCAGTTTGCTCGCTGCCTGTTCGATGATCTCGGGCAGTTCGAGCATCTTGCGGATGAGCGCCAGTTCGCTGGGGTGGCGCAGCAGCGCCAGGTTGGCCGTCTCGTCGAGCGGCCATCCCTGCTCCCCGGCATGACGCAGAATGCTGGCGATGCGCGCGTGGGCGTACTGGACGTAATAGACCGGGTTGCGATCCGACTGTTCCACCGCCAGGTCGAGGTCGAAATCGACGGTCGAATCGGCGGTGCGGGCCATCAGCATGAAGCGGATGGGGTCGGGGCCGACGTCATCCAGCAGCTCGCGCAGGGTGACGAACTCGCCGCTGCGCTTGGACATGCGCACTTCCTCGCCACCCTGCCAGAGAGTGACCAGTTGGTAGAGGATGATCGCCACCCGTTCGGGGGCGATGCCGAGGGCTTGGGCGACGGCCTTGACGCGCGGCGCGTCGCCGTGGTGGTCGGCGCCCCAGACGTAGATGGCGATGTCAAAGCCCCGCTCGACCAGCTTGTCCAGCAGGTAGGCGGCGTCGGAGGCCAGGTAGGTGGGCCGCTCCGCTGGCTCGGCGACGACATGCGGGGAACGGATCAGCACGGCGTCCTTCTCCAGGTCGGGGTGGCGGAACCAGACCGCGTCATCGTATTCGACGATGTGGCCGCTGGCCCGCAGCATCGCCAGCGCGCGGTCGAGCAGGCCCGACTGGCGGAAATAGCGCTCGTGCCGCCAGGTGTCAAAGCGGACGCCCAGCGCTTCCAGGTCGGCGCGGATGCCGTTCAGGATTTGCGCCATGGCCCAGTCGGCGATCTCGGCGACGGCGGTGCGGCGCGGCAGTTCCAGGTAGCGGCGACCAGCCTGGCGGGCCAGTTGCTGGCCCATCTCGCTGACATAGGTGCCGTGGTAGCCTTCCTCGGGGAAGGGGACGTCCTGGCCCAGCGCCTGGGCGTAGCGGGCCAGCACCGACTCGCCGAGACGGCGCACCTGGGAGCCGGCATCGTTGACGTAATACTCCCGCTCGACCTGATAGCCGGCGGCCTCCAGCACCGCCGCCAGCCCGTCGCCCAGGACGGCGTTGCGGGTCGAGCCGACGGTGAGCGGGCCGGTGGGGTTGGCGCTGACGAACTCGACCTGCACGCGGCGGCCCTGGCCGACGTCGACGTGGCCAAAGCCCTCGCCAGCGTCCAGGATCGCCTCGACCTGAGTCGCCAGCCACCTGGGGTCGAGGGAAAAGTTGATGTAGCCTGGCGGAGCGGCCTCGGCCCGCTCGATGAAGGAGGCTGCCGGCAGGTGAGCGATGGCCCGCTGAGCGATCTCGAGCGGGTTCATGCGCGCCTGACGGGCCAGCCTCAGGCAGACCGAGGTCGAATAGTCGCCGTGCTCTTCGTGGCGCGCGCGTTCGACGGGAATGGCGCCCACCTCGAAGAGGGGCAGGTCGCCTGCAGCCTGGGCTGCCTGCAGCGCCTCTTGCAGGAGTGTGGCAATGCGGTTTCGCAGGGTCTGTTGCATGACGTTGCTCATCGAGTGGGGTGGGGGGGAGCTGCCTGGGGCTGCTCCTTGTACCATTGCTCGAACTGTTTGCGCAGTTCGTCTTTCTCTTCTTCCGGCAGAAAAGCGGCGTCGATAGCGGTCAGGTTGGCCTTTTCGATCTGCTCCATGCTCAGGCCGAGCACTTCTGTGGCGACCAGGTATTCGTCGGTGAGCGTCGTGTCGGAGATGCTGGGGTCGTCGGTGTTGATGGTCACGGGCAGTTTGAGGGCCAGCATATCGGGCAGGGGGTGGTGGGTGAGTGAACGCACCACGCCGGTCTGGAAATTGCTGGTGGGGCAGATCTCGAAGGCGACCTGTTGTTGGCGGACGAAATGGACCACGGTCGAATCCTCGACGACGCGCACGCCGTGGCCGATGCGCTGGGCCTTGAGCAGCTCGACGGCGGTACGCACGTTTTGGGCGCCGCCTGCTTCGCCGGCATGGACGGTGATGCCCAGCCCGTCCTCCCGCGCGCGGCTGAACAGCTCGGCAAAGCGGTGGGGTGGGTAGTTGATCTCGTCGCCAGCCAGATCGATGCCAACCACGCCCTGCTCGCGGTAAGCGTGGGCGACCTGGATGATCTGGGCGGCGGTGTCCAGGCTTTCGTCGCGCCCGATCTGGAGGATGAGGCGCACGCGGATGGAGTGATCGCCCTGCGCGCGGGCAATGGCCTGGCAGACCCAGCCGGTGACCTGGGAGAAGCCAAAGCCCTGGGCACGGGAGAGAGCGACGGGGTTGAAGCGCAGCTCCAGGTAGCGCACATTGTCCGCCGCCGCGTCGGCCACTGCTTCATAAGCCACCCGCTCGACCGCCTCCTGGCTCCGGTAGAATTTGCGCAGCAGGCGGAACTTGGCCAGGAAGGTATGAAAGTCCTGCTCGCCGGGGAGCACCTGGACGTAGGGGCGCAGTTCTTCGATGCTGTAGGCTGGCAGGTCGATGCCGTGCTCGATGGCGATCTCGGCCAGGGTCTGCAGCCGCAGCGACCCCTCCAGATGGCGGTGGAGGTCGATTTTGGGCATCTGCTTCAGCAACGCGCGTTGGTCTGCCTTGACGTTCCACTGGATTTGTGTTGCCCTGTCCCCTACTTCGAGCATCGATTTTTCCCTCATCCGTGTCCCCCCCCCAAACGTATCCGGCAGTCAGGGCGGTGTGATCAACGCTCCCCCAACAGCAGCCATGACCAGTAGCGCCACACGACGGCGGCGTTGATTCCCACGCCGATGAGCAGCGGGATGTGGAAGAAGAACAGGCCGAATACCGGTGTTGCCAGAAAGGCAACCGTCTCCAGGCAGGTGAGCGAAGCCGCCCGCTGGATCACCCAGGCGACAAAGGCCAGCGCCATGAGCACACCGCCGGGCAGGAACCAGCGGTAGTAGGGCGGCATCTTGGTCACCGCGCCGAGCCGGCGGCTCAGGTTGGCGTAGAGATAGACCGCCGCGATCAGCGCGGCCAGGGCCAGCGGCCCCAGCGGGGTGAAGATGAACTCGATCCAGCTCATCTCGCTGCTCACTTCTCGCCTGCCATCACGCGCCCCAGCAGGAACGTGCCTGCTGCGAGCGAGAAGCCTCCCAGAAAGAACATGGCGTCGGGAAGCCACTTGCCCACAAAGTCGACGTTCAGGACCACGTAATAGAGCGCCCCCAGTGGCAGGAGGAAGAGCGGCGGCAGGAAGAGGCCGGAGTAGGCGCGCTGGTTGGCCGATTTTTCATAGAAGCGGGCGATGCGCCACAGGGTCAACACCAGAAAAGTGATGCCCACCCAGCTTGCCGCAGCGGTGAGCCGAACCGCGGTCGCGATCATCGGCCCTCCCCCTGGCGGCGCACAAACGCCTCGATGAAGGACTCGGCCATGCGGCGCGGGCTGCCGCTGAGAATGCCCTCCTGCCCTTCGAATCTGGACAGCACCTCCATGCCCTTCGAGGTGATCGTGAAACGGCGGATGCTCTTGTCGTGGTCGCTGCCGCGCATCTTGAGCACCAGCAGCGCCTTGTGCAGCGTGCTGTCCATCTCCACATAGCGCAGCAGGATATAGTTGTCGACCACGAAGGGGATGCTTTCGTCCTGTCCTTCGATCTCGCCCAACAGGGCATAGCTCTCCCGCGTCAGCACGGCGGTCAGCCCTTCGCGCTTGAGGCCGTTGATAAAGCCATAGATCATCTGCCGGAACTGGACGGGGCTGTCGGCCAGGCGCTCGAAATGGGAGAGGCTGTCAACCAGGATACGGCGGGCGCCCATCTGGCGGGTCAGCCGCTCGATCTGCCCGCCCGTCTCCTCGACCAGCGCGCGCGACACTTCGGGGCTGGTCATGATGATGCGCAGCTTGCCCTCTTCTTCCAGGCGGCGAAAGTCCCAGCCAAAGTTGGCTGCGTCGCGGTAGTATTGGCTGGGGAATTGCTCAAAGGTCAGGATGATGCCCGGCTCGTTGCAGGCCACGATGCCGTGGTGGATGAACTGCATGCCGAAGGTCGTCTTGCCCGTGCCGGGGGCGCCTTCGACCAGCACCGCGGTCTGGCGGAGCAGCCCGCCGCACAGGATGTCGTCGAGGCCGGGAATGCCGGTCTTGACGCGCTCCAGCTCTGTCTCCTTGCCCATCGCTGCTCTCCCTCAGCGCATGCTGCGGATGACGTGAAAGACCGCCTTGACCCGAAAATCGCGGTCGTCGGAGGCTTTGACAAAGCGTTGGAGCAGGTTGCGGATTTCCGGGTTGTTGCTGAGGGAGTAGACGGTCATTTCCCCCAGCCGGGTTGTCGAAAGCACGCCCTCTCTGGCCAGATCGATCAGACCCGCCTCGGTCGTCTCGACGGCGCGGCCGGCGTAACGGGCGATGTTGGCCGCTGTGTCCGTGGTGTGAGGGTTTTCGTGGAAAAAGCGCAAGAGATCCCACTTGACGAAAGAGTTAGCTTTGGTCTGCAGAAAATGCAGCAGGTCTGCATCCATATCGGCCATCAAGCGGCCGACCAGGTCCTCTTGATCCATACCTCTCTCCTCCCTGGCTGTTCCCTCTCAGCGATGGCGTCGGCGGCGACTGGGCGTCTGGGGTGGGCGTGTTCCGGTCGTGGGCCTGCGTTGGGACTCGGCATCCTGACGCATGTGACACACCTTATACTTTTTGCCGCTGCCGCACCAGCAGGGATCGTTGCGCCCTGGCGTTTTGGGGGCGGCGGTCTGTGCTCCTGCTGCTGCGGCGGGTTGTTGCTTTGCCCTTGCGGTCGCCGGTCGGCGGGCTGGTGTGGCGGCCACGGGCATGCCCGGCCGGCTGGCGCGGAGCTGGGGCTGGCGTCGGGGCTGCGGCATTGCGCCCGGCGGCGGCAGCAGCGCCTGCCGGGCGACCAGGGATTGCACCTGCCCCAGCAGTGCCTGGTACATCTCGTGGGCCTCTTTGCGGTAGGCCACCAGGGGGTTCTGCTGGCCAAAGGCGCGCAGGCCGATGCCCTCGCGCAAGGCGGCCAGGTCGGTCAGGTGGCGGATCCACAGCGAGTCCACCGCGCCGAGGATCAGGTGTCGGTCGCGGTAGAGGCGCACGGCCTGGCCAAAGGCGGCTTCGAGGTGTTCTTTCATCTCATCCGGCAGGCGACGCAGCGGCAATTCGGCCAGCTCTTCGTCCGGCTCGCTGCCCAACCTCTCGACAAAGCGGCGGTAGGCCAGGCGGCGCAGCGGGTGGCTGCTGACGCGCAGCGTGGTCAGGGTGATCTCTTCCTGCACGTGGTCGCGGTAGACCTGGTGGCCCAGCTTTTGGTTGAGCTCTTCATAGCTGCGCTCGGCCAGCTCTTCCAGCCCGGCGGCGATCTCCTGCCGCGTCAGGTTTGCCCAGCGGTGATAGTTCAGGTCCGCCGGCAGGGGCAAAAAGGTACGCAGTTCCGCGTGCAGCCCTTTCAGGTCCCACTCCTCTTCGTCGTCCCCCGCGCAATGGACGTTCAAAGCGGCCTCAATCTCCTCGCCGACCATGCGCAGAATCTGGTCCTTGAGGTCGCTCTTGGACAGCAGCTCGCGGCGCTGGGCATAGATGACCTCGCGCTGTTTGTTGACGACGTCGTCGTATTCCAGGACGTGCTTGCGGATGTCAAAGTTGTATCCTTCCACCCGCGTCTGCACCGACTCGATGGTTTTGCTGAGGATACCGAACTCGAGCGGCGTGTCTTCCATGCCGGCGCGGGCCATAAAGCCCTGGACGCGCTCGCCGCCAAAGCGGCGCATGAGTTCGTCCTCCAGCGAGATGAAAAAGCGCGACGAGCCGGGGTCGCCCTGGCGGCCGGCGCGGCCGCGCAACTGGTTGTCGATGCGGCGGGCCTCGTGCCGCTCGGTGCCGATGACGTGCAGCCCGCCGAGCTGAATGACTCGCTGGCGGTCGGCGGCGCAGTCGGCGGCGGCTTTCTGCAGCGCTTCGGCCCACGGCTCGCTGTATACGCGGGTGGGGTCCTCGCCGCGCCGCAGCATATCGACGGCCTCGCTCCAATCGCGCTGGCGGATGGTGGTCAGGTCATAGCCCTCGCGACGCAGCCGGTCGCGGGCCAGCCCTTCGACGTTGCCGCCGAGGAGGATGTCGACGCCACGGCCGGCCATGTTGGTGGCGATGGTCACCGCACCGGAACGTCCGGCCTGGGCGATGATGACCGCTTCCTGCTCGTGGTATTTGGCGTTGAGGACGTTGTGTGGGATGCCCTCCCGCTTGAGCATCCGCGCGATGCGCTCGGAGGTTTCGATGGCGACGGTGCCGACCAGCACCGGCCGGCCGGCCTGATGCAGCGCGGCGATTTCGCGCACCACGGCGCGGAACTTGGCGTCTTCCGACTGGTAGATGACGTCTTCCAGATCGAGCCGCTGGTAGTAGAGCTCGCCCGGCCCTTCATAGATCGTGACCGGCGTGTCGCCCCGCCCGTTCAGCACGCTCTCGAACGAGACGTTCTCCAGCGAGTTTGCCGGCACCTGTCGAGCGATCAGGTCGCCGTAGGTGGCGCGGTATTCGATGTTGGTGGGCAGGACGACGACATCCAGGTTGTAGATTTTGCGGAACTCTTCCTTCTCCGTCGCTGCTGTGCCGGTCATGCCGGCCAGCTTGCGGTACATGCGGAAAAAGTTCTGGAAGGTGATGGTGGCGTAGGTGAGGCTCTCCTCGCGCACGGCGACGCCCTCTTTGGCCTCGATGGCCTGGTGCAGGCCCTCGGAGTAGCGGCGGCCGTGCATCAGCCGGCCGGTGAACTCGTCGACGATGATCACCTGACCATCCTTGACGATGTAATGCTTGTCCCGCTGGTAGATGACGTGCGCGCGCAGGGCGTTGTCCAGGTAGGCCAGCATGTGGGCGTGCTGGGGGTCATATAGACTCTCATCGGGGCCGATCTCGGGCAGTTGCGACTCGACGCGGTCGATGCCAGCTTCGGTCAGCGTGACGTTCTGCGTGCGCTCGTCGACTTGATAGTCGACGTCACGGCGCAGGCGGCGGGCGATCTCGGAGAAGCGCACGTAGAGCTCGGACGATTCTTCGGCGGGGCCGGAGATGATGAGCGGCGTGCGCGCCTCGTCGATGAGGATGTTGTCGATCTCGTCGACGATGGCGTAGACCAGCTCGCGTTGCACGCAGTCGTCCAGGTCACGCGCCATATTGTCGCGCAGATAGTCAAAGCCGAACTCGTTGTTGGTGCCGTAGGTGATGTCGGCGCGGTAGGCCTCGCGGCGCGGGACAGGGCGAAGGCTCAGGTAGCGGTCGTCGGGGGAAGCATAGTCGGGATCGTAGAGAAACGAGTCCATGCCCGGTTCGGCCCCGGCCGACTGGATCACCCCGGCGCTGAGGCCCAGCGCGTGATAGATCGGTCCCATCCATTGCAGGCCGAACTTGGAGAGATAATCGTTGGGGGTGACCAGGTGGGCGCCCTGGCCGACGGGCACGTCGTCCAGCGGCTCGAACAGCCACCGCTCGGGGTCGTTGCCCCACTTGCGGCGGGCCAGCTCGACCCACGCGGGGTTCAGGCTGAGGCCGTTCAGGTAGAGCGGCATGGCCGCGACGAGGGTCTTGCCCTCGCCCGTCTTCATTTCGGCGATCTTGCCCTGGTGGAGGATCATCCCGCCGATGAGCTGGACGTCGTAGGGGCGCAGGCCGATGGTGCGGCGGGCGGCCTCGCGCACGGCCGCAAAGGCTTCGACCAGCAGGTCATTCAGGCTCTCGCCGCGGGCCAGCCGCCGCCGAAACTGCACGGTCTGGGCCGCCAGTTGTTCGTCGGAGAGGGCCTGCTGCGCCGGTTCCAGCGCGTTGATCCGTTCGACGACTCTTTGCAGCCGGGCAATTTCACGGCTGTTCGAGTCACCGACGATCTTGGTGACAAATCCCTTCAATCCCATAACCATAGGTTTGCATTATACCACACTTCGGTTTTGTCAGTCGTTTTCGACCAGGGCGCGCAGGGCGTAGGTGACCCGGCGCGGGCTGGAGGTGAGCAGGCCCAGCGCCTCCCACTCCTGGGCCAGCCGGCTCAGACGGCGGCGGGAGATGCGCTCGCCAAAGGCTTCGAGCAGGCTGTCCAGGGCAAACCTGCCGTCCAGCCTTTCGACAGCGTACTGGACGATCTCGCGCTCCAGCGGGTTGAGGTAGGGGAAAGAGGCGGGCGGCGCGACGTGGGGGGCGATGACTGCCGCGTTGAGCATGTGCAGCCACTGGGCCATCTCGGCAATGAGCTGGTTCATGCTGAAATAGAGGCGGTTGGACCACTCGGCGACCCCCTGCAAGTCGTGGATGAAGGGCGGCGAGGCGAGGGCCGTGGCGTAGAGGGAAAAGGGGAAATCGCAGCTATTGAACACGCCCGCGCGCGGGTTGGCCGCCTGAGCGCGGATGGTGTCCCAGCGTTCCGGCGTGACGGTATAGTCTAGCTGGAAGGTGACCAGCGTGCCGCCGGGCAGGCGCCAGTGCCAGAATGCCCCCAGGCGGCCGACAAAGCCCGGCACCCGCCCGGCGACCTCGTTGAAGATGACATCGGCCAGGGCCAGCGCCTGGAATGAAGGGTAGAAGAGCAAGGGCATATCCGATCCTCCGCCTGCCATTATAGCACGGATTGGCGCAACTGCGATGATGACCAGGGGGTTCGGTTGTTCGCAGCAGAACGCCGCCGGGGGGCATCCCTTGCTCGGCGGGGGTCTGTGACCGCCGCCAGTGGGGGCCGCCGGGTCACAGACCCGGCGGGGGCAGGACAAGGGGGGCGCTCTATGCTTTTGCTACGGACACCCGGGTTCAGGAGAGGGATCACACTTTGTCGAAACCCGTGTTGACAGAATGGCCGATTCCCTGCATCATGGGGGCAGAGGAGCGCCTTGGAGACGACACGCCTGAAGCGGAGAGAGGTCAGGGAGGCGGCAGAGTGGCAGCAGGCGCTGGCGCAACTGCCTGACCCCCACGTCCTGCAAAGCTGGGCCTGGGGTGAGGTGAAGGGGCGCTACGGCTGGCATGCCGATCACTGGCTCTGGGAGCAGGACGGTCAGCCGCGCGCGGCAGCACTGCTCCTCACGCGCCGCCTCGGCCCGCTGCCGCTGCGCGTCGCCTATGTGCCCAAAGGACCGCTGCTCGACTGGGCTGACGGGGAGCTGCTGGAGGGGGTGCTGGCTGACCTGGAGGCGCTGGCGCGGCAGAGGCGGGCACTCCTGCTCAAGATCGACCCCGACGTGCGCCTCGACGGGCCCTATGCTGCCGACGTTGTGGCGCGGCTGGAGCGTCGCGGGTGGCGCTTTTCGCGGCAGCAGGTGCAGTTCCGCAACACGATGCACGTCGATCTGACGCTGGCAGAGAACGACCTGTTGGCGCGCATGAAATCCAAGTGGCGCTACAACATTGGCCTGGCCCAGCGCAGCGGGGTGCAGGTGCGCCCCGGCGGACTGGATGATCTGGGGCTGCTCTACCAGCTCTATCACGAGACCAGCCTGCGCAACCATTTCGTCATCCGGCCGGAGAGCTATTACCGCGATGTGTGGGAGACGTTCATCCGGGCCGGGTTGGGCCACCCGCTGATCGCCGAGGTCGATGGTGAGCCCGTGGCCATGCTGTTCCTGTTTCGCCTCGGCCGCAAGGCGTGGTATCTGTACGGCGCCTCGCGCTCGGCCCACCGCGACAAGATGCCCAACCATCTCTTGCAGTGGGAGGCGATGCGCTGGGCCAGGGCGCAAGGCTGCACGGTCTATGACCTGTGGGGCGCGCCGGAGGTGATGGACGAGACGGATCCGCTGTGGGGGGTCTATCGCTTCAAACAGGGCTTTGGGGCCGAAATGGTGCGCCACATCGGCGCCTATGATTATCCGGCGGCTTCTTTGTTCTATTGGCTCTATACGGTTGTGGCACCGCGCCTGCTGGCCGCTATGCGCTGGTTACACTGGCGCAGAGGAGGCCAGGCAGGGGAAGGAGGGGGGCATGACGCGTAGGATGTGGGCTCTGGCGATGGCGCTCGTGCTGCTGCTGGCGCTGGCAGCGCCAGCCGCGGCGGATGAGCCGTTGATCCACGTGGTCCAGCCGGGCGAAAACCTCTTTCGCATCGGCCTGCGCTACGGCGTGACGGTAGATGTGCTGGTCGCGGCCAACGGGTTGGGCAACGCCAACCGCATCTATGTCGGCCAGCGGCTGGTCATCCCGACCGGCGGCAGCGCGCCCGCGCCGCCTGCTGCGGCGGGCACGCATGTGGTCCAGCCGGGCGAGACGCTCTCCCTCATCGCCGCGCGCTATGGGCTGACGACGCAGGCGCTGGCCTCGGCCAACGGCATCGTCAACCCGAACCGCATCTACAGCGGACAGCGGTTGCTCATCCCCGGCGGCGGGACGACGGCTTCTCCCCCTTCCTCGCCGCTGGCATCTTCCACCACCTATACCGTCCGCCGTGGTGACACGCTATCGGCCATTGCCCTGCGTTACGGCGTATCGATGTGGACGCTGGCGTTGCTGAACAATATCGGCAACCCCTCGCGCATCTATGTCGGGCAGGTTTTGCGCATCCCCGCTGGCGGCGCGTCCTCGCCGCCATCCTCACCGCCCGTCTCTGGGAGCGAGCGCTGGATCGACATCGACCTGACTGCGCAGCGGCTGACGGCTTACGAGGGCAGCACGGCCGTCCGCAGCACGCTCGTCTCTACAGGCCTGCCGGGCACGCCGACGCCGACGGGGCAGTTTCGCATCTATGTCAAATACACCGCCGCCGATATGTCCGGCCCCGGCTATTACCTGCCCGATGTTCCCTACACGATGTACTTTTACCGCGGCTATGGCCTCCATGGCACCTACTGGCACTCTAATTTCGGCCATCCGATGAGCCACGGCTGCGTCAACCTGCCCACGCCAGAGGCACAGTGGCTGTTCAACTGGGCGTCGGTGGGGACGTTGGTCAACATTCACTATTGAGGAGGGGCAATGTTACTGGCTGGCGACGTTGGCGGCACCAAGACCCGCCTGGCGGTCTTTGATCCACAGAAGGGTCCACGGGCCCCTTTGTTCGATTCGACTTTTCCCAGCGCTGGCTATCCCAGCCTGGAGGCGTTGGTGGCCGGGTTCCTTGCCGGGATCGACGTGCCGGTGGAGCGGGCCAGCCTGGGTGTGCCCGGGCCTGTCGTCGATGGCCGCGCCGAGATCACCAACCTGCCGTGGGTGGTCGATGAGGAGCAGATGCGGCAGACGCTGGGTCTGGATTCCGTCTCGTTGCTCAACGACCTGGTCGCTACGGCTTATGCGATTCCTTTCCTCGAGCCGGGCGATCTCTACACGCTAAACGAGGGGCGGCGCGACCGGCGGGGCGTCATCGCGGTGATCGCGCCAGGCACTGGCCTGGGCGAGGGCTTTTTGACCTGGGACGGCGACCGCTATCAGCCGCATCCCTCAGAGGGCGGACATGCCAGCTTTGGCCCCACCTCTGACATCGAGGTGGGTCTGCTGCGCTACCTGATGGAACGCTTTGGCCACGTCAGTTACGAGCGTGTCGCCTCCGGCTTGGGGCTGCCCAACATCTACGACTATCTCAAGGAGAGCGGCTATGCTGAGGAGCCGTCCTGGCTGGCAGAGAGGCTGGCCGGGGCGCGCGACCGCGCGCCGGTCATCGTCGAGGCTGCCTTCGACCGCGAGCGGCCATGCGAGCTGTGCGCGGCGACGCTCGATCTGTTCGTCAGCATCCTGGGCAACGAGGCGGCCAACCTGGCGCTCAAAGTGCTGGCGACCGGCGGCGTCTATCTGGCGGGCGGCATCCCGCCGCGCATTTTACCGGCGCTGACGACGGGGCGCTTTCTGCGCGCTTTTCTCAGCAAGGGCCGCTTTGCCGACCTGATGGCGCGCATTCCGCTGCACGTTGTCCTCCATCCGGCGGTGGCGCTGCTGGGGGCGGCCTACCACGGCTTTCAGCAGGGGTAGGACGCGGGGGGACAGGCGAAGGTGCCGCGCTGGACTTGGGTCAAACGAGGGAGGGACGCGATGGGAGCAGAGGGCTGGGGCGGCAGGATTCGAACCTGCGAATAGCGGATTCAAAGTCCGCTGCCTTGCCACTTGGCCACGCCCCAGCGCGCCTTCTATCTTACCACGCCTGCCAGGAAATCGCAACCTCAGCGCCGCTGGTAGGATAACTGCTCGCCGTTGTCCTACGCCGCCGGGCAATGGGGTGCGGGTTAGCGTTTGCCTCCGCGATTCCTCTATGGTACAATCTCTGGTTGAAAAAGCATCCTGATACCTGTTTGTATGCCTGTGAGGGAGACCTATGCCCATCCTGCGCGATCTGGCAATCATTCTGCTGGCCCTCGAAGCTGCCGTTTTGACGCTGGCGATCCTGGCCGCGCTGGCGCTGGTCAATTACGGCCTTTTCCGCGCCCGCTGGTGGCATGCCATTCCCTGCTATTTCTCCCTGGCCCGGAAGTATCTGAACATGGGCATCTACGGCATCGAACGGCTTTGCCAGCTCGTGACCGCGCCGATTTTCGCCGTCGCCAGGCTGCAGGCAACCGTGCAGGGAATGGCGCGGGGGGCAGCAGAGAGAGTCAACCGTTAACGCTGAGCGCGGTTATCGCCGTGTAAGGAGGCAAAGGTGAGCCTGAGAAGCAAAGTCCTGTTATTTGGCGGCATCGTCGGCGCGCTGCTGGGAGTGGGAGCGGCCTATCTCTATCTGCGCGAAACAGGCGTCGAAGTGGACGAGGAGGGTCGGGAGTCGCTCCCCGCCATCCAGCCAGCCGACGCGCTCAAGGTCACGCTGGGCGTGCTGACCGCTATCCGTGGCATCGTCGGCCTGAGCCGCCCCGGCTCCTGAGCCGCAACATACCCCCATCTGCATGAACCGCTGAGGACGCAGAGAGCGCAGAGGAAAACCAATCTCGGAGCGAGTCGTTGCACGGCTGGGAGCATCTCTGGAGCGCCAAAGCGGCAGGCCGGGGCTGGCGCGTCTCTCTGCACCGCGCGCTGGCCATCGCCCGCAAAGAGTTCCGCCACATCCTCCGCGACCCGCGCACCTTTTTCCTGGTCGCGGTCTCGCCTGCTTTTCTCCTGCTTATCCTCTCGTACATCTTCGCCTTCGACGTGGAACGCGTGGACCTGGCGCTGTGGGACCTGGACCAGAGCGCCCTCTCGCGGCAGTACGTCGCGGCGCTGACCGCCGACGGCGACCTGCACATCCGCCGCTACGCCGATTCGTACCAGGCCCTCGACCAGCTCTTTCTGGCCGGACAGGTCAACGGGGCGCTGGTCATTCCGGCGGGCTTTGAGCAGGCCCTGCGCGCCGGTCAGCCGTTCCAGATCGAGGCCGTGATCGATGGCTCTGACCCTATCGCCGCCAACCAGGCGGTCGCCTCGCTGAGTCAGCGCACGGCCGTTTTCGCCAGCCGCTTCCAAAGCCCTCTCCTGTCTGGAGGCGGGCTGGAACTGCGCAGCACGGTCTGGTATAACCCGGCCCTCAAGTCGCTGGTCAGCATGGTGCCGGGCCTCTCGGCGGTCGTGCTGAGCATGCCCGCCCTGGCCCTCGCGCTGGCCCTCGCCCGCGAGAAAGAGGCCGGCTCCTTCGAGGGGCTGATCGTGACCCCCGTCCGCGGCGCCGAGTACCTGCTGGGCAAGCTCTCCGCCTACCTCTCCACCGGCCTGCTCAGCGTCCTGCTGGCCTGGCTGGTTGCCGTCGCCTATTTCCGTGTCCCCTTTCGCGGCAACCTGGCGCTCTACTTCCTCCTGGCCAGCATCTACCTGCTGGCGAGCATGGGGTTCAGCCTGCTGGTCGCCAACTTTGCCCGCAGCCAGCAGACGGCGATGTTTCTGGTGCTGCTGATCTTTTTCGTGCCCAGCTTTTTTGTCGCCGGCCTGATCTATCCGGTCAGCCATGGCCACCTGGGATCGCAGCTTGTCGCCTATAGCCTGCCCACCACTCACTTTATCGCCATCAGCCGCAGCATATTTCTCAAGGGCACAGGCTTTGCTCCTCTCTGGCTGCGCGCCCTGGCCCTGCTGGGCATGGGACTGGGCGGCCTGTGTGCGAGTCTGTTCTTGTTCAAAAAGCGCCTGAGGTGAAGGTTGACTGCCCTGTTGCGCATCGCCAACCTGGTCTGGAAAGAGGTCATTCAGTTCAGCCGCGACCGCCTGCTGACGACGTTCATCTTCCTGTTGCCGCTCACCCAGCTCCTGCTGCTGGCCCAGGCGACGGGGGAACGGATCAGCGACCTGCGCCTGGCCATTCTCGACCTGGACCGTTCGGCGACGAGCCGTCGCCTGGCTGTGGAGCTGGACAACCGCGAGGAGCTGGCCGTCTGGTGTTTCGTGGAGACAGAAGAAGAACTGCGCCGCCTGATCGATGGGGGGCGCGTCGATGGGGGGATTATCATGCCGCGCGGCCTGGAAGAGGCGCTGGTCGATCCACGACGGTCCACGCCGTTGCAGGTTGTGATCGATGGCTCCAACAGCGTCGTCGGCGCAGTCCTCGAAAGCGCCGCCCTGGCCACCCTGACCCATTTCGGCCTGGAGCGCAGCCAGGAGATGGGACTGGTCACGTTTTCGCCCATCGACCTGCGCGTGGTGACCTACTATAACCCCGCTTACAACGTTCGCTCCTTTGCCATTCCCGCCCAGGTCGGCTTTATCACCTACCAGATCACCCTGGCCGTCGCCTCGCTGGGGCTGGCGCGGGAGCGGGAGTTGGGCACGCTGGAGCAGTTGGTCGTCACTCCCCTCAGCCGCCTGGAGATGGTGCTGGGCAAAGCCATCCCCGCGCTGGCCATCGGCCTGGTCAACTTTGTGCTGCTGTTGGGAACGACCGTCTATTTCTTCCACATCCCCATGCGCGGCTCGTTCCTGCTTCTGTTGGGCCTGACGGTGCTCTTTGCGATTGCCGAGATCGGCTGGGGGGTGCTCATCTCAGCTTTCTCCCGCACCCAGCAGCAGGCGATCCTCCTCGTCTTTATCCTGGCGATGGTGGACATTGCCTTTTCCGGCTACCTGGTGCCGGTCAAGAACATGCCGCGCCTTTTCCAGTGGATATCCCAGATCGTGCCGATGTACCACTACCTGCTCGTGCTGCGGGCGGTGATGCTCAGAGGGGCCACGTTTGCGGCCATCTGGCCGCACGCGCTGGCGCTGGCGGGGCTGGCTGGGGCGATCCTGACGATTTCCGTGCGCGGGGTGAGCGAGCGGCTGGACTAGAGATGGTAGGCGTCGGGCCGCCGGTCCTCGTAGACGGTGAGGTAGCGGCGGGCCGTGCGCATCTCTTTCCAGTCGATGCGGGCGATCAGCAGCCCTTCCTCCTCACCGCCCTCCACCAGCGCCCGCCCCCACGGGTCGATCACTGCCGAGCGGCCGGGAAAATCGACCTGGCCATCCGTGCCGACGCGGTTGCACGTCGCCACGAACAGCTCGTTCTCCACCGCCCGCGCCCGCGCCAGCAGCGTCCACGCCTCGATGCGTCGCACTGGCCACTGCGCCGGCAGCAGGAACAGCACCGCCCCTCCCAGCGCCATGGCGCGGAACAGCTCGGGAAAGCGCAGGTCGTAGCAGATCGCCAGCCCCACCGGCCCCCACGGCGTCGGGCAGAGGACCGCGCGGTCGCCGGGGCAGAGATAGCGCGGCTCGTTCATCAGGCGGAAGAGGTGCACCTTGCGATAGCTGCCCAACAGCGCCCCGTCAGGGGCGTAGAGGACCGCGGTATTGGAGATCCCCTTCTCGTGTCGCTCCAGCAGGGAGCCAGCCAGATAGAGGCCGAACTGGCGGGCGATGGCGCTCATCTCGGCAAAGCCCCCTTCGCCGGGCGAGGCGGCCCATTCGCCAGCCCGCTCCAGGTCATAGCCGTGCAGCCACAGTTCGGGCAGGAGCAGCAGCTCGGCGCCCGCCTCCCGCGCCTGCGCCGCCAGCGCCCGCGCCTTGTCCAGCATCCGCTCCGGCTGGCCCACCAGCACCTCTATCTGCCCCAGCGCAACAGTCAGTTCGTTCAGTTGATTGTCCATCGCCTGGATTGTACCATCATCAGCAGCAGGCGCAAGGTAGGACAACTGCGAGCAGTTGTCCTCCACCGCCCGCCGCAATCGGGCTGTAACGCAACCGTCATTGCCTTGCCTCCCATTTGCGGTATAATCCTGAAAAGACAGGGGGCAGGGGTGGAAGCCAGCGGCAGCATCAGGAGTTTGATCGACATCCTGCGCTCCGCGCCAGAGGCGGAGACACGCATCTCGGCGGCGCGGGCGTTGGGAGAATCAGGCGACCGCCGCGCCATAGCGGCCCTGGCCGCCGCGCTACAATCCGACCCGCACCTGGAAGTGCGCCGCGCTGCCGCGACCGCCCTGGGCCGCATCGGCAGCGAGGAGACAGTCGAACCGCTCACCCGCGCCCTCAAAAACCAGCCATGGCCCGTGCGCCGCAGCGCTGCTGTTGCCCTGGCTGCCGGCCCCCTGGCCGCGCAGAAGGAGCGCATGCGCGCTGCCCGTCAATACCGCCGCGCCGTCGCTGCCTACCCCGACATTGCCCAGGCGGAAAAGGCCTGGCTGCCGCGGCGGGTCTTTCCTGACGGGCCCCGTTCCGCCGATGCTGGCTACACTTTCCTGGTCCGCCTGCGCCGTCAGGGCGAAGCTGAAATGGCCGCCCTCACCTCTCTCGTCGACGCGGCCACCGCCGCGCCGCGCGTCCTCTTCAGCGGCCGGCCCGGCGCGGGCAAAACGACCACCCTGCACGCCCTGGCCCTGCTCCTGGCCGACAGCGGCGCTCGTCGCCGCTACCTCGACCCCCAGCAGCGCCAGCGCTTCGAAGAAGCCTTTGGCGAGCGCCTGCCCCTCCACGCCCGCCTGCAGGACTGGCAAATGGAAGGGCATACCCTCAATCCCCTTGCCTTCCTGCTCGGTCAGACCCGCCGCGTGGGCGGCGAGAGCGCCGCGCGCCTCTGGCCGGACGAGGGGGCGCTGCAGCGCGACCTGGAGGACGGCCGGCTGGTGCTCCTGCTCGACACGCTCGACCAGGCCCTGGCCGACCTCCCCCCTGAGCCACGGCGGGCAGGGCTGGAACGGCTGTTTGCCCTGCTGAACGCCTCTCCCAACTGCCCGGTTCTGCTGGCTGCCCGCCCCACGGCGCGTTTTCAGCCCGGCGAGACGTTCGCCCTGTTGGAACTGGAGAGCGACCAGGTGCTGGCCCTTGTCACCCACCGCCTGGGCAGCGAGAAGCGGGCCGAGACGCTGCGGGCCTGGCTGCAACGGCCGGCGCCAGCCCTCCTGGCGCGCTCCCCCCTGACGCTGGACATGCTCATCACGCTGGTGGAAGCCAACCGCCTGCGCCTGGATCAGCCCCACGCCATGGCGCTCTTTCGCGCCTACAGCCGTCACCTTCTGGAAACAGCGCGCGGCGAAGGTTCCCTCCCTCTCCCGGCAGTGATGGACGAATTGACCCGCCTGGCGCTGGCGCGCCAGGCGCGCCAGGCCGACCCTCAAGGCCCTACACATCTCGCTTACCAGCAGGCCGTGCGTGCTGGCCTGCTCAAGGTGTACGGCCACCGCCTGGCCTTTGCCCATTCCCAGTTCCAGAGCTATTTCGCCGCCCGCGCCCCCGTCGTCCACTGGCGCAGCGGCGAGCAGTTGGATCGCATCGCCGCGGCGGGACCGTGGCCGGAACAGGCCATCCGCATGGCTGGCGAGATCGAAAGCGCCGAGTTCAACCGCTTTTTCGATTTCATCCTTCCCCCGGGCAGCGAGACGGACGAGGCGCGGCTGCGCCTGGCCTGCCTCTGCCTGCGCGAGAACGCCGAGGCGGAGGAAAGCACGGCTGGCCGTCGCCTGATCGGCGCGCTGGAGAGCCTGCTGCGGGGAAGCACCGAACAGCAGGTCATGGCCTCCCAACTGCTGGCCGACCTGGGCACTCGCTGGGCGCTGGAGCAGCTTCTGGCGCGCCTGAGCGCCCAAGATTGGTGGGTCCGCGCTGCCGCAGTAGACGCCCTCGGACGCATCGGCGAGCCGGCGGTCAGGCCGCTGACGCTCCACCTCACCGACCAGGACGAGCGCGTGCGTCGCGCGGTGCAAAAGGCGCTGGGCCGCATCGGCAGCGCCGCACTGACCGCCCTCCTGCCCATGCTGCAAGACCCGGACGCGGCAGTGCGTGCCGCCGCCGCCGAAGCCATCGGCGAGACGGGCGCAGCCAACGCCGTCCCTGCCCTCGTTACAGCCCTCGGAGACGCCGAAGAAAACGTGCGCCGCGCTGCGGCAAGGGCGCTCGGCCAGATCGGCGACCCCCGCGCCATCGAGCCGCTCCTGGATCAGCTACGCCAGACAGATAACGGTCAGGCCCACGAGCCGTTCATCCAGGCGCTGACTGCCATCGGCGCACCGGCGGTCGAACCGCTCATCAACCATCTGGCCCATGCCGACGCCCGCACGCGCTACGCCGCCATCGAAGCGCTGGGCAACATCGGCGATCCGCGCGCCGTAGCTCCCCTGGCCGCCCATCTGCGCAGCGCCGACGGACAGGCGCGCCAGCGAGCTGTGGAGGCGCTGGGCAAGATCGGCGACCGCCGCGTTGTCCCTGCCCTCGTTGCCTGCCTGGAGGACAGAAACGAGGACATCCGCGTCCTGGCGGTCGAAGCCCTGGGCAAGATCGCCGATCCGCGCGCTGTGCCTGCCCTCATCGCCCAGTTGGAAGGAGGGAGCCGTGCCGTGCGCGCCGCCGCAGCCGAGGCGCTGAACCGCATCGACGACCCCCGCGCCCTCGAAGTGCTCATCTCCCGCCTGGGCAGCGCCGACTGGTGGACCCACCGCCCCACCGTCCAGGCGCTGGTCCGCCTTGGCCCCGCTGCTGCCGGACCGGTGACGGCCCGTCTGTACGACAGCGACTATCGCGTGCGCCGTGGCGCGGCTGAGGTGCTGGGACAGATCGGCGACCCCCGCGCCATCGAGCCGCTCATCGAACGGCTGGAGGACGCGGACTGGCGGGTCAGCCAGGCCGCGCGGGATGCGCTGGTCCAGATCGGCGCGCCGGCTGTCGCCCCCCTCGTCGCCAGGATAGAGAGCGGCAGCAAGGGCATGCGCGCTGCCGCCGCCGAGACGCTGAGCCGCATCGACGACCCGCGCGCCGAAGAGGCGCTCATCTCCTGCGTGGGCGACCCCGACTGGTGGGTCTATCGCCCGGCGGTGGAAGTGCTGAGCCGCCTGGGCGGCCCTGCCGTCGGCCCTCTCCTCACCCGCCTGAACGACCCCGACCAGCGGGTGCGCCGCCTGACGGTGGAGGCGCTGCAGCAGATCGGCGACCCCCGCGCTATCGTCCCGCTTGTCGGACGGCTGCAAGACCCCAGCGAGGCGGTCCGCCGCGCAGTGGTGAATGCACTGGTGCAGATGGGCCGCCAGGCGCTGCCCGTCCTGCTGGCCCGGCTCGAGAGCGGCGACGAGGCCGCACGCGTGGGAGCCATCGAGGTGTTGCGCCGCATCGGCGACCCCCAGGCCGAGCCGGCCATCATCGATCAGCTCGAACATCCCCACTGGAGCGTGCGCCAGGCCGCTGCCTCGGCACTGGGCGAGATCGGCAGCGACAGCTCCGTCTGGCCGCTCATCGCCCGGCTGACCGATGGAGACCGCCGCGTGCAGGCGGCGGCGGCTGAAGCCATCGAGCGGCTGGGCGGCCTCTCGGTCGAGCCGCTGGTCAGCTACCTCTCCCATCGAGACGCCAACGTGCGCCTGACCGTCGCCCATACCCTGCGCCGCGTCGGCAATGCCAGCGCTGTCCCCGCCCTCATCGGCCGGCTGGATGATGAAGACCAGCGTGTGCGCCGCGCTGCGGTCGAAGCGCTGCACGCCATCGGCGACCAGCGCGCCGTTCCCCACCTGCTGGAGCGGCTGGCCGATACGGATTGGTGGGTGCGCCGCGCCGCCATCGAGGCGTTGAAGGAAATGGCCCAACAGGAGGTGGACCGTCTGCTGGCCTGCCTGGAGGGCCCCAACTCGCAGGTGAGCCAGGCGGCGGCAGACGTGCTGGGCGGCATGGGCCTGTCGGCGGTGCCAGCCCTCATCGCCCGTCTGGAAAAGAACCCGGCGCTCTCTGCCGCCACCGTCGACATCCTGCGCCAGATCGGAGCGCCTGCCGTGCCGCTGCTGGTCGAACGGCTGCGCCGCAAACCTGTGCCCCTCGCTCTGATCGAAGCTTTGGGCCGCATCGGCGACGCACGCGCCATTACCCCGCTGGTCGATTGCGGCCTCAAGTCGCCGGATCGCGCCATGCGCCTGGCGGCGGTGCAGGCACTGGGACAGATCAGCGACCCCCGCGTCGCCGAGCCTCTCATCAACGAGCTGAGCAGGGCCGATCCGCAGCTCCGCCAGGCGATTGTCGACGTGCTGGGGCGGATCGGCGGGCTGAGCGTCGAGCGCCTGTTGCCGCTGTTGGAAAACCCCAGCGCAGAGGTGCGCGTCGCCGCCATCGAGGCCATCGGGCGTACAGGCGATATCCGCGTCGTGCCCCGCCTGCTCGCGCAACTGGAGAGCAACCACAACGCCATCCGCGCAGCCGCTGCCAGGGCGCTGGGACAGATCGGCGACCCGCGGGCGGTGGGACCGCTCACCGCCTGCCTGGAGGATGCCAATGCCCAGGTGCGCGAGGCCGCCGCCGAAGGCCTGGGGCACATCGGCGAGCCCGCGGTGCCTGTCTTGATCTCCCGCCTGGGGCACAAAGACGCCTATGCGCGCAAGGCGGTGGTCAAGGCCCTGGGCCACATTGGCAAGCCTGCCGTCGAGCCGCTCATCGCTCGCCTGCGCAGCGTGGACGAGACCGAGCGCGCCGCCGCCATGGAAGCGCTGGCTGAGGTCGGGGCAGACGCGGTCTTGCCGCTCCTGGGCTGGCTGGGCAACGAGAATCGCCTGATGCGCATTGCCGTCGCCGAGGCACTGGGCCGCATCGGCGACACGCGCGCCGTGCGCGGGCTGATCGTTCGCCTGGAAGACGAAAGCGAGGGCGTGCGCAAGGCCGCCGCCGCCGCGCTGAACCGCATCAACGATGCTCACGGCCTGGCTGCCGTTGAGCGGGCCTATCAGGAGGGAAGGCTATGAAAAAGCTCATCAGATTGTTATTGCTCTGCACCATGCTGGCCGGCTCGACCCTGGCCTGCACCGGCCCATTCAGGCTGTGGGGACGCCCCACACCAACCCCGCCAGCGGCGGAGTCGCTCCCACCCACCCGTCCCGTCCTGCTCCAGCGCTCACCGGCACGGGGGGAAGAAGCACCCGTCGACAGCGAGCTCGTCCTCACCTTCGACCAGCCGATGGACCGCGCGGCCACCGAGGCTGCCTTTTCCATCGAACCGGCCGTCGAGGGCACCTTCTCATGGCCCGACGCGACCACCCTCGTCTTTCGCCCGCGCGAGGGATGGGAACGCGCCACCCGCTACCGCGTCAAGATCGACATCTCCGCCAAGTCCAGCGCCGGCCTGCCGCTGCGCCAGGAAGTGGAGCTGAGCTTTGCCACCGTCGGCTATCTGGAGGTGACCCAGGTCATTCCCGAGCCGGACGCTCAGGAGATCGAACCTGACGCCACCATTACCGTCATGTTCAACCGCCCCGTCGTGCCGCTACAGTTGGTCAGCGCGGCGGTTGCGGATGTGCCCGTTCCGCTGGAGATCACCCCGCCTGTCGAGGGCAGGGGGGAGTGGCTCAACACGTCGATCTATGTCTTTACGCCGGCTGAAGGCTTTACCGCAGGACAGACCTACCGCGCCAGGGTGCCGGCTGGCCTCAGCGATACCACCGGCGGCGTGTTGGAGGAAGATTTCACCTGGAGCTTTACCATCCAATCGCCCTACGTCGTCTGGACAGTGCCGGCAAGCGGCGACTATCAGGTGCCCCTCACGCAGCCAATCACCGTCACCTTCAGCCAGCCGATGGATCGCGCTTCGACCCAGGCCGCCTTCTCCCTGACCACGGCCGACGGCGCGACCGTGCCAGGCCGCTTTTCCTGGAGCGAAGGGGATACAGTGATGACCTTTACCCCCAGCACCCCCCTGGAACTGGAAACCCCCTACAGCGCCGCCGTCGACAGCACGGCCCGCGCGGCGGCGGGCGAAGCCACCCTGCGCGAAGCCTACCGTTGGCCCTTCCAGACCGTCCCCTACCCGGCCATCGTCAGCACCACCCCCGCCAATGGGGACCCGGAAGTCGACCCCTCCACCTCCCTGGAGATTGTCTTCTCGGCGCCGATGGACATCGCCACGCTCATGCCCAACATCACCATCCAGCCTGCGCCGACCCGTGTCTATACCTATTGGAACGACTATGACGACCGCTTTGTCGTCTCGTGGGACATCCAGCCCTCTACAACCTATGTGGTGCGCCTGGGCGGGGCTATGGCCGACCCTTACGGCAACACCATCGGCCAGGACCGCCTTCTCCGCTTCACCACCCGCGCCCTCGACCCGCTGGCCTACCTGGCGGTCCCCGGCGACGTGGGCACCTATAACGCCTACACCTCGACCCGCGTCTATGTCATCCACCGCAACGTCAACCAGGTCGATCTGGCCCTCTATCGCCTCGATTGGGAGACGTTCCGGCGGCTCACCGGCCCCGACCGCTGGCAGAGATGGGACTCGTTCACACCGCGCCGGGAGGCCACGTTGCTGCGCGAGTGGACAGTTCCTGTCGACGCGCCGCTCAACGAGGCAGGCTACCTGCAGGTCTATCTGGCCGAGGACAATGGCGCCCTCACACCGGGCCTCTACTTCCTGGAGGTCACTGCGCCTGAGGTGAGCGCACGCGGCTGGGGCACATCGCGCCACATCCTGGTTGTCTCCCGCACCCATCTGACGCTCAAGCTGGCCCAGCGCGAAGCGCTGGTCTGGGCCACCGACCTGGCGACCGGCGCGCCGGTCAGCGGGCTGAACATGCGCCTGCTGACCCCCGACGGCGCGGTCCTGGCCCAGGGCCGCAGCGACGCCGATGGCGTGCTGACCGTCGAATACGAGCCGCTCTACGACCTCTGGGGCAGCTACCTGGCCGTTGCCGGCGAGCCGGGCGGCAGAGACTTTGCCGTAGCCAGCATCAACTGGTACGACGGCATCGGCCCCTGGGACTTTGGCTACCCTGCCGAGTTCTGGTTTGCGCCCTACCGCTTCTACCTCTACACCGACCGGCCCATCTACCGGCCCGGCCAGCCAGTCTATTTCCGCGGCATCCTGCGCGCCGAGGACGACGCCCGCTACAGTCTGCCGCCTGCCCGCGGCTCCGTCGAGGTGGTCATCTATGACGAGGAGGGCCAGCAGGTCTATGGCGAGACGCTGTCCCTCTCCGACCTGAGCACGTTCCACGGCGAGTTCACGCTGGGCCAGGAAACCGACCTCGGCTATTACACGATCGAAGCGCGCTTTGGCGAGCAGAGCGGCAGCGTCGGCTTCCAGGTCGCCGAGTACCGCCGCCCCGAGTTCGAGGTGACCGTCACAGCCGGAGAAGAGGAGGTCCTCTCTGGCGCGACGGTCGACGTCGTTGTCGAAGCGCGTTACTTTTTCGGCGGCCCTGTGACCGACGCCCACGTCTACTGGGCGCTGCTGAGCCAGGACTATGCCTTCCGGCCCGATGTGCCCGGCTGGTGGGACTGGCATGACACGAGCCGTTGGGACTGGTGGCGGGAGGAAGAGGTGCCCGGCTATGGCCGCTTCGTCGCCGATGGGGAGGGCCGCACCGACAGCCAGGGTCGTCTGCTCCTTTCCGTCCCTGCCGACATCGCCGACCAGATAATGAGCCAGCGCATGACCGTCGAGGCCACCGTGACCGACATCAACGACCAGGCCGTCAGCGGCCGCACCAGCTTCCTCGTCCACAAGGGCCTCTACTACATCGGCCTGCAACCCACCCGCTACGTTGGACAGGTCGGCCAGCCGCAGCAGGTGCAAATCCGCACCGTCGACTGGGAAGGCCAGGCGCGGGGCGGCGACGAACTGCTGGTCACTTTTAGCAACCGCCAGTGGCTCAACGTCCAGCAGGAGGACGAGTACGGCAACCTCTACTGGACGTGGACGCCGTCGGACACGGTCGTCTTCAGCCAGACCGTGACCACCGACCGCAGCGGCGAAGCCGTGGCCTCCTTTGTGCCCGCTGAGGGCGGGACGTTCATTGTCAAAGCTCAGGGCCGCGACCAGGCAGGCAACACCGTCACGTCGGCCACCTGGCTGTGGGTCTCCAGCAGCGAGTATGTCAGTTGGCGGCAGGAGAACAACGACCGCATCCAGTTGGTCGCTGACCGCCGCCAGTATGCGCCCGGCGACACGGCCCAGATTCTGGTGCCCTCGCCCTTCCAGGGCGAAGTGACGGCCCTCTTTACCGTCGAGCGCGGGCGGATCATCGAACACTGGGTGCAGACGCTCGCCGGCAACGCCGAGACGGTCGCCCTGCCCATCCGCGCCGACTTTGCGCCCAACGTCTACCTCTCGGTGGTGCTGGTCAAGGGCGTCGACGAGACCAACCCGGCGCCGGCCTATCGCGTCGGCTACGTCGCCCTGGACGTCTCGGCGGTCGAGCAGACACTGACCGTCACCATCACGCCGGACCGCGGGCCGCAGGAGCACTATGGGCCGCGCGAGACCGTGCGCGCCGAGATCGCGGTGACCGACGCCGCCGGCAATCCCGTCGAAGCGGAGGTCAGCCTGGCGGTAGTCGACGAGGCCGTGCTCTCGCTGGCGGATCCCAACGCCCCGGCGATCACCGAAGCCTTCTACGGCAAGCGCGGGCTGGGCGTGCGCACCGCCGACAGCCTGGTGCTCAACGTCGACCGCATCAACGTCCGCATGGCAGCGGAGGGCAAGGGCGGCGGGGGCGGCGGCGAAATGGCCGTCGGCTATGAGTTCATCCGCCAGGAGTTCCCCGACACGGCCTACTGGGCGCCCGACATCCGCACCGACGCCCAGGGCCGCGCCACGGTCGAGTTCCGCCTGCCGGACCAACTGACCACCTGGAACCTGGACGCCCGCGCGGTGACCGCCGACACGCTGGTCGGACAGACCGAGATCGAGATCTTGTCGACCAAAGACCTGCTGGTGCGGCCGGTGACGCCGCGCTTCTTTGTCGTTGGCGACCGCGCCGACCTGGCCGCCGTGGTCCACAACAATACCGCCACAGAGCTGGAGGTGGAGGTCTGGCTCGACGCCGAGGGCGTGACGCTCTTGGGCGACGAGCGATACGAGATCACCATCCCTGCCGGTGGCCGCGAACGGGTCGAATGGCCCGTCGAGGTGCAGGACGTCGAATGGGTCGACCTGGTCTTTCACGCCGAAGGCGGCGGTTATGCGGACGCAGTCAAGCCAACCGCTGGCCTGCCACCCGACCAGCTCCTGCCAGTCTACCGCTACAGCACGCCCGAGGTGGTCGGCACGGCTGGCGAGCTGGCCGATGAAGGCGCCGTGCTGGAAGGCATCGTCATCCCGGATTGGGTCGACACGAGCCAGGGCGAGGTGACCGTGCGCATCGAGCCGTCGCTGGCAGCCGGAATGACCGAGGGCCTCGACTATCTGGAGCACTATCCCTACGAATGCACCGAGCAGGTCGTCTCGCGCTTTTTGCCCAACGTGCTCACCTTCCGCGCGCTGCGCGAGCTGGGACTGCAAGATGCCGATCTGGAGGCCAGCCTGCGCGAGCAGATCGCCATTGGCCTGCAGCGGCTCTACGCCCGCCAGCACTATGACGGCGGCTGGGGCTGGTGGGTCAACGACGAGTCCAACACGTTGGTCAGCGCCTATGTCGTCCTGGGAATGCTCAAAGCCCAGGAGGCTGGCTTTGGAGTGGACGAGAACGTCATCACGCGCGGCGTCGACTACCTGACGGGCCAACTGGGGCCGACGGCACGCCTGCGGGAGAGGGAGCAGGCTGACCGGCAGGCTTTCGTCCTCTACGTGCTGGCCGAAGCGGGCGCGGTGCGCTCAGGCGACCTGGTCAGCCTCTACGACCTGCGCGCGCGGCTGAGCCACTATGGCCGGGCCTACCTGGGACTGGCGTTCGGCCTGCTGGATCCGTCCGACCCCCGCCTGGGCACGCTGTTCTCCGACCTGAGCAGTGCGGCGATCCTCAGCGCCACCGGCGCCCGCTGGCAGGAGAGCGAGCCGGATCGCTGGAACTGGAACACGGACACGCGCACCACCGCCATCGTGCTCGACCTGCTGGCCCGCTTCGACCCCGACAACGCCCTGGCTCCCAACGTCGTCCGCTGGCTGATGCACGCCCGCCAGGAAGGGCACTGGGAGACGACGCAGGAGACAGCCTGGGCGCTGATCGCGCTCACCGACTGGATGGTGGCCACGGGCGAGCTGGAAGGGCGCTACCGCTGGGGCGTCCGCCTCAACGGCGCGGACGCGGGTGAGGGGACGGTCACCCCGGAGACCGTACGCCAGGTGACCGAGCTCCAGTTCGCCGTCGCCGACCTGCTGCTGGGCCAGGCCAACCGCCTGGAAATCGCCCGCAGCGAGGGGTCGGGCATGCTCTACTACACCGCCCACCTGCGCGCCTACCTGCCGGTGGAGCGCGTCTCGGCCCTGAATCGCGGCATCGTCATCGGCCGGCGCTATGAGATGGCGGACTGCACAGAGGGCTGTGAACCCATCTCTTCGGCAGAGGTGGGCGACGTGGTGCGCGTGCGCCTGACCCTCATCGCGCCCAACGACCTGAACTATGTCGTGATCGAGGACCCCTTCCCGGCGGGCGCGGAGCCGGTTGACACGAGCCTGCGGACAACCAGCGTCGTCGGCGAGCGGCCCGAACTGCGCCGTGTGGGCAGCGGACCGCTGTGGTGGTACTGGGGTTGGGGCTGGTGGTGGTTCTCCAACACCGACCTGCGCGACGAAAAGCTGACCCTCTTTGCCACGTCGCTGCCGGCGGGGACATACGAGTACACCTACCTGTTGCAGATCGGCATGGCGGGCGAGTACCGCGTCCTGCCCCCCACCGCCTACGAGATGTACTTCCCTGAAGTGATGGGGCGGGGAGACGGGATGCTGTTCACCATCACCAGATAAAGCCGAAACCTGCGGGAGGATTTCGCCAGATAAGCCGGAGGGCGGGCCCCAGAGCCCGCCCTCCAGAGTCTACTTTGGCTGGCTATAGGCGTGGCGGACGCCACGGTCCTCGCGTTTCTGCAACACCTGCTGCAATTGGGGGGTCGTTCCGGCGCCCAGGCGGTACTGGAAAGGCCACATGCTGTTGGGGTGAAACAGCGCCACGCGGTCGCCGTCGTGGAGGAGAACGTCATGGTCAGCAGGGACGCCGGGCATGGCAGCCAGCGCGCCGTTGATGAAGGTGATGCCCCGCTCGTCGTCGGAAATACCCAGTTGCGCCAGCAGGTCGCGCATCCTGCTGCCCCCGGCCATTTCAAGCTCCAGATGCGCATAGCCAGGGTCATGCGCCGTGCCGCCGTAGCGGGCCAGGGGGCCGTAGAGCCAGACGTCGATCTTGATCATGGGGTAGCGATCTCCTCTTTGGCGCGCAGGACGATCTCGCCCTCGGCGGCATCGATCACGACCGTGCTGCCGGGCGCAAAGACGCCGGTCAGAACGGCGTCGGAAAGGGTGTCCTCGACGCGGTTCTGGATCACGCGGCGCAGCGGGCGCGCGCCGTACTCCGGCTGGTAGCCCTCGGCGACGAGCAACTCTTTGGCGGCGGGGGTCACCTCGAAGCACAGGCCGCGCTCGGCCAGCCGCCGGGCAACTTTGCCCAGCTCCAGCTCGACAATCTGGGCCATCTGCTCCGGCCCCAGCGGCCGAAACACCACCACCGCGTCCAGGCGGTTGAGGAATTCGGGGCGGAAGGTGCGCTTGAGCTCCTCGCGCAGCCGCTGGCTCATCTCGTCGTACTCCCGTTCCCCTTCCGCACGGCGGTCGGCAGGGAGGGCAAAACCCAGGCCGCCTTTGCGGATCGCCTCGGCGCCGATGTTGGCGGTGAGGATGAGGATCGTGTTGCGGAAATCGACCTTGCGCCCTCTGGCGTCGGCCAGGTGGCCCTCCTCCATGATCTGGAGCAGCATGTTAAAGACCTCGGGGTGGGCTTTTTCCACCTCGTCAAAGACGACGATGGAGAAGGGGCGGCGGCGCACCGCCTCGGTAAGCTGGCCGGCGTCCTCGTAGCCGACGTATCCCGGCGGCGCGCCGACCAGCCGGGCGGCGGTGTGGCGTTCCATGAACTCGGACATGTCGAGCTGGATCAGCGCCTCCTCGCTGCCAAAGAGAAAGGCAGCCAGCGCTTTGCTCAGCTCGGTCTTGCCCACGCCCGTCGGGCCGAGGAAGATGAAAGAGCCGATAGGCCGACGAGGGTCCTTGAGCCCGGCGCGGGCGCGGCGGATGGCCCGCCCCACGATGGCGATGGCCTCATCCTGGCCAACGATGCGCTGGCGCAGTTCGTCCTCGATCTGGAGCAGCCGCTGCGCTTCCTCGGCGCGCAGTTGGGCCAGCGGGATGCCGGTCCACATCGACACAACCTCGGCAATGTCCTCTGCCTCCACGACCACGCTGCACCCCTCGTCCCACAGATCGCGCAGCATTTCGATCTCTTGTTCCAGCGCGCGAATCTGGGCGTGGGCGCGCTGCGCTTTCTCAACCTGCCCTGCCGTGGCCGCCTCTGCCGCCTGCGCCTCAGCGGCGCGCAGTTGGCTGTGCGCCTCCCGTAACCGGGCTGCTTCCGGCGACTTGACCAGACGCACACGCGCCGCCGCCTCATCGATCAGGTCGATGGCCTTGTCCGGCAGGTAGCGGTCGGAGACATAGCGGGCGGAGAGCTGAGCGGCGGCGACCAGGGCCGCGTCGCTGATCTGGAGGCGGTGGTGCTCTTCGTAGAGAGGGGCCAGCCCGCGCAGAATGTCAATGGTCTCCTCGACGGTAGGCTCTTTGACCACCACCGGCTGGAAGCGCCGCTCGAGGGCCGCGTCCGATTCGATGTGGCGGCGGTACTCTTCCATCGTCGTCGCGCCGATGCACTGCAGCTCGCCCCGCGCCAGGGCTGGTTTGAGGATGTTGGCCGCGTCGACAGAGGAACCAGCAGCTCCCGCCCCTACCAACATGTGCATCTCGTCGATAAAGAGGATCGATTTGCTCTGCTTGAGCTCGTCGAGCACTTTTTTCAGCCGCTCCTCGAACTGGCCACGGTACATCGTCCCGGCGACCAGCGAACCGACGTCGAGCTGCAACACCCGCTTGTCCAGCAGGACAGAGGGGGCATCGCCGGCGACGATGCGCTGGGCCAGCCCCTCGACGATGGCCGTCTTGCCCACCCCCGGCTCGCCGATGAGGGCGGGGTTGTTCTTGGTGCGGCGGGCCAGGATCTGGATCACCCGTTCGATCTCAGCCTGGCGGCCCACGACGGGATCGAGCTTGCCCTCGCTGGCCAGGGCGGTCAGGTCGATGGCCAGTTTGTCGACAGTGGGCGTGCGGACGGCCTGGCGCGTGCCGGCGCGAAGGGGTTCGCGCGGACGCGCCCGCAGCAGAGGATAGGTGGGCTCAGGGGTCTGATTGGAGGGGACCAGGCGCGCATCGAGAGAGCGCAGCGATTCCTGGCGGATTCTCTCGGCGCTGATATTCATGCTGCGCAGAATACTGGCAGCAAAGCCACTCTCCTCGCGGGAAAGGGCAATGAGAATGTGCTCCGTATCAACCTGGGGGTCGCCCCGCTGGCGCGCTTCTTCGAGCGACTGGCGAATGACTCGCTTGGTGCTGTCAGTAAGTTGGGGCGGGCTGGAGCGCAGAAAGGACCTCCCCGCAACGGCGCCGCGGACGATCTGGCGCACATAGCCCTCATCCACGCCCAGCCGCTGCAGGATGCCCCTGGCCGCGCCGCCCTCGGCGCCAAGCAGGCCCAGCAGCAGATGCTCGGTGCCCACTTCCAGGTGGCGCATCTGCTGGGCCGCTTCTTCTGCCAGGCGCAGCACCCGCTCTGCCGCTGGCGTGAAATGCTCCCAATGCCGTTCCACGTTTTTTCTCCTGGCCGTTCTTGTGTCGCCGATTATACCACACGGCGGCAATGGAATCCATAGATTCCCTGTTAAATCGGCGTTAGAAACGGCGCTTATTCTGCCGCCGGCTGAAGCTCAGCCCGAGGCAGGCTCAGCGCCAGGCGGTGACGTTCCGGCTCGATGCGGGTGATGGTGAGCCTGAGCACCTGCCCAGGCTTGAGATCGCCGGCCAGATGGTCGGCGTGCCTATCGTTCAGTTCAGAGGCAGGGATAAGCCCTTCGATGGCCTCGTCGCCCACGATGCAGGCAAAGGCGCCCCAGCGGCTCAGGCGGGTGATGCAGCAGTCGACGACCTGCCCTTCCTGATAGCGCCCGGCGATCGCTGCCCAGGGGTCGCCGCTGAGCCGTTTGATGCTCAGCGCCACCCGCCGCCGCTCTCTCTCGACGCTGAGGACAAGGACCTCGACCTCTTGACCCACGCGCAGCATTTCGCTGGGGTGCTCCAGCCGCTTCCACGACATCTCGGACAGATGGACCAGGCCGTCGATGCCCCCCATATCGACAAAGGCGCCAAACTCGGTCAGGTTGCTGACCCGCCCGCGGCGGATTTCGCCCTCTTTGAGGGAGGAGAAAAGCTGCTCGCGCTCGCTGCCTGCGCCGCGTTCGGCGATGCGCTCGGAGAGGATCAGACGGTTGCGGTCGGGGTCGACCTCGATGATTTGCACTTCAAGGCACTGGCCGACCATCTCCTGCAGCACTTCCATACAGCGGGGGTCGGAGATGCGTGGCACGTTGCGCGAGGGGGAGAGCTGCGAAGCGGGGATAAAGCCGCGCAACTGGCCGACCTCGGCGATGAGGCCGCCGCGGTTGGCCGAGGCGACCCTGACCGAGAGCGTTTCGCCGCACTCCTGCATGGCCTTGACCTGCTTCCAGTCCTGGGCCAGTTGGGCGCGGGCCAGGGAGAGGGCAATCTCGCCGCACGGCCCATCTGCGTTGACGATACAGACAGAGATTTCATCGCCGGGCTTGAGGCTGGCGAGGACAGAGGGGTCAAGGCGCTCCAGCTCGCGCCCCTCGATGATGCCCTCGCATTTTGTGCCGATGTCGACGACGATGCAGGTTGGGGAAACCCGGACGATCACGCCGCGCACAATCCGGCCTCGTTCCAGCTTCCCCTTGGGGAGATACTGATCGATAAGCCGTGCCAGTTGTTCCTCTCCCCCTCGATCCGACGAAGTAAACGCCGAGGGCGAATTTCTGGTCATCACCCACCTTCCGAGGTCTCAGATGCAAAAGTATTATAGTCGTTTTCCAGGCAAACGGCAACCATGCAAGTACCCGGGTGTTTGAAGCAGGGAAGGGGAAGGGTCTCGTTGCGACACGGATTCCTTGTAACACGGTAACTGCCTACCGTCCGCGGCGCGGTGCCTCGTCGTACTTCAGTCGGCGTGGCAGGCAATTACATAACACGGATTATTTTCCCATTGCTCGGCGGAGGTCACAGACCCCCGCCAGTGGGGGCCGCCGGGTCACAGACCCGGCGGGAGCAGGGCGGGCGGGACGCCCCGTTCTTCTTCGAATGCCCTACCCCTGACGCTTCGTTTGCGCCAGCGGCCGCATGCCGTTCAGGGTGACGATCAGCGAGATGCCCATGTCAGCAAAGACAGCCATCCACAGGGTTGCCATGCCGAACAGCGCCAGCAGGATAAAGACCGCCTTGCCCGCCAGCGAGAGAGCAATGTTCTGGCGGATGATGGCCGCCACACTACGGCTGAGACGCAGAGCAAAAGGCAGCCCGCGCAGATCATTTCCCATCAGCGCCACATCCGCCGTCTCCAGCGCCACATCCGAGCCGGCCGCCCCCATAGCGATCCCCACGCTCGCCCTTGCCAGCGCCGGGCCATCGTTGATGCCATCGCCAACCATGGCCACACTGCCATAGCTCTCCAGCAGATCGGCTATGGCGTTCACCTTTTGCTCAGGCAAGAGCCCGGCCTGCACCTGGTCCACGCCGGCTTCCTGACCAATCGCCACAGCAGCGGCGGGGTTGTCGCCGGTCAGCATGACTGTGTGCTCAATGCCCAGCCGCTTCAAGTCAGCGATCACGCTGCGCGCCTCGCTCCGCACCACATCTGCAACCAGCCCGTAAGCCTGCCGCCCACAACAGACATCCTCGACCAGGATTGGCGTCTGCCCGCGCCAGGCTGCCGTCTGTTCCATCTCGGCGCAAAAAGGCTCGGGCGGCCGTCCGTTGTGAAGGTGGGCGTGACTGCCGACGACGACCGTGTGGTTGCCGACCTGACCCTGCACTCCCCGCCCCACCGTGGCTATAACCTGCTCGGCGGGGGGGTATCGATCGGCCACGCCCAACTGCCGCGCTGCATCGACCACTGCTCGTGCCAGGGGGTGCTCAGAGCGCTGCTCGACCGCCGCCGCCATCGCCAAAAGGTCGAGGCACTCGGCACACTGGTCGACCGACAGGGCCGGATCGTGGCTGGCGCAGCGCCCTTCCACTATGCGCGGCGTGCCAGGGGTGAGGGTGCCTGTTTTGTCGAACGCCACTGCCCGCAGATGCGCCATCTGTTCCAGATGCACGCCGCCCTTGATCAGCACCCCACCCCGCGCTGCGGCGGTCAGCCCACTGACCACGGCCACCGGCGTCGAAATGACCAGCGCGCAGGGGCAGGCGATGACGAGCAGCACCAGCGCCCGGTAGATCCACGGCAGCCAGGGGCCTCCTCCCATAAGCGGCGGCAGCAGGGCGATCAGAGCGGCCGAAACCACCACAGCAGGCGTATAGACGCGCGCGAAACGGTCGACAAAGCGCTGCGCCCGCGCGCGGCTCTCTTGCGCCTGCTCGACCAGGTGAATGATGCGCGCCAGGGTGCTGTCAGCCGCAGCGCGGATGACCTCCACAACCAGCACTCCCTCACCGTTGATCGTCCCGGCAAAGACGCTGTCCTGCGGCCCCTTCTCTACCGGTATGCTCTCGCCGGTGATCGGCGCCTGATTCAGTGCCGAGTGGCCCTTGCGGATGACGCCGTCGACAGGGATGCGTTCGCCGGGGCGCACCACAATCCGGTCGCCTACGGCGAGCACCTCCACTGCAACCCTTTCCTCCCCCTCAGCGGTCAGACGGGTGGCAGTGGCCGGGCTGAGCTCCATCAGCGCCTGGATCGACCCACGCGCCCGATCCATCGTATAGGCTTCCAGCAGGTTGCCCAGGGCAAAGAGGAAGGTCACCACTGCTGCTTCGCTATATTCGCCGATCGCCAATGCACCCAGTGCAGCGATGGTCATGAGCAGGTTCATGTCCGGGCGGCGAGTGGCGCGCAGGGTGGCCCAGCCAGCGCGGGCGGCGTTCAGACCCGAACAGAGGGTGGCAACAACGAGCACGCCATTGACGAGGTCTCCCTGACCTGCAATCAAACGCAGCGGCAGGGAAAGGAACAGCAAAGCCGCGCCGACGGCAACAGGCCAATCGCGGCGACGACGGCGCAGGAAAGCAAGTAACCCTCCCTCGCGTGGCTGCCGGCGCGCTGGCGGGAACAGCTCATAGCCCATCTCGCGCGCCGTGGCCTTGAGCCCCGCCAGGTCCAGGCCCGGTCCGGCCTGCAGGCGCATCTCGGCCTTGACGAACGAGACCTCGACCTGTCCCACTCCCTCCAGACGGCTTGCCGCTTCCTGCAGGTGCAGGGCGCAGTCGGCACAGTCCATGCCCTCTACACGAAAAACAAGCTCTTCACTCATCGGCCGTAGGTCATAATGACCAACGCAGGGGTGATATGCACCTCGATCCAGGCTGCGGCAGCCAGCAAGGGGATCACCACACCCACAAAGAGTTTGGCGAAATCGGCCAGCGCCTGCAGCCAGCCCTCTCCCACGGTCATGTTCCTGGGCGGGGCGATAAAGGTGGCGCCCAGGCGGACGGCGAGGGCCGTGGCGATGATCGCCGCCGGCAGTTCCAGGATACCATGGGGCATGACAAAGGTGAGGACAAAGAGCAGCGGGTCATAGCCAGCCCACGCCACCTGGAAAGCTACATAGACAATGATCGCCAGGGGCGCCATCAACAGCGCCACCGCCAGCGCGCCGAAGGAGAAGGTGCCCAGCAGGGCCGCTGCCAGCAGCGAGCGGACGTTGTTGCCCAACACTCCCCACGTGGTAAAGGCCGGCAGCCAGGTGGTGGTTGACAGGCTGGTGGTAAAGGTCTCTTCGCTGATGGCATCCAGGTTCAGGAAGCCCGCCGGCGCGGGCAGCGCACGGGCGAAGAACCATCCCACCAGCGCCGATCCCAGCAGGCCGATGATGACCACTGCCAGCGCCAGCGCCGAGCGGCGCAACACGGCCGGCACCTCGCGCAGGTAGAATCCCAGCGGCCAGCTCAGGCAGCGCAGGACCAGGCCACGCTCGCTACCAGAGGGCCACGGCTGCCAGCCCAGATGGCGGCGGAAGGTGCGCCACACGTTGCCCAAATTGAGCTCGTCGATCTCGCGGCCCAAGAGTTCCTCACGGTTGAACAGGCGCAGCCCCATGCGCACCAGCATCACGTTGGTCACGATCAAAAAGATCAGGATGTACCAGAGGACGTGGTTACCGGCGTAGAGGATGATCAGGCTTTCCCCCTGCACCAGCAGCGCCACGGGGATGATAATGAAACTGGCCAGCAGGTTTGCCGCGCGCACGCTGGTCGTCTGGCTGGAAAGGACCACCGCCGCCGAGACCATCACCAGCGCCTCAGCGCTGGTCAGCAGGGTGATTTGCAGCAGCAACTCGCTGGAGGGGAGCATGCCTTGCCGCCACAGCATCAACGTATAGGCGACAATGCCGACAAAGCCGGCGACGAGGGGCAGGAGCACCGCCGCCATGATCTTGCCCAGATAGAGTTGCACGTCAGAGAGGGGCGTCGCCAGCAGCGGCTCCAGGCTCTGCCGCTCCTTCTCGCCCACAAAGGTCTCCAGCGCGATCACCAGCGAGACCGAGGCGGGGAAGAAACCGACCACCATCAGCATCAGCGGCAACAGCCGTGTTTCGATCCCCTCCACGCCCCACCGTTCATAGAACATGTTCTGCGTGCTGCGGGTGAGGACGTTCATCAGCACCGGGAAGAAGAGGGTCAAAATGCCGATGGGGGCGATGATGCGCCAGTCGCGCATGCTGTCAGAAACTTCACGCCAGGTGAGGCTGAAAACCTCGCGCAGCCAGTCGCGCCAACGCCGCTCGTTCATTGTTCCTCCACCACGCGCAGGTAGACCGCTTCCAGGCTGCGCGGCAGTTCGCCCAAGGTGACAACCCCGATGCCAGCGCCGGTCAAAGCGCGGAGGATGAGAGGGTTGACCGTCTCGGGTTGAGAGGTCTCGTAGCGGATCCAATCGGGGCCAAAGGCGAGCGGTTCGACAAAGCGCGAGACCAGGGACAGGGCGCCATCGCGGGCCTCGGCCAGCCGCAGCTCCATCACTGGCGGCCCCAACAACTCCCGCTTGAGCTCGGCGGGCGTCCCCAGGGCCACGATCCGGCCACGGCGGATGATGGCGATGCGGTCAGCGACAGTCTCGGCCTCGGCCAGGTTATGGGTGCAGACCAGGATCACGCGCCGCTCGTCGCGCAGGGAGAGGATGGCGTCGCGCACCAGCTTGGCGCTGTAGGGGTCCATGGCCGAGGTCGGCTCGTCCAGCAGGAGGACGGGCGGTTCGTGCAGCAGCGCCCGCGCCAGCGCCATCTTTTGACGCATGCCTTTGGAGAACTCGCCCATGCGGCGGTTCCACGCCTCCGCCATGTCGAACTGCTCCAGCAGACGGCGTCCGCGCTGCTGGCACGTCTCAGCGTCCAGCCCATAGACGCGCCCGAAAAAGCCGAGATACTCACCGCCGCGCATACGCAGGTAGAGACCAGGCTGCTCGGTCAGCATGCCCACCCGCCGCCGCACTTCAATGCCGTCGCTGCGCGTGTCAAAGCCGGCGACGACGGCACGGCCCTCGCTGGGCTGGAGGATCGCCGCCAGCATGCGCACGGTCGTCGTCTTGCCGGCGCCGTTAGGGCCCAGCATGGCCAGAATCTCGCCAGCAGCGATGGAGAGCGTCACCCCATCGACAGCCGTGAAATCGCCAAAGCGCTTTGTCAGTCCTTCCAGTTGGATCATAGCACAGCTTTCCTGGTATAGCGCACACTACCAACCCCAGAGGGATACAGGAGGTCTGCGGGCAATCTCATTCTGCAACGGGCAGCGTAAAGCTAAAGGTACTACCCTGACCGGGTGCGCTCTCGACCCAGATGGTGCCGCCCTGCAATTCGACCAGGCTCTTGGTGATGACCAGTCCCAGGCCCGTGCCCGGCACGTTGCGCACCGCCGGGTTGTTGGAGCGAAAGTACTTGGTAAACAGCCGCTCCTGCTCCTCCTCCGTCATGCCGATGCCGGTGTCGGAGACGGAGCAGAGAATATGACCATCTGTCTTGCCAGCACGGATGCAGATGCGGCCGCCTTCGGGGGTGTATTTGTAGGCATTGCTGAGCAGATTGGTCAGCACCTGCACCAGGCGGTTGCGGTCGGCTGAGACGGGAGGCAGCGGCTCCTCTGTCACCACCTCGAGCGCCTGGCCCTTGGCCTCGATCTGCTGGCGCACGCTGCGCACGGCGTCCTCGATCGCCGCTGCCATCTCGACCTTGCTGATTTCGAGCCGCAAGCGCCCCGCCTCGATCCGCGCCACGTCGAGCAGGTCCTGCACCAGCGTGTCCATCCGCGCCACGTTGGTGCGGATGACCTCCAGGAAAGAGAGCTGCATCTCGTTGAGCTCGCCCGCCGTCCCCTTGATCAGCAGATCGGTATAGCCTTTCATCGAGGTCATGGGCTGTTTCAGCTCGTGCGAGACGAAAGAGATAAACTCGGTCTTGGCGTTGTTGGCGGCCTGAACCGCCTCGAAGAGGCGGGCGTTCTCCAGAGCGATGGCCGCATGGTCGGCCAGGCGGGTGACGAACTGCAACGCCTCCTGGTCCAAAAGCCCAGGCTGAGAGGACTCGAGAGCGATGACGCCGATGATTTTCTCCTCGCGGCGGATGGGCACGGTCAGTTGGGCCACCATCCCTTCCACCGCCGGGAAATAGTGAGGATGGCGGACAGCGTTCTCTACCAGGCTGGGCTCACCGGTCAGCACCGTCTGCCCCACGATGCCCTTTTCCAGCGGCCATGGCTGCTCGCTGTGGATAGAGACCAGCTCCTCCGGATAGCCCCGGTTGGCCAGGAAGCGCAATCCCCGGCTGCCGTCTTCGGCCTCCACGACCATAGCCAGCAGGCCGATGTCGGCGCCAACCACCCTGACGGCCCAGTCAAGGGTGATCTCCATCACCCGCCGGTAGTCGAGTGTGGTGTTCAACTCGCGGTCGATGCGCTGCATCATCGACAGCTCTTCGTTGGCCGCCTGCACGGCCTGGAAGAGACGGGCGTTCTGGATCGCCACCGCCACCTGGTTGGCAATGGTCTGGGCCAGGGTGATCTCGTCCGCCGAGAAATAACGGCGGCGACGGCTTTCCCATACCTCGACAAAGCCGAGCGCCTGCTGCTGGATCACCAGAGGGAGGAGCAAGACCGAGACGCCGCCATAGCGGGCCAGGTGCTGCCGCACCGTCTCGCTGAGCCTGGGGTCGTCTGCCTGGACAACAATGGCCTGCTGCTCGTGCAGCAGCCGCCGGGTGATCTGGTCCTCCTCCACCGGATACGACACCCCCAGGTCAGAGATCTGCTCCGCGCTGGTCGCGTGCGGCGCGGTGTACTCGGCCACGATCGTAGCGGTGCCCTTTTCCCGATCCCACTCGCAAATGTAGGCGCTGGTAGCGTCCACCGCCAGCCCGATCTGGCGGGCGACCTGGAACAAGACCTCTTGCAGGTTGAGCGAGGAGAGAACCATGGCGCTGGCCTGGGAGAGGATCGTCTGTTCCTGGAGCCGCCGTCGCGTCTCTTCGAAGAGGCGGGCGTTCTCGATGGCGATGGCGGCGTGGTCTGCCAGGCGGGTCATCAACGCTATGGTCTCCTGGTTCATCACCCCCCGCCGCGAGGACTCGACGGAGATGACGCCGATGACCTCCTGCTCACGGCGGATGGGCACGGTCAGTTGGGCCACCATCCCCGGCACCGCCGGCAGGTAGCGCGAGTCGAGTCCTGCCTCTTCCAGCCGTGGCTCGCCGACCTGCACCGTTCGCCCGATGACACCGCGGTCCAGCGGCCACAGCTCTTCGTCCTGCACCGAGATCAGGTCTTCGGGGTAGCCGTGGTTGGCCAGGAAACGCAGGCCGCGCCGGCCACCCTCCTCGACGACCATGGCCACCAGGCCGATGTCCGCGCCGGCCATCTTGATCGCCCAGTCGAGGGTGATCTGCATCACCCGCCGGTAGTCGAGCGTGGCGTTCAGCTCGCGGTCGATGCGCTGCATCATCGACAGTTCCTCGACCCGCTCGGCCAGCGCCTGGTCGGTCATGGTGAACAGGCGCGCGTTCTCGATGGCGATGGCGGCATCGGCGGCAAAAGCCATCAGCAGGCGGCGGTCTTCGGCGTCGAAGGGTCGCCCGTCAATGCGGTTGATGAATTCGAGCACGCCGATCACCTTACCGCGCGAGATCATGGGCACGGCGATGATCGAGCGCGTGCCAAAGCCCAACTTTTCGTCCAGGCCGCCGAACCAGCGCTCATCGCGCTGGACGTCGTCGACGATCAACGGGCGAGCCTGCTCGGCCACCCGCCCGACAATGCCGGTGCCCTTGGGCAGCCGCACGCCGACCAGGTCAGGGGTGGAAGAGACGCGAAAGACCAGCTCATCCGTCGCTTCGTCTACCAGCAACAGCGACGCCGCCGCAGCCTTGACCAGCACGCTGGCTTTCTGCACGATCAGGTCGAGGACAACATCCAGGTCGAGGGTAGAAGCAATGGCGCTGCTGACTTCGTTGAGCGCTTCCAGCTCGCGCGCCCGCTCCTCGATCTGTGCGTTGAGGCGGGCCTTGTCGAGGATCGCCGCTGCCTGGTCGGCCACAGTGCGGAAGAGGTTGACCTGCTCCGGGGTATAGACCACATCAGGATCGAAGCTGGAGACGTTCATCACGCCCAGCACCTGGTCGCGCGAGATCAGCGGCATGCCCATCCACGCTTTGCCGGGACGGCCACCGGGTTCGACGCCCAGCCTCTGGCATTCGCTCAAATAGTCGGTGGTGATAATGGGGTTTCCGGTGCGAACAATGTAGCCGGTCAGGCCCCGCTCATCCGACCAGACATCATTGGGATAGCGTCGCTCGCCTTCTTCCACATAAAAGGAAAAGCGCAACGTGCGCGTTTCGGGATCATACAGGGAAATGAAAAAGTTGCTCGTGTCCAGCACGCGGCTGGTCTGGGCATAGATCAGCTCCAGCAGGTCGTCAAAGTCGACCGAGTAGCTGGCGGCCTGGGCGATGAAGCGGAGCGCTTCCAGTTCCGTCACCCGCCGCTCCAGGTCCGAGGTCAGCCGCACGCGCTCCATCGCCGCTGTGACCTGAGGGGCGATGGTCTCGGCAAAGCGCAGGTCAGCGGCTCGGAAGCGCTGCGCCCGCGTCGGCCCCAGAGCCAGCCAGCCGTAACCCACCAGGGGGATGAAAAGGGTCGGGCCAAGGGTGCTCAGGCGGTCCTGCTCGCTTTCCAGCTCGGGCGGCAGGCCGCCCTGCACAGCAAGAAAGAGGGGGGCAGGGTCGCCGGTCAGACGTTGGGCCAGCGGGCTATCCGAGCGAAAGCGCACCAGGTGAGTCGTATCGCCGCACAGCAGGCGCGGCACATACCAGCCGCTCCGTTCGTCCAGCCGGTAAAAGAGGGCGAACTGGGGCGACAGGGCCTGCCTCACCACATCGGAAACGGCAGCGATCACATCGTCCTCGTTGCGGCTCGCCGTCAACTGCTCGGCCAGCCTGTGCAGCGCCTGCTCTGGCGTGATGCGCCGCCCCAAGAGCAGCCGGTCGAAGAGACGCTGCACCGCCAGCCGCGTTGGTTGAGCGCCCAGCGCGGTCAGGATGGCGAAGAGGATCAACAGGCCAGGATGGAAGGGCGAAAGCGGCGGGTTGAAAAGATGAGCCACGGCCAGGACGAGGAGGAGGTAAAAGCCGACCGTCAGCGCCGTCATAGCCAGGTAGGTTGCCGTCCGTCGCAGCACCCAATCGATGTCCAGGGCGCGGCGCTGCAAAAGCACATAGGCCATCGAAAGCGGGAAGAGCACCAGCGGGGGCAGGATGAGCAGCGGGGCAAAGGGAACGTTGAGCCAGCGCGTCACCACAACCCAGAGGGCAAAGGGGCCGGCACCGACGAGCGTCCCTAAGAAGGCCGTCCGCGCCTGAGAACGGATGAGCGGCGAGGGGGACAGGTAACGGTGCAACGCCATACTTGCCAGCAGCCCGGCAACACCCACCCCGGCGTAGAGCATACCCCAGAACCAGGGGTCGAAGTAGGCCGTGGGGGTATCCATACGGGTCGTGGTCACTATGCTGGCGACGGTGATGAACAGGGCGGGCAGGTAGGCCAGCAGCGGCAGCCAGCGGACACGGTGCACCAGCCCCAGCCAGCGCGGAAAGATCGACGCCAGATGCAGCGCCAGACCCCCCGCCAGCGGCAACGAGGCCACCCACGCCCACCACAGCCGATGAGTAGTGGCCAGGTCGAAAATCAGGCCGCCGGGTAAAGCCAGGACGGCGCAGGTCGCTGCAAAGACCAGAGGAGCTTCTTGTTGACGCGCCAGCCGATAGACCCACGCGCCGATGATCAAAAAGGCCCAGCCCAGCAGGTGGGGGAGCAAGAAGAGGTTGATCACCGTTTCCCACGGCATGCGCATCAGTGGGACAGCGGCCTCCAGCCGCGCTCCCGTCACGTCGGTGGCGGTAAGCACGACGCGGTCTCCCACCTGATAGGCAGACAGCGCTTCGATCAGGGCGGTGGGCGTTTGCAGGGGCCGGCCGTCCAACGCCACCAGCCATTGGGGATGGTGAAAGCCAGCCGCATAACCGGGCCAGTTGGGGTCGCCCAGCTCGTTGACAACCAGCGTCGGCTCGACAAACAGGCCGGGGAAAGGCAGACGAATGGCGCGGATGGCCAGCACGCCGGCCACCAACTGCAGCACAGCCGCTCCGACCAGAAGAACGCCCGTCAGGGCGCGCATCATGGTGAGCCAACGCCTCGGCTCCGCCGAAGGGTTTTGGGCCACTTTATCCCTCCGCAAGCTCTGGCGTTTATTGTAGCATACTCTGGCGAAAAGTCTAACTCTTGATGCTCCGGCGGGGTCTGTGACCCCGCCGCTCAACACACACAAAAGTCACCCCTACAGCGCTAAGGTCTCTCCAGCCCGTGCGCCTCCAGGAGGCGTTCATCGGCCATAAGCTGCGCCGTCGGCCCGTCGGCAACGACCCGCCCCTGATCCAGAATGACCATACGCGGCAGCAGGTCGGCGACCATGCGCATATCGTGCGTCGCCACGAGCATCGTCTGAGGGAGCTGGCGCAGCAGCTCGATCAACTGACGCCGCGCGCGGGGGTCCAGCCCCGCCGATGGTTCGTCCAGCACCAGCACGTCCGGCTCCATCGACAGGACGGTGGCAATAGCCGCCCGCTTTTTCTCGCCCAGGCTGAGGTGATGGGAAAGCCGCTCGCCAAAGCCGTCCAGCCCCACCTGCTGCAACGCCCGCGCCGCCCGGCGAGCGGCTTCTTCTTCCGCCAGGCCGGCATACAGCGGCCCATAAGCGACGTCCTCCAGCACGGTCGGCGAGAAGAGCTGATCGTCCGGGTTCTGAAAGACCAGGCCCATCCGCCCCCGCAGCCGTTTCAGACTGCGCTCGTCGAGAGGCTCACCCAGGACAACGATCTCTCCCTGGCCGTGCAGCAGGCCGGTCAGGAGCAGCATGAGCGTCGACTTGCCTGCCCCGTTCGGTCCGACCAGCGCCACTTTCTCGCCCGCCGCCACATCCAGGTCGATCCCGCGCAGGGCCTCCAGGCCGTCGGGATAGGCAAAGCGCAGGTTGCGGATGCGGATGGCAGTCATGTCCCCCATCGCACCCCCCAGCGGCTGAGGATGAGAATGACGGCGAGGGTCAGGATGGCCGCCGCGCCCCACAGCCAGTCGACGGCACGCATGGCCGGCAGGGAGAAGGAGCGGATTTCGCCGTCATAACCGCGCGCCAGCATGGCGGTGTAGATGCGCTCGCTGCGCTCGTAGGAGCGGATAAAGAGGCTGCCCGCCATCCCGCCGGTCACGCAGGCGCGCCACGGCAGGCTCCTGCCAGGCCGCCGGACACGGTCCGCCGTCCGCGGCAGCGCCGCGCGGGCCTCGCGCGCCCGCAACAGGCGCTGGGCCTCGTCGGCCAGGACGAAGAGGTAGCGGTAGAGAAAGCTGCCGATGGCAACCAGCGTGCGCGGGATGCCCAGGGCACGCATAGCCTGCAAGAGCGCCGGGAACGGCGTCGTCGCCGCCAGCAGCACCGCCGCCTGGATCGAGAGGTAGGAGCGGACGACGATGGACAGGAAACGCAGCAGCCCGGCGTCGCTGACGGCCCACGCGCCGCCGGGCACGGGAATCGAGAAGAGCACCTGTCCCGGCGTGACGAAAACCACCGTCAGCGCGGCCAGGGTAAAGGGCAGCGCCACCGCTGCCCGCCGCTGCACCAGGCCAACCCCCACCCGCGAGACGATGGTCACCCCCAGCAGCAGCGCCTGCAACAGCCCATAGGCCAGCCAGCTCTGCTCGGGCAACAGGACAGCAGTCAGGATCAAGAGCAGCGCAACAACCAGCTTGACCCGCGCATCGAGCCGATGGACCAGGCTGCTGCCGGGGCGGTACGTATCGAGGGCGTGGATGTGCACTAGGACACCAACCGCGCGGACGAGCGCCGCCGGTAGAGGGCGGCAATGCCCACTGCAATGCCAAAGACCAGGATCGTCCCCACCACGCCAGCGGCAATGGTCGCCAGCGCCTCGTTCGAGATGCCGGGGAAGACATAGTCAGGGATGATCTCGTAGGGAGCACTCTGGGCAGCCTCGATAAAGCCCAGGTCCTCTGCCACCCGCTCCAGGCCGTCCGGGCTGGGAGAGGCCAGCGGCGAGATGAGCGTCAGCGCCAGGGCCACCAGCAGGCCAACCGCCGTCCAGCGCAGACCACCCGGCGCGCCCGCCCCACCCGCTTTGACCAGGTCAGGCCGCACCTGGCTGACCAGGGCCAGCGCGCCGACGGTGATCAGGCCCTCGCCGATGCCGATAAGGACATGCACTCCCGCCATCGCGGGCAGGGCCACGCCGATAGCTGAGGTGCCGGAAAAGCCCAACTGGATCGCTGCGGCCACAGACGCCACCACCACCGAGGCCCATGCGCCGACAAAGCCGCCCAGCAGCAGCCCCCAGCGCCGCTCGCCCGCCAGCAGCCGCACGCCGCGATAGACGCCGTAGCCGACCAGCGGGGCGATGACCGCCATGTTGAGGATGTTGGCGCCCATGGCCAGCAGGCCGCCGTCCTGGAAGAGGAGGGCCTGAACGGCAACGACAGTGGTCATGGTCAGCATACTGGCCCAGGGACCCAGCAGCGCCGCCGCCAGCGTGCCGCCGATCAGGTGGCCAGAGGTCCCGCCGGCGACGGGGAAGTTGAGCATCTGGGCGGCAAAGATGAACGCCGCCAGGACGCCCATCAGCGGGGCCTGCTGCTGGCCCAGGTCGTGGCGGCTGCGCCACAGCGCCAGCCCCACTCCTGCTGCCGCCAGGAGCCAGCAGAAAACAGCAACAGACAGGCTCAGGAATCCATCAGGAATGTGCATGGGGATTGGGGAAAAGAGAACATGGGCAAACATCAGAAACCTCCGTAATGGAATGATGAGACCTCAACGGTCAGCGTCGCTCCCTTCCAGGGCGCTCTGGCAATGGGTGCAGAGGCCATAGAGGACAAAATGCTCTGGCTGGCAGGTGAAGGCATAGCGCGCTTCGAGCTGCGCCAGAAGCGCGTCGAGCACCTCGGCGTCGGCGTCGATGACCTGTCCACACTGGCGGCAGACCAGGTGGATGTGCGCGCCGTGGCGGACCGTAGCATAGACCTCCTGACCGCCGCCCAGGTCGGCGCGGCTGGCCAGCCCTTCTTCCACCAGCAGGTCGAGTGTGCGGTAGACAGTGGCGATGTTGACCGCGCGGGTGCGGTCACGGACGATCTCATAGACCTCTTCGGCGGTCATGTGGTGCTCGCTGTGGGCGATGGCCTCGATCACCATCTCCCGCTGCGGCGTGAGGCGGTAGCCGCGCTGGCGCAGGGTTGCGATCAGGGTGTGACAATGGGTCATCGCAAGTCCTCGTTATTGCAACAAATTGCAAGTAATAAACATGATAACACTTATGGTGCTTTTGTCAAGTGGACGAGACACCCTCTGCTCCGGCGGGGTCTGCGACCCCGCCGCCTGTGCTGGCGGGTCACAGACCCGCCAGGAGCGAAAGCGCCCCTCTGCTCCGGCGGGGTCTGCGACCCCGCCGCCTGCGCT
>Ga0209227_1000247_pt1 | contig 46784 bp, 41 predicted proteins | sample YNPBryantNP2012_FD_185815 | JGI IMG/M metagenome (GOLD analysis project Ga0209227, IMG submission 185815) | Anoxygenic and chlorotrophic microbial mat microbial communities from Yellowstone National Park, USA - YNP Bryant NP 2012 (SPAdes)... ...
GCGATGAGCAGTCGGCGTTTGTGGAATAGGCGCCATGAAGGGCGCCGGCCCCACATTACCGCCAAGGAGGGCGGTTATGTGGGGCATGGAACAAATGCCGGCTGCCCCCGCCCAGAATATTGCATTCACCACATACACATACACAAAAAATACCAAAGGGATTGCCTCACTTCGTTCGCAATGATGCCTGGTATTTCAGGCCTTGCCATCAACATTTTCCATCGCAAGCAGAAAGTCGCAATCAAAGTTATAAAGTCATCACATATTGCCCCACAAAAAAGTCCAGGCACATTTTAGGCCTGAAACAAATATCCGTTGACCTCGCACTAAAAACAAAAACATATTCAAAATATTATTCAATCATCTGGGCGAAAGGGCAATTTTGCAAGGCTCACTTAAGTGATGTCAATGCGTAATCCCCCTCCATAAAGGCCTTTGCCACCTGTTCAGCCGAGCTGTCGCTGGTCATGGCCATGTCCAGAAGCCGTGTAAAGCCCAGAAGCCTTCCCAAAAACACGAGTTTTCCCTGCATGGCCGTCTGGTCTATGCCGCTTATCTCGCCGTTTATCAGGTCGTCCTTCCAGTCCACGAAGAAGTCGTTTTGCTCCAGAAGCTCGGCTATGAAACTCGCCCGTCTTCTGCGCTGAATCAGGTCAGTGCCTCCTCCCTTGAACCTGAACTTGATGTAGTTGCCAGAGGCATTTACTCCGCAGACCGTGTCGATCATCACGAAATGAAAGTCCATGCGGGCATTCAGATTGAGATAGTCCCTGCTGATCATGGCATAGTTGGGCAGGCCTATGGGCCGTTCCGAGCGTGCATCTGCCACCCAGCGGGAGTAGGTCTGAGAGATATCTGAGACGCCGGGCGGCGGGCTTGACCAGCGCAGCCCTGGTGTGGAAATGCCCTGCCACAGGGCCTTAAATGGTGTGGAGACCACCTCTTCAGGCCGCACCTTAAGCCAGCGGTGTTCCTTCGGCGCCAGGCCACCCCCTAAATCCACTATGTGCAAAAAGAAAGGTATGCCTGATTCCAGTGTAAAGACAGCGCCTGTTGTATTGGCCAGCAGGTCATCGTTTGTGTCAAAGATGGAGAGCACGGCCTTTTCGTGCACAAAGCGAACGATGTCGTGAAGGGATTTGCACTCCAGCATGGAAAAGGTCGGACCATAGGCATCGGTGAGGTTTAGTGTCACTATGAGCCTGTTGAGCTCATTTTGAAATTCAGGCAGCACAGCGGCCTTTTCCTCCGGTGTTTTTTGAGCGGTATCAGCGCCTTTCAGCATTGCGCTTCTTGCCCTGGCCATCTCGGCCTCATCGGCCGCAAGGACTCGGTGTGCATCGGCGTCTATGGTGATGAACTGCCCGTTTTTTAGTGTTTTGGTGGCAGTCTGAAGGCCTGTGAGCATGGGTTTCCCATATTCCCTGGCTACGCATGAGAGATGGTCTGCTGGATTGCCCAGGTCCACAAGCACTCCCTGCACTTGGCCCATGACTCGGGCCGCATCCACCAGGCTTTGATGCAGCACCAGAATCACGGGTTCTGAAGGCAGGTGATTGAGGTCCTGCCTGCTTTTTGCGATAAACACGCTGCCTGTGGCAATGCCTCTGGAGGCCGTGACTCCCTGTGAAAACAAGATCTCCCTTGTCGGCTCCACCTTGTAAGCGGCCTGTGCAGCCAGAAATCTCAATGGCCTTGCCTGAAGAATAAAGAGCTCGCCTGCGGCATCCTTGGCCCATTCTATGTCCTGAGGGGCTTGGGCCAGACGCTCTATCTCCATGCCCTGGCGAACCAGGGTCTCTATGTCCCCTTGAGTCAGGACAGGTTGTGTCTGTTCCTCTTCAGGTATGTCTTGCATGGCCATTTTGCCCATTGAATCGAGAATGAGCCGCCTTTCCTTTTTAGCTATAAAGCATGGCATGGTGTCTTCTTGGGCGGGCTGTCGAAGCGGCCTGTAGATGTCGGCATTGGACTCACCGGCCACGGCCAGCTCTCCCAATCCAAAGACGGCGCTGATGAGCATGCGGCCTGATTCGTGTTCGTTGGGGTCGATGGTGAAGAGTATGCCCGCCGCCACTGCTGGAATCATTTGAATGCACAGCACTGCCATGCTGAAGTCCAGCGGCTCTATGCCGGCGTTTATGCGATAGGCGATGCTTCTGGGATTGAAGTTGCTCGCTATGACCTCCTTGACCGCTGTTATGAGCCCTGACCCTGTTCTTACATTGAGGATGGTGGTGAACTGGCCTGCAAAGGAGTATTTCTTGCCGTCCTCACCAATGGCACTGCTTCTGACCGCAAGCCCATGACCGGCCTCGAAGAAGGGCTTGGCCAGGTCAAGAATGTGTTCCTCCAGTTCTCTGGAAAGCGGGGCCAGCAGAATCTCATTTCTTACGGCCTCAAAGACAGGTTGTGGCAGTTGGGCATTGCCCGTTCTGCCTTGCTTAGCGTATCTCCCCAATTTTTGAATGATTTTGAAGGTAAGGCCGTTTTCCTCCAGAAAGTGGCGGCAGGCATGAACAGAGATGGCAAACCCTTCAGGTATGTGAAAGAGGCCTGTCTTCATGAGCCTTGCAAGCACAAGGGCCTTGTTGCCGAAGAGCCTTTCTGAATTGAATTCGATTTGCCTCAGAGAAAGGCAATCAGGCAGTTCCTGCTGCCTTGGGGCCTGCTCCATTTCCTTTTTTATGTCCTTTGAGATGAGCTCATGCCGTGCAAAAAGGGCTTCATAGCGGTTGTCACTTATGTCATTGAGTTTTTCCACCATTTCAAAGGTCACAGAGAGCAGTTCCTCGATTCTGCTTGCCATGTCCTCATAGGAGACTTCGGTTTCTCGAAGCCTCATGTCGAGTTCAGTGATGAGCTCTATGGCCCTGCCGTTTAATTGGAGTATGGCCCGAAAGATCTGATACCTGGCCTTGAGCAGGGCAACCTGTTCCTGTGCCTGCCTGGTTTTGGCCGCATGCCACTTGCTTATTTGATTTTTGACCCATTGAAGCATGGTTTCATTCCACTGATGCTGTTTGCGCGCTGGTCTGTTTCAGGAATCGGTCAAAGAAGCGATCTATGGATTCATCATCGGTCATGCGCACATCGAGCTGCCTCGTAAATGCGATGAGCTCACCCAGTTTTACGAGGATGTTTTCTATCTGTTGGTCGTCCAGCATCTTCACTCTGCCTACTACCAGGTCACCGTGCTGTTCCACTCGAAAAAAGAGGGCCTGCAACAGTGAGACGATGAGTGATGCCCGGCGTTTTCTGCGTTCTTCATCGGCAAAGCCTCCCACAAAACGGAAATATATGTAGTTGTTGTCAGGATTGGCCGTGAGATATGAGTCGATGACATTGAAATGATAACCTAACCGCAGGCTGATATTGCAGTAATTTTCGGCTATGATCGCCAGGTTTTTGCCGCTGTATTCAGGGATACCCATCAAGGACAGGGATGGCCTGGCGATGCCTGACAGGATATCCCTCATGCCGAGGGGTGCCGGCTCCTTGTCCCATGCACCTTCCCTGAGAAGCCCCTTGAGGATGGCATTGAATGGTCTGCTCAAAATGCCGGAGAGAGGCACGGTAGCCCCCTTTTTGTTGGGTTGTGCACCAGGTTTAAGGCCTCCTCCCAGGTCTATTATGTGAATGCCGATGGGAATGGGTGCTTCAAGGAGATTGCTGGACATGGTTTCTGATGAAGGTGTAAGTGTCTGCAGATGAATCAGGGACTCCACGGCCTTTTCATGGCAGAAGCGCAGGATGTCGTGATAGGTCTGGCAGTTTTCCGGCGCAAACATTGAAGAAGAGGGGTCCACCAGATTGAGAGGTGCTATCCATCTGAGCAGCCTTCGCATGGTGCGCACCTCATTGGATTCAAAGAATACATCCTCCTCCAGGGTTTCCATTGTCAAGAAATCCGGAATACCGCCGGCATATATGCACATATCATAGGCATCTACCGTCACCTCCATGCCTTCTTTGAGGAGTTCCGTTGCCTTTTCTGCGCCAACAATGGCCGGCGTCCTGTATTCCCTGGCAATGGTCGCCAGGTGTCCTGTGGGACTGCCCACCTCCGTGACCAGGGCTGCGGCCCTTTGAAGTATGGGGCTCAGCGCAGGACTTGCGTTTTTAGATACGGCTATGGCGCCCACTGGAAACCTTGTTAAATCGTCCTCTGGTGAGACATGCACCACAGGGCCTGTGGCGATTCCCACATGTGCCGCCTGGCCTTTCCCTTTTAGAATCAGAGGTAGTTGTTGAAGCTGATTTGCAAGCTCCGTCTGCAAGGCTGGTGAGGCGGATTGCAGGCGTAGCGGCCTTGCTTGTAAAATGACCAGATTATTCAAGTCGTCAAATGTCCATTCGATGTCCTGCGGTCTTCCAAAGGCCTTTTCAATGGTGAGGGCCGCCTCGGCAACCATCTGAAGCATTCTGGGGGTAAGCAGGGCCGACCCCCTTCTCAAGCCTGATGGCATCGTGTCGAGGCAATGCTCATGTGCCTTGGTGTTCAACCTGGCCTCAAGCAGTTTGAATGGATGTGTGCGGGAGAGCCTGTACCAGTCAGACGGCGCGGAACCATTTACCAATGAGGCCCCGATGCCTGACACAGCGGACATCACCATTTCTTTTTTCAAGGGATTGGACGGGTTACGAGTATAGATGACACCCGATACGCTGGCAGTTATCATCTCCTGAACAGCGATGGCCATGGGGAGTACATTTAAGGAGATGTCGTCATTGCCCAAATATGCCATCACCTGCGGAGAAAAACGGGCGGCCATCACCTGTTTACATGCCCTGAAGACATCCTCGTGCCGCACATTTAAAACGCTTTTGAATTGGCCTGCAAAGCTTCTCTCCGTGTCCTCGCCCACAGCGCTGCTTCTGACGGCAAGGGCAGGTCTGCGGCCAAGCCTTTCATATAGCTCTGAAAGGGCGGCCATCACCGCCTGTTCGAACTGTTCTGGTATGACGGCCTTTTCAAAGAGCTGTTTTACTTGCCGCCAGACCTCTTCATTGTTTTTATTGGCATTGAAGGCCAGTCTGATCTGTTCCAACAGGCCGTTTTCTTCCATAAACAGCCTGTATGCCTGAGTGGTCAGGGCAAATCCTTCGGGTATGCGAAGGTGCAGCCGGTTACAGACCTCGCCAAGGTTGGCGTTTTTGGCACCTACGAGCATGTCCATATCTATGTTGAGCTGATTGTAGGGCAGGGTTAGCTGGTCATGATATGGCCCTGGGCCGCCTGACAGGATATCTTCCAGGCTGTTTTTTATGGCCTCAAATGGCTCATACAGGCCGAGATAGGCGTTTTTGGACATGGCATTGAGGTTGTAGATGACCTCTCGAATGATGTCATTCAGTCTGGCTATAGACCTTTCCAGAAATACCTTGTCAAAGAGATATGCACCGCCCAGACTTTCCTCCATGGCGCTGATGATCTCAAGGGCCTTGCTGTTGAGCTCTATGATGCGTTGAAATCGTCTGAATATGCCTGTGAGGGACAGTGCGTTCGAGTCACTGGAATGCCGGGGAGTATGAAAGGCCGAGAGGGCTGTCATGGGCTTCAGGTTTTTTCTCCTGTCTTGTTCAGCAGTTTCATGTCGCGCAGCTTTCTCCAGAGGGTGGTTCTCGATATGCCGAGTATCTTCGCGGTTTCGCTCTGGTTGTAGCCTGTTCTTTGATAGACGCTCATGATATGGTCTTTTTCCAGGTGTTTAAGGCTGTATCCGTCAGCAGTTGGTTCATAACCATCTTCAGCGCCGCCCGATATGTCAGCCGGAAGGTCATTTATGCCGAGCACCCCGTCTTTGTTCAGGACAACGGCCCGTTCGATGATATTTTCAAGTTCCCTGACGTTTCCTGGAAATGGATAGGATTCAAGGGGGGACAGGAATTCCTGCGTGATCTTTTTGATATTCCTGCCGAATTTTTGCGTGGCCTTTTCAATGAAGTGATTTACCAGTAACGGTATGTCTTCAGTCCTCTCTCTGAGAGGGGGTATTTCGATGGTTACCACATTGAGCCTGTAGAAGAGGTCTTTGCGAAATTCTCCGTTTTCTATGAGGGAGGAGATGTCTCGATTGGTGGCTGATATGAGGCGGACATCGAGTTCGATGGGCCGAACGCCGCCGACTCGATAGAACACGCGTTCTTGAAGCACGCGAAGCAGTTTGACCTGCATGGAAAGGGGCATCTCTCCCACCTCGTCGAGAAATACCGTTCCGCCGTTGGCGGTCTCCAGCAGTCCGAGCTTTGTGGTGACAGCGCCGGTGAAGGCCTCCTTTTCATGCCCGAAGAGCTCATTGGTCACCAGGTCCTCGGAAAATGCGCCACAGTTGAAGGAGACAAAGGGATTTTGCACCCTTGGGCTTTTGGCGTGAATGGCCTTTGCCACCAGCTCCTTGCCGGTGCCGCTCTCGCCCTGAATGAAGACATTGCAGTCCACGGCGGCCACCTGCTCTATGGTTTTGAAGATTTGGCGCATGGCAGGGGATGTGCCGATGATGCCTCCGTAGGCATTGGCCTTTCGGAGTTGCTGTTCGAGTTTGTCCTTGCGCAGGTTTTCTCTCACCTGCTCCAGGGCTTCCTTTATAACGGATCTTAGCTGTTCTAATTGTAATGGTTTTGCCAGGTAATGAAATGCCCCCTTTTTTGTGGCCTCTACAGCCTGTTCAAGGGAGGCATAGCCTGTTATGACTATGATGGCGGCCTCAGGTGCGATGGTCTTGATTCGCTGCATGAGTTCCACGCCGTCTGCATCCTGTAATCTCACATCGGTGATGATTATATGAGGCCTGCTTGCCGCTATGGCGTTCAGGGCGTCTTTTGCGGATACGAAGCCTTCCACCAGATAGCCTTCCTTTTTGAGGGCATAGGTGAGTCGTTGAACCGTAATGGGTTCATCATCTATGATAACGATGTTGGATCCTGCAAATTCATTCATAACGGGTTGATTATAACCATAGAGGAAATTCAAGCCTGAAGGTAGTGCCCTGTCCGGGCTCGCTGATGACCTGTATATCGCCTTTATGCTCCTTTACGATGCCGTAACTTACGGAAAGCCCAAGGCCTGTGCCGTCATGTTTTGTGGTGAAAAAGGGTTCGAATATGTGCTCCATGACTGATGGTGGTATCCCTGGACCAGTATCTGAGATCTCTACAACGGCCTTATCCTGTTCAGAGGCCGCCTTTATTACTATACGCAGTTTACCGCCGTCTTTCATGGCCTGCAATGCATTCAGGATGATATTTACGAACACCTGTTGCAGTTGGCTTGAGTTGCCCATTATGGTTACAGGTTCTTGAGGCAGGTTCAGTTCCGTTTCAACACCGCTGAGGCGTATCTGATTTTTCAAAAGACCCAGGGTGGTTTTCATGAGTTCTACCAGCTCTACCCTGTTCCACTCAGTGGGTTTTCTTGCCCTTGAGAAGTCCAGCAGATTGCGCACGATCTCCCTTGCCCTGTCCACCTGTACGATGATGTCATGGATCATGCCGCGGCGTTCATCACAGTTCATATTGGAGATGTCTTCCATGAGGATCTCGGCGGTAAGGGAGATATTGTTCAGGGGGTTGTTGATCTCATGGGCTATCCCTGCGGTCACCTTGCCCAGGGCCATGAGCTTTTCGGCCTGTATGAGTTGTTGATGTTTATCTTCAAGGGCCTGAAGCATCTTGTTGAGGGCATCTATCAATTCAGCGCATTCCGAACATATTTTTTTGGTAGGTTCAACAGGAATATATGATAATTCACCCCGCATGACCTGGGCCACAGCCTTTCTGATCTCCCTTAAGGGGGTCATGATCCATCTTGCCAGAAATATACCTATCATGGCGCAGATAGGTAAAATTATAAGAATTAGAATAAATGCTATAGCTTTATAATTTCTTGATTCCCTTTCTATCTGTTGTTTTGTACTGCTGTCCATTGACATGGCACAGTTCATGAAATCATGTCCATATGTCCTTAGATTTATCTTAAGATTATTAAAATCTATTTCGCTGTAATCTTTACGAATAAGTTGGTGAATTAAGTCATAATAATTTTCAAATTCTGTTTTGCAGTTTTTGATATTATGATTAGTGATTATGCCAGATGTTTCCAACGCATCCATTGAAGTTTTTATCTCATTTAATTTATCAATGGTTGATATTAGTTCATTTTTATTTTCGTATAATAGAAAGTTTTTTTCAGATGATCTTACTTCGAGTATCCTCTGATTTATTTCATAGAATGATTCTATAACACTTATTTTATCTTCTACCTTGTAAAGCGAATAAATAGCGGCCATCGCGGCCAAGCCGCTTATGATGCATATAATGGAAAAACTCAGTATCAGTTTTCCATAGATGGTTCTAAATGCAAAAGAGATAAACAAAATATTATTTCTCGCTTATTGATTTATATGTTTTTATTACTTTCTGATAATGCGCCTGACATTGCCCTTAATATGACATTTTTCAATTCTTCTAAACGGAATGGTTTAGGAATAAAATCGAAGACACCTTTCCTGAAGGCTTCCGATGCAGTATCCACCTGCGCATAACCTGTTATGATTATGACCTTGGCTTTTGGATTGAGTTTTTGTACCTCTTCCAGGATAGTCATTCCATCCATACCTTCCATCTTTAGATCTGTTACTACTATATCAAAAGATTTTTGCTTGATTGTATTCATAGCTTCTCTTGGATCTGTGAAGGTTTCCACTTCCATGCCCATTTTCATGAACGCCTGTTTCAATCTTTTGCCTACAATAGGTTCATCATCGATTACCAATAGTTTTATTGTTTGGTCTGACATAATTCATGCTCCTCAGTGTCTGCCTATTATTTCATAATCACCCATCAGAAAGGCATCAACATATCTATCGACTTGTGCATCGCTGTCCATTTGGACGTCAAGTTGTCTGGTAAATCCAACTAGTCTGCCCAGAATGTTAAGGGTCCTGATGATCTCTGATTTGGGCATATTGCCTGAACGTCCTGTGACTATATCACCTTTGCTCGCCACATTGAAGCCGAATGCCTCCAGTATGATGGCGATCATGCGCGCCCGCCTGGAGCGTTTGGTGATGTCGGTGGCACCGCCCAGAAAACGGAAATATATATGGTTGTCCCTTGTCATGTCGCTGCAATAGGCGTCTATGATATTGAAATGGTATCCGAATCTCAGACTCAGGTTCAGATAGTCCTTGCTGATTATCGCTATGTTGTGGCCTGAATATTGTCCGGCCAATGCATCCGTGGGTACATTGACTATACTGGTGATCAGGTCTCCAAAACTCACATCTGCGGCCCTGGTATGCCACACGCCAGGAAAAAGCATGCCCTCCAGTATGGCCTTCAGCGGTTCCGATGTTACGGATGCAAAGGTGATTCGATCGCCCGCCGCCTTTGGGTCTATGCCGCCGCCCAGATCAATCAAGAGTATGCCTGTTGGAATGGGGAGGTCCAGAGGCACTGCACGATAGTCCTTTAAAAGCCGTCTTTCGTCCTTGCCCATCTCCACCATTTGTGCCACTGCCTTTTCATGTATGAAACGCAACAGGTCATGGTATGTTTCGCAGGCCTCGGGTGTAAATTCATCCATCAACGGATCTACGAGTTTCAGGGAAGAGACATTGTCCAGCAGGCGTTTGAGCAGCCTGAATTCCTTGGTGGCGCTGATATTCAGGTCTGTTGCGGTCTTGAATGCCAGGAGTTCAGCCACTCGGCCTTTGTAGATTCTCCGGTCCTCAGCATCCACAGTGATCTCCATGCCGTCTGATACCTTGGAGAGGATGTCTGTTACATTGACGAGGCACGGCACCTGAAATTCCCTGCACAGAGTGGCCATGTGACTTACCGGCGTGCCGATTTCTGTTACAATGGCCGCTGTCTTGTGCATCACTCGAATGAAATTGGAGGAATCCCTTTTGCTGACCAATACAGCGCCTTCAGGAAATTCATTTAGGTCGGAGATGGTGTTTACAATGTGGACATGCCCTGCTCCAATCCCTTGCTGGGCTACTGAACCACTATCAGATACGATAAGTTCATATTTTTTGAGGGCATCGGCCAGGGAACCTTTAGGGCCTGCCGTCGCTGGTATTACCAGATGCCGTGCCTGGAGTATGTATATGTCTCCGTTATGGTCGATGGCCCATTCTATGTCCTGAGGGCGTTTGTAATATATTTCAATCTGCATGGCATAAGCGGCAAGCCTTTCCAGTTGAGAAGGCGTAAGGCTTGGTTGGTCCTGTAATTCTGAAGGGATGTCCAATTCACCCAGTTCACCCTCCTCCTTTGGGTACAGACCTGTATTCTTGCGGGCTATGCTTTGGGTTAACAGGGTATAGGGCGGCTTTTTTTGAACACGGAATGTGTCCACAGGTGCCCGGCCTTCCACGATGGCCTCTCCCTGCCCCCATGTGGAGACAATGATCATGGCATCGCCCGCGGGGTCAGCGGGATCAACGGTATAAATTACGCCGCTTGCACTGGATTCCACCATTCGGTAACAGCCGACGGCGATGGACATATGCCCTTCGCCTGGGAATACCCTCAGCCGGTAACGCAAGGCCTTTGGGCTGAAGAGGCTGGCCACTACCTGCAGATATGCCTTGAATACAGCCGTAGGGGCTGGAGATACATTTAGGATGGTCCTGAACTGGCCTGCAAAAGAGAAATTCATGTCCTCTTCCTGGGCGCTGCTTCTGATTGCAAGCCGCAGATCTTCTCCAAATATACCTTTGATGGCCTTTAGTTGATCAGCGATAGCGGACAGCAGTCCATCGGGCGGCTGGGCATTTAGAATGCCTTGCTCAAGGGAGTGTCTCAAGGGCTCCAGGGCTTCTACTGTGCATTCTGGTGCCTCCATGGCGGTCTCAAAGGCATTCAAGGCCTCCCGCAGGCCGTTGTGGTCTATGAGATCGTGGTATGCCCTGGTGGTCAGAATAAAGCCTTCCGGAATTTTAAGCCTCAGTTCATGGAGCATTTGAGAGAGATGGGCATTTTTACCTCCCAGGATGATGTAATGGGAACGGGATGTGTCTGCGATATTGATCACTGGAACGCCGTCCCTGTCCTCTCTGTTTTCCATGACTGTATCAAGGCGTGTAGTCAATCGGTCATATGTGGAATACAATATTTGATATTTGTTGTTACAGAGTGCATTCAGGGCATGAACAGACTGCAATACGGCCTTTTTAAGGTCTTCCATGGTGTTATATATGTATTGTCTGTCAAAGATGTAGTCCCCGCTTAGCTTCTCTCCAAGATCGGCAATCAATTCAAGGGCGCTGTTGTTGCAGCGAAGGACCTCTCTAAAACGCTCAAAGGCGGTGGCCGCTGAAAGGGGGGCTTCGCCGCCTTCTGTTTTGCCACCGCCAAAGATATGTTTCAGGCTCTCAAGGATATTCAAGCCGGGTCCCCACCTCCCTTGCCTTTAATGACCTCCGCCGCGTTTGAATACTATGCCTACGCCAAGACCAGCAAGCATGGCTATCACAATGGCTATGACACCATATATGGCCGGATTTTTAAATGCAAGGTCTGACAAAAGGGTCATCATGCCGGATGTCTTGACAAAGAGTTTTTGGGATGCTTCAGCATAGACCTTGCCATCTCGAATGGCAAGAACAGCCACTTTATATTCGCCGGGAGGTGCCTGGTAAGGCCAATCCACCGTCGCTGAAAAACCACCCTTTCCATCTTTTACAACAGTACCCTCGTGAATGCCATAGACCCTGTCTTTTTCCTTGAATTTTATAAATTCATTGAACCAGCGGTCCTTGTCCACAGGGCCCTTGGAACTGGTTATTTCCACCTGTGCCTTGATGGCATCATATCCCACCAGACTCCTGATGCGTTCCTCTGGAGTTGTGATCTTCTGAATCTCTCCTGTTGTATAGAGCAGATAGACATTGGAAACAGGTTTGAATTCCATATCCCCTATCTTCATCCAGAAGAGGCCGGCTGCCTTGCCCATGAATTTTAGACTGCTTTCCGTGGGAGGCGAGGAGATCTTGATGATGATCTCGTCGTTGGCGTCGCTTTTTCCGGTGATGGTCAATTTAGCCCCATGATAAAAGGAGTCGATGAAGACCTCATCCGGAAGCACCTCACAAGTGACCGGTGCCTTTTCAATAACGGATGATGCGGCCTCGGTTGGTTCCGCTGCCATCGAGTGGTCTGCCATAAAGAGGGCGCCAATGAGCAGGAGTACGGCTACATATAGATTTGTATGTGACATGATTAGTGTCCTCCTTTATATGCCAGAAGAAGCGATGGCTCCATGAGAAGCTCCATGACGATCTTCACTGTCACTGCAAGCACTATAATGGCAAGCAATATCTTGAGTTGGTCACCGTGGAGTTTTTTGCCGATCTTTGTGCCGATTTGAGCGCCGAATGTGGAGCCGAGCAGCAGCAAAATGGCCAGCACAAAGTCCACTGTGTGGTTGGTGTAGGCCTGAAGGAATGTTACCTCCACGCAGGTGAACATGATCTGGAAAAGGCTGGTTCCCACCACTACGTGCATGGGCATTCTCAGCAGGTAGATCATGACAGGCACCATGAGAAAACCGCCTCCAACCCCCATGATGGCTGCCAGTATTCCCACAAACGCTCCAAGGCCTACCGGCACCAGAGCGGAATGAGTGACTCCCGATTTTTCAAAGTATATCTGTATGGGTAAGGCGCCCATAAAACCTTTCGATGGTTTGGTGCCTGCGTCTTTTTTTGATGATGCGTCCTGTTGTGTCTTTTGGGCATTGCCGCCGCCAGCCTTGGCCTTTCTCAGGGCGTTCAGGCTCTCAAAAAACATGAATGTGCCCACAAGGCCGAGCATGACGACATAGGTCATTTTAATGAGAAAATCGGCTCCGCCGGTCGCCCTTAGTACCTTGATCAATTGAACCCCCAATGCGCCGCCTGTAAAGCCGCCGACGAGCAGCAGAAAACCCATCTTGAAATCCACATTGCCAAGCCTCCAGTGGGCCAGTGTGCCTGAGGCTGACGCCGCTACGATCTGGTTGGCGTCCGTGGCCGCTGCAATGGTGGGCGGTATGCCGACCATCATGAGTAGAGGCGTCATGAGAAAACCGCCGCCAACGCCGAAAAGACCCGATAGAAGACCCACCAGCAGCCCCAAGCCTACTGGCACCAAAATGTTCACACTTGTAAGTGCGATGGGTAAGTAAAGATACATCATAAGCTCCCTTCCTTTTTAATTGAATTTTTGTCTATATAATTCCATTCGTTCAAGCATATGATAATAAACCCTGTCTTTCCACGGAGTGGCCACCAATGTCCAAAAGGGTTTTAAATGAGAGTTGCAATGTTGGGCTAAACGTATTTTCAAGCGATCCAGCCATTCTTTTTTTTCTTTTGCGGTACTCTCGTCGTTGGCTCCTGTAATCAGGCAGAAGATGCGCCGTTGTTTCAGAAATTCTACAAGGGCCTCTTCAAGGTCATTTTCAATCATATAAGAAGATATTTTGATGTGTTTATATTCGCCGAGACGAATAACCGTCTTTAACGAGGCCATGGGATCTGTAATTTGCAGGTTTTTTGAAGCGCTGTCTCCGTTGGTATCGTTGTATTTCCCCCATGCAGATACCAGGACCGCATGTATGTCGGCCCCCACCCTTTTTGCGAGCTCTGTGGCATAAAGACTGGAATAAAGGTCTGAATTACTGCCGTCTAATATGAGGGTAATCCCTGTGCTCATCTATAAACCTTTTTATGGACATCTTGCTGGTCTGTGTCGTTAGAATCCCTTGTCATGGTTCACATTTTGCACAATACTTTTGTGTTCATTTTTGTTATCGATAACAAGATATGCTATAAGGTATCGGAAATGATTGAGTGCTGCGATTTTCATAAAATAAGCAATTGTGATGCCAAGTTGATAACTATTTGTAATGTTTATGTTAATATAGATAAGGCCGGTTTTATCGGGCTGTTATGTGTTTCATAATGAAAAGCCTGTTTAAAACTGCTTGGAATAATTATATTTTTCACATGTAACGGTTGTTTCAATGTTGAACACCTGATTTTCACTCTTTTGCTGAAAGCAGCTTGAACCAGAATGGGGATTCATGCCGCATATTCGGGGTAAGGTCCGCCATGAGAAGGCGTAACCGGTTATCTCGGGGGCGTCATTTTCTTCAAATTTAATGATTGACAGTCTGCTGATTCTGTGATAACTGAAAGAAAAAATGAAAGCTCATTCATTTTTTGCGCTTTTGCAGTCGCGAATGGCTGTTGTGAGGGTTCTCGAATGGCAGGTGTAAAACAGGAGTTGGCAACCCTCTTGCGGAGTTTTGGCACTGCTTCCACTATCGCCATGTCCATTGTGTTTTCCATAATGGCGGGGGTGATAAGCGGTTATTATATAGATACATGGCTCTTTAACGGAAAGACCTCGCCATGGTTTACAATTATTTTTTTTATATTTGGTGTGGCAGGTGGAGTTAAGAATTTTTTTATCCTGACCAAGCGTTTTACGAAAGAATGAATTTGTGATGACAACTGCAATCAGATCTCTTTTAAAGGGCGAGTTGGCGGAAGGGCTGATGACAAGCTTTCTGCGGTTTAACTGGATTATCGGAGGGCTTGCCGCCATGGGGTTCTATCTCTGGAGGCAGGATATGTTCGGCGGGGTTGTGATGGGGCTTTTGATTGCCAACCTCAATTGTCTGGGCCTGCAAAGGGATTGCAACAGGGTTGTGCGGTGGGGTAACATATTTCTTTATTATGGTGGGCTGGCTGTGCGCATGGCCCTGATTACCCTGGCTGTTACGGTTATTTTTTTGTTTTTGCCCGTAAAGATCTCTCCGGTGGGGCTTTTCATCGGTCTTTCAGTGCCTGTGGCGAATTTTTATCTAATCGTGGCTATGATTTTATTTTATAAATTTAGAGTTAAGGAGGCGTAAACGGGGTATGGAACATCCACTGTTATTTTTGACCCTTTTGCTTGATGCACTGGGGTTGCCGGCTCACGGGGGCACCAGTTTTCTGGAGAGAATCCTTGCGCCCTACATGCAGTACAGCTTTCTCGCCATGATTATCTGTCTGGTGCTGGCCAAGATGGCTACAAGCCGTCTGGAGATGGTGCCGAGGGGAATGCAGAATGTCATGGAGGCATTTGTGGGCGGGCTTGAGGACTTTATAACAGAACAGACTCACGACCGCAGAAAGACATTGATCATCTTTCCTGTGGTGGCGACCTTTGCGCTGTATATACTTATAGCCAATTATCTGGGTTTGATTCCAGGCTTCATGTCTCCTACGGCGGATCTGCACATCACGCTGGGTTGCACCGCCATTTCCATAGTGATGTATCACGCCCTGGGGTTCAGATTTCATGGTCTGAAGTATATAAAGCATTTTTTTGGGCCTGTGCCGGCTATGGCGCCTGTCATGTTTCCTATTGAGATATTCAGCCACATAGGCCGTATCCTTTCGCTGGCCATTCGACTTTTTGGAAATATGGTCTCCAAGGAGATTTTGTTGGGTCTTTTGTTTATGTTGGCTGGGCCCTATCTGGCACCTTTGCCAATCATGTTTCTTGGAGTGCTGGTCTGCCTGATTCAGGCCTTTATCTTTATGATGTTGTCCATTGTTTATTCTGTAGAGGCCATGTCTGATGGCCATTGATCACTGTGGGGAAGAAGGCAAAAATATATTCCAAATTAAGGAGGAAGTAGCAGAATGAAAAGGTTTTCGTTGGTGTCCGTGTTGTCCATGTTGATGGTCGTAGGGTTTGCAGCCATGGCTTTTGCAGCCGATGGCGATGTGGAGAAGGGTGGTCATGTAGGTATGCTGATGGCCGCTTCTCTGCTGGCCGCTGGTCTGGCAGTAGGTATAGCTGCCTCTGGTTGCGGTGTGGGTATGGGTCACTGTGCCCGTGGTTGCTTGGAGGGTACTGCTCGTAACCCTGAATTGGCTGGCAAATTGACCGTTACCATGTTCATTGGTCTGGCCCTTATTGAGTCTCTGACCATCTATGCATTGGTTATCGCCCTTATCGCCCTGTATGCCAATCCATTGCTGCCTCAGCTCACAAAGATCTTCGGCATAGCCGGCTAACTTTATAATTTATAGTCGTTGTGCTCGGTTTTTGTTACTCCTTAAAAGGGAGGCCAATTAAGAGGCCTCCCTTTTTTATGTGTGCCTGTGATGGGCGGACTTTTGTGCTGATGAGGAACTATTCTCTTTCTTGAAAAAGCCACCTTAAGAAACTTCCACGTTCGTCGATTCTGGACAGTCCAAATTCTGAGGCCATCTGCAATGCCTTCAGATATTCTTCGTGTTTGAGCGTCCTTTGAAGCTGCACATCTATTTCGTCACGCTCCCGATCTTCCAGTGCCTCTCCCATGGGATGATACTGTTCCATGATGTTAATGTAAGTGTTAGTGGAAATTTCCTGAGCAACGAATTCAAGGATTTCCCTCGTATCCTCCAGACAGCCAGGCATCACAAGATGTCTTAATAGAAGCCCTCGCCTGGCAAGCCCATTTTCTATAATTAGATCGCCAACCTGCCGATGCATCTCCTTTATAGCCGCCTTCGCCTGCTCCGGATAATCTTCTGCACTGCACCATCGCATGCTCAACAAAGGTGACCAAAACTTGAAATCAGGCATATAAATGTCCACAATACCATCGAGAAGCTTCAATGCTGCGACCCTATCATAGCCGCTGGAATTATAAACGAGAGGTATATTAAGGCCCTTTTCCACGGCATAGGGAAGGCTCTCAAGGATTTGAGGAATAACATGACTTGGAGTAACAAAATTTATGTTGTGGCAGCCCATACGCTGAAGCTCCAGCATGATGTCGGCAAGTTGAACCGCAGAAACCCTATAGCCGTCGCTCATGTGGCTTGTCTCGTAGTTCTGACAAAAGATACAACCAAGGTTACAGCCAGCAAAGAAGATTGTTCCTGAACCTTTTTGTCCCACAAGGGGCGATTCCTCGCCAAAATGAGGGCCATAGCTTACCACAAGGGCATGTCTCCCGATGAGACACCTACCCACCTCATTATTCAGCCGATCCACTCGGCACATTCGAGGGCACAGACTGCATCTTTTCAGCCAGGAAATGGCTCGTTTAATCCTATTTGGGAACTCCCCTGTGTTATAAGCTTCATGATAAGCTGGAAGCATAGAATCTGGTAGAATCGGGGGCAAATCTGTCATTTTATTTAGATATCTTATTCTCTACACCTTCGGCATGTCCAGTTCAAGCCCTTCGGGTGCTTCCTGTAGAAGCAACTGTTGCATGCCTTGTGTATCATGCTCCCCCTGAAGGTAGCGATGGCGAGAAAACGGCCAACCGCTTTCAATTCTGGCTCAAAAACTATTAGTTAGAAACAGAAACAGGACAGATTATGTGTTCGTAATACTTATAACACCAGGTTGGTTCGAGTATTGCAATCCGCCATTTAAGATATATTATTTAATTGTTCTAAATCCATCTAAAGGAGGCAATTATGAAAGAGGTTCTCAAAAAGCAGTCCTGGCTGCATCGATTCGCTGTCCCATGTGTAGCTATCCCCATGCTCCTGTCCATGGCCGGCTGCGGTCTGAATCAGGCCGACAGGGACCTGGTGCAACGTTCTCTTCAAAAGGCCGATGAGGCCAAGGCCTCGGCTGAAAAGGCTGAAAGCGCTGCGCAGAGGGCTGAAAATGCCGCTATGCGTATCGAACCCCTCATATCCTCCACCTCTGATGCTGCAAGAAGGGCTGAAAGCGCTGCCGTAAGGGCGGAGTCTGCGGCAAATCGTGCAGCGGATGCAGCGGAAAGGGCGGCGGCTGCAGCCACCAAGATGGAACGGATATTCGAAAAATCCCTCAAAAAGTAACTCTTAAGGAAGCCCTGAGGACAGCCACAAGGCCGGGCAGTCAGCTGTATCAAAATCTATTTTTTGACGGGCGCTGTGCTAACAGGAACAGGAATCCCCTTCTTTTCAGCCAGCGCCTTTTTTACGGCCTGCATGTCCAATGTCCCTCCGTTTTCAGCCACGGCTTCGCAGCCGCTTTTGATGCGCGATACGGCCTCTTCAAGGGGATTCGCAATCCTGTTATCGAAATCCTCGAAGACCTGTAACCAGCACCGGCCGTCACTCCAGCCTGCCTTTATGGGTTCATAGGTGATACGCACCATGGAACCCACTGGCACCAGCCTGAAAAGGGTGGCGATGTCCTCAGGGTAGAGCCTGATACAGCCATGGCTCACTCTTCTGCCCACACCCCACGGCTTATTGGTGCCATGAATGCCATAGGAAAGCCTGGAAAGCCTGAAGATATAGTCTCCCAAGGGATTGTCCGGGCCTGGTGGCACGAATGCAGGGAGCTCCGGGTCTTCGGTGCGAATAGACTCAGGCACATACCAGGTGGGGTGTATATCCGCACTTTTTATGGTATAGACCCCCAGTTCCGTCAGCAACCCCTCTCTGCCCACACCCACTGGCGCTGTGAACACATACTCGCTGGCCCCATCGAAATTGAAATAATAAAGCCGCATCTCGGCCAGATTCACCACAATGCCCACTGAAAGCCTGTCCTGAGGCAGCAAAAACGCCCCTGGTACCAATGCCTTGCCGTCTTTTGGGGCAAGCCATGGGTCAACACCTGGATTGGCCGCTGTTATCTGGTTGTAGCCCAGGTCGTAATCCCTCGCTATGTCCAGCAGGGTGTCATCGTTGTTCATGACCACCCAGCGGGTAGTGCCATAAAGGGCCTGGTGGGGCACCAGCTTAAAGGTGCGGAGGGCCCATACCTCTGTATGACATAGACAAAAAAGCACAAAAAATAACAGGATATTGTAAAACATGTCTCAATTTCCTTGCAAAATCAAACAATTTGGTCGATAAATATATAAAAGCATATTCAGAAGTACAAAATAACATACTTCACTGCGGATTGACCATGACAAAAGACGAACTTTTTAAGGGCATAGAGGTGTTGAATGGAACCGCTGTTTTGAAGGTCTCCACCAACGCCATGGAGGTGGTGCTTTCGCCGGCCAAGCCTGGCACGGTCCTGAAGGCCACCAAGGCGGAACTGCAACAGCTCCTGCAGGAAGCAGGCATTACTCATGGCATACTTGCCTATCCTGATATAGAAGGCACCTCATGGGTCATCGCCAGGGGAAAGGCCCCTGAAAAGGGAGAAGATGCCCAAATCGTCTTTGACGTGGAGATTCCGGCAGACCCCAAGGACAAACGCATTATCTGCTGTGTAAAGGAACAGCAGTTGGCCAGGAAGTTGCCTCCGGGCCCAGGTGTACCGGGTTTTAATGTCTTTGGTGAAGAACTCCCTGCGATTTCAGGCAAATGGGTGGTCTTCAAGGCCGGAGAGGGGACAGAGGTCGTGGCCGATGACATGACTCTGAGGGCCGCTCGCTCTGGCAAACTGGAACTAAAAAACGGCAAGATCTGCGTGATCGAAAACTATGTGTTCTCAGGGGACTTGACCAAAGACATCGGTGCAGAGGGGATACACTTCACCGGCAAGCGATTGGAGATAACGGGTTCCATCAAAATGGGGGTCTCATTACAGGTGGACGGAGACCTCATCGTAAAAAATGATGTGGAGGATGGGTGCAATATATCTGTTCAAGGGAATTTGGAGTTAGAAGGCGCCCTGTATCCTGCCTGTTCCAGAGTGGAGGTGAAAGGCAATCTGACCTGCACCTCCATAGAAAGCCCTCGCAGCCTGGCGTGTGCATTGCTTGAAGACGAAAAGGCCAAGAAGGCAAAAAAGGAATACGACCATGAGATCGCCATAAACGGTGATCTATCGGTCAAACGCAATATCGAAGACGGAGTGAGATTGATGATTCAAGGTTCCGTGAGCGTGGGAGGCATCATCCGTTCCGAAAAGACCGAGATCAGAATAGGAGGTAACCTCACATGTAACAGCGTGGAGAAGGCGTATCTCTTCGTGGAAGGGGATCTCATCGTCACCAACTATCTTTTGGATGCCCGCTGCTCTGTAAGGGGGGATGTGTATGCTACGCAGGGCAAGGGCATGATAGCCGGCGGAATACTGCGGGCAGGAAGGTCCATCGAGGTAAATATCCTTGGAAACGAGGCCAACGTGCCTACGGAAATATATGCAGGAAACGACCCTGTACTCATTCAAAAATATGAAAAGACCGTTCAACAGATAGAGGAGCTAAGCGCCCAGCTCCAAAAGATTACACAAGGGCTCAAGACCATAAAGGCATTGGAGGCCAAGGGGCCTTTAGATGAAAGAAAGGCCTTCATCAAACAGACACTTAAAAGGGCCATGCTGCCCGTGGTAGAGGAATTTCATGCCCAAAAGGCTGTCTTGGCCAGCCTTGAGACAGAACTGGCAAACCTTTCCACTGCCACCATAATCGTGCGTAAAACAGCTTACATGAACACCGAAGTGCACATAGCAAATACATTTTATCCTGTCAAAAGCGATCTTTCGGAACTGAGGTTTTATGTAAAAGACGGCATTCTGGAGGCAACACCCCTGCGATGAACAGAAAGAGCCGAGACACCTCCATTCAACGGCGTACATCCTTACTATCTGCTTCATTCTATAACCACCCTCACTGCAGCCTTTTTGGGTTTCTGCGGCTTACTCCCTACTCCCCTCCATTTACTCAGTCTTGCCCCACAGGAAAAACGCTGTAGCCACAGACGCATAAATTTATCTAAACAAGAAAAAACTTTAAAAATCATGAGGTTATGCCTGCAAATCACAGATGGCTTGGCCGGAAGACCCGTTAAAATTAAAAACGGTAAGATATTTACCCCTATTTTATTGACAATTATATTTTTAAAATGTATTTTTTAATATTGTATATGCAAGAAAACGAATAATTTTTTAGATGGAGTATGCTCCACTTTTTTCGCCTTCTCACGCCTTGTGCTCGGCCGAAAATTCTATTTTTTAAGCCCCCTTTATCCAATTGCGGAATTTGGAATTTAGCTCGACATGTTATGTGCAAAGATTATGTTGTATTTAATGTGATACATTAGGAGGCAAGTTATGTGCATTACTTCACTATCTCGCTGGGTTGTCTGTCTCTCCACCCTCTTATTTTTAAGTGCATGTGCTAGTCCTGCTGTGATCGTGAGACAGGGTGACTATGAGCGTGGGACATATGAGGGCTATGCCATTCTGGGTAGGCACGATGACAAGAGTGTGGCCCTGAAGAATCTCTGTAGTGGTGACATTCGTCGCATCCTTGCCTCAAGCACCATGGCGCCGGCGGATCAGCTTACATTTGAAAGGCTTGCCTGCGGCCCGAATGCCGACCAGCGGGCGTTTCATGATTTTTATAAGGGCCTCCCCGATGACCTGAGAATAGAAATCCTGCAACTTTTCAGGGCAAACGACTATTATATTCAGGGTTATGGCTGATAACAGGCTGAATGAATGCCATCAGGCTGATGGCTCGTCAAATCTATAGCCGAACATCTCTATGTCGCGTTTGAACCGCTGGGCCACCAGCTCAGCGGTCTCTGCCGTGTAATAGCTGCGGTAGTCCTTTCTGTCTTGGGCCTTGCGCTTATGGGGTAGAGGCGGAGCAGGAATGCCGATGCGCCTGCAGACCTCGTCAAAATCCTCTTGTAGCCGTTCATAGCGGCCGATGAAGTCCACAATGACATTGCCGTGCAGGTCTATGAGGTAATCAGATTGAAGCTCGATGGAGGTATCGATGTGAAATTGATACGGCCGGTTTGCATCGAATTTCCAGCGCAGCACCTCTTCGAAGTCCTTCAGGTGGGCTATGAGGTGTGGTCTTTCTCGGCGCAGGTGGTGGTAGGAACTCACCTGCAGGTCCCATGGGTTTCTGACAAAGGCAAACTTGAAAAGGGAGTTGTAAAACTCTCTGGGAAGCATCTCATATGCAGCTATGGCCTTGGCGTGACGCGGGAACTTGCAGGCCAATTTGTGGCCGAATAGGGAGCTTATGCGGTTCAATATGGCCAAGGGGAGGGCGTGAGTATCCTTCCAGCGCAGTGTGTTAAGGGCGGAGCGAATGCTGGTTCCGCCTGTCTTGGCTATGTGTACAAAGAGAAATTTATACCGGTATGAGATGAACATGGCGGTATTTTAGTTGAAATTTTCATGAAAACAAGGCATTCAGATAATGCCTTGCGCTGTTTTGAATTTCATATGGTCTTACTGCATCTTTCAGCAGCTGGGCATTCGGCGGAGTTTGCAGGGTGTCGAGCATGGCCCTTGCCATGGCCTCATGGTCTTCAACGGGCACCAGATGCCGGCTTAACTCGCCTGTTAAGAGCTCAGAAGGCCCGCTTGGGCAGTCTGTGGCCACGCATGGCACACCTAAGGCCATGGCCTCTGTAAGGACATTGGGAGAGCCCTCCCAGCGTGAAGATAGCACAAACAGGCTGGCCTTGCTCAAAAAGGCATAGGGATTGGGGCTCCAGCCAGCAAAATCCACGGCCGTGGCCACTTTCAGTTGTTGTGCAAGGGAACGCAGTGAGGCCTCATCCCTGCCCCTGCCCAATATCACCAACCTACAGTCCATTTTTTGATATACCAGGCTAAAGGCCTTGATCAGGGTGTGAAAGTCCTTTTGCCTTGTGAGTCTGCCTATGCCCAGAATCACAGGACATGTAGGTCTATCCAGCCATATGTGGCCTGTTGAGTGTGTGGCCAACTCGTATATCCCCTTATGAATCACGGGATTGGGCAATGCTATTACATGTGTTGAGTCAAGCCCTGTGATTTGGCGAATGTCTTGAGCCACTCCCTCTGATACACCTATGATGCGATCAGCCCTGGCATAGAGTATGCGCATGGGCAGATACCACGCCCACTTTTGATAAAATGGCCTGTCTTTAATGGCCGCTGACACCGTTGTGCCGATGCGAATGGCAAGTCTGGTTTGAACGCCGGAGAGGAGCCTTGCCAGCACAGCCGCCTGGCCGGCCCGATCCTTGGCGGCAATCAGGCCGTCAGGCCTGTTTTTGCGCAGGTAACCCGCCAGAGGCACTACTGCCTGCAGGGCATGTCGTACGCCAAGAGGAATGATTTTGATGTCTGATGGAAGCTGCTTGAGGTGGGGGCTGTCCTCGCGAATGCAAAGGAGTTCCACACGACAGCCAAGGCACAAAAGCCCTTTCGCCAGATTGAGGATCATGCGCTCCACCCCTCCTTCACCGGAAAAGGATGCAAGAATGGCGAGGTGCGGTGTGTGATTTGACATAATTGCTGAAATTTAATCTGTTTTTCATTGAAAAGAAAGGAGGGGTTTCTTAGAATGCAAGGCGCCTGGAATTTAATCGTTAAGGAGAGCCGTTATGTGCGGCATAGCCGGTATTGTAAGCAGAGACGGGCAGCCTTCACCGCAAGACCTGGAGCGATTGCGAAGAATGCTCGGCCATCGGGGCCCCAATGGCTTTGGCGTGGAGTGTTTTGAAAATGTGGGGCTGGTGCACACGCGGCTTTCCATCATCGACCTGGAGGGAGGCAGACAGCCGCTTTTTGACAGGAGTAAACGCTGTGTGCTCGTGGCCAACGGTGAGATATACAACTATGTGGAGCTGATGGACGAGCTGAAAAGGAAGGGGGCTGAATTTTTGACCCGTTCAGACTCGGAGACCATTTTGCATGCCTATTTACAGCATGGTCTGGAGTGTTTCAGGCACCTAAACGGCATGTTCGCCTTTGCCCTGTTGAATAGAGAAAAAGGGCAGCTCATTTTGGCCAGGGATCGCCTGGGCATCAAGCCGTTGTTTTATGCGGTCTTGCCTCATTGCATTCTCTTTGCCTCTGAATTAAGGGCCATAGTGCCGTTTTTGCCCTCGCTTCAAGTAAACCCCCGGGCACTTTCTGAATATCTGAACAACCAGTTCAACACAGGCCGCAAAACCATTCTTCAGGGCATAGAGCGGGTTCTGCCCGGAGAATACCTGGTGATCGATACGCAGGACCTCTCATTGACACACGGAATCCATTGGAGTCCGCTCTCGGTAACGCCGAGGTGTGTGACCGAGGCCCAGGCCATGGAGGAGTTTGACGGCCTGTTCGGCCGCGTCATGGTGGAGCATATGCGTTCGGATGTGCCTTACGGCCTGTTTTTGTCGGGCGGCGTGGATTCCGCTGTGATCTGCTCAAGGCTTCATGAGCTTCAGCAAAATCGCATTCAGTCCTTTTCCATCGGTTTTACAGAACATGGCAAGCAAAATGAGTTGTCAGGGGCTGAGGCCATTGCCAAACTGTTCGGCACAGAACATCAGTCCATTGTTCTATCAAGTGACATGCTCATCGAGCGCATACCCCACACGGTCTGGATGGCGGATGAACTCATGCGGGACTATGCCATGCTGCCCACATCCGTGCTGGCCGAGACAGCCTCCCGTGACCTTCGAGTGGTGTTTACCGGCGAAGGCGGGGATGAGGTCTTTGCCGGATATCATCGTTACAGCCCGCCTCTGCCGGTGCGTTGGCTGAAGCTTCTGCTGCACGGAGGTTCAGGCGGTTTTCGCACACGGAGTCAGTGGTCAAATGCCGCGATTTTGAATTCGAGGCTTCAATGCCTTCAAAATGAGGCGCAAATGCCCTTTGTTCAGGCCTGGAAGCAGACGCCCAGGGACTGGAGTTGGATGCAGAGGGCCCAGTATGTGGACATGACCACGGCCCTGCCTGATAACCTCCTGGTAAAGGTGGATCGCACGCTTATGGCCTTTGGGCTTGAGGGGCGGGTGCCTTTTTTGGACCACCGCATCGTGGAGTTCGGGCTTTCTCTGCCTGACAACTTGAAGCTGCAATCAGGTCATGCCAAATGGCTGCTCAAGCGCTATGGTGAGCGCAGGATTCCACACGAACACCTGTTTCGCAAAAAACGCGGGTTTCATGTGCCCATCGAGGCGATTTTTACGCAGGAACTGGTAACAGGCCTAAAGGACAAATTGCCCATGAATGCCGGCATAGCAGAATGGTTTGATGAAAAGGCGCTCAAGGCATTTCTTGCCCATGCAACCCCTCAAAGGGATTCCTGCACCCTGTGGTCATTGATGCAGTTTGCCATCTGGCACAAGCTCTTTGTGGAGTATCGAGGCCTTCAAAGGCCGTCTGTGTGTGAATCGCCTCTGGATTGGATGTGATTATGCGTATCTGGCTGCCTGCTGTAAAGACCTCCAGCGGCTCTGATGTGTATGTGCAGCGGCTCTCCACAGCCCTTCAAAAACGGGGAATAGATGTGGTGGTCTCCTGGTTTCATTCTGGGTTTGAGCTGGCCCCATGGCTTTTGCGCCTTGTCCCACCGCCTCGTGGAGTGGACATCATTCACATAAACAGCTGGCACGGCCCTGCCTTTTATCGAAGAGGCATACCCCTTGTGGTCACATGTCATCATGTGGTGCACTCTCAAGGCTATTTGGGCTTTGTGACGCCGTTTCAGCGGCTGTATCATCGCCTGCTTGTGAAGAGGTGGGAGGAATACAGTATGAGGCGGGCAAGCCGTGTGATAGCGGTCAGCCGATTTACGGCTGATTGTATTTTTGAGGTGTTTGGTCGTAAGGATACAGAGGTTATTCATAACTGGGTGGATACAGGGCGATTTGTGCCTGCACAAGGGCCTAAACGCCGTGAAAACGGGCCTTTTCGCCTGCTTTTTTTGGGAAATCCCATAAAAAGAAAGGGGTTTGACCTGCTGCCTGAGGTCATGAAAAGGCTTGGCCCTGAATTTGTGCTGTACTACACCGCCGGCAGGAGTGCAGTGCATTTAAGGGATATGCCGCCGAACATGATATGCCTGGGCAGGCTTTCACAGGAAGGCGTAATTCGAGAGTTGCAAAGGGCGCATGCCCTCCTGTTTCCCTCGCGATTTGAGGGCTTTGGATATGCGGCACTGGAGGCCATGGCGTGCGGTGTGCCGGTGATAGCGGCCCGCAGTTCGGCCATTCCAGAGGTGGTGGAGCACGAAAAGACAGGTATTTTGTGCGAAATAGACGATGTGAACGGCCTTGTGCAGGCGTGCAGGCTGTTGGCGGAAAACGAGGACTTGCGTATGCGACTTGGTGAGGCAGGCCGCGAAAGAGCTCTTACAAAATTTAGGGAAGATGTCTTGGTGTCACGCTACATAGAATTATATCAAGGGCTTTTGTAGCCGCTATGTCATGTGTTGTTTGTATTGCGCCTCAATCTGTTAAATGCTGAATTTGCAATGTCTCCCATTCCATATATTTTGCTTCCAGCCTCTCATTGAGTGTCTTATATTCATCAGTTAATTGTAAAAAGGTATCGATATCTGCATAGAGATTTGAATCGGCCATGGCCTGTTCTATCTCTGACCTGCGTCTTTCCATCGCCTCTATTCTGTCTTCAAGCTCGCTGTTTTGTCTTTTTAGAGGGGTGAGCAGTCGGCCTCTTTCCTGGATCAGCTTGGCCTGTGTACGTCTGGCCTCTTTGGCCTTGTTTCTTGCGTTTTTTTCGTCCCCAACCTGCTCTTTATTCTGCTGCTTGTTTGGCCTAAGTTTTTGTGTCTTTTTACCGCCTGAGAGCACCTTTACCTTTTTATCCACATCCTCTTCACGAAACAGAAAGGCACCTAAGAGCGAACGGAGTGGTGTGGTGGTAATGTCTGGTCCTGCTGCTGCCAGCAGGGTTTCCAGTACCGTCTGATCAGGCTGGAGTTCTTGGGCTTGGTGCTGACCAAAAAATAAGATATCTTTATATTACGACCTAATTGTATCTCTCCATCATCCGGTTGTTCTATACCGGCAATCAATCTGAGCAGTGTGGATTTGCCTGCCCCATTTACTCCTACCAGCCCAATGCGGTCCTGATTGCCTATGCGGCAACTGACATCTTTGAAGAGCTGTTTTTTGCCATATTGAAGGGTTAAGTTCTGAATGTCAAACATAGTTTAATTATACAATATATGGCTTGTTTGTTGAAAAAAAAAATAGTGTGCTTTATGATGCATATATCTCTTTTAGAGACACCTTCGTGGAGCTTGGAGGTCCGAGATGGTCAAAATAAGGTTTCATGAGTTGCTAAAAGAGGCTGGTGTCACGGTCAATGGCGCAGATCCCTGGGATATTCAGGTGCATGACGACCGTTTTTATGTGAGGGTCCTGGAGGAGAAAAACCTGGGTTTGGGTGAATCCTATATGGAAGGCTGGTGGGACTGCCAGTCCATTGATGGGTTCATCTATCGTATCCTTAAGGCCAATCTGGAGGCCCGTATTAGGGGTAATTTCAAATACCTCCTCTGTTTTCTGCCCTCTAAGCTTCTAAATCTACAATCTAAGCAGCGAAGCTCGTTAGTGGCTGAACGCCATTATGACTTAGGGAATGACCTATTTTTGTCCTTTTTGGATCCCTACCATCAGTACAGCTGTGCCTTTTTTGATGGCACTGAAGATCTGGAGCAGGCCCAACAAAAAAAGTTACAGCTGATTGCCAAAAAATTGGAATTGAAACCCACGGATCACCTCTTGGACATAGGTTCAGGCTGGGGAGGCCTTGCCAAGTACATGGCTGAACATTACGGTTGTGCGGTGACGGGTGTCAACATCTCCAAGGAGCAATTGGCATATTCCAAGAGGTTTTGTGAGGGGTTGCCCATCACCTTTTTGGAATGCGACTACAGGGATATTCAGGGCCGTTTCCAAAAGGTGGTCTCTGTGGGTATGTTTGAACACGTGGGGCATAAAAACTATTCCACCTACATGAAAGTGGTCTTTAACAGCCTGAAGGACGACGGCCTGTTCCTGTTGCATACCATAGGCAGCAACAGAAGCGCGGGAAATTTTGATCCATGGTTGGAACGATATATCTTTCCCAACAGCGAGCTTCCCAGCCTTAAACGCATCTGTGGGGCGGCGGAAGGGTTATTTGTCATAGAGGATGTACACAATTTAGGTCCCCATTACGACAAGACCCTCCTGGCCTGGAATGAGCGTTTTCAGGCGGCTTGGCCCAGGCTTGCATCGAAGTACGATCTACGCTTCAAGCGCATGTGGGAGTATTACCTCCTTTCCTGTGCTGGTGCCTTTCGAGCCCGGGCGGTGCAGGTCTGGCAGATACTCATGTCCAAGCATGGGGTTGCCAGGAGTCAGCCCTGCTGCCGTTAAGCAAGGTGGCGGCTGTGTTGGAATACGAGATCCTAAAGTTTTTCGATGCCTTCTGCTATTGCCCTGAGCAGCTTCGTGTCCCGTATTTTGACGGTATTGCTTTCTGTTAACAAAATGCCATTGGCCTGAAAGCGGCTGAAGATGCGAGAAAGTGTTTCAGGGATGGTCCCTAAAAGGGAGGCCAACTGACTGCGTGTGATGTCCAATTCTATTGTATCCTTTTGTTGTTTGGTCTGTGCCAACAGGAGATAGCGAGCAAGACGGCTCGGCACATCCTTGAGGGACAGGTCTTCAATGAGGTGGGCGAAGATGCGGAGCCTTAGGGAGAGCATGGAGAGCATTTTGAGGGTCAGGCCCGGATTTTTTTGTATCAGCTCGATGAAGTCGGCCCTTTCGATAAAGACGGCCTCCATGGCCTCCATGGCCTCTGCCGATGCAGGAAAGCTTCTGCCCTCGAAGACCGCTACCTCGCCGAACGGCTCGCCTGGGCCGAAGACATGGAGGATCTGCTCCTTGCCTTCAGAAGAGAGTTTGAATATCTTCACCCTGCCTTTTGACACCATGTAAAAGCCGTTTCCTGCATCGCCTTCACAGAACACGCTCTGGCCCCGCTGATACCTGCGAAGCTGTGCGACAGCCGCGATCTTGTCCAGCATCTCAGGGCTTTGGCCTGTAAATAAGGGGAATTGTGCAAGTTTGGCTGCCAGTTCGGTATTCATCTTGCGCATTAAACGCTGAAGCGGAAGTTGATGACATCCCCGTCCTTCACTATATATTCCTTGCCTTCCAGCCTGACCTTGCCCGCCTTTTGAGCCGCATGATATGAGCCTGCGGCCATCAGGTCGTCGTAGGCCACCACCTCTGCCCGAATAAAGCCCCGTTCTATATCGGAGTGTATGGCGCCTGCGGCCTTGGGTGCAGGTGTATTCTGTGGAATATCCCATGCCCGTACCTCGTCTTCGCCCACTGTAAAGAAGGAAATGAGGCCCAGGAGTTCGTATGAGGTGCGGATGAGCCTTTGAGTGGCTGGTTCCAGCATGTTCAGCTCCTCTCGGAATATCTGGGCGTCTTCCGGTGCGAGTTGAGCGATCTCCATTTCCAGCCTGCCCTTGATCTCTATAAGGGGCACGCCAGGCGGCGGCTTTATGGGTGTTACGCCCAGTTCCTTGTCGTCACTGGTATTCAGAAGCAGGATGCATGGTTTGGCCGTGAGAAAGGCATAGCCCTTGAGCAGTGAAGAGTCGGCTATCTCGGGCAACGTGCGCAGGGCCTGATTGTTGTTTAAGGCCTGTTGCGCCTGTCTGAGCAGCTCCAGTTCCTTTGGATCGCCTTTTTTGCCTTTGGTGACCTCCTTTTCCAGGCGTTCCAGCCTTTTTTCCACTGTGATGAGGTCGGTCAGGGCCATATCCGCCTCAAAGGCATTCATATCCTCTTGCGGAGTGGCCGGCAGGCCTGGCAGATCGAAGTTTCTCACCACCAGGACCATGGCATCCATGGGCCGCAGCATCTTGAGCAGTTCGTCAGTGGAGGCATCCTTGGTATCGGCCTTGGGGATGCCGCCGCCCACATCTACATATTGTACCTTGGCATGAGTGGTTTTTTTGGGGTTGTACATGGCGGAGAGACGGTCGAGACGCTCGTCCGGCACTCGAATGACCGCCAGATTCGGGTCCTTTTTAGCGCCCTGAAAGCCTGAAAGTTCTGCGCTGCTGCCCGTGATGGCATTGAAGATAGTGGTTTTGCCGCTTCCAGGCATGCCGATTATTCCGATTTTCATTACTTATCCTTTCTATTGTAAAGGCCTGCCGAGAATGTCTAAAAACTAATGACCTTATCGCTCTCTTTAATAAGTTGGTATAATTCTTTCTGAGTGCCTCGTTTTTGGTATCCTTCCTTCACGCCGTGAAGGTCCATCAATTTACCTCATGCTAACAATTGGCCTTCTGAAATGGTAAAGTTTTTGCAAGTGTTTTTAATGGGAATTGCGTTGAGTCCAGCCCTTCGTACTGGACTGATGGTCCATTAAGAAAAATAGTGACTTCCGCCATGTCTTCAAGCATTATGTTAGCTAATCGAAAGGCATTCCATATCACTTCAGGAATGTTACTGGATACAATAAATAAGATTTTCATTCCCTATCTCCTTTCATTTTGTATTGCGCCAGCTTCATTTATTTTTGTTACATGGCATGGAGTGGCATCTCCTTTCAGCTTGTCCATGGCGTGGCGTATTACGGGTGTAATCACTCGCATAGCGGATTCCACCGCCTTTGGGCTGCCCGGCATGTTGATGATGAGGGTGCTGCCCCGTATGCCTGCCAGCCCACGGGAGAGCATGGCCATGGGTGTCTCCTTCAACCCCTCCATGCGAATGGCCTCGGCTATGCCAGGGACCTCCTTTGTTACCACGCGTTTTGTGGCCTCCGGCGTTACGTCCCGTGGGTAGAGGCCGGTGCCGCCTGTGGTGAGTATGAGATTCAAGCCGTCTGCACACCAGAGCAGCAGGGTCTCCACAATCATGTCCTCCTCATCCGGCACAATGGCGGTCTTTTCCGCTGTAAGGCCGCCGGCGAGAAGCAGCTCGACTATAGTCCTGCCGCTCAAGTCCTCCCGCTCACTCCGAAAGGAGCTGTCACTTATGGTCAATACGCCGATTCTATATGAATTTTTCGAGCCTTCCATAGGTCATTTTTCGTGCTTCGCCCTCTCTTCATTGGCCTTTGCCACAATTTTGTCTATGAGGTAGGCGGGTACCTCTTCATAGTGGGAGGGTTCCATGGTGAAGCTGCCTCTGCCCGCTGTCAGGGCGTTCAGGTCCAGAAGATATCGCTGTACCTCTGCAAGCGGTGCAATGGCCGTGATCTTCTGGCCTTCCGGACATGGGTCCATGCCCATGACCTTGCCCCTGCGGGAGTTGATGTCTCCTATGACATCGCCTACGTAGTCGTCGGGGACGGTTATGATGAGCCTGACCATGGGCTCCAGCAGAGTGGGCTTGGCGTCCATAACGCCTTTTTTGAAGCATTGAATGGCGGCGATCTTGAAGGCCATTTCAGAGGAGTCCACCTCGTGGGACTTGCCGTCATAAAATCTCACCTTTACATCCACCACCGGATAGCCGGCCAAAGGTCCTGCCTCCATGGCCTCATGTATGCCTTTTTCCACGGCGGGCACGAAGTTACGCGGTACATTCATGCCCACCAGGGCCTCTTCGAACTCGAAGCCGGAGCCCCTTGGCAGGGCCGAGATATCAAAGTGCACCTCTGCAAACTGGCCTGCGCCGCCGGTCTGTTTTTTGTGGCGATAGATCACCCCTTTTTGTGCGCCTTTGATGGTTTCCTTATATGGGATGGAGGGCAGGGTGGTGTCCACGTTCACCCCGTATTTTCTGGCCATCTTTTCCAGTGTGACGTCCAGATGTAGTTGGCCGTTGCATGAAAGTAGGAGTTCTCCTGTGTTAGTGTCCCGTTGAATAGCGATATGCGGGTCCTCTTCCTGCAGCTTTGTCAAGACCTGGGAGATCTTTTCCTCATCACCCCTTGTTTTAGGCTTTAATGCGAAGGTCAGACCGGGATGGGGCGATTTGTTACGGCTGTAAACGATGGGATTGACCGGGTCACAGATGGTGTCGCCGGTGGAGGTCTCTTTCAGTTTGGGGATGGCCACGATCTCGCCAGGCCCGGCTTCACCTGGAATGGTTTTTTGCTCCTTGCCTTCCATGGCCAACAGTGCCCCGACCCGTTCTTCCATGCCTTTTGTGGAGTTATAGATAGTGGTGTCGTGTTTCAGGGTGCCGGAAAGGATGCGCGCTATGGACAGACGGCCTGCAAATGGATCAATGGTGGTCTTTATGACCATTGCTGAGAATGGTTCGTTCGCCAAGGGCTTGCGGGTTACAGCCTTTTGTGTCTTGGGATTTATGCCCTCGATGGGTTGTAGGTCTTCAGGGGCTGGAAGCAATGGCACAATGGCATTCAACAGTAGGGTGGCACAGGCTGGCTGAAGGGCGGTGCCGCAGAAGACAGGGGTTATGGTGGCCTTGGCGATCCCCTTTTTCAGACCTGTTATTATCTCGTCAGGGGAGAGTTCGTTGCCTTCCAGGAATTTTTCCAGCAAGACGTCATCGGATTCAGCGGCGTATTCGATCATGGAGTTTTTAAGGTTTATCATGGTTTCCTGCAGATCAGACGGCAGATCACACGCTTTGGCCGGGCTTGTAGGATCAGTGGGTAGACGGTAAGCGGTGCCTGTAAGGATGTCGATGATGCCGATGAGCCGATTTTTGTCGATTATGGGATAAAAAAACGGAATGAGTTTGATTTTTAGAATGGTCTGTAATGTATCTATGCAGTTTTGAAAATTGACATTTTCCTTGTCTAATTTATTGATAAAGAAGATGGACGGCTTGTTTTTTGACCTGGCGATGGGCCAGAGTTTTTCCAATTGGGGCTTTTTGGGGTCTGTCGCATCTACTACCATCAGCAGACAGTCAAATGCGGACATTACATCCTTTGTTTCCGCCAGAAAATTGTCTTCACCCGGAGTGTCGGCCAGGTAGGTGGTTATTTTGTTCCAGTTCAGGCGGTGAAACGCTGTGTTGATGGAGATGTGCCTTTTGACCTCTTCTGGTTCGAAATCCAGATGTGAAGAACCATCGTCCACCTTGCCTAATCGTGAGGTGGCCTTTGCAACAAACAACATGGCCTCGGCCAGCGTGGTTTTGCCGCTGGCGTTGTTGCCGACGATGGTGAGATTTCTGACTGTGTCCATGAAGCCCTCCTTGTTTATTTGTGGAATATGTCTAAAATGTGCGTCAGTAGCGGACTGCTATTGCAAAGCTGTAATGCCAATGTAACATACTTAATGGGTATGAAATCAGTCAAGGGCATTTAATGCAAAAGTCAAAAAGATACCCCATAGAAGGACTGCCTTTTGGTGTGGATCATCCCATCTCCGTCAAGCTGTTCTGGGCGAACCGGTTGTACGAGCTTTTGGGCCGTATCATCCTTCAAGAACCGGCGGTGGCCTCCCTTGTGGCCGCCTATGATGACGCCATCGCCCGTACCTGGAGCGCTATGTGGTCCCTTGGCGTGGTGTCGCATTGCACGGATTGCGCTATCAATGACGGAGGCAGTTGCTGTGGCAAAGGAATAGAGGACCACTTCGATATGCCGTTGTTGTTGATCAACCGTTTGATGGGTGTGGAGCTGCCGGTGCGCAGGTGGAATGAGCATGGGTGCTGGTTTCTTGGGCCGCAAGGCTGTCTCATCAAGGCGAGGCATACCCTGTGTGTCAATTATATATGTAAACGCTTACAGTCTTCCTTGTCTCACGAGGCGGTGATTGCCCTTGGTCAGGCCACGGTGAATGAGACGGATGCAGGCTTCAGACTGGAAGAGGCGGTGAAAAAATGGCTCATGAACTCCCTATGAAGTCAGATGAAAAATGGATGTCCGAGGCATTGGACCTGGCAAAGGCGGCATTGAAACAGGGTGAATTTCCTGTGGGTGCCGTGCTGGTGGCTGAAAATGGAGTAATTGGCAGGGGTATGCGCATAAACAGCCGTCAAGAGGCGGCAAGTGAATTGGATCACGCCGAGATTTTGGCCATTCGAGATATGTATGGCAGCGTCTATTTCAAAAACACCTCCTTTGAGGACAGGTATATCACGGCCTATGTGACCCTGGAGCCCTGCCTCATGTGCCTTGGCGCCCTGCTCATAAATGGTGTGCGTCGCATAGTCTTTGCCTATGAGGATGTCATGGGAGGTGCATGTGGTCTTTGGGCGCAACCAGAGGGTATCTCAATTGGTTATGATGGAATGCCTGGGACCAGTGTGGGTTTGGCACAAAACGGGCTGTATAGTAAGTGGGTGGCTGTGGGTGGGGTGCTGCGGGCCGAATCCCTGGCCTTGTTTCGGGCCTTTTTTGGCTCTCAAGCCAGTGCTTATCTCAAAGACACCTTATTGGCCCGCTATACCCTGGAGGCCATTTGATGGTTAGTGGCTACAGAGAGATTCAAACTCACGTGAGACGAACCGTGGAATTTAAGCCGGGTGCCAGAAACCTATTTTTTCACATCCTCACAGCCTGTAACCTTTCATGTCGTCACTGTTATATAAATAAGGAGCAACATGGTAGCCACATGCTCTCATTGGAAGAGATTATTGTCTGGTTGAGACTTTTTCATGGCGGGCGTGGAGGCGAGACCAATGTAATATTTTTGGGAGGGGAGCCCACCTTGCACCCTAACCTGCCTGAGGCTGTGCGGGCCGCCCGTTGCCTGGGTTACTCATCCGTCACCATCGATACCAACGGTTTTCTCTTTCATGACCTTTTAAACCGCCTTTCACCAGATGAATTGGATTATTTGAGCTTTAGTTTGGATGGTTCTTGTCCGGAAGTGAACGATTCAATCAGGGGGGCAGGCGTCTTTGATATTTGTACACACAATATTCGGCTGGCTGTGCAGAAGGGATTTGCAGTGAGTTCCATCTTTACTGTAAGCCGTATGAACCTTCACGACCTACCCAATATGCCAGGGCTTCTGAAGGAATTGGGGGTCAGGCGATTTTTTGTTCAAGTGGTGGGGATTCGTGGTAATCCATGTAAGGAGGCACAGGAAGGGCCTGGTTTACAGTTGGAGCGGAGGGAATGGGAGGAGGTGGTGCCTGTTGTGGCTGCACAGGCGGCGTCCCTGGGGATTCATGTGACCTTTCCCAAGGTATTTTTAGGGAATAGTGATGTGTTTCAGTGCGCGGGGTTGGCAGCGGATAATTATTTCGTGTTTCCCAATGGACGGGTGTACCGGTGCCCGTTGTGCGAGGATTATCCCATGCACTCCCTTGAGATCCATGGCGAAGTACTTATGGAACGGCCACCGATAACGGAAAGGGAGCTCTTCTCTTTGAATATTCCGGAAGGATGTGTGTTCAATCGCATTTTGCAACCAGGTAATATATCCTATGATGCGGCAGGCCATCCCGTAAGCAAGATCGCCTGCTGTATGTTAAAGGAGGAGATGTCCCCGTTATAGGGTTAAAAGGGCTTTAACCCTGTTTTTTGTCTGCGTCTTTTGAGTATCTCATCCACCTTTTTATCCAGAATCTCTTTTCTAAGGGAAAGACCTGGAGTTTCAGCGCCAAAGATGGCATTTTTTAGATAATCAAAACCAAACTGCATGAGTTCCACATCATCTTCCAAAATTTTTTTTAGACGTTCTTCAGGGACTACATAGGTATCCAGAAAACGGCTGCCGAATACGAAATCTCGAAAGCGTTCCATGTTGGTGGTGATCATGTAAAACAGGGCACGGGCCTTTTCAGGCATCTCTGTCTCATCTCCGTAGGAGCGTTTTCTAAGGAGCAGTTCGAACCAACCCCTGTTCATGGAGTCATAGAGATCGGCCTCCTGATCCCCACGCCATTCATTTACGGTCCATTCGGTCTTTTCAAGAAATCCCTTGCAGTGGGGCTCTTTGACGAGAAAGAAAAACTCTTCCTCGTGGATATCCTCTTCCTGTTGAATGATGCTGGCCATGCCGATGGGATAATACCTGCAACATAGAGGCCTGTCCGAATAGACCTGGCACCCTTGGGGTGTGACAAATGGACATTTGCCCCCTTCTTTTTCCAGCATTCTGAGCCTGGCCACAGGTACGCCGGTCTTAACCAGTATCTCAGGTACGGCATAGAGCTTTAGAAACATGTCCGAGTTCATACCTAACCGCCGTTTCAGGCGAATTATATCATAGGGGGTCAGGATGATATTCATGTTGCGGCAGCAGCGTGTAAAGCATGGCACGCCTGGGTAGCAGCGGAATTGGAATTTGTCGTCTTTCCCCAGACGTACTGGCTCTATGATGTTGGACAGTTTGTCTGTGGAGAGCGCCTTATCTATCTCTTTTTTTATCTCTTTTTTGATTTTTAACTTAGCCATGAGCTCCTCTTTAAATCTGTTATCCTTGGTCTTTGTTTCAAAGTCTAAAAGTTCAGACTGGCGGGCCATTTTTTGATGATTACGGGTGCTTCAAACGGAGGTCTGTTTTGAAATAAGTGTTTTTAATTATATTGTATTCTTCCTGGGTGTTAATGTTGGCAAAGCAATTGAACTCCCCTTCACAGAATCCCTGTAAGACATGGGCAGGCACTGTATGTAGTGGAAGAAATGAAAAAAAACGTTGCAGACTGAACCATCCATTCTTGATAGCATATTCAATGGGGTATCGCAAGGATTTGTGATAGATGGCATGGAGTGGTTCTACACGACTGTTATGTTCTGGGACCACTATGGGCGCCCAGGTAGGAACATTCCACATATATTCTAGCACAGAGGCATTTAACATGGGCATGTCACAGGCTACACACAAGGCCCTCTGGCCTTTTATGGAGTACAGGGCACTTAAAATTCCGGCCATTGGGCCTATGTTTTGAATTCGATCCCTGATTATGGGGAGCTTAAGATAGCTATATTCTGCTGGGTCGTTTGCGACAATTATGACTTCATCGGATACCTTTTTGAGGGTTTTGACAATGGTCTCCAGTATGGTTTGGCCATTCCAGTCCGTATTGGCCTTGTTGGAGCCGAAACGGCTGCTGCGGCCTCCGGCCAGTATCACAGATGTTCTATATTCCATAAATAATTTTCGTGAGTTGTGTGAGTATTTTTCTAAATGTAACCCATTTATTCTTCATGGCAACCTATAGCGGCCTTTTTTTCATGGTTGCCTTGTGGAAAATAGGTTGTGAGCATCTCCAGGAAAAAAGTTTAATTGTGAGCATTTTCTCATATCATCGCTGTTTTTTTGTTTGCCTGGGTAATTTTTTATCTTGACAACCGTCCTGATACTGAATATAAGCTCATATTAAAGAAATGAGTCGTTATTCAGTTTTTGTTCATGGCGGGTATCTCTTTTTGAGGATAGGTTGTTTTTCGTCGTGCTAGTGTGATGCATTGGGCTGATTCAGCCTGCCATAAATAGATGTGGCCTGGCTGTTGAGAATAGGCTTTAATTTCAAAAATTCTGAAAGGAGAAAGAATCAAATGGCATTAGTAAATCCCCATGGTTCCAAAAAGACCTTGATGCCGCTTTTGCTCACGGGTTCGGCCCGTGATGAAGAGGCCAAGCGTGCGGAGAAGATGAAGAAGGTTCAGATCACTTCCAAGGAGTCTGGTGACATCCTCATGCTCGGCATGGGCGCCTTCACTCCACTCAATGGTTTTATGTGCAAAGACGATTACGAGGGCTGCATCGAGGAGATGAAGCTTCGCAAGGTGGATCCAGGCACCATGTGGCCGCTTCCTGTGACCCTGTCTGTGGATGAAGAGACCAGAAAGACCCTCAAGGTAGGTGAGGAAGTGGCCCTTTATGACAGGGAGAGCGGTACCCTGATGGCCACCATGAAGGTGGAGGAGATCTGGGAGCCCGACAAGCGCAAGGAGTGCGAGCTCTGCTTCAAGGGCAAGGGTGCTGATTCCGAGCGTTTCTGGGAGGTGGCCGAGGCCGACCACCCAGGCGTGCAGCAGGTGCTCAATTCCGGCAAGTACTATGTGGGCGGGCCCATCAAGGCCCTCTCTGAGCTGGATTTCAGGCAGAAGTATGGCGATGCCTACATGCATCCTGCTGTTGCCAGAAAGCTGTTTGAGGACAAGGGTTGGAGCAAGGTCGCTGCCTTCCAGACCAGAAACCCCATTCACCGTTCACATGAGTACCTGTGCAAGATCGCACAGGAGGTCCTGGATGGCGTCTTCATTCATGCCTTGGTGGGTAAGCTGAAGCCCGGAGACATTCCAGGCGAGAAGCGTATGGAATGCTACAAGGCCCTGCTGGACAACTATTTCAATATGGAGCGCACGGTTTTGGGCGTATATCCCCTTGAGATGCGTTACGGCGGACCAAAAGAGGCCCTTCTGCACGGCATATTCCGTCAGAACTTCGGATGTTCTCACCTTATTGTGGGCCGTGACCATGCCGGCGTAGGCGACTTCTACGGCCTGTTCGAGGCACAAGAGATATTCGATACCCTGTGGCCCGGTGCACTGGAGTTGCAGCCGCTTAAGATTGACTGGACCTTCTGGTGCAAGAAGTGCGGTGGTATGGCCTCTCTCAAGACCTGCCCGCACACCAAGGAAGACCGTATCGTCGTGAGCGGTACCAAGTTCCGCCGTCTTATGAGTGAGGGTGGTGAGGTTCCGCCTGAATTTAGCCGTCCAGAGGTATTGGCTATTTTGCGCGACTACTACCAGAATCTTGAGCATAAGGTCACCATCAAGAAGGGTGCATTTGAGGACCTTCCGAAATAATTGGTGAATTTTGATTTGGTTGGACTGGGCGGCATTCGCCGCCTGGTCTTTGCAGTTGGTTTCAATAAACAAAAAACATAGGAGGTAATGTTATGCCAAGCTTTGTCAACCCAGAAAAATGTGATGGTTGCAAGGGTGGAGAGAAGACAGCATGTATGTACATCTGCCCCAACGATCTCATGGTGCTTAATCCGGATGCCATGAGGGCCTACAATCAGGAGCCTGATCAGTGTTGGGAGTGCTATTCCTGCGTCAAGATCTGCCCACAGGGCGCCATCGAAGTGCGTCATTATGCTGACTTGGCCCCGATGGGTGGTTATGTCCAGCCCATGCGCGGCACGGATTCCATTATGTGGACCGTCAAGTTCCGCAATGGCAACACCAAGCGTTTCAAGTTCCCCATCAGAACCACTCCTGAGGGTTCCATTAAGCCCTATGCCGGCAAGCCCGAGGGCGGCAATCTGGATGACGGCCTTCTCTTTACGGAGACGGCTGGTAGAGCAAACCTTACGCCTGCCCAGGATGCATAATTTTAACCAAGATTATCACTGTATTTTAATTTAATTTCAGGAGGAATAATATGGCATTACCTAATAAACCAAATTGGGAACTTCTCGCAGAGCCTGACCTCTCCAAGGTGCCTGTCGTTGAGCATGAGTATGATGCCCTGATCGTGGGTGGTGGTATGGCCGCTTGCGGTGCAGCCTTTGAGATTGGTAAGTGGATGCCCAAGGGCTCCAAGGTCGCCCTGGTGGACAAGGCTGCCCTTGAGCGTTCTGGCGCTGTCGCCCAGGGTCTTTCCGCTATCAATACATATATTGGTGAGAACAAGGTTTCCGATTACGTCCGCATGGTCAGAAACGACCTGATGGGTGTCGTCCGTGAAGACCTCATCTTTGACCTGGGCCGTCACGTGGATGATTCAGTCCATCTCTTCGAGGAGTGGGGTCTTCCCATCTGGAAGAAGAAGGGTTCTGAGGGCAAGAAGCTGGTGGAAGGTGGTGAGCCTGTCCGTACCGGTAAGTGGCAGATCATGATCAACGGTGAGTCCTACAAGTGCATTGTGGCTGAGGCCGCCAAGGCTGCCCTGGCTGAGATGGGCTATGACCTGTTCGAGCGTGTCTTCATTGTGAAGCTGCTTCTGGATGCCAACAAGCCCAACACCATCGCCGGTGCAGTGGGTTTCAGTGTTCGTGAAAACAAGGTGCACGTATTCAAGGCCAAGGCCATACTGGTTGCCTGCGGTGGCGCAGTCAACATCTTCCGTCCCCGTACCACAGATGAAGGTAAGGGCCGTGCCTGGTATCCGGTATGGAATGCTGGTTCCACCTACACCATGTGCATGCAGGTGGGCGCAGAGATGACCATGATGGAAAACCGCTTCACCCCGTCCCGCTTCAAGGATGGTTATGGCCCAGTTGGTGCGTGGTTCCTGCTCTTCAAGGCCACTGTTACCAACGGCAAGGGTGAGCACTATATAAAGAGCGATGCCGCCAAGGCCGAGCTCGCCAAGTATTCCCCATACGGTCAGGCCGCTGTTATCCCCACCTGTCTGCGTAACCACCTCATGCTCTTTGAGATGAAGGAAGGCCGCGGCCCCATCTATATGGACACCGCTGCAGCCCTTACGGCCTTCTTGGAGGAGAAGAAGGCAGCTGGTATGGATGAGAAGGAGCTCAAGAAGTACTGGAAGGAGCTGGAGAGCGAGGCATGGGAGGACTTCCTCGACATGTCCGTTGGCCAGGCAGGTCTGTGGGCATCCATGAACATCGAGCCTGAGAAGGTAGGTTCCGAGATCATGCCCACTGAGCCGTATATGCTCGGTTCTCACTCCGGTTGCTGCGGTATCTGGGTGTCCGGTCCAGATGAGGACTGGGTCCCGGCTGACTACAAGTGGGGCTACAACCGCATGACCACAGTAAACGGCCTCTTTACCGCAGGTGATGGCGTGGGTGCCTCTGGTCACAAGTTCTCATCTGGTTCCCATGCAGAAGGTCGTATAGCGGCCAAGGCAATGGCCAAGTATGTCAGGGACAATGCAGGATTCAAGCCCACTCTGAAGCAGACCGCTGAGGAGCTCAAGGCCGAGATCTACAAGCCTGTAAAGGTCTATTATGAGAACTACCAGAAGACCACCCATGAGATGGTAAACCCCAACTACATCAAGCCCCGTCACATGATGGAGCGTTTGATGAAGTACACCGACGAGTACGGCGGTGGCTGGTCTCCATACTATATGACCAATGGCAAGCTCCTTGAGATCGCTATGCGTCATCTGCAGTGGCTCCGTGAGGACTCCGAGAAGATGGCTGCCGGTGGTCTGCATGAGCTGCTTCGTGCATGGGAAAACCTGCACCGCATCTGGTGTGTGGAGGATCACCTCCGTCATATCCAGTTCCGTGAAGAGAGCCGTTACCCCGGCTTCTACTATCGCGGTGACTTCAATAGCGTCAGCGATGTGGATATGGATCAGGGTGGTTGGAAGTGTTTTGTCAACTCCAAGTACAATCCTGAGACCGGTGAGTGGAGCACCTTCAAGAGGAAGCTGCATACCATCATTTCGTAATGACTTCTTGGGTGTGGTATTGAATATCGGTTGAAGCCAAATCCCAGGTGTGGTATATCTGCACCTGGGATTTTTTATAGTTTTGTTTTATCCTTAACCTTTGCCGGTGCTCGGCGAGATGCCTGGATATTTACTGTTTAGGCCAGGTATTACGCGGATCACCAGCTGGTTTGCTGGTATAAAAATCACTAAAAGGAGCGGGCAGATGAGTCAAAGCATCTTGGTAATAGGCGGCGGTTTCAGTGGGCTGACGGCCGCTGTTGAAGCCGCTGAAATGGGCTACCAGGTCTATCTGGTTGAAAAAGAAAGCTATTTAGGCGGCAGGGTAGCGCAGCTCAACAAATACTTCCCGAAGCTGTGTCCACCCACATGTGGCCTGGAGATCAATTTCAGGCGTGTCAAGACCAATCCAAACATCACATTTTACACTCAGGCGGAGGTCAAGTCTGTGCAGGGCTCTGCCGGCAATTTCAATGTTGAAGTGCTGGTCAACCCTCGGTACACTACGCCTCAGTGCACAAATTGCAAGCCTGGTGAGGCGGTTGCTTCTGTTGAGTTCCCCAATGAATTCAATTTCGGCATGGATAACCGCAAGGGTATTTATATGCCGCATCCCATGTCCTTTCCTCAGCAGTGTGTAATAGATCCGTCTGTGGCTGCCTCTGCTGAAGGGCAGAAGATTAAAGACGCTATGCCGGCAGGTCATGTGGATCTCTCGCAAAAGCCTGAGACCATTCAGTTGAATGTAGGGGCTATCATTGTTGCTACTGGCTGGAAGCCCTATGATCCAGCCAATATGGAGCGTCTTTGTTATGGCAAGTATCCAAATATTGTAACCAACATGATGCTTGAGCGTTTGGCATCCCCTTCCGGACCGACAGGTGGCCAGATCGTGAGGCCTTCCGACAAAACCATGCCCAAGAAGGTCGGTTTTGTTCAGTGCGCTGGGTCACGTGACAAGGCATATCTTCCATATTGTTCTTACATATGCTGCATGGCTACCCTTAAACATATCTGCTACATTCGTGAGCAATCGCCGGATACGGAATGTTATGTGTTCTATATTGACATTCGTTCTCCGGGCGCCAAGTATGAAAAATTCTATGCCAAGGTCAAGGCCGATGCCAAGGTGCATTTCATAAAGGGCAAGGTGGCTGAGGTTAAACCTGGTTCTTCTACTGATTCAGTGGTCCTGGTGGCGGAAGATACCATTGGCGGCGGCAAGGTCGAGCAGGAAGTGGATATGGCGGTATTAGCCACAGGTATGCAGCCGGTAGGGGCATTAAATCCAATTCCTGGTATTGAATATGATGCAGATGGATTTGTGAAACCCAAAGAGGGCATTGTGCCATGTGGTTGCGCCAAGAGGCCGGTGGATGTTGTGTCCTCTGCACAGAGCGCCACTGCAGCGGCATTGAAGGCTATTCAGATGATTAGGAGGGCAGGATAATGGCAAAGATTGGAGTATATATATATACTGGAGACGGTATAGCCGAGGCTGTGGATGTAGAGGGGCTCATCAAGGTGGCGACGAAGGCCGGTGCCGCTGTCGCCAAGTCCCATGCAGACCTCTATTCGCCTGAAGGTGTCGCCATGGTCAAGCAGGATATTGAGGCCGAGGGTTTGACGGCCATATCCCTTGTGGGCATGTCGCCTCGTTATGAATATAAAACATTTGATTTTCCTGGTGTCTATATCGACAAGACCGGTATCAGGGAGTTGGTCGCCTGGAGTCACCGCATTGATCCCAACGATGAAAAGGCCGATTCCAAGAAGGAACACGTGCAGGAGTTGGCTGAGGATTATGTCCGCATGGCTGTCACCAAGCTGCAGAAGGCCCAGATGCCTACTCCGGATAAGCTGGAGGCCCCCAACACCCGTATTCTGGTAATAGGTGGCGGTGTAACCGGTATGACTGCTGCACTTGAGGTTGCTGAGGCCGGGTATGAGGTCACCATCGTGGAGCGGACTGGTGAGCTTGGTGGTTATGGTATGCAGATTAGAAAGCAGATCCCAGTGGGTCCTGATTATTCCAATCTTATAAATCCCATAGCCCCGACTCTGATTGAGAAGATAAAAAGCAATCCTAGGATCACCGTTAAGACCTCGACTGAGATCGCCCGTATCTACGGCGCCCCTGGCAAATATCGTGTGTCCCTCAAGGCTGCTGGTACCAAGAGCGAGTGGGATGCGCCGGTGCCTTTGACCCCTGAAGAAAAGTTGGATGCAAATGGCAAGGAGCTTTCCGCCGAGGATCAGAAAAAGGTCTATGCAGCCAAAAACGAAGGCCGCAACGACTATATGGTGGAGGATCCAAATGCAGAACTCTTCGGCGCAGTAATCCTGGCTGCTGGTTGGAAGCCTGCTATCCCTGCTGAAGGTGAATATCCTCATCTGGCATGGGGTAATCCCAATGTCCTTACTAACCATCAGTTTGAGCAACTTGCCAAGTCCGGAAAGCTCAAGAGGCCTTCTGATGGCAAGGAGATCAAGACAGTTGCATTTGTTCAGAGCCCTGGCGGCTTGAACGATGATGCTGATTTCCCTTATGCATCAGCCGTTACTACAATGGTCTCTTTGAAACAGGCTAAATATGTCAGAGAGGATTATCCTGAGGACGGTAAGGCCTATGTCCTATATCAGCATATGCGGACTCCAGGGCAGTATGAATATTTTTACAAGGGTCTTCAGGATGATCCCGGAATCTTTCTTACAAAAGGCGCTGTGACTGCTGTAAAGGAAAATGGTAAAGGCGGATTGACTGTCACGGTTGAAAAGACCCTTTTGGGTGACAATATTGCTTTGGATGTGGATGTGGTGGTGTTGGCTACCGGTATGTTGCCGGCCACCAAGGATGAGGCGGTTGTCAATCTGGCATACCGTCAGGGTCCTGCCTTTAGGGACCTCGACCTGTTCGGCGGTTACTGCGATTCAAACTTTATCTGCTTCCCTTATGAGACACGCAGAACCGGTATATATGCAGCAGGTCCTGTGCGTAGGACAATGACCATCGAAGAGTCCATGGAGGATGCGGCTGGTGCTGCCCTCAAGGCCATTCAGGCGGTCAAGGCGGCGGAGGAAGGTCACGCAGTGCATCCCCGTACATGGGATTTCGACTATCCGGATTTTTACTTCCAGCGTTGTACCCAGTGTAAGCGTTGTACGGAAGAGTGCCCGTTTGGTGCATTGGATGACGACGAGAAAGGCACTCCAAAGCCCAATCCCACCCGTTGCCGTCGCTGCGGGACCTGTATGGGTGCATGTCCCGAGCGCATCATAGGCTTCAAGGATTACAATATCGATGTGGTTGGCTCCATGATCAAGTCCATAGAGGTTCCGGATGACGATGAAGAAAAGCTCAGAATGGTAATCTTTGCCTGTGAAAACGATGCATATCCGGCATTGGATATGGCGGCTGCTAAGGGTCTGAGCTGGTCTCCCTTGCCAAGGATCATACCTGTTCGTTGTCTGGGGTCTGTTAATGTGGCATGGATTAAAGATGCCATGTCCAGCGGTATGGATGGCGTGTTATTGCTTGGCTGTAAGTTCGGAGATGACTACCAGTGCCATTTTGTAAAGGGTAGTGAGCTGGCAGATCGTCGTATGGCGAACGTGGCTGAAACCATAAAGTCTCTTGGCATGGAGCCTGAGCGTGTCAAATTGGTACAGATAGCAATCGACGAGTATGATAAAGTCCCAGGCGTTATCGATGCCTTTGTAGAAGAGATAGTCGGCATGGGGCCAAATCCATTCAAGGGATTCTAGGGAGGTATGACAATGGGCGAGCAACAACAAATGCAGCCGGATCTTTCTTTTGTCAAAGGGGTCATGGCATCCGGTGGCGAGACCGTCAAGAAGTGTTACCAGTGTGCGACCTGTTCAGTGGTTTGTCCGCTTTCCACAAACGACAGTCCTTTCCCCAGAAAGGAAATGCTCTGGACCCAGTGGGGTTTGGCTGGTCGTGTATCTGGGGATGTGGATGTATGGTTGTGTCATCAATGTGGAGACTGTACCAAGCACTGCCCTCGGGATGCCAGACCGGGTGATGTGCTGGCAGCCATTCGCATAAATGCCATCCGTTATTATGCAAAACCGAAGGCCTTGGCGGATGTATTCAATTCGCCTGGTGGAGTGGTGGGCGCGGTGATAGCTGCGGCTGTATTGGTATTGATTGTGGCGGCTGTTTGGTCACAGGTGACCGGCAATGCCTTCCCATTTCCGTTAAATCATGAGGGCAAGGTGGAGTATCACGAGTTTTTGAGCGTGATACCCATAGACGCTATGGTCCTGCCCATTGTCGCCTGGATTATATATGTCTCCTACAATGGTGTCTCAAGGTTCTGGAACGACATCAGTAAGGGTGCAGGGCTGCCGGAATCCTTTACCGGCACATATCCAAAGCCGTCCATAGGCCTTTTGCTTTCCAAGTATCTCGGCCCGGCAGTCATGGAAATCTTGAGCCATTCCCGCTTTAAGAAATGTGGTCAGACCGCTGAGCGGGCGCGCGGACATCTCCTGCTGCTTTGGTCGTTTATCATCCTATTCGCCGTCACCAATTATGTTTTTATTGCGGAAGACCTTTTCCATGCGGCGTTAGGGCTTATATCAAAGGTGACGCCTCTACCCTTGTATCACCCGGTCAAACTGGCGGCCAATGTGGGGGGCATCATGTTGATTGCAGGTATCCTGATGGTCAAGTCCATGAGAACCCAGAAGACTGAGGAAGGCGTTTTGACCAGTGCCGCCCCTGATTGGGTGCTCATCTGGCTCATCTTTGCCGTGGGCGCTACTGGGATAGGTGCAGAGGTTTTGCGTCTGATCAATATAGCCCCAATAGCCTATCCAGTTTATGTCCTGCATCTTGCCACAATTATAGTACTTTTCTTGTCGTTGCCTTATGGTAAGTTTGGACACCTTATTTATAGAACCACTGCCTATGTGTTTCAGCGTTGGGCTGATGACGTCAAGGCTGGCAAGGCAGGTTTTGGACTTGAAAAGGCTGTAGGCGCATCGCATTAATTGTGTGCTTTGGCATTGAAACGGAATGAATTGTATCCAATAAATAGTGTGTGTGTAAGATGGCATAATTTTTTCTATAGGGGGCTAACCTTGCTCGAAAGAAGTGAGGTGTGATAGCCCTTATTCGATAAAAGGCGTTGTTTTTCACGGCAACGCCTTTTATGTCTATTGATAATTCCAAATTATCTCTTGATTTTTGTTTTTTAATGGGCTAAAGTCTGTGATTTAGCCGAGGCTGGCGTAGCTCAACGGTAGAGCAGCTGATTTGTAATCAGCAGGTTGCGGGTTCAAATCCCATCGCCAGCTCCAAGCGCTGTGGAGGGGTACCCGAGTGGCCAAAGGGGGCAGACTGTAAATCTGCTGGCGACGCCTTCGGAGGTTCGAATCCTCCCCCCTCCACCATTTTTTGTTGTGTGTTAGATATTGTTGGCCTTGTTGTGTTGCAGCCGCGGGAGTAGCTCAATGGCTAGAGCATCAGCCTTCCAAGCTGAGGGTTGCGGGTTCGAGTCCCGTTTCCCGCTCCATTGGCTATAATGCCCACGTAGCTCAGTCGGTAGAGCACTTCCTTGGTAAGGAAGAGGTCACCGGTTCGATTCCGGTCGTGGGCTCCATAAAATATGATTGGATTTTTCGATTGGATTTTTCTCGTGGATTGTTTTTTTAAAACTTCATATATTGAGGAGTTGTAATTTTTATGGGTAAGAAAAAATTTGAGCGTAATAAGCCGCATGTGAATGTAGGAACGATAGGTCACATAGATCATGGTAAGACTACCCTTACAGCTGCGATAACGAGGGTTTTGTCGGAGAAGGGTTTGGCG
>Ga0209227_1000250_pt1 | contig 46636 bp, 31 predicted proteins | sample YNPBryantNP2012_FD_185815 | JGI IMG/M metagenome (GOLD analysis project Ga0209227, IMG submission 185815) | Anoxygenic and chlorotrophic microbial mat microbial communities from Yellowstone National Park, USA - YNP Bryant NP 2012 (SPAdes)... ...
CAATGATCCAAAACGAAGCACCGTATTGGTTAAACTTTCGGGCATTGGAAAGGAACCAGCAGCACAACAACTGGTGGTTCAGGACACGCTGTTGAATTTTGGTACCGTACCAACCGATCGAAGCAAATCGTTGTCGCTAACAATTCGCAACGCCGGAGAACAAAATCTCGAAATCATCCAGCTTTCAACCAGCGACGCCCAGTTTTCTATCAAGAGCAATTGGGTAATAATTGGAGCAGGGGAGAGCTATCAATTGCTGGTCACTTTTTCGCCGAAGAAAGCTGGCGCAATTACAGCCGATTTAACGATTCAGAGCAATGATCCCAAGAAACCTTTGACAAAAGTAAAGCTGAGTGGCACAGGAATCGTTTACACGGGTGCAAAATTGGCGGTCATGCCACAGGCGCTCCAATTTGGTGAACTATTAGTCGGGGCAACCAAGCGCTTGCCGATTTGGATTTATAACCAGTCAAAAGCAACTAAATTAAAAATTGATTCGATTGCTATTGCCAATCAGGTTTTTCGAGTTGCGAAACGAAGTTGGGAAGTCAATGCCGGGGATAGCCTGGCCATCCAAATCGCATTTTCGCCCAATTTGCCAGGGAATCACTATAGTCAGGTGATCCTTTATACCGATGATCAATATCAAAAGACCTGGCAACTGCCGCTGTTTGGAACCGGTGTGGCCGAAAATGTCGGGCGTAATGTGCTGGCGCAGCTCGGTTGGAAAAGTGATGGCTATGCGCCGATCGGCGATTTCTTTAGCCCCAATCCGCATACCGATAGTTTGCTCAGCGATGCTCCTGACCGGGCCTGGTTCATCAAAGATATCATGCTCAGCAAGCTTCCCACATCCAGCTACATGAACGTTTGTTTTGACGATTATATCCAGTTATATATTAACGGCACATTGGTCCTTATTGATAATTCGACTCAACCCATTCGATGGAATATTGAAAGGCTCGACATCAAAGGGTTTCTGCGGCTGGGAAGAAATCGCATCTCGGTTCTCGTGTGGAATAAGCAACCGGGACTGGGGGCATTTGATTGTGAATTGATTGTCGACAACGAGCCCAAGATTCGAAGGGGTGATCAAAACTGGATGCATGTGGATGCGACGTGGTGGTATTACGGCACAATGGGAAAAGAATATCCATCCCCCCCATTGGATTCGCCGTTCGATCGGCTCTGGTTTCATAGTGATTATGGATTAGCTGGCAGCGATACGTTAGAGGCTCGCTGGGTTTTCGAACCAACTGGCAGCGACACGCTGTACGATAACTCGCCCTATGGTAAGAAAGCTATTTTGCATAACGTGAAATGGGTGAACGGTGTCGTCGGTCAAGCAATGCAATTTAGCGGTAATAAGGATTCTTATGCCGAGCTATATGCCAACATCAATAAGATCCCCCAGTTCATCGAATTATGGTTCAACTGTTATGGACCGAAGCCGCATATACAGAATATCATTACCAATAAAGGAGCGGCTGAATATGGTCAAGGATTATTCTTGACAAAAAATATGAAATTAGCGGTGTATTATTACAATGGCATCTTAGAAACCAAGTTCACCGTCAATCCAAACACCTGGTATTATGTCTCAGCCTTTTACCGGTGGGATAAAGTGTGGGTATATGTAAACAACACTTTGGTCGATTCTGTCAGTTATGATCAAGGCATCCCGGTGGGATCGAACATTTGCTACCTTGGTGGCAATCCAGTGGTCACGGATTCAGTTACGGCATTTTATGGTGCGATCGATGAGTTAAATATTAGGGCAACCGATACCATGCCAACGCTAATGCCAGCCGTGGCAAAGATCAATCCTGTCATGCCGGATTCTTCAACGAAAGGGTCCAACGTTCAATTAAAATTCGACATTTATCCAACACCATATAAGATCCTCACTGGCACACTCGAGTACGCCTTGGGGGGCAGTGAAAATTATCGGAAGAAAACGCTCAACTTTAGTGATTCAACTTTTACATCTGCTTTGCAACTGGCAATTCCTGCAGATTCAGCGACCGTGCGAGGATTAAAGTACCGAGTTTCAATTCGGACCGATTATGGAGAAGTAAAATACCCCCCAGAACAGCAACCCTATTCATGGATAACGGTGAAAACTGCTCGGGAGAGCTCGAACGTGGTATTACCGAAACGCATTCATCGCATGGTTTCTGTCCCTTATGAACTCGATGATGCATCCATTGAAGCCGTGCTATCAGATAATTTTGGACAGGAAAATCCGTATCAATGGCGGCTATTTGACTGGAGCCAGAAAGATACCAGCTATATTGCCTATAGCGACACCACCTGGCAAGGTCGCCAAGGTTTTGTCCGAGGAAAAGCGTTTTGGCTTATCACTAGTCAGGCCAGATCCTACGATGCCGGTTCTGGCGCATCACCCGCCAATGAGAATTATCGCATCCTACTGAATCCTGGCTGGAACATGATCGGCAATCCATTCCCGTATCCCATCAGCTGGTCGGATGTTGAGAAGAGCTCTGAGCTCATTTCACCTCCAATTTACCGTTCCACGGTCGATTCTATTGGATGGATCTATTCCACCCAGACGCTTGTTCCCTGGGAAGGATATTTTGTTTGGAATGGAGATGTCGTTAGCCGCAGCCTTATTGTTCCTCCAAAAGAAGCGCCACGACGAGGATTGAGCAGGTCCATATCCGCCTCAGCAAATTATTTGGAGAAACATCCAGATGTGAAGGTGTTGGTGTCTGCATCCGTTCGCTGTGGCCAATTTGTTGATCCAGATAATTTGTTCGGATTAGCAGAAACCGCCGATAATGAATTCGATAGCTATGATCTCATGGAAGCCCCTCCAATAGGAGATTATGTATCGCTGTGGATGAATAATAAGAATTGGGAAAAACATCCCGGTGGATATAGCATCGATATTCGCAAGTTGAATAATGAAGGCTGCGAATGGCCGATCATTCTTGAATATCAGCTCGAACAGGCAGATCGTGCTTTAACGATCCGTTTTGTGCCAATCACTGCCTTGCCGGGCGATTGGCGCATGTTTCTATTTGATGTAAACCAGGACCTCGCCATCGATCTGCAACGCAATCCGACAGTGGCTGTCAATCCGACTGCTGGAAAGCATGTTCAAGCCAGCTATAAGTTTGTGGTTGGCACAGAGGCGTTTCTCAAGAATCATTCCAATGAAATCCCATTGGTTCCTTTAGAATTCGAGTTGCTGCAAAATTACCCGAACCCATTCAATGCTGCCACAACAATTTCCTTTAATTTGCCAAAACGGATGCATGTCACACTGAAAATCTATAACATCCTTGGGCAATTAGTAAAGACCTTGATCGATGAGGAAATGAGGGGGGGAAATCATAAATTGATATGGGACGCTACGAATGACCAGGGCCACATGATTACAACTGGAGTTTATATCATGCAGTTGCGCTCTCAAAACAATGTAGCGATCAAGAAACTTGTGGTGATCAAATAATCATGGATGGAGAATATTATGAGAATTCGATTTTCTTCGATAATCATTTGGTTCATTTTCATGACGCTTACCCTGCCAGGACTCGCCGCTCCTGAGGGAGGGATGTTGCGCACTGGCATTATCGCTCAAATCTGGTCAATTGAAAATATCAAGAATACGATCAATGAAGGCACCATCCCAATCGAAGTGATCTATCCAATACGGCCGAATTTGACCGTTCAATTTAGTCATTCCCCAGCTTCATCGCGGTTTGGTGGGATAAGAATGGCAGGATTGTCGGATACTTATATTCGATCGACCTACGAATTGCAGGAAAATCGTGCGATGCTGAGCGTGGGCATCGGATTACCCACTGGCAAAACCGAGCTCAATGATGAAGAACGAAACTTGACTGGACTCCTCAGTTATAATGCTTTCAAATTTCGAATGCCTGTTTTCGGCCAGGGCCTGACGATCAGTGTGGGCGGCATGTATGCCTACCCAATCAACGATAAATTCACAGTGGGGGCAGGTGTAAATTACGTGTACCGTGGCCGATATAAATATACCAAAAGCTTGAAAGACACTTATGATCCTGGGGATCAAATTGGGGCCAATATAGGATTCGATTATCTGATACTTCCCATGTTAAGATCGAGCTTCGACGCCGTGTTTAGTTATTATGCTGCAGACAAATTGAGCAACACAAAAATGTTCGTATCAGGTCCTAAGCTTGCCTTGAAGCTTGACCTTCAATACCAAGTTAGCTTCGGGCATCTATGGTTACGAGGATATTATAGCACCAAATCGAAAAATCAGACCTGGAATGATCAAACGCTTGTGTTAGAAGCCCAGGATAAAAACTACAATATCACTCTTCGGGAGTTGGAAGTCGGCGCTCGAATCCCTGTAATGGAACGACTCACCCTGCTGGTCGGGGGCGAAGGACGATCTTATGTTGAAAATGAACTGAATCAGGGGTGGGTTGACATCTTCGGACCAAGCATCGGCTACTTATTGCAAATCAATGAAAAATTGAATATCAGCATGGAAACCAAGTTCTTTTATGGCGACGGTGAATTCAACGGAATGACGCCTATTCCGCATTTTTCGGGATTTGAGTTCTACTTTACCAGTCAATACAAATTTTGATTTTACAACGGCACCAACAATAGCTCTGTCGCTGGGGTAGTGTAAAAGGAATAACCACCCCTGCTATCAACCATTGCATGGATTTCATATGTGTGGATTTCATCCCCCGTGGTTCAACGCGGTTCGATATAAAAGCGTACAAGCCGATCCACTGAGGGTGCCTCGCGAATCAATTAAATTATCTTGGAAGCCTGACAATTATTTGCTGCCTACAGGAATTCAGAATCGTCTGATGATTATTTGAATCATTCGATTTAATAATATTCACATTAATTTAACGGAGGGAAGAACCCTATGAAAAAGAGAATTTCTCTATGGATCGTTGTCATCACCATTTTGCTTTCAAATGCCCTTCTATCCAAACAAGACACAAAAACCCTTGCCATCTTGGATTTCTCAAATAATAGTCTAATAGAACAAGAAAAATATGCCTCGCTTTCCCAAGCCCTGGCTGAGATAATGACCACTGAATTGAGCAAAGTACCAGGACTCCAATTGGTCGAACGAAGAAAAATGACATCTCTCCTAAAAGAAATGGAACTTTCTCAAAGTGGAATCATCTTTGAACAAGCTGGCCTTCAAGTGGGAAGACTGTTAGGGGCTCATTACCTGGTCTTTGGCAGCTATATGGTCTCATTCGATCACAATATCAGAATCGACCTAAGAATCGTAGAGGTCGAGACTGGTTTAACAATCAAAGCAGAAGAAGTCACTGACAAAGTTTCGAAGTTGTTTGATATCATCAAGAAGCTGAATGACAAAATTGTGAGAGATTTAGATATTCGGCTGACCAAAGAAGCAAGGGCAGCGTGGATGAGTTATGATGTTCCATTTGATATAATTTCGACCTTCTCAATGGCACTAAAATTGGAGGAGCAGCATAAAACTGAAGAAGCGAAAAAAATCTATCAAAAAATTTTGTCAAAAAACCCAAATTTCGAGCCGGCGCGAAAACGTCTTGAGGAGCTTATGGTTGAATAAATATCGAGGAAATTTTTAGCCTAAGCGCGCTATGATGGCTGGTGCCAGAATGGTCCCTGGGTACCTTGGCCCTATTTTCGTCACAGTCAACGTTTTCCGTGGCATGAATTACATCGTTTTTTTCAGCTTTTAGGGACAATCTCTCTGATAAAATCTATAAATAAAGCGAAACGAAAGGTCGAGCATCTACAAATTCGGCAAAGAGCGCTGCGAGACCATTTCATTGGGTCTCAACTAACCCCTATTTGGCCATTGCAGCATAACCAATTTGCATCGCAGGCACCATTACCCGGTGGACCGTCCCCACTGTAATAAAACTATACAAGTGGCGGCCACAATTGTTTTCGCACTTGAAGTTATTGAAAATTTGCTGCGGATCATCTTTTGGTGTCACTTGATATTTTTTAACATTGCCGCAGGATTCGCAAGTGATGATTAGTTCTGTGACTCGAATATTTTGCATGCGCCATCTCCTGAGTATGCGATTTGTAGATGCGAATTCAATTTGTTTTGATACCATTGCAATAATTATACCGCCAATACCACTAAATTTAGACATCATTTACAAGCTTTTCTACTATATATAGTGGAATCAAAAATCCGAATTGTCTCATTATGGACGCAGATTGTCAGATTGTAATACAAATAATAAAATTGTAAGCACTATGCTAAAGATCATTGTCATTTTTATTCTTGCCATCGTAGCGTATTGGCTTACGCGGAAAAATCGGAGTCGAATCGGCCAAATCAGATTAAGGAAACAGCGGATTTTAGAGCGGTTTCGAAAGCAAAATTAGAGGCAAGAAGACAAAGAAAAATTTTCTTTGATAAAAAAAACTCTTGCATTATTTTTCATTTATTTGTATATTTGTCTCGAAATCAAGCGGGAGTAGTTCAGTGGTAGAACACCACCTTGCCAAGGTGGGGGTCGCGAGTTCAACCCTCGTCTCCCGCTCCAGGAAAAGGCGGCGTAGCCAAGTGGCTAAGGCGGAGGTCTGCAAAACCTCTATGCATCGGTTCGACTCCGATCGCCGCCTCAGCTAAGCGACATATCAGCCGGGGTGGCGGAAATGGCAGACGCAAGGGACTTAAAATCCCTCGGATATTTTATATCCGTGCCGGTTCGACTCCGGCCCTCGGCACAGCGGAGCGAATTATCTCGCTGAACAATTAGGAGCGGAGTCAGATTTTTAATGACACGCTTTTTTCGTTTAAATTGGGCGATTAGCTCAGGTGGTTAGAGTACTTGCTTGACATGCAAGGGGTCACTGGTTCGAGTCCAGTATCGCCCACATTTGATATCATCAATATATTCAGTGCAATTTTGGATCAACGCTTATATGCTTCCAACAACCCAAACGGTTGCGATGCGCTAAGAAATAAGGTCGGTGAGGATGGAACGGGTTAAAATTGAACTCCAAGACGGAACCGTAAAAGAGTTTCAACGGGGTGTTACACCACAACAAATTCTTCAACAATTGAATGATACAGCTCTAATTCAAAAGGCTGTCGCTGCTCGATTTAATCAACGTTTGATCGACCTCAGTCGTCCACTTCATCAGGATGGTGCGCTGTCGTTTGTTGGCTATGATACTCCCGAGGGCATGGAAGTATTTTGGCACAGCACTGCCCACATCATGGCGCACGCCATTAAATTGCTTTATCCCGAAGCGAAGTTTGGATTCGGTCCAGCATTAGAAGATCGCTTTTTTTATGACTTTGATATTAATAAGCCGCTCGTTCCAGAAGATCTCGATAAAATTGAATTAAAGATGAAGGAAATTGTCGCCGCCAATAACCCCTTTATCCGAGAAGAGCTTTCCAAAGAAGAGGCTATTAAACTATTTAAAGATCGGAACGAGCCATACAAGGTTGAGCATATTGAAGAACTCACCGACAGCACCAGCATCTATCGCGAGGGCGATTTCGTTGATCTTTGCGCAGGGCCCCATCTCCCTAGCACTGGATGGGTAAAGCATTTCAAGCTATTGGCCATTTCCGGGGCATACTGGAAGGGCGATGAACGCAACCCGATGTTGCAGCGCATCTACGGGACATCTTTTCCGACCAAAGAACAACTGGATGCATTTCTCCATAAAATTGAAGAAGCCAAACGACGTGATCACCGTCGCTTGGGGCGAGAGCTTGATCTCTTTAGCATCAACGACGAATGCGGGGCAGGGCTTATCCTCTGGCATCCAAAAGGTGCTATCATCCGAAAAAACATCGAAGATTTTTGGCGAAATGAACACCTAAAAGCGGGTTATGAGCTGGTGTTTACCCCACATATTGCCAGACTTGATCTCTGGGGCAAAAGCGGCCACCTGGATTTTTTTATTGAAAATATGTTCGCGCCCATGGAGATGGAGAATGTTAAGTACCAGCTAAAGCCAATGAACTGCCCGTTTCACTTGCTCATCTATAAAAGCCAAAGTCGTAGTTATCGAGATCTTCCAATCCGCTGGGCAGAATTAGGAACCGTGTATCGCTACGAACGATCTGGTGTGCTTCATGGTCTGATGCGGGTTCGGGGCTTTACTCAAGATGATGCCCACATCATTTGTCGGCCAGATCAATTGCAAGATGAGATCATTCGTTGTTTGGACTTTACGGTTTTTATTCTGAGTACCTTTGGATTTACGAATTTTGAGATTTATCTTTCGACTCGTCCCGAAAAATTTGTCGGAGAGATAAAAAATTGGGAGTTGGCCACTGAAGCCCTGCGGATGGCTTTGACGCAAAAGGGTTTGGATTTCAAAATCGACCCAGGTGAGGGCGTTTTCTATGGACCAAAGATTGATATCAAAATCAAGGACGTTCTCGACCGGGCATGGCAGTGTACGACCATTCAAGTCGATTTCAACGAACCTGAGCGATTCGATATCACCTATCGGGCCGCAGATGGCCAAGACCATCGACCAATTATGATCCACCGTGCGCTCATGGGCTCACTGGAGCGCTTCTTTGGTATCCTAATTGAGCATTATGGTGGTGCATTTCCATTATGGTTAGCGCCAGTACAAGTGATCGTTCTCCCAATTACAGACGCGCATCACACCTACGCACAGCATGTCGCCCATCAATTGCGCGCCAAGTCAATTCGCGTTAGTGTCGATGATCGCAATGAAAAAGTCGGGTTTAAGATTCGCGAAGCTGAGCTTCAGAAAATTCCTTACATGGCGATCATTGGTGATAAGGAGATCCAAGCAAATTCTGTTTCGGTGAGAAAGCGAAAAATAGGTGATCTTGGTCAAATAAAATTAGTTGACTTCATCGAACAACTTATCAAAGAAATCGATGAAAAGACCGTTCAATCACCATAACGACGAATCGTTTGAAAAAATCAAATTCATTCATAGGGAGGGACTGCTATCAAAAAAAAAGAAGTACGGGTCAACGAGCAAATCACAAGTCCCCAGGTTAGGGTTATCGGTGCCGATGGTAATCAGATCGGAATTCTAAAGATTGCTGAAGCAAACCGACTGGCCTTTGCAAGCGGTCTGGACCTCGTTGAAATTGTTCCTACTGCCGATCCACCAGTGTGCAAAATTATGGATTACGGCAAATATCGTTATGAATTGAGCAAAAAGGAAAAAATACAGAAACGAAAACAGCATACGATTCAGGTCAAAGAAATTCGATTAAGTCCCAAGATTGAACAGCATGATATTGAATTTAAGATAAAGCATGCCAGAAAATTTTTAGAGCAAGGGGATAAAGTAAAATTCAATATTATTTTTAAAGGGAGACAGATCGCTCATAAAGAGTTTGGTGAACAGCTGATAGCACGAATTGTTCAGGAATTAGCCGATGTCGCCAAGCCAGAAGGTGAACCTCAATTTGAGGGGCGAAATATGGTGGTTGTTCTCATTAAGAAATGACTGAGGTAATTAACATGCCAAAAATGAAAAGCAAACGTGGTGCATCGAAGCGATATAAGCTGACTGGTTCAGGCAAGGTAAAAAGATACCAAGCGTTTAAAAGTCATATATTGACGTCGAAGACCAGAAAACGGAAAAGAAATCTGCGGAAACCTTTATTGGTTTCTTCAGCGGATTTGAAGAGAGTAAAAAGACTAATTTTAGCATGAAAGTGAATCGGAGGGGATATGCCCAGATCAAAATACAGTGTTCCATCGCATCGACGGAGAAAAAAGATTTTAAAAGCAGCCAAAGGCTATTTTGGTGGAAAACATCGATTACTAAAAACGGCGAAAGAAAGTGTTGAGAAAGCGCTTTTGTACTCATATCGTGATCGAAGAAAACGAAAAGGCCAATTTCGCAGTTTATGGATAACCAGAATCAATGCGGCTGTCAGAAAATATGGATTATGTTATTCTGCCTTTATGGACGCCTTAAAGAAGCGGAATATTGAAATCAATCGCAAGATTTTGGCAGACATGGCAGTAAACGATCCTAAGTCATTTGAACTTTTGGTGCAACAGCTTCACGCATAGGTTAGCGAATGGCACGGTCTCTGAGTGACATAGAGAATCAAATTGATTTGCTGAAGCAGCGATTTTTAGAACAAATCAAACAGGTCGCTGATGAGCGGCAATTGGAAGAGGTTCGGATAACCTATCTCGGTAGGAAGGGTGAGCTGGCTTCTTATTTCAGCTTGATGGGAAGCTTGTCCCAAGAAGATCGCCCAATATTGGGCAAAAAGCTGAATATTTTGAAGAGCTATTTTCAAGAAAGCATTGATGAAAAGGCCAGAGATTTAAAGCCCAAAAGACAAACAATAGAATTTTTTGATGTAACATTGCCAGGTGTCCCACCAAAAATCGGCACCAAGCATCCCATTCACCAGATATTGGATGAGATTAAAAGCATCTTTATTAGTTTGGGATTTGTTGTCGAAACTGGGCCAGAATTGGAGACGGATTATTATAATTTTGAAGCTTTAAATATACCAGAAAATCATCCTTCGAGGGATCTTCAAGATACGTTTTATATTACAGATAAGCTTTTGCTTCGCACCCACACTTCTCCAGTGCAGATCCGAACCATGGAGCGCATGTCTCCGCCGGTTCGAATGATTGCACCGGGAAAATGCTATCGGAAAGATACCCCAGATGCTACCCATTCGCCAATGTTTCATCAAGTTGAAGGACTTTGCGTGGATGTGGGAGTGACTTTCGCAGATCTTAAAGGTGTAATTAGCGCTTTCGCTAAGCGACTCTTCGGCTCTGATATGAAGATTCGATTTCGCCCTAGTTTTTTCCCGTTTACTGAGCCAAGCGCTGAATACGATTTTTCTTGCATCATCTGCGGAGGAAAGGGATGCAATGTATGCAAAGGTTCCGGCTGGCTTGAAATATCTGGAGCTGGAATGGTAGATCCCGCCGTATTCCAATTCGTCAATTACGATAGCGAAAAATACACTGGCTACGCATTTGGCATGGGTGTGGAGCGAATTGCGATGCTGAAATATGGCATAGATGACATCCGAACTTTCTTCGAAAACGACCTTCGCTTTTTAAATCAATTTTAATTCTCAGCTTGCTAAGCAAGTTTTCTGTCAAGCCTCTATGTTCCGTGACCATATCGCATTTCATAATTCCAAAATTTTCTGGATAATTTTCATCGTTGATTTTTATCTTTCATCAATAGTGGAGTGATTCTCTTTGAAAGTAACAATCGACTGGCTAAAAGAATACGTTAATATAACTCAACCAGCTCATGAAATCGCTCAAAGTTTGACCATGCTGGGGTTAGAGGTTGACGCTGTCCACCAAATCGACTATGATTTTGATCATGTCGTTGTTGGAAAAATCATAGACGTTCAACCTCATCCCCAAAAGGCAAATTTGACCATCTGCAAGGTGGATGTCGGCCATGAGGTCTTAGCCTTGGTTTGTGGAGCGCCCAATGTCGCATCGGGGATAAAGGTTCCGGTTGCGCTGGTCGGAGCAAGATTGCCTGGCGGTACAGTGGTTAAGCCAGCGACGATTCATGGCCACGAGTCGCCAGGGATGATTTGCTCAGAAGCAGAGCTCGGCCTCTCTCACCAGAGCGAAATCATTATGATATTGGATGAAAACGCCCAATTAGGCCAAGATTTAAAAACTGCCCTCGGAACAGCAGAAACTGTCATTGAAATTGACCTGACGCCCAACCGACCAGATTGCCTTAGCATCATTGGCATCGCAAGAGAAATTGCTGCTCTAACAGGATCTGAATTGAAAAAGCCGGTGATTTCGATTCATGAATCGTCGGCCATAAAAACTGCTGATTTCATAAATGTCACCATCTTAAATCCAGAAAGCTGTCCGCGATATGTAGCGCGTTACCTTGAAGATGTTCATGTGGCTCCATCGCCGAGATGGCTGGTGAAAAAGCTCGAGGCTGTGGGTCTGAGAACCATTAACAATGTTGTAGATGTAACAAACTATGTAATGATGGAGACCGGACAGCCGCTCCATGCGTTTGACTATGATCTTTTAGAAGATCGCAAAATCGTTGTTCGGCATGCAAAAGCCAATGAGCAATTTACCACCTTAGATGGAAAGACGCATCAGTTAACAGAAAATTCGCTGCTGATTTGTGATGGCAAAAAACCTGTCGCATTAGCGGGAATTATGGGTGGATTGAATTCTGAAATTTCGAAAGCTACCACACGGGTTTTGTTAGAGAGTGCCTATTTCGATCCAAATAATATTCGAAGAACTTCCAAGATTTTAGGCATTTCAACTGACTCATCACAGCGGTTTGAGCGAGGCGTAGATCCAGAGGGTCAGATCTATGCAATCAATCGGGCTGCTGAGTTAATTGCAAAACTTGCTGGGGCGAAAATTGCAAGTGGATACATTGATCGCTATCCTCGCCCTATTTCACAAAAATCGGTGCAATTGAGGATCGATCGAGTCAACAAAATATTAGGAACCTCTCTTGAAATAGAGCAGGTGATTGATATCCTTCGGCGATTGGAGTTTAGAACCAGCTTAGAGAATAACATAATTCATGTTGATATCCCCACGTTTAGGGTCGATATTGATCGAGAAATTGATTTGATTGAAGAAATTGCGCGGCTTTATGGGTATGATCATATCTCACCATCCAGTTGTTCCGTTATTTCTCTTAGTCAGCCGGATAACAAGCGTGAAAAATTTAATCAACTTGTCAGAAATTTTTTATTTGGAATGGGCTTTCAAGAGGTACTAACCCACAGCCTCATCCATCAAAATTGGGCTGAGCAATTCTGTGATGATCCGCCAATTCATTTAAGGAATCCAATCAACGAAGAGCTCGGTACCCTGAGGACCAGCTTGATCCCCGGTTTGCTGCAAGTGACCAAGTGGAACATCAACCGCTATCAAAACGATCTGATGTTGTTTGAAATGGGCAATATCTTTTACTGGTCCGATAAAAATCGCTCGCAATCCCAAGAGCTGCAAAAACTTTCATTATTAAGAACTGGAAAGACCCCGAACAAGAATTGGTTCCAGCAGCAACGACTAACCAGCTTTTACGACTTAAAAGGGGATGTTTTTTCTCTAATAGAAAAGCTAAAGATAAGAGATATTGAATATCACCAATCTGCTCGAAAATTTCTTGACAACAGATCTATTGATTTGACGCTCAATGGTCGTCTGGTCGGTTACATTGGAGCGCTAACCAGTGACATTTTGCGCCGCATCGACATTGACCAAGAGCTGTTCATCGCTGAATTGGACTGTCAAGTTCTATTCGAAAATTGTGTTTTCGACAAAAAGTTTCAGCCTATCCCAAAGTTCCCAGCAATCAAAAGAGATCTTTCTATTGTTGTTGACGCGCATGTACCACTTAAAGAAATCGAAAACATTATATGGACATTTGGTGGAGAATTTTTAAGATCCGTGCAATTATTTGACCTTTACAAGGGGAAACAAATTCCGGATGATAAGAAAAGCCTGACATTCTCGTTGGCTTTTTATTCGTTGGAAAGAACTTTAATTGAAAAAGAGGCAGACGAGTACTTAAAGCGGATCATTGAAAATCTGAATTCTAAAGTGAATGCTCAATTGCGAGCATAATTCAGGATCTTGCCATGGACCAAACCGAGCTGACAAAACTCGAGCAAAATGTAAAACGGGCAATTGAGTTGATTCAAAAGCTTGTGCAAGAGAATCAAAGACTGATTCAAGAGAACCGCAATCTTAGTATCCGCATTCAGGAAAAAGATCAGATTATCAACGAAATCAAAAATCAAAACAATAACAGCAAAGATTATTACCAGCTTATTTCTCATTATAAAGAAAAAGAGAGCAGAATTAGACAAAAAATCCAACAAATACTGGAGAAATTAGAGACAATTCGATAGCGTCTTTATCTGAAAGAACATCGATGATCTTAGCAGCAGCGCTTTAAACAAATGGATAACTTTAACATGATCGTTAATCAAGCCAAATGAGTGAAGAATATAACATAATCAAAGTCAACATTTACGGAACTGAATATCCCATCAAGGGAACAACGGATGTTGAATACATCAAAAAAGTAGCTCAATATGTTGACAGCAAGATGAGGGAAGTCAACAAAAATATCTCGATTGACTCTTCCTTAAAAGTATCAATATTAGCTGCCTTAAATATTACTGATGAATTATTTAAGGAACGAGAGAAGTCGGCCACTTCCGTTTCCGAAACTGAATTTGATCAGCGAATTAAGAAATTGAATGCTGATTTGGATGAATGTTTTAAGAGCATCTCAAATTGAATTCAAAAATTCAGGCTTGATTACCCTGTTTTCAGTAATTTTGTAATGTTTTGCCGCTGGATCATCGTTTCATCGTATTAACGAATTGATCGTTTTTCTCAAGCGCGCTTTAAGGAGTCTTTACAAAATTATCGAACAGGGTTTTTTGTTGATTAAGATTGTCTCACATGCTTAAATTTCTATGTCATGAGAAGGAAAAGTTCGGTTATCATTCTTTGCTGAAGAGAAACGAAAAAGTGATCTTTTTAATTCTAAACAGTATGATTCGAATGTTGTGATGGTTGTCAAATTTTATAAATAGGAAAATTGGAGGTATAATGGAAATATATTGGGTAATAGCTTCGATCGCAATTGCTATTCTGGCATTCGTGGCTGGATGGCTGTCGAATAAAAAAATTGGCCAGACCAAAATCGCCAATGCAGAAAAACTCGCAGAGAAAATCATTAAAGAGGCAGAAAATACAGCCAATACTCTTAAAAAAGAAAAATTATTGGAAGTGAAGGATGAGTGGCTAAAGCTCAAGCAAAATTTTGAAAATGAGACGAAAGCGCGGAGAAATGAGTTAGCCAAGCTTGAAAAGCAACTTGCCAGCCGTGAAATGAACATGGACCGCAAAGTGGATTTACTTACCAATAAAGAGAAGAAACTGGCAAGTCAAGAAAAAGCCTTGGCGGAACGCGAAGGCAAAATAGCAAAACTTGAAGCTGAATTAGAAAGGCTTATTAAAGAACAAAATGAGAAATTAGAGAAGATATCTGGCATTTCGAATGAAGAAGCTAAAAAAATTTTGATGGAAAATCTAATAAGCAAGGCGAAACAGGAAGCAGCACAAATCATTAAAGATATAAAGGACCAAGCTCGCCAGAACGCTACGAAGGAAGCGAAAGAAATTATTATTCAGGCAATTCAAAGGACCGCTGCTGATCATTCGGTGGAAACAACCGTTTCTGTTGTTAATCTCCCGAATGATGAAATGAAAGGACGGATCATTGGCCGAGAAGGAAGAAATATTCGATCTTTTGAAACCGCCACAGGCATTGAAGTCATTGTCGATGACACACCTGAAGCAGTGATTTTGTCAGGATTCGATCCATTGCGGAGAGAAATTGCCAGGTTATCGCTCGAAAAACTGATTGCCGATGGTAGAATTCATCCTGCAAGAATTGAAGAGGTTGTTGAAAAAACAAAAAAGGAGATGGAAGGGAGGATCGTTGAGATAGGGGAGCAGGCACTTTTAGAATGCGGCGTTCATAATGTTCATCCTGAATTGGTAAAACTATTAGGTAAGCTAAATTATAGAACCAGCTATGGTCAAAATGTACTTCAGCACTCAAAAGAGGTTTCATTTCTGGCCGGATTAATGGCGGCTGATCTTGGTCTCGATTCATCCTTAGCAAAACGAGCTGGGTTACTTCATGATATTGGCAAAGCAATTGATAAAACAACAGAAGGAACTCACACTGAAATTGGTGCCGAAACGGCAAAAAAATATAAAGAACATCCGGTCGTTATAAACGCAATCGCTTGTCACCATGAAGATGTTGAGCCAATTTCTCCGATTAGCATCTTAGTCCAGGCGGCTGATGCGATCTCTGGCTCCCGACCGGGCGCACGAAGAGAAACTTTAGAAGGATACGTTAAGAGATTACAAAAATTGGAGCAATTAGCGGAATCCTTCAATGGAGTTGTCAAAACTTATGCGATTCAAGCTGGGAGAGAAGTAAGAGTTATTGTTGAGCATGAGCAGATAGATGATGCCATGGCAGACCAGCTCGCATCAGACATCGCCAATAAAATCCAGGCAGAAATGGAGTATCCTGGACAGATTAAAGTTACTGTAATCCGAGAATATCGCTCCATTAATTATGCGAAATAGAGCTTTTTAATTTTTTATTTGACTTTAAAAAATATTTTTTTATATTATGAATCAATTATCGAACAAGAAAAATATAAAGATTTTATTCATTGCTGATATCATTGGAAACCCGGGCCTGACAATCATCAAAAGTGCTGTTAAGATTTTAAGAGAGCGATATGAAATCGATTTTTGTATTGCAAATGGGGAGAATGGAGCTTCAGGCAAAGGTTTGACGGAGAGCATCGCGCAACAATATTTTCTCAATGGTATTGATGTTATCACAACAGGAAATCATATTTTTGAACGATATGGTTTTCAAAAGTTGTTAAATTCAAACCAGCATAGAATATTGCGTCCGCTGAATTATCCGTTTGGTACCATTGGAAAAGGTTCTTTGATTGCTCAAATCTCGAACGGAATAAAGATTGGGGTGATTAATATTCAAGGTCGTACCTTTATGTTTTCGATCGATTGTCCATTTCGAACCGTACGAGAGGAAATTAATAAGATCAGACAAATTACCCCTATTATAATAGTAGATTTCCATGCCGAAGCTACAGCTGAAAAGAAAGCAATGGGTTGGTACCTCGATGGCAAGGTCAGTGCTGTTATTGGTACACATACCCACGTCCAAACTTCGGATGAGGCAATTCTAACGAATGGTACCGCATACATCACCGATGTCGGCATGACTGGTCCTTATGATTCCGTTATTGGCATGAAAAAAGATATTGCCATCAAAAGATTTATCCAGCAGCTACCAGAACGATATCAGCCTGCAGAATCAGATCTAAGATTTGCTGGAGTTATTTTAACAATAAATACAAGTAGTGGAAAAGCAGAGAATATTGAGCGTATTTTTTTCCCATTAAGTCAATTAGAAAATATAAGATCCAATAAATGAGCGCTGAAATCATAAATGGCAAGCGAATTGCAGAACAAATTAAGCAGGAGCTTAAAAGCGAATTGGCTTTTCTCATGGACAAAGGTATTATTCCTGGCCTTGCAACCATACTTGTTGGGGACAATCCAGCTTCAGAAACCTACGTCCAAATGAAACAGAAGATGTGCCACGAATTAGGAATAATTACTAAAAGTTATAAATTGCCATCGGATACGAAAGAATCAGAATTGTTGCAACTAATAAACAGACTAAAATTAGACGACGAAATCCATGGTATTTTAGTACAATTACCATTACCAAAAGAAATTGACGAACGAAAGATCATCAATTCTATTCCAGAAGATAAAGATGTGGACGGCTTTCATCCATTAAATTGGGGAAAAATGCTAAAAGGGGAGGATGCATTTGTTCCATGTACGCCAGCAGGAATTCAAGAGCTCCTCATTAGATCGGGCTTTAGCCCCGATGGTAAGCATGTGGTTATTCTTGGAAGAAGCCAAATCGTTGGCTTGCCTTTGGCCAATTTGCTGGTGAAAAAAGCAACTGGTTCAAATGCCACTGTTACAATTTGCCACAGCTCTACAAAAAATATTAGCAGTTTTACGCGGCAAGCAGATATTCTTATTGCTGCTATTGGTCGGGCGAATTTTGTCACTGCTGATATGGTTACAGAGAAAACGGTCGTCATTGATGTGGGAGTCAATAGAATTGAAGCACCCGAGACAAGCAAGGGCTACAAAATAGTTGGTGACGTCGATTTTGATCAAGTTTCGAAAATTGTTCGGGCTATCACTCCTGTTCCTGGCGGCGTTGGTCCGATGACAATCATTATGCTAATGAAAAATACAATTACTTCCGCCAAAAAAAAATTATGTTCGTAATAAAAATAAGAAAAAGGTCTTAAAAATATCGCAAATATTTCAAGCGCCAGTAGCTCAATAGGATAGAGCGTTGGCCTCCGGAGCCAAAGGTTGTGGGTTCGATTCCCGCCTGGCGCACAAAGCCAATTCATCAAGAGCAATGATGATGACGAACAAAGATCAAAATGAAAAGAAATATGACAGCAGAGAAAAGGCTGATGCGGCCATAAGCTACATTCCTTTCTTATGCTTTGTATCATTTTTTAAAACTGGATTAACAGATTTTGCCAAACGACATGCCAAGCAAGGAATGGTTTTATTATTTATTGAGATTGTGGCTTTAATTTTTTTGATTGATATCATCAGCAAAATATTTTGGATGCTAATTTTAATCACATGCTTTGTCATTTCTCTTGTTGGAATTTCAAGATCACTTTCAGGAAAAGAAATGAAAATACCTGTTGTGGGATATATTTTTGATAAATATGAGATATAGAGTGGTTCTTCATTCGACTTAACCTGAATTGCAATAATGGAAAATAGACAATTTCAAAAAACCATTTGTGTAACATTAAATTTGAATGATATTAATGGGGAGATTGAGGAATTATTTGTCGCAGAAAATGAAACCAATAAAAGAGCTATCCTAAAAAGGATTTTATCGCTTCCAGAACACTTCAATGATAAAATTGATTATAAAATCCTCAATGATAAGATTCAAATAATTCATTACTTACCTTCCGCAAATTATCAAGCTGAAGCACTTCATAAAAACGCTATTTTGCTAGCTCGAAATGGGGATTTAAATAAAGCAATCGAGTTATGGAGCAAAGCCATTGAAATAAATCCCAATGACCCAGAATATTTTTTTAATTTAGGAGTCGCTTACTTTGAACTCAAGAAATATTTAGAGGCCATAGATGCATTGACCAGAACATTAGCAATATGTCCCATTTATTATAAGGCCAATTTGATTTTAGGTACAGCATATTTAAAAATTAGAAAATTTGAGAATGCTAAAAAGCATATAGAGAAAAGCTTACTTGAAAATAAAAATAATGTGCTTGCATATCTAAATCTTGGAGCAATATTCAGCATCCTGAAAGATTACAAAAATGGTATTGCCATGTTCGAAAAAGCTATTTCTTTGGCTCCAAAAGAACCTGGGGCATATATGGGTCTTGGCAAAATATATTTAATATTAGAAGATATCAGTAAAGCTAATTATTATTTCAAAAAAGTCATTGAACTTGATAAAAAAGGGAATTTATCCAATTATGCAAAGCGATTAATAAGTTCTCAATCGAGCAGTGTAAGTATTGAAAAATCTTCCGAATTATCCGATGGTTCAAATTTAGAGGATTTTTACTCTGAAGGATATAAAAATTATATAATTGGTAATTTTGAAAAGTCGATCGCTTTGTATAAAAAATATTTAGAGATAAAAAGCGAAGATGACTATATATGGTATGCTCTTGGAGAGGCCCAGTTACGATCTGGAAAGCCGGAAATGGCAATTGAATCGTTTAAAAGGGCTGCAAAGCTTGCTCCATCAAAGGGATTATATTTTAAAGAGCTCGGAATAGCGTTTGAAAAAATGTCCAATTATGAAAAAGCAATCGCTGCAATGAAAAAAGCTACAGAGCTTGGAAAATTGGATAGTATAACTTATTATATATGGGGGAAGGCATTGTTTGAACTTGGAAAATATTTAGAATCAAAAGAGAAATTGGAAGCTTCATTAAGATCGAATAAGAATAATTTAGCGGCAAAATATTACTTGGCATTAGCTCTTTTACAAACACAAGAAATTGATGACGCAGTTTACTATTTTGAAGAAATTATTAAATCAAAAATTGAAACACCGCTAAAAGAAAAAGCAGAATTGCAATTAAGAAAGTTAAGCAGCTAAATGATTATTAGAAGGAAATTGTATTGTCATATAATATTTATTATGTAAACAATTATGTCTTTTTACTTTTCTACTAATAAAGAAAAATCAAAGGCTGGCGCAGAGTGCGTTAATTGCCCTATAGAAATATAATCGACTCCTGAATCATAATAGTCAGCGATGTTTGTAATATTCACACCCCCAGAAACTTCTAATTCGGTTCTTCTATTAACAATTTTGACAGCTTCCTTAATTTGATCGATATTCATATTATCAAGCATGATTCTGTCAACATTTGCTTTGAGGCTTTGCTTAACCTCCTCAATGCTTTTTGTTTCAATCTCTATTGGAAGGTTAAGTTTATGCTCGAATAGATAAGTCCTGCACAATTCAATTGCCTTTTCTATTCCGCCAGCAGCAAGAATGTGATTCTCTTTTATTAATATCATATCAAATAATCCAATTCTATGATTTTTTGCTCCGCCCATAGCAACGGCATATTTGTCAAGAAATCTCCATCCAGGAATAGTTTTTCTTGTGTCAAGAATTTTTATATTTGATCCCTTTAATTTATCAATAAACAAATTTGTGAACGTCGCAATGCCACTAATTCTTGATAAGAAATTTAGCGCGGTCCTCTCACCAAGCAATATTTTTTTTAGTGATCCTTTTATGGTGGCAACAATGGACCTGTCTTCGATCCTTGCCCCTTCGGGAAAATGGATACAAACCTTCATAGAGGGATCTAAATAAGAAAAAACCATTTGAACAACAAAACCGCCCGCAAATATGCCATCTTGCTTAGCTATTATTATAGCAGTTCCTTGTTGAGTATCATTTATGATTGCATCAGAGGTTACATCACCAACATCATTCAGATCTTCTTCAAGTGAAACTTTAATTAATAAATTTATTTCTTTTTCAAGCATTAACTTGAAATAATCATTAAAATTATTATTTGCAATGTTTATTTTTGCTTCGATCATATTTTGATATCCTTATTTTCGTTAAGCATGTTCGTGATTTCATCAAGTTTCTCCCTTGCAGATTTTCCAAATACACTCTCTGCTCCTTGTTCATTTATTATTCTTTGAAGCATCTGCTTCGCATTATCGAACTTTTGCAGTTTTATCGATGAAATAGCAGCTTGATACAATGCAGTTACTTTATATTGGTTGAGTAGCTTAGCAGGTTTGGAAATATATAGTATCTTTAAATACTCGCTTATTGCCTTTTGAAATTCACCCTTATTGAAATAGCACTCCCCTATCCAAAACTGAATTCTTGGTTCATTATCGATATCTGCTTCTGGCAAAATCTGCTTAAACAATTGAATTGCAAAATCATATTCCTTTAATCGATAATAATAATATGCTATTTGAATTTTTCTTTCAAATATATCTTCAGAGGAAGGAAATTTGCTTATTAATTCTCGAGAAAGAGCTATTGCTCTATCCCATTGTTGAAGATCAGCGTAGCATTTTATTAAATTATGCATTGCAATTTTTAAATTTTCGTCGCTTATCCATTTTTGTTCTGTTGCTTTTTTAAAAGCGAACAAAGCATTTTCGATTTGTTTCGCAGTTAAATAATAAAAGTTGCCAAGCGTAATATATACTTCAGCCAAAATTCGATCATCTGGATTTTTTATGATCAATGTTGTCAATAGCTCAAGCGCTTCCTCATTGCGATTCAAAATGAAATATAATTTTCCTAAATAATATTCTGCCTTGATTCCTTCAGCAGAATTTTTAAACTCGGATCGAACTTCTTTGAATAATTTTTCAGCCTGATCAAATATCTTATTATTCAACAGAAAATTACCTTTTTCCAGAAGAAGATTCGCTTGCCTAATTCTCTCTTCTTTGTATTTTTTCTTAAACTCTCTGAATTTATCGTCCGCTTCATTAAGCTTGCCCATTTTATATAAACAATTTATTTCTTGAAATGAAATTGTTAATTTCTGGTCTTCATTTAATGGAAGAGATTGAGCCTTGGAATAATAATGATAAGCATCTTCATAGTTTTCCTGATCGAAAAAAATATTGCCCAACTTTATTATTGATGCTATATAAGAGTCATGTGAAATTGGATTATTTTCTATTTGTCTTAGGTAATCAATCGCTTTTGATTGTTTATCTTTGTCAAATCTAATGTTAAATAACTCAGATAAAAACAATAGTACTTGATCTCGATATTTCCCATTAGGATATGATCGCAAATAGTCTTGAAAGTAATTAATTGCTTTGTCTTCATATCGCAGCATTTTCGATGCATAAGCCAAGCTAAAAATTATATCCTGCTGAAGAGATTGATCGTTATTCTTTTCTCCCACCATTATCAATTGGTTTGAACTGGTTCCCTGGTATAAATCCAAAAAGATTGTTAGAGCTTCATCGTATTTATTCTGAAACAAAAGATATCTGCCAATATTTAATTTTGCGCTATCAGCAATTTCGCTGTAATAACTATTGGCTATGATATTTTCTAAAATCTGTATTGCTCTCGAATAATTTTCTTTTACTGCCAATAATTTTGAAAGTATAAAATTTGCCTCCCATATTTTATGATGGTGAGGATAGTTTGAAATAAAAGAAGCCAATTCTTGCTCAGCTCGATCGTAGTTTTTCGTTTGAAAAAATAAATGTGCATTAAGATATGCAGCATCTGCAATGAATTTGCTTTCTGGAAATTTTGTCATCATTTGCTGAAGCATTTCATAAACAAGCAGGCTATCCTTGGCATCTTTTATTCTATTACTTAGAATTGCGCTACTTAATTGTAAATAGATTTGATCAAGCACCTTGCTTTCTAAAAACTTATTCGCATAATTGGTCAAAACATCTCTTATTTTAATTAATGAATCTGGGCTGCCACTGAGAAAAATTTTTTCCAATTCTATTTGATGAAGCAATGCAGAGTCTGCCCAAGAACTCTGTGGATAATGAATCAATATTGATTGATAACCTATTGCAGCGCTATCTAAATAGCTACTTTTTTTCCCTTCATCAATAAATTCTTTTTCTCCAAGCAATTGAAATGCTCTTGACGTATAATATAGCGTTTGATCTTTTTCAACTTCGTCATTCGTTTCTAACTTATGAAATATCTCAATAGCTGTTTGATATTCTTTTAGTTCATTAAAGTAGTATAAAGCCAATTGATAAAGTAAATATTTGTTTTTTTCATGCCCAGCATTTTGCTCAATCATTTGCTTTACTATTTCGCCCAAAGCTTTGGTTTTTGGAGCATCAATTTGAAAATAGTTCAAAATATAATTTATGCGAGCTTTTGCTTCTGAATAATGCTTGCTTTCAGTATATTTATCGATGAATTTTTGATATGCCTTAATAGCCATTGTTCGATTACCGCTCTTCTCATAACATCTTGCTAGGCCAATTTCAGCATCATCAACATATTTGCTCTGGGGATAACGCTCCAAAAAATCATAATACCATCGAATTGCTCGCTCGAAATCTCGAATCTGCTTCTCATAAATAACACCAATTTGATAGTCAATTACTTCAATGATATTTGATTCAGGTTTGATCTCGCGACACTTTTTTAAATAATAAATTGCTGTCTCTGGTTGATTCAAATTCAAATATGCTTCTGAAATCTTTAGATAAAGTTGAAATTCATGGCTTTTATCTTTCGTGCTACAGTTTAAGGCCTTTTGATACATCTCGATTGCTTTCGAAAAATCTTTCAATGAAAAATAACAATCAGCCAGTTTTTGAAAATTGATGGGCAAACAACTGCTGTCTTGAATTGATAAAGATTTTTGCAATATTGCAAGAGCTTTATCGATTTCATTTAAAGAAATATAATTATCAGCTATGGCATTTAATGTCCTTGCATCTTTTTCATAGTTGTGGACCTTAAACAAATATTCATTTGAAATTTCATGCATTCCATTTATTTTAAAGATAGTTGATAAATTAAAATGGGCTTCATCAAGTACCCCCTGTATCTCCTGATCTTGTGAAAAGCGGCTAATCGTATATTTTTTTATTAGGTTTTTATATTCATCTTCTGCCGTTTGGAATAGGCCTGCCTGATAATACAGGTTCGCATTCAGCAAAATTGCTCGTGCATTGATTGGTCCTGCTTCTGTAGAAGACAAAATCTTTTTAAGCTCCAAATGAGCTCGATCATAATCATTCTTTTTCACAAAAGATTCTGCTAATATCAATCTGGCTTGGTGATAATATTTTCCAGTTGGATAGATTTCTAAAAAATCCGACGCGACTTCGATGGCATCATCGTATTGATTGGCATCGAAAAACGTTTTAATAGACATAAAAAGAGCTTGCTCTGCAAGTGGGCTTTTGGGATAATAGATTTGAACTTGACGATATGCAGAGGCTGCATCTGATGATTTTCCCATGAACTGAAAACATTCGGCTATTTTAAATTGCGCCTGGGGCAAATCGTTTGAACTGGGAAATCTTAAAATCAAAAAAAGAAATTCTTTTTGAGCCTGGTCATAATTTTTAATATTAAAATAGCTCATTCCCGCCAGGTACAAAGCCTCTGCAGCTCTTGGATTGTCAGGGTTTTCAATAGCAAAATTATGAAGCTGTTCTGCAGCAAGCTCGTACATTTTGTCTTCGTAGAGCTTTTTTCCAAAAACATACTGGTTGACCTCCTGGGGAGGAGAAGAAAATAATAAACACGGGAATAATACCAGCGCAACAATTATTATTAAATATTTCATTCTACAATCTCCAAATTTGAATATTTCAATAACACCTTTTTCTCACCAACCTCTTCAAAAATAATCGCTAATTTTTTGCCCTCGGGGCTATTTTCAACGGAGCGAATGACACCTCGGCCAAATCTCGGGTGTCGTACAAGGCTTCCAATTTTAAATGCTTTTAAATCTTCCCCAAAAGCCGGTTGCTTAGGTTTTTGTAAAAATGACTTTCTTTTTGTCTCTAAAAGTGCGTCATCGTTCATAGGCGAATTTTCTATTTCAAGATAACGCTTATCTATTTCGTATATGAATCGCGATATGGCTCCGTTAGATTGTTCGCCATATTTGCTGCGATTCATCGCGGCAGACAAATATAATTTTTGTTTTGCTCGAGTAATTCCTACGTAAAATAATCTCCGCTCTTCCTCTAAATCCTCTTGTGAAGACATCTGGCTCGATAATGGCAATAAGCCATCTTCTAATCCTGTGATGAAAACCACGGAAAATTCAAGTCCTTTAGCACTATGAAGTGTTAATAAAGAAACAGAATTCGCCGTTGTGTCCCAGTTATCAACATCACTGATCAATGCAATGCTTTCCAAATAATCGTCCAAATCAGATTTTGGATTTTGATTTATAAACTCGTTTATACCATTAATAAATTCTTTAATGTTCTCAATTTTATTTAAGGCCTCGAACGTTCCTTCTTGTTTCAATGTTGGGATAATCTCTAATTCACCGATTAATGAAGCAACAAACTCCCCTGGTGTTAATGCTTTTTCTTTTTTAATGTTAATGTATTTCTGAATTAAGCGATGAAAACGGCTCACCGATTCTCTTGTAGCATTTCCGATTGCATCAATCCTATCAACTTTTTCTAAAGCTTGAAATAAAGATAGATTTTCTCTCTTGCTATAATCCTCAAGTTTACGAATTGTTGCCTCTCCGATTCCTCTCGCTGGATAGTTGATAATCCTTTTGAGGCTGATATTATCGCTTGGATTGCAGATAACTTTTAGATAAGCGATGATATCTTTAATTTCCTTTCTATCATAAAATCTGATCCCGCCAACCATGGTATAGCTGATACCATTGTTTTTGAGCGCTTCTTCAAAGGCTCTTGATTGCGCATGTGTTCTATACAGAATAGCGAAGTCAGAAAAATTGAGTTCGGTGCGTTGAATTTCGTCTTGAATTTTTTGAACGATCCTACTTGCCTCATCCGCAGCATCTTTTGCCACGATAAAGGTCACTTTATCCCCTATTTCTTTGTCCGTCCAGAGCTCTTTATCTAACCTGGTCTTGTTATGCGAGATGATGCTATGAGCGACTCTGAGGATATTGCTGGTCGAGCGATAATTTTGCTCTAATTTAAATACCGTGCAATTTTTAAAATCATCCTTGAATTCGAGGATGTTTCTAATTTCCGCTCCACGCCATCGATAGATTGATTGATCGTCGTCTCCAACGACCGAGATATTTTGGTGACTTTTTGATAGCAACTTTAATAGCTCGTATTGCAGTCGGTTTGTGTCTTGAAATTCATCGACCAAGATGTATTTGAATTGTCGTTGGTAATTTTGTAAGACGGTTGGAAACAGCGTGAATAAATCGATGGCGCGCATCAGTAAATCTTCAAAATCCATAGCATTATTTTTTAGCAGCTGTTCCTGATAGGAAACGTATATTTTATGCAACAGTTCGTCGTAATCATTCTCCTGAAGGTTCTTAAATTCATCAGATCGAATATTGGCATTCTTTAAATACTTGATCTTGGATCGAATTAAAGCAGGATCCAGTTGCAGATTTGTAGCAAGCCCCAATTCTGCGATCACAGATTTAATCAGCGCCAATTGATCCGTCTCATCGTAAATCACAAAATTTGGTCGATAGCCCAATCGCTCGCTATGCCTTCTTAGAATTCGCGCAAATAATGAATGAAAGGTCCCAATCCATAACCCATTTACTGAATCTTTTAATAGATTTTCAACCCGATCTTTCATTTCCTTTGCCGCTTTATTGGTGAAGGTCATGGCAAGAATGCTTTCTGGCGGCACCTTTTTCTTTTGGATTAAATAGGCGATTTTATAGGTCAATACGCGCGTTTTGCCGCTTCCAGCCCCTGCGAGAATTAAGTTGGGGCCATCGATGTTTTCGACAGCTTGACGTTGAATTGGATTTAAGCTTCTGAGAAGTTGCATAGATCAGTTAAGCGATCGATGAGTGAATTTTTTTCGTTGATTGACCTTAGCTCTCAATATATCAAAAGCAGCTTTCGCTTCCAGATGTTTTTCCAGGGTCGTGCTGAAAATATGACTTCCGTCCCCTTTAGCGACAAAATATAAGTAGTCCACTGGCGACGGATAAATGGCTGCGAGAATAGACTTCATGCCGGGATTGTTGATTGGACCTGGTGGTAATCCAGCGTATCGGTAGGTGTTATAAGGCGAATCAATTTGTAAGTCTCTGTGCAACAATCTTCGTGGCCGTCCATCCGGGATGATATATTGGATCGTTGGATCGGCTTGCAATGGAATTTTTCTTTTCAGTCGATTGTGGTATACAGCCGAAATAATGGCACGCTCACTATCAATCATTGCCTCGCCTTCTATGATAGAGGCCAGGGTCAATATTTGATGCGGAGACCAACCAAGTTCTATAACTTCCTTTTTTAAACTATCGTTGAAATTCCTATTGAACTCCATTACCATTGTTTTGATAATTTCTTCTTCTGAGGTCTTCCATTCAAAAGTATATGTGTTTGGAAACAGGTACCCTTCCAATGAAATTACATTTAAGCCTAAACTTGAAATAAATGCTTTGTCGCGCGTTAATTGCACAAATTTTGCTGAATCGCTTTCAAGTTTTCTAGAAAAGACCGAAGCAATTTCATAGACAGTGTATCCTTCTGGAATTGACACTTTGATACTGGCGGCACGGCCTGCTACCATTCGTTTCATTGCCTGATATGGTGATAGGTCTTTATTCAGCAGAAAGAGCCCTGCCTTTAGCTTGGCGCTATTTCCAAATATTTTCGTCACAAGTATAAAATATTTGGTCTCCGAGATCACTCCATGCCTGGCCAGCGAATCAGCTATGATTTTAACTGATGAACCACTCTTTATCCGAATGAGCACCTGACCGTCGGATGGGCTTAATGGAAAAAAAATCTTTGTCCCAATAAATGCAGTGATAATAATGATCAAAATCATTGTCACCAAAATAAAAGCTGTTCCCGATTGCTTAGCCATGTTTGATTATCCTCGATGTAACTGCCTTGTTTTCTTCCATTCTAATATCTCTTGCCAGCTCTGGCAATTTAGGATATTCGCTTTGGTCAACCAGGCGCGCCTTGCAATCCCAATACCATACTTCAAGTTGCCCAGAGTTTTCTCGCTGTGAGCGTCGCTGTTAATCGCTAGGATGATGCCCATGTCCATCGCTTTCCTCGCATTGATATCGGATAGATCCAATCGATCCGGGTAGGCATTAATTTCAAGCGCCTTGTTGGTTTGCTTCGCTTTTTCTAATATTTTTTGAAGATCGATCTCATAACCGCTTCGCTGAGAGATAAGCCTGCCCGTTGGGTGACCGATGATATCAACCAAAGGATGTTCCAAGGCTTTCAAAATGCGTTCTGTCGGTTTGATCGAAAAACCAGAATGAATCGAAGCAATCACGATATCCAACTGTTGCAAAATATCATCGGGGCAATCGAGGGAACCATCATTTAAAATGTCGACCTCGATGCCCTTTAATACTTTAAAGTCGGCATATTTTTTGTTTAACGTATCGATCTCCGCCAGTTGCATTAGGATTCGCTCAATGGTTAATCCCTGGGCGTATCTGGCGCGCTGAGAATGATCACAAATGGCGAGGTATTGATAGCCCAATTTTTTAGCGTGGTGCAACATATTTTCGATGGTTGCGTGACCATCGCTATAATTGGAATGCACGTGCAAATCGCCAAGGATATCTCCTAATTCAACCAGAGCTGGTAGCCTCCCCTCTATCGCCAATTCAATTTCGCCATTATCTTCTCGCATTTCTGGCGGTATCCATGGCAGTTCTACTGCATTGTACACCTCTTGCTCTGATGCTCCGGCGATTTTCAGCTCATCTCGAAACGCGCCGTATTCATTAACCTTCAGTCCGAGCTTTTTTGCGATGCCCCGTATTCGTATATTGTGAGCTTGGGAGCCTGTGAAATACTGCAGAGCTGCCCCATAGCTCTCCTTTGGAACGACTCTGAGATCCACCTGGATTTGATCCGAGGAATACCGAACGCTTGCCTTGGTCTTCCCTGCTGCTAAGACGTCCTGCACTTGCGGAAGCGAGATGAACGCTTCGATGATCTCGTCGGGCGTATCGGATGTCGCTAAAATATCAATATCGCCGACGGTTTCTTTCATACGGCGGACCGAACCAGCTGGGGAGATGATAATATTTTTGATGCTTTGCTTTAATTGATCAATGATCTCCTCGACGATAGGCAAGGCCGTTGCAATCGAAATTCGCTCACGCGCGGCCAAAAAAATTTGAATGCCTTTAGAAATATTTTCGACCTTTTTCTGCCCCATCCCAGGCAATTCAGCAAGGCTACCATCATTGATGACACGAATCAAATCATCGATATTATTTACCCGAAGACGATGATGTGCCAGCGCCAACGTTTTGGGCCCGAGATTTTGAATATTCAACAGATTTAATAACTCTGGTGAGACGTCCTGCCGAATCTCCTCATACTTGCCGATTTTTCCCGATGTAAGATACTCAACTATTTTTTTGACCAGTGCATCCCCAATCCCAGGCAGATCATATAATTTCCCCTGTTGCCAGATCTCTTCAATATCCTCTACCAAATCCTTGATAACCCGACTGGCTTTGCGATAGGCATTTACTTTGAACGGATTTTCTCCTTTGAATTCTAGGATGTCTGCCATTTTTTCAAAGATATCAGCAATTTCTCTATTTTTCATGACTATCGTCCAATAGCGTCATTTATGAAACAGAGGAAAGGTTTGATTGAAGCAAATTCACACATCCCCCTAAATCACCCTTCTAGGGGGACTTTCTATCATTACCCTTTGAAGAGGAGCCAGGGGGGGATGCGAATACTAGATGAAAACGATCAACTTTGTTCACTGAGAAGCATTACTTTAGTTTTTCTCCGCGCTCTCTTCGGCTCTCATGAACGCTTTTTACCAGGGACTCTGATCTGCTATTCTACATTTTACTAAAATTTAGCTTTGGAGGCCACACGGAGCGTTATTTATGCTTTCAGCAGAAAACCAGTTGCCTTTCCTGAATTAGGTGAAGCTGGTAAAATTAAATTAATCTTCTCAGCGACCTCAGCGCTCTCTGCAATGTACAGTGACCAATAAATATATAAATTAATGTTCACAATGTCAATGAAAAAAAAGGATATTTTACATAGTAAATTTAAAGCTATGACATATATCTTTGATTTTAAAAGTTTCTGCTTGATAACTTCGCAAAAACATGATATATTAGATTTATAAATAAAATCCTGCCCAATTTTATGCTATCTCAAATTGTTAGATTGAACATTAATTATGGTGAAGCTGATTTGGTCAGAAAAGTAAAATCAATGCGTGACAAATGGAATAAACAACAAAAAGTTTGTGAACTTGCTTACGGTCTTGCTCAAGCCTTCGGATTGGCAAAACGTATTGTGGATTGAAAAAATGAACAATTATTCGGGTCGTAATCCAACTATCCTTGTTTCAAATTTAGAAACATTTTTTAAGCAAAAATAAGCAGTCTAAACTATGTGGGACGGCGCGCTGGCAACCCTATACCAAAACATTTATAACGGAGTAAGAGATGAAAGCAGAACATTCAACGGAACAACGTAGAGGTGGATGGGGATGGGTTTTCCTGCCCTTGCTGTTCATGATGGTAGGCTCAAATATAGTCTGGGCCTTGTTTATGCTGAGGGTGTCCGATCCAGTGGTGGCGGGTAAGGAGACCTACCGGGTTGGGCCTTTAACCTGGTCGCTGTTGCAAATGGGGCTGTTGTGGATTGCTTACAAGCGACTGCAAAAGTTGGGGTGCCCTCTCAGCAGTTTAATTGGTTTCGTGCGCGAGCGTCTTCGCGCTGATGTTGTTCTTGCGGTTGGTCTCGCTGTGGCAAGCCAGATAGTCATAATGCTTTCGACCCAGATGATAGGACGGTTGTTATCACCGAATCCGGCAGCCGACGAAATCACTTTTTACCCATGGACTTTAATATGGTAGACAACAATAGGGAGCATTACCGCTGGGGTTGGGGAAGAGGCATATTTTCGTGGGTTTCTTATGGAACGCTTGGGCTGGTTGAGGAAAGGGTGGTTAGTGCTCATCACCAGCTTCGGCTTTGCTATCTGGCACGCGAATCCTTTATTTTTCCTGCACACATTTATTATAGGGCTGCTTTTTGGCTGGACCTATTTGAAAGTGAAACGGCTGTTCCCTCTTATGTTAGGACATATGCTAACGAATGTAGTGGGGGGCGTGTTTATGTTACTGGGGTGGTCTTAGTCCCAACATCCGCTTTGTGCGACCCGTCTGCCCGAAACCGCGAGAGCGGGTGATGGGTAGCAGGGAAAGAAGCCACTGACAGTGTATCGGTAAAGTGAAGCGCCGCGCATTCTGCGCTTCCAGCCGACCGCTTCGTTCGCTTGCGCTCGCTTCGCGGCAGCTAAAGCACGTGCCGTTAGGCATCTATCGAGTGGGTTCACAACATCGGAGGTCATTTTGCACACACACGACCTTTCTCCATGGCAGCACCAGCATGTTTTCGACACTGGCAACCCGCTGGGGGAGAAGAACACCTGGGGGGTAGTTGCCTTCACGGCCACAATGATGGTTGTAGAGATCACGACGGGCTGGTTGTTTAACTCGATGGCGCTCCTTGCCGATGGCTGGCACATGAGCACCCATGTTGCGGCCATCGGCATGACGGGCATCGCATATGTGCTCGCCCGCCGCTACGCTTCCGATACGCGCTTCGCATTCGGCACTTGGAAGATCGAAGTTCTTGCCGGCTTCACCAGCGCTATCGTCTTGGGCATGGTGGCCTTCTACATGGCTGCCGAATCCGTTCAACGCTTATTTCAACCCCGCGACATTTACTACAATCAAGCGCTGGCTGTAGCAGCCATCGGCCTGGTTTTGAATCTAGCAAGTGCTTTCATGCTGAAAAGTCACGACCACGGCCATAATCACCATCATGGAGGATACTCGCACGCCCATGCCACCTGAATCTTCGGGCGGCTTATATCCATGTCCTGGCCGATGCAACGACCTCGATGCTGGCCATTACCGCCTTGCTTGGGGGGAAGTACCTGAACTGGGCATGGCTTGATCCCTTCATGGGTATTGTGGGGGCAATCGTCATTAGCGTTTGGGCATTTGGGTTGCTGCGTGAGACGAGCAAGGTTCTCTTAGACCGCGAAATGGATCATGAGATCGTCCAAAAGATCCGCGAGGCGTTGGAAGCCGATGGCGATACGCGCATCACGGACCTGCACGTCTGGAGAGTAGGTCGTTCGCAGTTCTCCTGAATTGTCGCTGTCGTTGCAGAACGTCCCAAGACCTCAGACGAGTACAAGGCTCTTCTTGGGATTCATGAGGAGATCGTACATGTAACTGTCGAAGTCCGTCTTTGTCCTGATCACGTGCAGTTGTCAGTTTGAGGCCGATGCCTAACAAAACGCTGAAGTTGACCGATGCAGCCATTCCGGTTTTGCGCAGCATTACGGCCTTGCAGACGGCCGCGGCAGTTTAGCTTTATCGTTAAGCGGCAGTACAGAAGCGCATGGAGCCAGCATGGGATAACCATCAAAGAATTTGGGTGAAGTAGAAATTAATGAAACAAAGATACGACAGACCCATGCAGATTTGATGAAGGGCGTCGCAGAGATTGCTGCAACCATGCCGCTGGCATCCACGGTGCAACTTTATTAGTTTGCGCTTTTTCTCAAGACACATCCGTTGCCTACCGAAGAAACCTTTGAAGGAATTGCGGCGAATGAAACAATATGGGATACGTAATTTGCGGCAAAGGACAATGATAAATTAGCAGCGCTGGTAGCTGCGGTCGAAGTCGAGATGAATGAAGTTGAAATAATACCGGTGTTCAATGAACACGGTGAATTTATCGTGTATCCATACAATCACAAACTACCCAGTCCTTCTGGCGCCATACGAGTATGATCGTTTGCTGAAGTAAACATCAGCACATCTCTGCTATGCCGCCCAACCAGCGCTTCCAGTCAACAGCTCCAGTTCGCCGCTGGGGATGCGATCCATTAAACCGGCCACAACATCCTACTGATTCCACCCGTCAGCTGGCGGATGGAATCAGTGTCGTTTAGCTTCCCCGAACATCTCAGCTTCAGGAAAGCTATCCAGACCACATCATTTCACTACCAAATTCACCAGCCGATTCTTCACTACGATCTTCTTCATGATCGTTTTCCCTTCGATATGCTTCATCACCTTTTCATCCGCCAATACTTTTTCCAGCACCTGATCATCGGCTGCGTCTATTTCACATTCGACAGAAGACCGCACCTTGCCATTCACCTGCACCACAATGGGGATCATTTTCTGCAGCGTTTTGGCTTCATCATAACTTGGCCAGGTTTGATTGAAAATACTATACGGTTTGCCAATTTTCTCCCACAGCTCCTCGGCAAAATGCGGGGCAAATGGAGCAAGCAGCAGGATCAGTCGCTCTTTCGCCTGTTCCAGAATCGCTCGGTTCTGTTGTTCTGGCGGAAGGTCTTGTGTGTACGATGACAGAGCATTGACAAATTCCATGATCCGGCTAATTGCCGTATTGAAGTGAAAACGCTCCAGGTCGATAGTCACCATCTTGGTGGTGAAATGAATTAATCTCTCAATCTCCTGGCTTCTGGCCTTCTCGTTCCCGGACGCAGGATGGGCGATCATCTGGTCGACCAGACGCCAGACGCGATTCAGAAATCGGGAAATGCCCGTAATCCCCTCATCACTCCAATCGCCGCCATCGCGGTAATTGCCCATGAACATCATGTACATCCGAAACGTGTCTGAGCCATACTGTTCAACGAATCGGTCGGGATTGACGACATTGCCCCGCGATTTTGACATTTTGTCGCCATCCTTGGTGATCACTCCCTGATGAACCAAGCGTGTAAACGGCTCATCGAAGTCAATGATCTTTAAATCATACAACACCTTAGTGAAAAATCGGGCATACAGCAGATGCATTACGGCGTGTTCTGCACCGCCAACATACTGATCCACTGGCAGCCATTTTTTGACCAATTCCTTATCGAACGGCCAGGTATCGATATGAGGGTTTGGATATCTCAAGAAATACCAGGAGGAACAGACAAAGGTGTCCATGGTATCCACTTCCCGTTTTGCGGGTTTGCCGCATTGCGGGCAGGTCGTATTCACAAAATCGGGATTGGTGGTCAATGGCGACTCGCCCGTGCCTCTGAATTCGACTTTTTCGGGCAATAAAACAGGCAGATCCTTTTCTGGGACTGGCACCTCGCCGCAACTCGGGCAATAGATGATCGGAATCGGCGCTCCCCAATAGCGTTGGCGAGAGATCAGCCAATCCCGCAGCTTGTAATTGACTCGCCTCTCCCCTATTCCGTTCTGCTCCAGATAGGCGATCACCTGTTCGATTCCAGTTTGCGAGGGCGTACCGCTGAACTGACCAGAATTTATCATGATCCCCGGATCCACATATGCTTCTTTTAATTCACCGTGTTCGAGACCATCGGGACTGATGACCTCGCGAATGGGCAGGCCAAATTTTTTAGCAAATTCAAAATCGCGCGTATCATGGCCTGGAACTGCCATCACAGCCCCTGTTCCGTAGCTCAGTAACACGTAATCTGCAATCCAGATCGGCACCTTCTCGTTGTTCACCGGATTAATGGCGTATGCGCCAATGAATACGCCGGTCTTCTCTCGCTCCGTTGAGGTCCGATCGATTTCACTGGCTTTGCGCGCAAATTCCACATATTTTGCCACCTCAGCTCTTCGATCGGATGTCGTTAGTTCCTGAACCAGCGGATGCTCTGGCGCCAGCACCATATAGGTGACGCCCCACAGCGTATCGGGTCGGGTAGTAAAGACTTCGATGACTTTATCCGAATCAGCCACTTTGAATTTGATCTGCGCCCCTTCGCTGCGGCCGATCCAGTTCTTCTGCATCGTAATGGTCTTTTCGGGCCAATCGATCCGATTGTGCCCTTCCAGCAGTCGCTCGGCGTAATCGGTGATCTTGAAAAACCATTGCACCAGATCTTCGTGGGTCACCTCGGCGCCGCAGCGCTCGCAATGACCTTCGATCACTTGCTCATTCGCCAGAACCGTCTTGCAACTGGGACACCAGTTCACTGGCGCCTTCTTTCGATAGGCCAGGCCATTTTTGTACAATTGCAGAAAGAACCACTGGGTCCATTTATAATATTTGGGGTCACTGGTATTGATCTCCTTGCTCCAATCATACATGGCGCCGATGGCCTTCAACTGCTTGCGAATATAATCGATATTCTCGGCCGTGCTGATGGCGGGATGAATCCCCTTTTTGATGGCGGCATTTTCGGCGGGCAAACCAAAAGCATCGTAGCCCATGGGCTCGAACACATTGTAGCCCTGCATTCGCTTGAAGCGGGCCCAAGTGTCGGTTGGCCCGTAATTGTACCAGTGCCCGATATGCAATTTATCTCCCGAGGGATAGATGAACATGACCAGGCAGTACAGCTTCTTCTCGGTTCGATTCATATCTACCTGGTAAAGTTTTGTCTCCTCCCACCTTTTCTGCCATTTTTGTTCAATGGCTGCAAACGGATATGCGCTCATTGCCTGTTCCTTTATGTTAAAAGTTCATCAGTTGAAGTTCTTATGAAATACGTTATGGGAAAATGTTGCTTGCAGGGACTATCATCACCCGTATGGATTTATGATAGCCCGTTTTGTAGGATGAGGAGCAGTTTGCCCCCTGGCTGTAAGTAAAGCAGGCGAAAACCAAAATGTGAAGGGTAATTTTTTGATCCGATATGATTCATGATTATTTGAGTCATTGCTGTCCGTCATATATTGTTGATTGCGCCAAATATAAGAAAAAAAAATCATTCTGTCAAGAAAATGTTTTTCAACAAACCAGGTTTTTTCTGAAAAATTCGATGTTGTCCATTCGTTAACCCCATCTCATCTTACCCGTCATTGCGAGCGAAGCGAAGCAATTCCAAAACGCAACCTGATGATTCAGATGTAGTCCATACCCCAATTTGCGGATGATTAAGCCAACCTTTTCAAAGGCTAAGAGCCTTTTCGAACCATCATCAATTTCATAATGGCAGTGTAATGATCAGCTTGTGATCGGCCAATATAAAATCCACTATTTACTACATTAAAGCTAGCTCCATAATATCCATTTAGCTGAGTTAGATTTATTAATGATTTGATTTCCTAGTCAATCGAATTAAAGTGGCCAGAGAAACCTCTGATTTTTGGGGATGCTGGTATTGAATTTTGGTAGTTGGATTAAATAAATTATAGATTGGGGTAATTCTGAATCAGGTTTAAAAATCGGGGCAGGTAACCTTGCAATGAAGTTTCATCATCTGCTGCGACTAATGTGCTATCTTAGGTAATCGCAATGAACTAATTTACCGATATATCTGCTAAAACCTGCCGAATACCTAAGGACCAACACATGATTAAGAATGTTTTTGTCGCCACTAACCACACAAATATCTAAATCGCCATCAATATCGTAATCTCCAACAACAACTCCCCAGCCATCGCTGTCATCAATAATCCCTATTTCTTCACTAACATTACCAAAATGTTACATTGCCGTTATTGTGGAACAAAACATCATTATGTTGATCCGTGAAGAGGATATCTGTAACGCAATCATAGTCATAATCCAAAAAGGCAACGCCATGGGGATTGCCTGCATCGTTTATCTTGGCTTGTAAACAGACACCGGTGAAAGTCCATTACCATTGTTATGATATAACGGATTGGCGTTTCCCTTGACGCCAAAAATATCGATGAAGATTGTTTTCCCATTTAAATTTGCAGGGTGGGTCAATCCAGCAACTATGGCATTTATAGGATTCATGAAAATGTAATGATTGGCAGTCCCGATAATTTTGATAATTGTTTTTCTATTTCATCATCTCTTATTATACAAGCATTTATCTTGCTTTAAAATAAAAGAATTTTTATTAGATGTGAACTATAAATTTTAATGAATTTCTAATTCCAATGCCCAATTAATACAAAAGCTGCCCACAAATAAGGCTGCGCAAAAGAAAATTTCTGTCCTCCACCAAAAACACGATTAGACTGTATCAGCTTTAATTTCGCCTGTCTCAACGCCTCAACCTTCGTCATCCCCTCCTTCAAATTCTGATAAAATAGCTTCATCAGTTCCGCTGTCGATTCATCCACGCTCCACAAGCTGACAACTACCGAAGGCGCACCCGCATACATAAACGCCCGTGTCAAACCGATCAATCCTTCGCCACGACTCAATTTGCCCAGTCCTGTCTCGCAAGCGCCCAGTGTGACCAGATCGGCATTGAGGTTCAGATTAAATACTTCATAAGTATGCAAAAAACCATCTTCGGTTGGATCATCATCCTGAGCAAATACGATGCGGGAGTATATGGGCTGAGTTTCTTCTACCACGCAGTGGGTGGCTAAATGGATATTGGTAAAATCACCTGATTTTTGTTTGAAATGTTCTTCCGTCGCATCGCTTCCAACATAAAGCAGAGATGGCTTTAAGATTTCCGCAATCACCCTTACTTCTTCCTCGGCTTTGGGCAATTGATCAAATATTCGTCCCCGACTGGATCGAGATACTATGACAGGGTAATGAGTCGAAGCTTCCTCTTCAGCTTTATCCTTTGCTAATTGAATTGTTTCTCTTGCCTTCGTGAAATCAGGATTGCCAAAAGCGAGCAATTGACCTGCTTTTTTTGCTTTTTTATTGCTGCTGTACAGTGTTGGATCCAACGCACTGGCAGATGATGAATAGGAAATGGCGTACCTCTCTACCAGATAATGTGCATTTTCATAGCGTGAAAAGATGACGTTCCGATCAAACTCCTTCCTTTCAATTTTAGTGACCAATGCCTCGAAAGGCAGGTAATATAAAATTCCATCGGGAACAATGATGAGGTGGCTGTGCTTTTGAACATATTTCTCAATTGGTTGAAAGATGTGCTGATACAATTGCTGCGCCAGTTTGAGATCATACCCGATATTGGCGAGATTTTTGATTTTGCCCTCTTTCACATCTCGAAAGGGCTGAAGCAGGTCCGTAACCATCTTTTCCAGATCTTCTCGTTTTAAATTAAGCTGCTCATGAACAAAAGAATTTTTTCCGACGCCCCAGACAATAGTTTGATCTTCACCAACGAGGTATTCGATGAGAAATGTGCCTGGCCGAATCACTTTCTGCTGAATCTGTTTTAAAGTCAATGGCTCGGTCACTCCCGTTAAAGTGGCATACTTGGGATGATTCAGCTCGATCTCCTGCAGCAGCTCATTATATTTCTGCCTTGCTTTTTTCTGTCTCCTCTCAAGCGAAGTGATTTGTTTTTTATTTTGCTCATTTTCACTTTTTGAGTATTCGGTAGAAAGCTCCTGTTGAACCGTAGTTAATTCTCGCTCCAGTTCATTCTTACGCTTCAGACGCTCAGGAGAAATGCCTTCGGTGATATTGATTTTTCCCGTGGAGAGGATGTCGAGAAAACTTCTGGCTTTGGAGCGCTCCAGATAGTGGTGGGCATCTTCTTCCTTGCCCATTTTGAGCAGCAGGTTGATCATAGCTTCATAAACCTGGATTTTTTGTTCCATGAAGCTTTCTTTGAAAGATCTAGCTTTGAGTTTTTCTCGCATTGCTTCAATGGTTTCGATAGCTTGTTTATAAGCAGCGAACGCTTCTTCCCGTCGATTTAAGCTATCCAGAACACTTCCGATGCCATAATGCGCCTGCCAAATTCCCTCTGGTGCATTGATTTCCGAGACAATTTTCAAACCCTCTCGATAATTGTTCAAAGCTTTTTCGTACTCTTTTCTTACTCGAAAAAGCTCTCCAAGCTGGATATAAGTGTCGCCTTGTTGCCGTTTGTTATTTATTTTTTTGCTCATCTCAAGCGATTTCTCATAGAGTGAAAATGCTTTTGGATAGTTTTTAAACTGACTTTCAATATCAGCCAGACATTGGTATAATTCTGCTTCCTGCGCTCCAAATTCTGACTTTTGAGCGATAGTCATCGCCGGACGGAAATAATCAGCAGCCTTCCCATAGTCTCCCATTCCTTTATAGGTATAGCCCAAATTTATCAAGGTTTCCAATTCCAGCTTTTTGGCGCCAATACGGCGCAGTGTATCCAACGCCTGTTCATAATAAGGAATAGCGTCTAAATACATCCCGAGATCCGTGTAAGAGGCAGCAATGTCAGAAAGCTCTCTGGCCATCGCTTTAACGTTTCCAATTTCTTTAGCAACCTTCAAAGCGTTGAAAAAATATTCCAGACCCTTTGCATAATCTCCCTGGTTTTTGTATGAAATTCCGATATTGGCCAGTACATCGCTGACATGAAAATTCTCTTCATATTTGGTCTTTATTTCCAATGCTTGTTCAAAATAATTTCTTGCCTTTTCATAATCGGCGTAAAAATCCATGTAGATATTTCCAATACTATTAAGCACGTTGCCTGCTTCATTTTCGTTTTTAATGGCTCGATCAAACTCCAAGGCACGATGATAATATGAAAGGGCTTTTTCTGGTTTCCCTAAATTTCGATAATAAATCCCAAACAGATTCATTGTCGTCCCCAAGGCACTGGTGTCTCGGAGTGCCTCGTAAATTGCAGTCGCCTGTTTCCAATAGTCAAACGCCGCTTGAGGATCACCTGAGATATGCGATATGGTTCCACACTCTCTCAAGAGATTGGCTTCGGAATAACTATTTTTTGTTTTTCTGGCTAATTTTAGCGCTATAGCCAGGGTGTCGCTTGATTCTCGGTACCTGCCCAGATAGCGATGAGCAAGCGCAATATTCTCTAATGGCGAGTGCAAGGAAAAATGATCTTGAATTTGATTAAAAACGGAAACAGATTCTCTCCATTTCGCCATGGCCTCAGGCAGCTTGCCTTGCTGAGCCAATTTAACCCCGAGATTATTGAGCGAATCTCCTTTCAGAAATAGCACCTTTTCTGCTGGCTGCCAATTTTGATACAGCTCGATATATTCTAAGAAAATTCGATCCTTAAAATGTTGCTGATACAGTTTTGCCAGGTAATTCGCAGTGGCCAAATTTTCAGCGGCATTTTTGGTATTGGATGTTCTTTCATCCTGGAGATATTTTTTGAGCAGATGACTGACAAAGGCAAAAACATGATATTTATTGTCCCTGACCAGCTTAGAGATTTGATCTTTGTCATTCCCAGCCAGGGCAGTTTCCAATTGAGCTTTAAATTGTTTCCTGTTCAAACTTGCTGTAGGTGTATTCCTATCAGATTTATTACTCAGAAGAATGAGAGTAAAGATAAGGATTAGCAGAGGAAGAAGATTTCTTTTTTGCATATTTTCCTCCCCACTTCAGATATAAAAGATAGGAGACACAAAGAGCATATTAGCTCTTTGTGTCTAAATGAATTGTTTTTTAGCGCACCAACACCATCTTTCTCATCTGCACAAAATCGTTCGTTTTTAAATTGCAAAAATAAAGTCCACTGGCAACGTCTCGACCGAATTCATCCTTTCCATTCCAGCTGACCGAATAATATCCTGCTGACTGCTTCTCATCCACCAAGGTCTTCACCAACTCTCCAAGCAGATTATAGATTTCCAACCGAACCTCCGCTTGCCTTGGAAGTTGGTATTGAATCACCGTCTCGGGATTAAAAGGATTAGGAGTGTTTTGAGATAAGGCGTACTTCTCCGGAAGCGCCCGATTGTCTTCATTGCTCACTCCAGTAGAGATGTCCACGTAGATTTCATTTGATGGGACAATTTCTCCCGAAGGGTACCTCGCGGTCACCACATAGTAGTATCTTTGGCTGCTGCCAAGACTCATGTCATCATAAGAAGTGGCGGTAGCTGCCAACGTGGCGATCTTATTCGCACCAGACAATTCAACAGGAGAAGTCGCCGAGCGATAAACTGACATAGACTGTGCTGGAGTCATGAACAGCGCTAAGGCCTCACTGGCTATTCGGTCGCTTTTCAAGTTCGTCAGGGGCTTAGTAACCAAGCCTGTTGGCAAATTTTTCTCGATGACCAATAAACGCGCTGAATCAGGCATCATCATGGCCGGCGAAAGCGCTTTGGGTTTTGAAATAACGGCCATGCTACTGCCACCCGAAGGCATGCTGACAATGGCCCGAATGGCCAATGCACCATGAGCTCCTGCGGAAGAGAGATATGCAAAATTACCGTCCAGATTGTCATCAAAAAACGCGTGGCCATCGACAGCGGAATGATCCACCAGCAGGTAAAATGGAACAGTGTTAACCTGCTTGATGCCAACGAAAAAGCTGCCGCTGTTGAGGGTCAGTCCTTCGGCAGTCACGTCAATTTCCTGAAATCCACCACCCACTTCGATGGGTATGTTGGGCAAGGTATAAACAAGCTGAGACGAGGCCGGTGTGGTGGCGGTGCCAGTACCGTCCAGATAGATTAGCAATTCGATTTTATCGCCGGCACGCTCGCCATCAAAGGCGACTTTAATTTTTTCAATCTTGGCGGGATAGACTAATGGCTTGAAGGGGCCCGCTGCTAGGATGCCTTGAGAGTTGAGAAATCCCACGGATTCCTCATAAAAGCCGTCATCGAATGCCATCTCGTCTTTGGGCCGCTGCCAAGTGAGGTGCACCTTGCCCGAGGCAAAAGAGCCCTGGAGGTCAGAGGGTGGATAAAGGGTAATCTTGCTTGGGTACGGAACTAAGGCAAAATCCGCTACGGTGGCCTCGCCAATCTTGGCCGTTAGATGTTCCTTCTGTGAGGAGGAGTGATTGGGAGCATAGACCCTTACTGCATAGCCAGTATCTGCAGGAACGGCAAAAACATAGTTGCCTTGCGCATCGGGTGGCACCAAATCGGTACGGGGACCGGCTAAATAAATCTTGGCCATGGTGACTGGCGCTCCAGTGGTTGCATCCGTCAATCGACCCTTAATTTGGGCAATCGTGGCACTTTGGTCATAGTATTTCCAGCCCATATCGGCTCGGGTGCCATCCGGGTCTCGTGGACTGGCAGGATCACCGGCATCAATGCACGGCGAGCCAGCTTGGAGGTGGTAGTCACCTCTGGAAGGGTCGACAAACATCGGATCCACAGAGATGTTGCCTGTGCCGGCGTCGCCATCTTCGATGTTTGAATACGTTGCTGCCGCCGTTTCACCAAGGTCAATACCATTCCCCCAAATGATGCAATTGACGATGTCAGGGGATGGGCTCCAAAAACCTCTTGCATGAATACCCCCGGTCTTTTCCGAAAATGAAGACCTGTTGTTGATGATGGTGTTGTTCCGCACCAACGCCCACGAGTTGTTGGCATAGATCGCACCACCGTCGAAACTCGCGTGGTTGTCAATAATCAGATTGTTCTCGATGAGCGGATCGGATTCGACAAAGGAGCCAATCATCCAAATGGCCCCGCCCTCCGTGGCCTCATTCCCTCGAATGATGCAGTTTCTAATAGTCACACCGCCGCGCTCAATGTAAACCCCGCCGCCACCACCAGATGTCCTATGATAGCCATTAGTCAAGGTAAAGCCATCTATCACGGCAGTCCGATCAAGATGCAATGCTTTTACAACTGAATCTTTCTTTCGACCGTCGATGATTGTCTGTTCAGGCCCATGAGTACTTTTGACAACTATACCTTTCTTCAGAGTGAGATTCTCATAATAGCGACCGGGAGCAACCCATATCGTATCACCCGCTTGGGCAGCATCGATTCGTTCCTGCAGAGATGGAAGAAGTTGATAAGAAGTTTGAACTTGGTTATTGGAGGTATTGGACTCAGCAGGATTGGCATTCTTGACCACAGCAATGATTTGGTAGGTTTTGCCTTTGAATCCCTCTGTGTACCAAGTGCCTTCTACGTGAGTGGTAAAACCCGGAGGGGCATAAGCTTTGACCGTGTCTATAGCATGAGATAAATCATCAGCATAGAACACAACTTCGAAAGCGGCACTTTGCTTTCCACTTGTTTCTTTAACTGGTAAAGTCATTTTGATCGCTGTTCCAGCTGCTGCCTTTCCGCTTTCTGGTTCAAACCTAATGCCATCTGCCTGCACCAAGAGATCAGGGGAATTTGCTGGGTCAATCTTAAAAAATGCACACAGTTTACCTGCAGCTACAGCGTAGAGCGTCCCTAAGGAATCAATCGCGGGATATGAGCAAGCGCAATCCGTTATAGAAATATTGTATTTCCATAGAAGTGTACCATTAGAATCGAAACAATAGAGATCACCAGAGCCTGAAACGGCATAGACCTTTCCTTCAGCGTCAACAATAGGAGAGCCAGGAAAGCCCTTTTTTGCTTTATAGGTCCAGCGAATAGATCCATCAGCATTTACAGAATAAAGAAAACCGTAATCAGCATCCCCTGTTTTTTCACCAAAATATATAGTCCCATCAGCTCCTACAGCAGAAGGTGAACGAAGACCACGACATTGATCATAGCGTATATTTGGATCGGAAATTTTCTTAACCTCCCATTTTTTTGTTCCGTTAGGATTAATCGCCTCGAGAATGGGATAAAAGGAGGAACCTGAATCTCTGCCTAAATAAATTGTTCCATCATCAGCAATGCAAATTGAATTGCTAAACCCATAAATTTGATAGGTCCATTTCAGGGTTCCTTCCTGGGTGAATGCTTTTAATCCTTGAAAATCAATAATATAAACCGTACCATCCTGACCGATAGCAGGGTCGCAAATGGGACGAATTGGAGCTGACCCACCTTCACTAGCTTTTAAAGGTTTTTGCCAAAATAGAATACCTCCTGGATCAATTGAGGATAGATTATAACCATCGTCCAAAAAGATGTCCCCTTGGGCATCCAGAACAATATTTCCTCCCATTCCGCCCCCTCCTACATTGAGTTTCCACTTTAACGTTCCATCTGCGTTAAGAGCATAAAGTGCACTGTCGGGCCTAAAGTAAATAGTGTTGTCCAAAGTGGCAACCGTAACCCTCGCTAAGTCTCCAAAGAAAGCAACAGTGCCATCTAATCGTAACGCAATGGGTTCTGGGTAGCATGATACGTAAATAAGACCTTTTGGCCCAATTATCGGATTACTACCCGAACCTTGTCTAGACCATGCAAGGTTGGGCTGGCTCGGACCAATATACGGGCTTCTGCCAGTATGACGAGCATCGTGCATAAACATCGGCCACGGGCTGTTGGCCGGTTGCGGCCATGCCTGCTGCGCAGTCAAAAGAGAAATCAAAGCGACCGCACAGGCTGTTAGTTTCATCGTTCGGTTCATAGTATCCTCCTTCCCATTGCAGAGATTCTAGTTTTTATATTATTTTAGCTTATCTATTTTTAAGATCATCTTCTTCGCTTTCCACTCACAATCTCCCTCCATCGCCCCAACTTTTTTAAAATTAACCAAACAGCAAAATCAAGATTAAATTTTTTTTGGACAAATTTCCAACAAATATAATTTCGTTCCTTTTCAAAATATCCCCCATGATTTTCACTAATCTTTTTCATATATTTTATCTGACACTTTATTGGATAGCCGATAATCAATAAGAATATCATTCATTTCACAGAACATGCTAAAAAATAAATGTCTAAACTTCGGATTAGAGAAGATGATGTATCATCACATTAAGCTATCCCGACCATATTGAAAAAGGAACTCATTCTAACGAGATCATTGCTGTAAAATATTTTAATGGTAAAAGAATTCGCGTGATTTATATTTCAGAACCAAATGAAATTAGAATCATAACCGTAACTCATTAACAAGGTAAATAAAATGGAAATTTCTTATGATAAACAAGCCGACGCCATATCGATCTGGTTCAGTGGCGTGATATCTGAAAAAACTATCGACATCATGAAAGATATTTTTGTCGATTAGACAATTCTGGTAAATTAGCTGGCACTGAAGTGCTTCACGCCAGTGAAAAAGTGAATTTAGCTGATCTGTTAACTTTAACTTTGAAGCTCTTTCCCCAAAATAAAGAATTTAAAATCCAGGTTCCTGATATGATAACCATATAATAGAACTATTCAATTTTGCTGATTTTTTCAATCATCCCCCTCGCCTCCCACTCAAAATCCCCTTCCATCGCCACAACCTTCTCGAACATCTCCAGAGCTTTCTTCCCATCTTCCTTCAACAAGTACGCATTCCCCAGATACCAATAACATTTCTCAAACAAAAACTCACCGTTTAATTCAATCACTTTTTGTAGATGCAGAATCGCCCGATCGGCTTTTTTTGTCAATAGATAACACAATCCAACATAAAAATTCGCATTGACCTCGTCAGGCTGGGACTTGCTAACTAATAACAATTTATTAATTGCACATTGATAATTCCCCTGTTGGTAAAAAGCCATGCCCTGTTGAAATAATTTTTCAGTTTCTGAAAGACTTGCTTCGCCACGAGATTCGATAGGCTGATAATATAGAGGCTCGATTCGGGCGAGGGTCGCATATTTTGCTTCAGGTGTTCGAAGCACGAAAATTAGGATGAGAGCGATGATCATTATAGGAATGCCTAATCTAATCGGACTGGGGATCGGTGCAACAAAATTTCCTAATCCATGAATAAAACCATTCAAGTTTTCTTTCAATTTTTCCCATAACGACTCTTGTTGCACCCTTGCTTCTTTTTCGTCAACAGCGATTAAGACCGCATCTTGTTGTCTTCGGTATTTATCAAACAATCTGTTCATTCTTGAGCAATAATTACATTGCTGAATATGTTCTTGTTGTTCAATAGAAAAATCTGCCGCATCAAATTGCTCAAACGAAATACACGATCCAGTTTTTGAGAAGACCAACGCTTGCTGTTCTTGCTCTTCTCGATTTTTCCACAGCTTCAAAATATGCTCGAAGATTTTTTGATCCATATTAACAACTCCCAATACTTACTACGGAATTTCATGACCTTTTTGACACCTAAAAAATTAATTTTTTGTTAACGACGAAGCCAACTCATGGTGATTAGTTTAATTGCTTGACCAGTTATGGATGGGTGAATTAAATATCAAAGCAGGTAATCTTCAATGCCTTTGTGTTCCAGACATTTTTTCAATTTTTTTTCTCCAGCAACGATTCGTTTTCGGACTGCGTTGTGAGACTTCAAACCAAGAATTTTTGCAATTTCCTGTAATGAAAAATCTTGAAGGTAACGCAATGAAATAGCGAGTCGCTCCCTCTCGCTCAATCGATTCAGGCAGTCAGCTAGGAATTGTATAAGTTGTTCCTGTTCAGAATGGGAATCTGGCTGGTGTTTGCCGTTTTCAGCATGGATTAAATCGTTTAACAAGCTGGTCTGCTTCTGTCGTTTTTGGGCGGCGCTGTCTAAAAAATCGAGGGCAAGGTGGGTTGCAATGGTAAAAATCCAGCTACGAAAGCTACCTTTTTGAGCATCGAATTGGTTACGATGGAAAAATGCTTTAACAAAGGCTTCGTTGCAAATTTCTTCGGCATCTTCTTTATTGCGCACAATACGATAGCAATGACGGTAAATTTCAGCGTAATGCTTTTGATAAAGAACATCAAAATCTGCTGTCAACATGTATGGACTCCATTCTTTGATAAAATCTGCTTAGAGGAAAGATTTGTGGAGGTTAAATAAAATAAGAAAAGCTGTTCCTTTTTATTTGAATTTGTCAGGAGTTCTAAAGCGAATTTTGGTTCATATCAAGAAATATTAGTCACAAAATCAACAATAAACTTGTTCGGACTGCTTTTAAGATTTTGGCTCTCAGGATGTGATAGTCGTTGTCATCGATTTTGCGTCGCAATGCCGCCAGGGAGCCGTTCTCCGTGAAATCGATCTGCACCAGCCCCGACCTTCGCAATTCGGCAAAAGCGTTCAACAGGCTGCGCTCC
>Ga0209227_1000251_pt1 | contig 46533 bp, 46 predicted proteins | sample YNPBryantNP2012_FD_185815 | JGI IMG/M metagenome (GOLD analysis project Ga0209227, IMG submission 185815) | Anoxygenic and chlorotrophic microbial mat microbial communities from Yellowstone National Park, USA - YNP Bryant NP 2012 (SPAdes)... ...
CTCTGTTGTGCATTTGGGCTAATGGTTTTCCCCTGCAGGCCACAGGGCACACGTGAAGCAGGCTGGTTCGCATCCGTCGGGACTACGGCGGTGCCAACGTGCAGCTGGCGTATGAGTATGGCTACGGCTTTGACGGCGGTCGTCGCTGGCGGAAGGACTACGTGAACGGGGTGTGGACGCGGTATCCGTGCGGGGTGGCGTGCGGCGCCGGCGAGTTGGTGGAGCAGACGTCCGACCTGTCGGGCAGCCAGTGGACGACGAGTGCTTTGTATTTGCAGGGCATCTCGCTGGTACGGCGAAACAGTGAATGGCATCACTTTGACCCGTTGGGCACGGCGCAGGTGATAACGAACGGCAGTGCGCAGGTGGTGAACAACAACCTGTATGACGTGTTCGGGGTGTTGCGCTACGAGCAGGGCAGTGCGCAGACGCCGTGGAGGTGGAGATACGCTGTCAGGACTGACGAACAGCAGCTTTTACCTCTGCGCGCTTCGTGTGGAGCAATAAGCGAACACAGACTGCCCAATCTCAGCATCACAACATTTGGTGAACAGGTCAAACCGCCCGACCCCAGTCAGGTAATAAAAGTGCTTCCAGCAATGCTTGAAGCCGGGTGTGGATGTGGGCAAGTTTGCGTCGTGCATGGCAAAATGCATGGGCAAAGCTTGGCTCAAGGCGAATTGCGCATTAGTGGTATGCTCAATATTGCCAGTGTTTTGCCAGCCCTATGGTCCCTATGGTGGAGACCCATGTCAGTACAAGGATAGCCGAGTCGATGCCTGTCAGGACTGCTGCGAGGTTAACTATTATTGCTGTTTAGCGACGGAGAAACCCGTCGTAGGATATATCAAGTGTTACCTGGATACATTGCAGTGTCATCTAAACTGCAACTACGAAACCATCCTTTAGGAGGTTTGCCATGCAAAACACGCGAAGCGCCATCGCGGCATACACAGCATTGCTGTCGACAGCGATGCTCATCGTCTGCGTGAGCGGTGTGCTCGGTGCGCCGGTCACGGTAGACGATTTGCGTCGTGCGATATCGGGACTGAGTTCGCCGACCTATGACCTGTCGTCTGTTCGGCAACTGTTAAGCCGCATCGAGAGCACCTTGTCCCGCTCACCGGAAATGGGTCAGAGGCTGTACTATCCAGTTGGGCAATCCGAGGATCATTACATCCGCTTTCGGGATTTGCGGGAGCTTTGCCGCGCGCTAACGGAACATGCGGTAGAGGCCGCCAAGCGCAAAGAGGTACCCCGTACGCAGCAGGCGCTATTATACACGGTGGACACAATGCTGTTGATAGCGTCTGCACCAGCTCCGCCAAAGTCGTTGCCTGCGGTAGGGAAGCAAGGACACATTCCGGGCAATTTATCCGCAGGCGAGCCGTTGTTTGAGTTAGGGTCTTCGGGCTTCCTGCTGACGGCCGCAGTGAACCGAATAGGCTCGGTTTTACCAAAGATGCCTGGCTTGCGCTCCATATTCGGCAAAGCAGGCTCTGTTTCATTCGTTATCTTTGACGCAAGCAAACGGTTGAAGAGGCTGGTTGACCAGAAGCGATATGACGAATACGCCCGCGAGAGTCGGCGTGCTCTTGCAGAGGTTCGCTCGGCGCTGGTTGCGTTGCGACAGGAGATGGTCACCCAATTCAAACTCAGATAGAACATCATGCGACGGGGCATCTCGCTGGTGCGACGAAACAACGAATGGCATCACTTTGACCCATTAGGCACGGCAGGGGTGATTACGAACGGAAGCGCACAGGTGGTGAGCAACAACCTGTGTGACCTGTTCGGGGTGTTGCGCTATCCGCAGGGCAGTGCCCAGACGCCGTGGAGATCTAAAGGGGTAGCTGCTGGTGAAGAGGGGTTATCGTGGATCGGTAGCGCCACCTTTATACCCAGTCGCGCAGTTCTAATCACAAATGGCTTGAAGCCGCTCCAAGTACAAATTCAACAGGACAGAAGGAACTGCAAAATGGAGCTTTATGCCTGCTGGGGTGCTCCAGCAGCAATAGCCGCGGCTTGCTATACTGCGGTGGGCGTTTTCTGGAGCATATGTAGTGGAGGATGTAGCGGGCTGGCACCATGGCTAACGCCGCTGTGCATAGCCCGATGTACCTGGCAGGCCAGAACGCTCTGGATTGCCTGCACGGCGCTGTTTTCGACATTGATGGGTATATGCCAATCCCACTACCAACAGTGCGTCAAGGAAGGAGGGCTTCCCTGACTGCTTGTTTCTGCAGAGGCATCCGCCTCTGCAGAACGCTTCTGTGCAAAGCATACTCCGCTGGATGGGAAGGGACAAGAGATGCGCGCGTTGAGGTCCGCTGTCAGTATAATCTCTGTAGTAGCAGCTCCCATCGTTTGGTGGGTGTGGTATTTTCAGGTGGGACAAGATGTGCAGGCACCACAGGAGCTGAAGCTTGGCGCATTGGTCGGAGCCATCTTGGTTACGCTGTTTTCAGCGTTTCTTGCGCTATCTACCGTGCCACCAGTACAGACCGCTTTGACAATTAGAAATCAAGGTGCACGGGTTACGTTAAATGTCACAGTTTGGTTTTTCGTCATCGCCTTTGCTCTACTCGCTTTGTATTTCGTGAGGTTGTACCTACACTTGACCCGTTAGGCACGGCGCAGGTGATAACGAACGGCAGTGCGCAGGTGGTGAGCAACAACCTGTATGACGTGTTCGGGGTGTTGCGCTATCAGCAGGGCAGTGCGCAGACGCCGTGGAGGTGGGTGTGGAAGACCAGCGCAGATGAGGGAATGCTCTTCGGCTCAAGAGGGTTCTGGTTGCCGGAAAGGGGTATAAACATGGTTATTCAGCCACTGGCAATCCACGTCGGCGTTATTATTGCTGTGTGTGGATTGGCGTGCGTAATTACCGGCTTAGAGTTGTGGGATCACTGGGATGACTGCCAGAAGGAGTGCGCTCAGAGCATAACCCCGGTCACCTGTTGGGGCGGATGTATCTTAAAAATATGCGGCGACAATGCGCTCAACGCGGTAGCCTGCGCGACTTGCGCCTGCTGTATTGCGGGTTTTGTTCGCTTGCCATTCGCAGCTCAATTGTGCAAGTGGTTGGGCAAAAAACTTGCCGACAAAATCCCTTTCTAAATCATCGCTAAGTGATATCCGCCGAACAAGTGGGCGACACGCGCATACAAGGAGGGGAGGCCTGATGGGGGCACGCTTCTTCTGGTTGCTTCTCACGATTTTGTTTTATCTCATGTGGACGGGCAGGCGAATGGACAATTTCGGTTTTGGTTCGTGGATAGAGACGCATGTCTTGCTAGCAGCTGCCGTGGTCGGCGGGTTGACCCTGCGTATTTACTTGAGCCGTGCTACAGCGGCTCAGGAGAAACGGGTAGGGAGGTGGCTGGCTGTAGCCGTCTTCTTTCTGGCGTTGTTTGGTGGCGTGACGGAAGCGCTCGTGTTGGCATTGTCAGCGGGACGCCACCGAACAGTCAACTACTTGAGCGAACACTTCTTCCCGCAGATTGAAAGGGTAATACCTATTCTCTTAATCGTCTTCTTAGCGACCGTGAGCAATCCGCACCCCATGTTTGTTGCGGCTCCACTTGTGTACATGGCTGGGATGGGCATCAAGCTACTGTATGGAGAACAAGGTCGGGATTGGTCTGACGTCGGGAGGGATGAAAACGCAACCAGCGTTGCGGGGCAGGCAGACGGAACCAGACGGAAGCTGTGGAAGCAGTTCGGCGTATGGCTTTGGCTATTCCTTTCGGCGTATTACATTTATGGGCGGATGCTAGACATTTGGCCTGGCTGCAGTGGAAATGCCACATGCGAAGCGTATCCGTATCGGTGGCTGCAGATGCGGTGTTACCTGACGTGTACGCTCATACAAGCCAACACAGACATGCTCTTTGATATTGCATTGCTGGTATTCGTTGTAACAGCGACATCGGCGTTAAATTCATTGGGTGGCGCATTAGAACGGCTAAGGAAACTCACTGTCCAACGTGGACAAGCAACGTAAAACGGTGAAGCTTGGTTATATGGGGTTAGCATGAGACAGCTACCCGCATCGGCGAGCGTCATCAGCAATAACCTGCATGACGTGTTCGGGGTGTTGCGCCACGAGCAGGGCAGTGCGCAGGCGCCGTGGAGGTGGCGATGGATACAGCAGGGGGAGGATGGACTGTTAGTGGTAAAGGGGCAATTGTACTTACCGCAGCGGATGCTGATACCGCTGCTTAGCGGTAGCTACGACCTACGCAAGGACTGCCCGTTTGGTGAAGGAGGCCCTTACCCACGTTCCATGTGTGACCAGTTCGTCAAAGGCTGTTATCAAGATGCCGCCAGAGAGCGGGATGAGTGTGAAAGGAGACAAGCCGGTTTTTGCGATACTGTTAGGGTCGTCTGCTTGTTTTTGCCCGGCTCCTTGTTGAAGGTTTTTTGTTTCACAGCCGGTACAGTCTGTAGTCGGGACGATACCTGCGCAAACCGATATTCTGCGAGGATGAGCTTCTGTATGAGCTGTTTCGACATGTGTGTACGCAACAGCACGTCAGATTCCAGACAAGGAGGCGGCGTTAAATGACGGAAGCGTACATATTCGCATTCGCGGTCATTCTTCCGCCTGTGTTCTTGCACTTTAGTCTCTTGGCTTACGGACACGCAAGAACCGTCTTGGAAACGGGGCGTCACCAAGTGGCTGACTACATTCGGCGACAAACGCTCCTTCCATACCTTTTTACAGCCCTATGGTTTGTCACGGGACTGACCTGCTCCTGGTACGGAAGAGATAGACTGCGCGCGTTTGTATCTGCAGCAGCCTACTGCATGTGGAACCAAACGGGTGATCGTAGTGCTTTTTTTCGTTCTTTGCACGATGTACCCGCCGCTCCCTTCGACTTTGGGCTCTTCTCTGTTGCAACGTTTTTAGTCCTGCAAGTACTCACCGACAAGCGTCGTCAACAGGGGAAATCTGTGGGCTACGTCGACATTACGCTTCTCTGGTTGTTACCGGCAGCTATTTACTGGGCGCTCGCGGGCATATACTTTTACCGTATTGTTGCTCGCTACGGTGCCTGGTATCACCTATGCAACCAATGATAGAGATCGCTTTGGCAGTGCCAGCGATTGTGGAGAATGCTCAGTGTATTTGGAGATGTTCGTCCAATTTGACTTTTACGGCAACTGAAAGTTGCGGGCAACCCGAAACGAAGACTCCTGCGGAGGCTGGAAAACCGCGTCAGCAGGTTTTGTCCCTGCATTGCCCGCGACTTCAGTCGTCGGGGCACTTGAGGTGTTTTTTCAAACAACTTCTCAGACGATTTCAAAAGGAGGCACAGGAATGAAGACTGTACACCTGCTTGCTCTGGGTTTTACACTGGCGAGCCCAATCGCCGGGTTCGCAGGACAGTCCCCTATCCACACAGATAACCTTCTCGTGTTCAGCACGATGACCTTTGTGAAGCACGACCAGTATCCACCTGAGACGAGGATAATGACGCTGATAGAGTCATCCAGCGGTACGGTCCGTATAGACGCAGACAATGTCTCCGTCCTGTCCGTTCCCAACGGTCTCGTCCTCCTTGACAAGAACCATCGCATGGCCATCCGTATCCAGGGGGCTAAGATGTCCGACTTGTTTCTCTCCCTGACAGGAGCGCGGCGAGACTCAAAGGCTCGTGTCGTATCTCCTAAGGTGACAGGCTACGTCTACCATCTTGGCTATCGCTGCCGGGTCGTACAGCAGCAGCTGGAAGAGGACGGAGTGCGTTCCCAGCGGACAGAATGGGTCGCGAGGATCGGGGGCAAGGACGTCGTGCTTCGCCGGGCTGAGACCGCTTCGCAAACGTATTTTGTGCAAGAGGCATATCGGGTTACATCGGGAGCAACCCAGAAATGGTTGACGATACCCGGTGATTTCTCGATACAGGAAGCCAGCAGCATACCGGAAGCGCTGCAAAAGTTTGCTGTCCGTAGCGATTAGTCGCTAGGAACAATCCGTATGCCCTGGTAGGCGACGATGGTAACCGAGGGTGGGGCGAGAGCAGAACCTCTCGCCCCCATGAGCAGGCGCAATCTCCTACAGTCTCCAGATATGCGGTGCGGCGAACGCCTTCAGCGCATTGCGCGTATCCACAATGAGCGGGGCGTTTTCGGCAATCATCGCCCAGTCGTAACTGCTGTGGTCTGCTACCACCACCACGCAATCTGCCTGCCGTAGCCGCTCCGGGCTGAGCGTGTCGCTCTGCAGTTGCAGGTCCACGTGGTCCTGCACGTGCAGCGTGGGGATGTAGGGGTCATGGTAACTCACCTTTGCGCCGCGCTGATGCAGCATCTCGATAATCTTGAGCGCAGGCGATTCGCGCAGGTCTGCCACATCCCGCTTGTAGGTCACGCCCAGAATCAGGATGTCCGAGCCGTTGACGCTCTTGCGCACGGAGTTGAGCGCGTCGTTCACCCGCGAGCAGACGTAGTAGGGCATACTGTCGTTGATGGTCGCCGACAGCTCCACGAACTTGACGTGAAAATCGTAATGGCGTGCCTTCCATGCCAGATAGTACGGGTCAACCGGAATGCAGTGCCCACCCAGTCCGGGACCGGGGTAGAAGGTCATGAAGCCGTAGGGTTTGGTGGACGCGGCTTCGATCACCTCCCACACGTTCAGCCCCATGCGGTTGCACAACAGTGCCAGCTCGTTCACCAGGGCGATGTTGACGCTGCGGAAGACGTTCTCGTAGATTTTGGTCATCTCCGCGGCGGTTGGGGATGAGACCGGAACCAGCTGGTCGATGAACGCGCTGTAGAACTCCACTGCCAGCTGCGTGCACTGATCGGTCAGCCCGCCGACCACCTTCGGCACCTGGCGCAGCTTGAAGCGTTTGTTGCCGGGGTCGATGCGCTCCGGTGAGAACACCAGCGCGAAGTCGATGCCTGCCCGCAACCCGGTGGCTTCCAGACGCGGCTTGACCAGCTCGACGGTGGTGCCCGGGTAGGTAGTACTTTCCACGATGATGAGCTGTTCGGCGCGAAGGGCGCGGGCGATGGAATCGGTCGCGGCTTCCACTGCGCTCATGTCCGGCTCTTTGGCGCGGTTGATGGGCGTGGGCACGCATACCAGCACCACATCGCACTCGCGCAGGCGCACAAAGTCCATCGTGGCGATGAGCTTGCCGCTCTCTATCGCCAGCTTCCACTCGTCGGGCTCCACATCTTCGATATAACGTTCACCGGCGGCGATGGCGTCGATTTTGCGTTTATCGATATCGAAGCCGATAACGGGGTATCCTGCCACCGCCGCGCCGACCGCCATCGGCAGACCCACGTAGCCCAGACCAATGACGCCAACCTTCGCCGTACGAGATTGTATGCGTTGCCGCAGCTGCTGCATGTCTGAAAACCTCCTTCATTCCTGCACGGGACCTTCTCCCCCACGCTGCGCGTACCAGTGCGTGGCAAACTGTTGATACTCCTTTTTCTGCTTGATTTCCTGCCACCAGTCGCGGTGCGTGCGGTACCAGTCAACAGTATGGCGCAAGCCCTGCTCGAAATCCCAACGCGGTGACCATCCCAACGCACGCAGCTTCGCGGTGTCCACCGCGTACCGCCGGTCGTGCCCGGGACGGTCGGCTACCTGCTGGATGAGCGAGTGCGGCTTGCCCAGTATCTCTACTATTTTTTCGGCAACGAATCGGTTTTTCAACAGGTTGCCTGCACCGATATTGTACGCTTCACCCGTTCTGCCGTGATGTAGCACCACATCGATGCCCGCGCAGTGGTCTTCTACGTAAATCCAGTCGCGCACCTGAGAACCGTCGCCGTACAGCGGCAGGGAACGGTCCTCCAGTGCGTTGGTGATGAACAGCGGCATCATCTTTTCGGGATACTGGTTGGGTCCGTAGGTATTGGAGCCGCGCGTGACCACCACGTCCAGTCCATAAGTATGGTAATATGCCTGAGTGAGCAGGTCTGCTGCTGCCTTACTGGCGGAGTAGGGACTGCGCGGGCGCATGGGCGCGTCCTCACTGGCGAAACCTTCCAGCACCTCGCCGTACACCTCGTCCGTCGACACCTGCAGGAACCGCTTGCCTCCGAACTCGCGGCACGCCTCCAGCAGCACGTAGGCTCCATATACGTCTGTCTGCAGGAAGCTGCCCGGGTTCAGGATAGAGCGGTCTACGTGTGTCTCCGCCGCGAAGTTGACCACCCAGTCGTGATTGCGTACCAGATTGCGCACCACCACCGCATCGCGCACATCGCCGTGATAAAACGCGAAGTTCGGGTTGCTCATCAGGTCGGCGATGTTGGACAGATTGCCCGCGTAGGTTAGCGCGTCCAGCACCGTCACCCGATAGTCCGGATATTTCCCCAGGAGATAGCGGCAGAAATGGCTGCCGATAAAACCCGCGCCACCCGTTACCAGTATCCGTCGCATGGTAAAACCGTCCTTGATATTGCTCCTGCCATGTGCTGCGTGCTTAGGATAACACACCCTGCGGGCAGAGTGCAAGGGCGTTCGTGTAGCCGCACCCTTTACGGGTGGGCAAAGTTTGGCGCAGGCTAAAGCCTGCGGCTACATGGCGTTTGGTGACATCCCTCTCCCGAAGCTTCGGGAGAGGGGGCAGGGGGTGAGGGCAAACCATCCCAGCAGATTTTCTCAGAAAATTTCCCGCCACCCCCGCAAAAATGCCTTGACAAATCCGACACCGATTGCTATTCTAAAAGTGATACGTATCTGCTGTTAGCTCACTTACGTACCTTGACAGCTCTGTTGTGCATTTGGGCTAATGGTTTTCCCCTGCAGGCCACAGGGCACACGTGAAGCAGGCTGGTTCGCATTCGTCGGGACTACGGCGGGGGCAACGTGCAGCTGGCGTATGAGTACGGTTACGGCTTTGACGGCGGTCGTCGCTGGCGGAAGGACTACGTGAACGGGGTGTGGACGCGGTATCCGTGCGGGGTAGCCTGCGGCGCCGGCGAGTTGGTGGAGCAGACGTCCGACCTGTCGGGCAGCCAGTGGACGGTGAGTGCTTTGTATTTGCAGGGCATCTCGCTGGTGCGGCGGAATAACGAATGGCACCACTTTGACCCGCTGGGCACGGCGCAGGTGATTACGAACAGCAGTGCGCAGGTGGTGAGCAACAACCTGTATGACCTGTTCGGGGTGTTGCGCTGTGAGCAGGGCACCTTGCCTCCCTCAGGTAAGCGTGCTACAATTTATCCAAACTAAAAAAATACATCGAGGGGGGTTGTCATGTTGACCGGCAAGAAGCTGTACGCGCTCACGCCCGAACAGGTGCAGTTCTACCGCGAAAACGGCTACCTGTTACTGAAATCGGTATTCACCCGCGAGGAGGCGCAGTATCTGCGTGACGAGGCGCACGCGCTCATCCATCGGCTGGCGCAGGTGTACTCAGAGAACGGCATCAACGCCGCATGGGGCAGCGCGCGCGAAGTTACCAGTCTCCCCACCCAGCTGTTGCACTGCCACAACGCGCAGTACCACAGCGCAGCGTTTTCTCGGCTGATGCTCGACCCGCGTTTGACCGACCGCATCGCCGACCTGATTGGCGAAAACATCCAGCTGCACCACACCAAGCTGTTCATCAAGCCGCCAGAGAAGGGTGCGCCCTTCCCGATGCACCAGGATTATCCCTACTTCCCCCACGAGAAGCATACTATGCTGGCAGCCATTGTGCATTTTGACGACGCGCCAATCGAGAAGGGGTGCGTTTGCGTGGTGCCAGGCAGCCACAAGCTGGGGCCATTGGAACATGATCCACAGGGGGGCTGGCACCTGCCGGTGGAACAATATCCGCTGGAGAAGGCGATGCCGGTGCCTGCGGAGGCGGGGGACGTGATAGTGTTCAGCTACCTGACCATTCATGGCTCCGGCGTCAACACGACCCAGGAGGCGCGCACCACTCTGCTTATCCAGATGCGCGACCCGACCGACCACCCGACAGTGCTGACGCACCTTTCGCGGGGGCAGGGTCTGATGTTGCGCGGCATAGACCCTGAGGCGGACGCCGGACCGGGCACTGACTCGCGGTCGCGCTTCGTTGCCTCTCAGGAGGCGGAAACTGCGTTGACTTAGGAATCTGCAAAGCAGGGGCTGACCGTTGGTCAGCCCCTGCGGATACGTCGGCGGTGTGAGAACACGTCAGAACGCAAACGAACGGGACACCTGCAGTGGGAACTTCTGCGCCACGGCAACGTTGATGCCGAAGATTTCCCCGCCGATAGCCCAGCCGCTCTTGCTGCCGTAGCCAGCGCGTATCGCCAAACCACCAGCCAGCCTTTTCTCTGCGCCAAAGCGCAGTTCCCGCTTGCCCAGGTTGTTGGTGATATCCACCCAGTCGGCGACGTAGGTAACACCCAGTGCGCCTTCCATCGCCACGCCCGCGTGAATCGCGCGCTTCAGCGGCTTGATAGTGGTCGGTAGCGTACCTGCTCCCGGCGGGGTGTAAGGGAACTCGATGTTTGGCTCGATGAGGTTCTCAACCACTACCGCATAGGTGAGCGGGAGCTCCTTGTTGGGCTTCCAGATGATACCCACATCGACGCCGGTGCCGCGCTTGTCCAGATAATCGGCTTTGCCCAGCTCGACCGCACGGCGTCCCGCGTTGCCCGAGGACAAGTCGGTCTGGTCGGCATAATAGTGTGTGTAGAACACGCGCAGCACGCGCAAACGCGCTCCGATGGCAATCTCACCCTGCTCGCTTCCCGCCGAGAGGCGCGCCCCAAAGGTGATGTCGGGCAGGCTGAAAGCGACCAGCCCGTAGATGTCACCCTGCGCACCGGTCAGGTCGTTGCTCTCACCCCGTGCCCACCGCTGCAGCTGGGCATTGGGGTACAGGCGGAAGTCACCCACAGCACCGGCGGTGACGGCAACGCCATTGAACACCAGCCCGACGTCGGCGTTCGCCACCGCCTGCACCTTGTCTTTCTCGCCGAAGGTGCTGATGATACGGGCAGCGTCTTTCAGGTCGACCACACCCCTCTGACCAATCTCCACGGTTTCTCGTATCTGTCGGATAGTCGCCCCTTCGGTGTCAATGCTGATGTTGTTGACACCGAACTGCACCCCACGCACGTAAGCCACCGCCGCTGGGTTGAGGTACATCTGCTCCGTTGGACTGCGCATCAGAGCGATGCCAGCTCCTGCCATGCCCCGTGTCGGTGAGCCGAAAATCGATACTTCGTCCGCTGTAGCACTCGCTGATAGCGATAAAGCCGAAACGACGGTTATCCAGAATCGCCAGTTCATGGTCTGTCCTCCTTAGAAGAGTAGCGTGCCAGTACCCTGACTGACCTCGAGAGTCAGCGTTCTTCCGTTAAGATCAGCTGACTGCCCGACAGCCACCTTCAGCGAAATGTTGATGTTCGCGTTCACCTCGTTCTCTCCGCCTTTAGTGACAATCTCTACTAGCCTCTCCAGTTTAGCAACGTCATCCGGACCAGTTGCCTCATAAGTGACGCGTAGCCCGGCACCGTCCGAGACGCGATACTTGTTGGGGCTGCTAGCGGCTCTCGTTAAAAGCAGGTTTTGGGGCTGAACTAACTCTAATTCCACGCTTTGTCCTGTTTGGGGGTCTGTCACGCGGATAGTGATTTGCACACTCTCTACGGTGATGCTTGCAGGCAGGGAGTCGCCCGGCTGCCCGATCGTTGCCGAAAGGATGGGTTGATACAGGACGAACCCTCGCACATTGCTGACAGTGACCTCAGTCGCGTTGTCGTTGAATCTGCCTGTGTTGGTCCACGACCCTGTGGCTTGTCCCCCGTTTGCCTGTAGCCGCATGTCAATCTGGGCGCTGCGCTGTACATCGAAGTCGATCCCGAGCGGGTTCAGGATGGGCAGTCGCCCTGTCTCCTTCAGGCCCGCGCCGCAGCCCACCAGCAGCGGAAGCAGTAGCAAAAACCACAGCCCTTTCCTCATCTTTGGCGTACACCTCCTCCTTTGGTGTTGATATCCGATTCTCCAATTTTGGCAATTTTCCTGCAGGCGTCGAGAGAATAACAGGTATTCAGTGGGATGGTGGAAAATCCTCCACAGCGTGGTGGAAATTCCACCACGCTGTGGTGTATCATCACATATGCGCCGGTAACTGCCGGTCATTCTAAGGGGCTTCGCACACTGCAATCGCTGGTTGGCAACAGGCTGCGACGTGGTATCGTATTATACTGGGGCGAGCAGACGGTTCCTTTTGGAGAAGGTCTGTGGGCACAGCCTGTCTGCGCACTGTGGTGCTCGCTCGATTGAAAGAACAGGAGGCTGCCATTGGAGGAAGAACAGCAGAAACAGGGACCAACCTTCAGGGAACGACTGTGGGTGATCGGCATCGCGCTGGCAGTGCTGGCGGTTCTGGTTCCGGGCTATTTAGACCTGCGCCGGCGGTCACTCAATGCCAGCTGCCTGAGCAACATGCGCGAGATGTCCAGCGCATTGCGCACCTACATGCTGGACTGGGACGAGACGCTTCCCCTCGCCTACTACATAGACAAACAACGGGATAAGAAGCTGGTTACGTGGCCCATGCTGATTGGCGGGTATCTGGATGCCAAGCGGTTCTACTGTCCGGCAGACCCCGCCAGGCAGGAGCCGCCGTACATCGACCCCGACTCCGACGCCAAAAAACACATCTCCTACGGCTTCTTTTTGCCCGCGTCGGGGGTGCGTCCGGGCAGGCTGCCTGCGAGTGGTTCTCAATTGGCGGTCATTGCCGACAGCGACCCCAAAGGGCTCAACGCCCATCCCCCGCCCGACATTCCTGCGGAACAGCAGGCATTGTTCCTCGGCTTCGACACGCCCGACAACCGCAGCGACAAAGGGGCACGCTATGTGCAACGGCTGGCGGTGTTTTCGCGCAGCGGTAAGTGGGATGACTATCGCGATTTACGCACCCGACACGGCAGCACGATTAACATGCTGTTTGCGGACGGACACGTTGGGGAGGTGCCTGCCAGCGTCATCGTGGTGCAGCGCGATTCCGACGGGAAGGTACTTTCCCCGTGGAGCGCATACCTGCCGCAGGCAGAGGGGTACTGATGCTGGTAGTGGGCATTGACGGCGGCGGCACGAAGACCGAAGGGGTGGTGATGAACGAGGCGGGCGAGGTGATGGCGCGCGCCCGCAGCGGCAGTACCAACCTCAACTTCGTGCCAGTGGAGGAGTGCGAGCGGTCGGTGGCGGAGGTGTGCGCGCAGCTGGCGGCGGCGGTCGACGCGCAACAGGTCTTCTGGCTGTATTCGACCTTCATCCCCGACCTGTCTTCCATCCGCGCGGAGATACAGCTGGCGTTCCCCAACGCGCAGTGGCACCACGAGGCAGAACATCGCGCGGTGCTGGCGGCAGGTGGGGTCTTGGAGCCATACGGTATCGGCGTGGTGGCGGGCACGGGCTCCAGCACCGTGGGGTGGCGTGGTGCGGAACGGCACGTTTCGGTCGGCGGATGGGGCATGTTGCTGGGCGACGAGGGCAGCGCGACCGACATCGCGGTGCAGGCGTTGCGGGCAGTGGCACGTGCGGCGGATGGGCGCGGCGAACCGACCCAGCTGCGCGAAGAGATGATGGACTACTTCGGGCTGCAGCACCTGTGGGAAATCACGCGGCGGGTGTATCGGGAAGCACTCCCCCGCCACGTGCTGGCGGGGTTTGCGGTGCGGGTGAGCAAAGCGGCGGATGCCGGCGACGGGGTGGCTCTGCGCATCTTGCGCGAGGCGGGTGAGACCCTGGGCAGCGACGTGCTGGTGGTGGCACGCAAGCTGTTCACGCCCGACGAGACCTTCCCTGTGGTGCTGGGGGGCGGCGTCTTCCGCGCGGGCGAGTGGGTCATCGCCCCCCTGCGCCAGAAGGTTCTGGCAGAGTATCCTCATGCGGACATTCTCGTGCCGACCGCCTCGCCCGCTGAGGGTCTGGCGCGCCTTGCACTCCAAGCGCGGCGCGGGTAGTCTCTGCAGCGCTTACTGCGCCTGCACCGTCGAGCCTAGCGCTTTGCACACCTCGTCCAGTTGCTACGAGCTGCCCTTTGTCGGGAAGCGCTTGACGCGACAGACGGACAGTGCGTCAGTCCCACGTTTTCATCTGGAGAGGAGGGTCTGTGCCTGATGCGACCAGAGTTGCAACTGCATGTCTTAGTACCTTAGTAGTTCACCGTGAACAAGTCAAACCACTAAGCTACAAAGACACGAAGGGTCACAAAGAGGAAACCTTCGCGTTCTTGGTGTCCTTTGTGCCTTCGTGGTTCGTTTTCGAGAACTATTCGTAGCGAAGCGCTTCGATAGGGTTGAGGCGCGAGGCGCGCCAGGCGGGGTAGATGCCGAAAAAGATGCCCACCACGGCCGAGAAGAGGAAGCCCGCCGTCGCCGCCCAGAGCGGCAGGTGCGTGGTTAAGCCCTCGCCGCCGAACAGCTTCGCCTGCTGGGTCACCCATCCGACCAGCACGCTGGCTCCCCATCCCAGCAAGATGCCGATGATGCCGCCGACGCCCGACAGAGTCATCGATTCGATGAGAAACTGCAGCAGAATATCGCGGTTGCGTGCGCCCACCGCCTTGCGGATTCCAATCTCGCGCGTGCGTTCGGCTACGGTGACCAGCATGATGTTCATGATGCCGATGCCCCCGACCAGAAGCGATAGACCCGCAATCGCCCCCACCACCAGCCCGAAGATACTTAGCACGCGCCCGATCGAGGAGAGCAGCCGTTCCTGACTGTCCACCCGGAAGTAGGGCTGGTTATCGTGTCGGCGCATCAGCAACTGCCAGATTTCGTCCATCGCCTCCGTGGTGCGTTCCGGATGGCGGGGCTGTGCGAAGATGACCGACACCAGGTCTATCCCCACGAACCGCTTCTGCAGGGAGGTAATCGGCACGAACACCCGCTTGTCCCAATCCTCGCCAAATGTCCTGCCTTTAGGCGCAACCACCCCTACTACCGTTGCCGAAACGCCCGCGATTTCCACCGTTTCACCAATTGGGTCGCGGTTGCCGAAGAGCCGCTTTTGTACCTCCTTGCCCAGCACGCACACCTTCGCCCAGGTATCCATGTCCTCTTGCGTGATGAACCGTCCGCGTTCCATCTGCAGGTTGTGCAGATACAGATACTCGGGCTGGCAACCGTCGACGGTGGCGTCCATCTCCTCCGCGCCGTATCGTATCTTCTGATTGCCAACGGTAAACTCTGCACTCACCATCTTCACGCTGGAGCATTCCTGCAAAATCGCCTGAGCGTCTTCCATGCTCAGCCCTTCGATGCTACCCGGCGTCTCACCGCGCTTGCGCAGGGAGGGGTCGTACACCACGATAATCAGACTGGAACCGAGCTGGCGGAACTCTTCCACCACGCGCGAACGCGCCCCTTCCACCAGCGCTACCATCAAAATCACCGCCGCCACGCCGATGATGACCCCCAGCATGGTCAGCAAAGAGCGCAGCTTGTGGCGGCGCAGGTTCGCCAGCGCGGTCAGGAAGGAGTCTATCAGGCTCATTCTCTGCGCTCCCTCTCGCGTTCTTGCTCGCTCGGTCCGCCAACGTTTATCTCAAACTCCTGACGTTTGGGACCGGTAAACGGCTGCGGGCGCACCTTCTCGCCCTCCTTCAGCCCTTCCAGTATCTCCACAAAGGCATCGCCGCGCAAGCCCACCTTCACCGTGCGCGTCTCGTTTTTGTCCACCGGCTTGCCGTTAACCATCTGGCGGTGCACGACGTTCACTTTCGCGGTGCTGGCGTCCACAAACTGTAACGCCTCTTTAGGCAGGCGCAGTACGTTCTCGCGACGCTCCACGATGATTCGGCATTTCGCGCTCATGCCGGGCTTCATGCGCGGGTCGGGTCGTTCGATCTCCACCTCCACAGGAAACTTGATGACCGCCCCGCCCGGCACGCCCTGCTGCGCCACTGCAGAAGCGGGAGCCACCTTGCGCACCTTGCCCTCGAACACCTCATCGCGCAGGGCATCCAGCCGAATCTCCACTTTCTGTCCCACCTTCACCTTGCCGATGTCCACTTCGTTGACCTGCAGCTTGATGCGCATCCGCGACAGGTCGGCAATCTGCACCAGCGGCATTCCGGAAGAGAAGGTCGCCACGCCCGATGTGACCAGCTCGCCCGATTCGATGTAGCGCTGGGTGACCACGCCGCTCATCGGCGCACGGATAATGGTGTCCGCCAGACGGGTACGCGCTTCCTTCAGCGCGCTCTGCAGTTGTTCCACCGTCGCCTGCGCCTGCTGCACCTCTTTCTGACGCATTGGCAGTTGCACACGGTTTGCCTCTGCCAGCTTCAGCCTCGTTCGGGCGTCTTCCAGAGGAGCGCGGGCAGCTTCTACCTCTTTTTGGCGCAGTTCGTCGCGTTTTGCCTGCGCACGTGCCTGTTCCGCCGCCGCCTTCGCCTGCTTCACCCGCGCCTCGGCGTCCGCCCTTTGCAGGCGTAACTGCTCCTCCAGCGTTTGCAGTCGCTGTTCTGCCTGTTGAAGGCGTGATTCTGCTGCGGTGAGCTGGGTGGTCGCCAGGTCTACCTCGCGCTGCGATACGAAGCCCTTTGCCAGCAGCTGCCGTTGCCGCTCCAGCTGGCGTTTGGCGTCGTCGCGCTGCGCCCGCGCCTCATTGACCGCCGACTGTGCGTCGGTGCGCAGCTGGGGGTGGGTGACTTTCAACAGCAGGTTCAGGTTGTCCAAAGCTGCCTGATAGCTGGCTTCCGCCTGCTCCAGCGCTGCCTGTGTGACCTCGGGCTGGGTTTGCGCTTCACGCAGCGCCTGTTCATAGCGTATCTCGGCGGTGCGCACGGCGTTCCGCGCCTGTTCGATTTGCGCGGCGGTATCCGCTGGCTGGTAGCCGCTTAACAGCTTGGCCTGCTCCAGTCGCGCCTGCGCGGCGCGCAACTGTGCTTCCGTCTGGCGCAGGCTGGCTTCCACCTCCACCGGGTCTATCTGCGCAATCAACTGTCCCTGGCGCACCACGTCACCCGCTTCCACCGTCAGGCTGAGGATGCGCCCAGCGATTTTGCTCTTGACCTCCACCTTTCGCAGCGGCTCCAGCACGCCCGACTCCGCCACGATAATCTCCACGTCACCTCGGCTGACCTCCACCAGACGCGCTGGGGGGTTCGGTTTATTCAGCCAGCGATAGCCCCACCAGCCGGCAGCCCCCAGCAGAACGAACACCGGCAAACAGCCAAACAGCAACAGTTTCCACCGACGACGCCCAAAACCGCTCACACCGTCCTCCCTCAATGTGTGTCTGAAACCCTCTTTTTATGACCTTTCTGCTTGTGCAAAGTTTCACCCGGATTGCCGTTTCTCCCGCCAAGCAGGCGTTATCAGAAAGACCGCCATGATACACTGGGTTGCCAGCTGCGCGCAGGCAGCCCCCAGCATGCCGTAGCGCGGAATCCACCACCACAGGCTCGTCATCATGCATAGAGTGCCTAGTACCGCAACCGCTCCCACCCACGCCGTTCGATGGCGCACCAGTAGCACTGCATTGCCCCATGCCACGAGCGAGGCAGGCAACAAGCACCACGCGAGCACGCGCAGTACTGGCACGGCAGGCGCGTAAGCCTCACCGTATAGCAGAAGTACCCATAGAGACGCGCCCGCACCAAGCGCGGTTGCCAGAGCCATCGCCGTAGCCATCATCCAGCCGAGCACTCTGTGCCCCAGGTTGCCGGTTTCGCCGCTTTGCGCAGCGGAGGTGGGAACCAGCGCAAGCGCCATGGAACCCGCGACGAGGTTACTCGCCCACAACAGCACGCTCGCGCTGCCATACCAGCCCGCACTCTGCGAACCATATCGCATTCCGATAGCCAGGATGTCCATGCGCATGATAAAGCCGTGACATACATCGGCTATCGCCAGCGGTGTGCCCAAGGCAATCAGCCTTTTCCAGATGCGCCAGTGCAGCCGCGCCCGCGGAAGGGGCAGACAACGCAGATAAGTGATGAGCGCGAAGGTTCCGCCCACCACCACTCCAGCCAGCGCACCCGTTAAGCCAAACCAGAACGCGCCCGCCGCCGCCAGCAATACGGTGCTAACCCGTTCCAGAGCAACCGCTCTCGTTTCGATATGCGCCTGCAGCCGCGCTCGAGCCACTCCTGCCAGCAACTGCTGCATGCACGCTATCGCCCAGTAGGCACCTGCCAGCACAATTGCCAGCCCGAGATGAGACGCGCCGTATATCCACCACGAAGCCCACACCATGATACCCCATGGCAGGAGGCTCTGCCCCATCCGCAATCCGATAGCGGCACCCAGAACTGCCGATGAGCGGGGACGGCGTGCCACGTAGCGCGTGATTATGGCGGAGATGCCCGTATCGGCAACAGGAGCTAGCGAACCGGCAATCGCCATCGCCTGCGTGAAATCGCCGTAGGAGACAGGCGCAAGCAACCGTGCCAGCAGCACATTGTTCAGCAGTCCCAGCAGACGGGCTGCGAATTGCGAACCGAGCAACCAGCGGGTGGTAAACCACCAGTTTTTCACAGCAGATTAACCTGACTGTTGTCCCCCAGCATCAGCCGCACGGCGCGCGGTTTGCCCTCGTCGCGGCAGACGGTCACGTTGCGCCCCAGCAGGCTGTCCTCCATGCGCGAGCCGATGTTCAGGATGCGGCACCCTTCCAGGATTACGCTGTGCTCCACTTCGCTGGAGACTACCTGCACGCCGTCGGCGATAGAGGTGAAGGGTCCGATATAGGCGTTCTCGATCAGACAATGGGTCCCGATAATGACCGGTCCGCGAATCACGCTGTTGATAACGCGCGTACCTTCTCCCAGACACACCCGCCCGTGAAGGCGTGAACGGGTGTCCACTTCCGCGCGGACGTCGCGTTCAATATCCTCCAGCAGGATGCGATTGGCTTCCAGAATGGCATCGAGGTTGCCGGTATCTTTCCACCAGCCGCTGATGATGTGCGAGCGTACCTGATACCCGTGGTCAATCAGATACTGGATGGCATCCGTGATTTCCAGTTCCCCGCGCGCGGAGGGCTGGATGGCGTTCACCGCTTCGAAGATGTGGTGGTCAAACATGTATACTCCCACCAGCGCGAGGTCAGAAGGGGGTTGTCTCGGCTTCTCGATGAGACGCACCACGCGCTCGCCGTCCAGCACCGCCACGCCGAAATCCTGCGGGTTGGGTACGTGCGCCAGCAGAATCTGTGCGTTCGGGCGCAGCTGTGCGAACTCACGCACGAAAGGAGTGATACCCTCTTTGACGAGATTATCGCCCAGATACATTACGAACGGCTCTTCGCCCAGAAACGGCTGTGCGATTTTGACGGCGTGCGCCAGCCCAAGCGGCTCCGCCTGGTGGATGTAAGTCACGCGGATGCCCCACCGGCTGCCGTCACCTACCGCTTGCATAATCTCCTCACGGGTGTCGCCCACGATGATGCCTACCTCGGTGATACCTGCATCGCGGATGGCTTCGATGCCATAGAAAAGCACCGGCTTGTTCGCGATGGGGATGAGCTGCTTCGCACCGGTGTAGGTAATGGGGCGCAGTCGGGTTCCCTTGCCGCCGCTCAGTATCAACCCTTTCACGGATGATGCCTCCTTGCTAAAAGATGATGGGATTGGTGGCTATTCGTGGAGACTGGCACTTTGTTGGCAATGATACCCAGAAGCCTTACCTTCGGCACAGCACGGAGAGTTTCTACCGCACGCAGAGCTTCGTCGCGCAGGGTAGTGCCCGGCTGAACGACCAGCAGGATGGCATCGCAGTGCAGAGCCAGCACTCGCGCGTCGGCAAAAAGTCCTGCTGGTGGCGTATCGAGGATAAGCATATCGTATCTGTCTCTCAGCTGCGCTATTGCTTCCCGCAGGCCGGTACTCTCCAGCAATTCCGGTGAACCAGCGGAAACATTCCCCGACGGTAACAGCCAGAGATTATCTATACTCGTAGCGCGGACGCAGGTCTCCAGTTTGTTTTCGCCGAGGAGAAATTCGGTGAGTCCAGGAGACTGCGCTGCGTTTTCAAAGTGGTGTTGCATCGGCTGGCGCAGGTTGGCATCCACCAGAAGGAGACGTTGCCCCGAGCGCGCCATGCTTTCCGCCAGATGTCTCGAGATAAAGGTCTTGCCCTCACCATCGGACGCGGAGGTGACCATCAGCACACGTACAGGGTCGGGCACAGACGCCAGCCGGATGTTTGTTCGAAGCTCCCGGAACGCCTCGACGGCAACAGGCTCTGTGAGCACAGGTAGGTTCGCTTCGTCACGCACCGCGGGGACGGAAGCCAGCAGCGGCGCGTTCAGCCATTCTGAAGCGGCTTGTGCGGAGGGAAGGCGACGGTCCATCTGCTCCAGCAGCAGCGAGAAACCCACTGCCAGCAGCGCGCCGAGTACCACTCCCATCAACATGTTCAGCACTCGTCGGGGTTTGACGCGCTTGCCGGGCAGCTGCGCGAGCTCTACCACGCGGGCATTGCCCAGCTTCACCGCCTGTGTGAGTTCCGCTTCTTGCAATCGCTCTATCAGGAACAGGTAGCGTTTCTCCAGAGCCTGTCGCTGACGCAGCAGCTGCGTCAATTGCTTTTCCAATTCTGGCACTGCCAGCATCTGCTTCCGGATATTCTCCATAGTCCGTTCCAGCGCGCTCATCTGCGCCTCCTGCCCCACAATGTCAGCGGACAGCAAGGCAACGCTTTTGTATAACTCTTGATACACAGGGTTAGGCAAACGTTGCACGCTTTCGATACGCGCCGCTTCCTGTCGCAGTCGCTCACGCAATGCCTCCACGCGAGCGGTAGCGGACTGTACCCGAGGATGCTCGTCGGTGAACTGCGCCTGCAGCGACAGCAAGTCCGCTTCTGCTGCCACGAGCTGCTTCTTGATTTCCTGCACCGTGGGATTTTCGTAGATGGTGGGCGCGATGACGGTAGAAGGTTCCTGCCCCAGCCTCTGTCTGGTCGCGGCGAGGCGGCTACGCAGGTCGGTCAGGCGCAAGTTGCCCTGCCAGCGTCGGTTGCTTAACTCCACCATTTGCAACATCAGCGCGCGCATCTGTTCCCCTGCGTCCAAAAACTGCTTTTTCTTCTTGAAAGACGCCAGTCTCTCGTCTGCTTGACTCAATTGTTCCTTCACTCCACCCCGCGCTTCCAGCTGGTTACGGATAAAGCGGACGGTGTTTCGCGCCTCCTCCTTGCGCAGATGCTCGTTTTGCCAGACGAGAACCAGTGCCGCTGCGTTCACCGCATCCTGCGCGCGCCGCGGCGAGGTAGATTCAGCGAACAGCTCAATCAGACCGGTATCCTCGACCAGGTGCGCGCTGATCTCCTGCTTCAGTTCATCTTCGTCCTTTGGTTCACCGGGCTTGCGCCCCTCTATCTGGGCGGCGCGTGACAGAATACATCCCTCTGTGTCCACAGGGTTTGGAGCCTGACACAATATTTGTTCAAAAAGAGACTTAATATGTTCTGTATTCTTGTATTGAGATAACGAAATGCCGTTATGCTGTGATATGGTAACTACAGAATCGACAAACATCTTATAAGAATAGGTGTCCAGCAGTTCCGCCTGTTCTTGAGGAACCACGCGAGCAAAACCCGCACCGAAGACGTCCGTCCGCAGGACAAAGCCTGATGGTTGTTCCACCTGCACCACTGCCTTGGCGCGATAGACAGGACGTGTGGTGAAAGTGACCACAGCGGTACCCAGCACAACCAGCGCGAAACATGTCAACGCGTATCTGCGCCTTCTCCAGAGGATGTCTGTCATTCGCGATAACAGGGCGCGTTCACCGTGCACGGCTCTTTTGAACCTCCTGAGCGACTGCCTTCAGTGTAGCAACAGGCGAGGGAAAAGTCAATGAGAGAAGGAATCGGCATCGGTGATGTCAAAGCGGAAGAACCAGAGGAGGCGACGCACGCATGGGCGCGCTCTACGTGGTTGTGAATCAAAAGGGTGGTGTCGGCAAGACCACTACAGCAGTCAACGTTGCAGCCGCTATCGCGCTGGCAGACCGCAGGGTTCTGCTGGTTGATGTGGATCCCCAGGGCAATGCGACCAGCGGAGTGGGCATTGAAAAGAGCAAGTTGCCCAGCAGCATTTATCAGGTGCTGGTGGACGATTTGCCTGTGGAGGAAGTGGTAGTTCGTACCTCCATACAGGGACTGGACATCGTGCCGTCCACCCTGGACCTTGCAGGTGCAGAGATCGAGCTGATGACGCGCATCAGCAGGGAGCAAGTACTGAAACATGCGCTGGAGCCGTTGAAAGACCGGTATGACTATATCTTTGTAGACACTCCTCCGTCACTGGGTCTACTGACGATAAACTGCTTGACGGCATGTGAGAAGGCGATAGTGCCCATCCAGTGCGAGTACTATGCTCTAGAGGGGATTTCGCAGCTGATGCGGACCATCGATCTGGTCCGCCGGCGGCTCAATCCGAATTTACGCATCGCTCATGTCTTGTTGACTATGAAGCACCCTCGTTTGCGGCTGGCGCAGCAGGTAGAGGAGGAAGTGCGCGGCTATTTCGGGGGTATCGTGTCGCCTGTAGTGATTCCGCGCAATGTGCGGTTAAGCGAGGCGCCCAGTTTTGGCTTGCCGGTGGTGGTATATGACCCGAAGTCACGGGGCGCGGAGGCTTATCGGCAGTTTGCTCTGGAGGTGATGGGCGATGATGCGCAGAGGATTGGGTAAGGGTTTATCTGCACTGATTTCGGATGTGGAAAGCCCCGCCGAGGGCGCCACGGAGGTGCCGGTAGGCCTGATTGTGCCTAATCCGGACCAGCCGCGGCGCGATATGGACAGGACAAGTGTCGAGCAACTGGCGGCGTCCATCCGGGAACACGGTGTGCTTCAGCCCGTTATTGTGCAGCCACTGCCGGATGGCAGATATCAGCTGGTGGCGGGGGAAAGGCGGTGGCGCGCAGCGCGTTTGGCGGGTCTGAACTCGATTCCTGCGATTGTTCGTCAGGTTAGCGAGGAGGAACGTCTGGAGCTGGCCGTTGTCGAGAACGTCCAACGCGAGGACATTAATGTGGTTGAAGAAGCGCAGGCATATCGCATGTTGATGGAACGGTTCGGTTTGACTCAGGAACAGGTGGCGCGGAAGGTGGGCAAGAGCCGCGTTGCGGTGGCGAACACTTTGCGTTTGCTGACGCTGGATGAGGAGATTGTCGAGGGCCTTCGGCAGGGCAAGATTACCGAGGGGCATGCGCGTGCATTGCTGATGGCTCCGGAGGACAGCAGGCTGGATATTTTCCACCGTGCTGTTCGTTCAGGATGGAGTGTGCGTGAGACGGAGCGCGCTGCGCGCGCCGCGGTGCGGGATAGGGAGAGCGGTACCGAATCCGGTGTTTCACGTGAAACATCTGCGCCAGACCCTCACATCCTCGCACTGGAAGACAGCCTCCGTAATGTCCTGGCGACGCGCGTGCAGATACATTGTCACAACGGACGCGGTACCATCGAAATCCATTTTTATGACCTGGATGACCTCTCGCGGATAGTGGAAAGCATTGTTCGGTAATGCTATGCGTCACTGCGCCTTAATGTGCCACTTAGCCACAGGGTTCACTCGGGCAGGCTATCCTACAAAAAGGAGGCAGGCATGAAGGAGATCTGGTCGGAACAGATGTTCGTGCTCTTTCTGATACTGGCAGCGGGCTACTGGCTTGGACAGATCTCGGTACGCAACGTGTCTCTTGGGGCAGCAGGCGTGTTGTTCGTCGCGCTGGCGTTTGGGCATCTGGGTTTCAAGACGCCCAAAGAGGTGCGTGACCTGGGGTTGTTGCTCTTTGTCTACGCCGTAGGGCTGCAGGCTGGTCCTCGCTTTTTCAGGGCTTTTAAGCGACAGGGCTTACAGTTCGTGGTTCTTGGGGTGGTGAGTGTTGTAGCAGCTGCACTGGCGACCGCGGCAGTTGCACGGCTCTGGGGGCTGACGGCTGAACTTGCGACAGGGCTGTACACGGGGGCGGTAACGAACACGCCCGCTCTTGCTGCTGCTATTGACGCTGCCGAACGCATGACCTCTGCGCGAACGGGCGAAATCAGCGTCGGCTACGGGGTCGCCTATCCTTTCAGCATGATCGGCACCGTGCTGCTCATCCAGTTCCTGCCCAGGCTACTACGCCGTAATCTCAAGGAAGAGGAAACCGCGTGGAGAGCGCAGCAGGAAAGGGAATCCCCCCGTCTGCACGCAAAGCGGTTCCTTATCACGAACCCGAACTGCGACGGTCGCTCAATACGGGAGATCAACCCTCATCGGATGAGTTTGGCAAATATCTCCCGTGTGCGACGGGGCGATGTGGTGCTCGCCGCAACGCCGGATATGGTATTGCACTGCGGCGACATTGTGATGGCAGTGGGACAAGAAGAAGAGCTGGAGAAACTCAGGATACTGCTTGGAGAAGAAACGCAAGCAGATATGGACGTCAACACCAACGTGATTGCCGTCGATGTAGATGTCACCGAAAACGCGATCGCAGGCAAAAGCATTGGGGAGTTGCGCATATGGGAGCAGTACGGTATCGTGATTACCCGGATCCGCAGGCAAGGCGCGGAAATTACCCCTACCGGGAGTGTTACACTGGAAATGGGGGATACTCTTCGCGTTGTTGGCGAGCGAGAGTTAGTAGAACGTTTCGCAAGAATGATTGGGGGAGACGCACATAGGGACGAGACCAGTATGGTTACCTTCCTGGTCGGTCTCGCCATAGGAGTTGCTATCGGCTCGGTTCCGTTCCATCTGACGAGCGGCATTACCATTAAAATGGGCGCAGCTGGAGGTGCATTCCTGGTGAGCCTCCTGATCGGGCACGTGGGCAGGCTGGGTCCTTTTGCCCTTTATGTGCCGCCAGCCGCTAGAAATCTGTCGCGAGAACTGGGTTTGATGCTGTTCCTTGCTGGTGCTGGCACTACCGCCGGAGCAGAGTTCGTGCGTGTCCTGCAACAACAGGGACCGAGCCTGTTCCTCGCGGGCGCGATAATCACGACCGTCACTGTGCTGATGGTACTGTTGTTTGCCCTCATTGTCTACCGCATGAGTACTCTGGCAACCATGGGCGCGCTGGCAGCCTGCATGACCAATCCGCCAGCACTGGGAGCCGCCGCCTCGCAAACAGATACCGATCTGCCGACTTTGGCTTATGCGAGAGCGTATCCGCTGGCACTGATATTCAAGATCCTCATGGCACAGATACTGCTGAAGATGCTCATCGAAATACTTTAGCGGTCTGCTTCAGATTCACTATACCCTGCCCCATTCACCGCACCGAATAAGACTGCTGTGAGAGCCCCGTCACAAAGGTCCAATGCTCGCACGCAGACACGGCTATAAGCAACCGCAGTACGGACGGAAGCAGGGTACCGCCCGAGTGGGGCAGTACCTGAGAAGGTTATGCTGCTTTGCGCTGACCGATGATATACTGACCCAGCTTCTTGTCGGAACCCAGGATGTGGTTCACCAGCCAGTTCTTCAGGAAGTTCATCACCTCAATCGTGTTCACAGGGCTGCCGCCGTCCACCTGTGCCTTAATCTGCAGAACCTGTCGTGTCAGTTCCTCATGCTGGCGTTTGTGCAGTGAATACTCAGGATAGCGGGTCTCCTGCATAAAACGCTCTTCCGTGCTGAAGTGAGACACCGTATACTCCACCAAATTATTCAGTATTTCGGGGACGAGCGTTTTGCCTGTACCGGACTTCATTGCTTCATGGAGAGAGTTCACCATTTGTACCAGACGCCGGTGCTGGTTATCTATCTCCGCCACGCCAACCTGGTAGTCTGTTTGCCAACTCATGAACGACATGTTGTTCACCTCCAGAGGGATTCTGCTCTTATTATCGGCTTGCCTGGGCGAAAAGTTTACCACGACACACCCATCACCTGTCCGATGGAGTCCACATCCATGCGTTTAGCTGCCGGTTCTGCAGGTAACCCGGGCATGGTCATGATATCCCCGCACAGCACGCGCACAAACCCTGCTCCAGCTGCCAGCTGCACCTCCGAAACCGGCACCGCGAAGCCGCTCGGAACTCCCTTCAAGCCCGGGTCATGAGACAAAGAGAACTGCGTCTTCGCGAAGCAGATAGGCAGATGGCGGAACCCCCACTTCTCGAACTGCTTCAGCTGCGAGCGCACTCCGGGCTCATAGCGCACCTCATCCGCGCCGTACACCTGTGTGGCAATGGTTTCTATCTTTTGCTGCAAAGAGGCATCGCTGGAATACAGAAGTCGGAAACGACTGTTGGATTCCTGGCAAATCTCACGCACTGCCTCTGCCAGCCCTATACTGCCCTCTGCACCACGCGCAAAGCATTCGGATATCGCTGCGCCCTCTGCCCCTGCGGAAATCGCCAGCCTGCGTAAAAGCTCTATTTCCGCATCTGTATCACTCGGGAATCGGTTAATGGCAACGACTACCGGAACGCCCAACCGGTGCACAATACGGATGTGCGCTTGCAAGTTTTCTGCGCCTTTTTCCAGCGCGTCCAGGTCTTCGTGCTCCAGCTCTGCCGGTAGAGGCTTGCCGGAGACCACTTTGAACTTCCCGCTGTGCACTTTCAGACCGCGCACGGTAGCCACCAGTACCGCGGCGTCAGGCGACTTGCCCAGCACGGGTGACACAATATGGCAGAACTTCTCAAAGCCCAGATCAGAACCAAACCCTGCCTCTGTGATTGCATAATCCGATGTGTATAAGGCTATTCGGTCAGCCAGTATTGAATTGCAACCTGTCGCTGTGTTGCCAAAGGGACCGGTGTGCACCAGAAGGGGAGTGCCTTCCAGTGTTTGCACCAGATTAGGCATCAACGCCTCTTTCAACAACAATGTCATCGCGCCGGCGGCACCAATGGCTTCTGCGGTGATAGGCTCCCCGTCGCGCGTTACGCCTACCACTAACTGCCCCAACCGGCGACGCAGGTCGCCAAGGTCCGTGCTGAGCGAGAGCACCGCCATAATCTCAGAGGCGGCAGTGATTTCAAAACCGGTTTCACGCGGTAGCCCATTGGACTTACCTCCGAGACCCGTAATTACCCTGCGCAGAGAGCGGTCTGGCACGTCCAGCACGCGGTTCCACCACACACCGTGCGCATCGAAACCTGCCGCGTTGCCGTGATAAATATGCGCGTCCACCATTGCCGCCAGCAGATTATGCGCAGCAGTGACCGCGTGTATATCGCCGGTGAAATGCAGGTTGATGTCATCCGCCGGGTATGCCTGAGCACGCCCTCCACCGGCTCCGCCGCCCTTCACCCCAAAGACCGGTCCTAATGAGGGCTCACGGATGCAGACGGTAGCCTGCTCCCCGATACGGCGCAGAGCATCACCCAGACCCAGTGTGGTAACGGTTTTGCCTTCACCAGCAGGCGTAGGGGTAATAGCGGTGACCACAACGAGTTTCCCTTGAGGGCGCGATGACAGTCGCTCTAGGGCACTCAGGCGTATCTTGGCTTTGTATTCTCCGTACGGTATCAGCTCCTCATCGAGCAAACCCAATAGATTCGCCACGTCGCGAATGGGTAACGGCATGTGAACCTCCTGTTGCGGAAGATGCTCCTAGTAGCTTCACTACGAGGTGGGCAGTTTCCTACTCGGGCGGGATGTGCAAATCGGCGGAGGGAGCCGGCATGGGGAAATTGAGACGATTGTATCCCGCACCACAACACTCCGGGCAAAACAGGGTGAGGAATCGTCCGGGACGCTCGGGATGCGGCGTCCGGACAACTCCCGGCAACGTGTAGTCCACAGGAGTTTGCAACAGTGCGAGACGAATATGCGGGTGCAGGGCGCAAAAGTAATGCACCTCCACAGGTGGCTGCTCCTGTGAGGTTCTGCGGCGATACAGCGTTTTCGTGCGCCAGCGATGCCCGTTGGGCAACAGGTACACCTGATGGATGCGTACCCAGCGAAACACCCGCCGCCGTAGCTCGCGCCGCGACACCGGTTCCTCTGAAGGCTCTCTCATACATTCCTCCCGAAAAGCATTTTCGGCAGTTCTGGACACAGATTCGAGAAGCCGGAGGATAACCGCTCCTACCCGCTCGCTGCCTCGGTGAGCAGTTCCACCAGCGTGGGATGGGCGGGATAGACCCAAGCCAGCGACTCCAGCGTTCCACCCAGCGCCATCGCCACCGCCAAAGGCGCAAGCACGTCCGCCGCATGAGAACCCACCGCCGAGCCTCCAAGCAGCTGGCCGGTTGCCTCGTCGACCACCAGTTTCACGAACCCTTCGCGCTCGCCCAGCAGCTGCGCTTTCAGGTTATCGGCATAACGGGCGCGAAGCACCTTGACCTTGAGCCCCTGCTCTCGCGTCTGTGCCTCCGTCAGTCCCACCTGTGCCACCTGCGGCTGTGTATACACCGCTTCCACCACCAGCTCCGGGCGGAAAGGTTCTACTGGCACTTCCAGCGCATGACGCACCGCCACCCGCGCCTGCGCCCAGCCGCGGTTCACGGTGAAGGGCGCGCCAGCCGCGTCACCGACGATATAGAAATGAGGCACCTGAGACTGCAGGTACTCGTTCACCGGCACGCCCTGTGGTGTGGGTTGTAAGCCCACCGCCTCCAGGTTCAGGCGCGATAGGTCTGGTCGCCTGCCGATGGCGATGAAGGCATGGGTTGCCTCGAGAACGCTGCCGTCGCTCAGCTGCACCCGAACCTCGCCTGGTGTTGCCATCACACTTTCTACCGGGGAAGAGAACATCACGCGAATACCCATCTGCTCAAAGGCGTGCTCCAGCGCTTGCGAAACCTCCTCGTCGGCGCGAGGTAGCAGGCGCGGCATATCGGTTACCACTGTAACCTCCGAGCCAAGCATGCGGAACAGGTAGGCAAACTCGCTCCCCGTGACGCCGCCTCCCACCATGATAAGCCGTTCTGGTAACGACGCGAGGCTACTCATGAAACGAGGCGCGAGGATGCGCTTGCCGTCGGGCTTCATACTGGGGGGAAAGATAGGCACCGAGCCGGTGGCTATCAGCGCCACGTCGAAGCGGATTTGCCGCTCGTCTCCCTGCGGGGTCTGCACTCTGACGGTGTGAGCATCGATAAAAGAGGCAACGCCATACACTACCCGCACACCCGCCTTTTCCAGCGACGCCTTCTGCGCAGTACCCCATTCGTGCGTGCGCTGCCGGATACGCTCCATGAAATCGCTTACCTGCACGTCGGCGACGGTTACCGGCACTCCACGATAAGGAGCATGTCGTGCTTCCAGGATAGTGTCCGCTGCGGCGAGCAACACCTTGCTGGGTACCAGACTATCCCACGTGGCGCGTCCGCCGATTTCCCCTTCACTGATCAGTGTTACCTCTGCACCCACCCGCGCCGCCTCCCGAGCAGCGTACACCCCTACCGAACCACCACCGATAACTAACAAACGCTTGGACATCGTTGATCCACCTCCAACGTTCTATGGATTTGGACTCGGAAAACGTCTGCGGAGATTCCGCGCTTCGCGGCTAAACAAACGGAAAATTTCCTCAAAAAATCCTCTCAAATCACTTGACAAAGCCACACTCAAGTGGTATAATCATACACGGAAAAACAGCCGATAATGAATACGAAAGACGAAGGCACTCATTAAACGGAGGACAGATATGGGAAAGACAGTAGGGATAGACCTGGGAACTACCAACTCGGTCGTGGCGGTCATGGAAGGCGGCGAACCGGTCGTCATCCCGAACGCCGAAGGTAGCCGACTGACGCCGTCGGTGGTGGCGTTCACCAAGACCGGTGAGCGATTGGTTGGCGCAGCCGCCAAACGGCAGGCGATTATCAACCCCGACCGCACCATTGTGTCCATCAAGCGCAAGATGGGTACACGCGAGCGCATCCGCATCGACGACAAGGAGTACACGCCCGAAGAGATTTCGGCGATGATCCTGCAGAAGCTGAAGGCGGATGCGGAGGCGTACCTGGGCGAGAAGGTGGATGCTGCGGTCATCACCGTGCCGGCGTACTTCAACGACGCCCAGCGCACGGCGACCAAGAACGCGGGTGAAATCGCCGGGCTGAAGGTGCTGCGCATCATCAACGAGCCGACCGCCGCTGCGTTGGCATACGGACTGGACAAGAAGTCCAACGAGACCATCTTGGTCTTTGACTTGGGTGGCGGTACCTTCGATGTGTCCATCTTGGAAGTCGGCGATGGCGTGTTCGAGGTGAAAGCCACCTCGGGCGATACGCACTTGGGTGGCGATGACTTCGACATGCGCATCGTCAACTGGGTGGCGGATGAGTTCAAGAAAGAGACGGGTATCGACCTGCGCAAGGACCCGCAGGCGATGCAGCGGTTGCGCGAAGCGGCGGAGAAGGCGAAGATCGAGCTCTCCAGCATGGTGGAGACCGAGATTAACCTGCCCTTCATCACCGCCGACGCCGAGGGTCCGAAGCACCTGCTCTACAAGATTACCCGTGCCAAGTTCGAGGAGCTCACCGCCGACCTGGTGGAGCGGCTGAAGGGTCCGTTCTATCAGGCGTTGTCGGACGCCAAGCTGGACGTGAAGGACATCGACGAGGTGATTCTCGTCGGTGGCGCGACGCGCATGCCCTGCGTGCAGGAGCTGGTGCGCAAGCTGTCGGGCAAGGAGCCGAACAAGGGCGTGAACCCCGACGAGGTCGTCGCCATCGGTGCGGCGATTCAGGCGGGCGTGCTCGGCGGTGAAGTCAAAGATGTGGTGTTGCTGGATGTGACGCCGCTGTCGCTGGGTATCGAGACGCTGGGCGGCGTGTTCACCAAGCTCATCGAGCGCAACACCACCATCCCGACGCGCAAGAGCGAAATCTTCACCACCGCTGCCGACGGGCAGACGGAGGTGGAAATCCACGTGCTGCAGGGCGAGCGCGAGATGGCGCGCGACAACAAGACGCTGGGGCGGTTCCATTTGACCGGTATACCGCCTGCGCCGCGCGGAGTGCCCAAGATTGAGGTGACCTTCGACATCGACGCGAACGGCATCCTGCACGTGTCGGCGAAGGACCTGGGCACCGGCAGACAGCAGGCGATTACCATCACCGGCTCCAGCAACCTGACGCGCGAGGAGATTGACCGCATGGTCAAAGAGGCGCAGGCGCACGCGGAAGAAGACCGCCGTCGCCGCGAGGAAGCCGAAGTGCGCAACCAGGCGGACTCGCTAGCGTATCAGACCGAGCGCATGTTGCGCGACCTGGGCGACCGCGTGCCGTCGGACGAGAAACTGCGCATCGAGCAGGCAATCTCCGACCTGCGCGACGCGATTAACAAGAACGACATCAGCCTCATCCGGCAGCGGATGGAAGCCTTGCAGCAGCAGTCCTACCAGCTGTCGCAGAGGTTGTATGAACAGGCGTCGCAGACCTACGCCGGAACGGGCGCGCAGACCGGTAGCAGCAGCTCTGGCTCATCCGGCGACGGCGAGGTGATTGATGCCGAGTTCAAGTCCGAGTAATCGGCTGTGACTGCCCGCGGCATCCCCGCGGGCAGACCAGATAGCACCAAAAACCACTTCAACGGAGAAGGAGGTGACCGACGATGGCATTGGTGCGATGGGAGGATCCAGCGGACATGCTGACTCGCTTCGAGCGTGAGATGAACCAGTTGATGAACCAGTTCTTCGGCAATGCGGTGGCGCGCCGCACCGAGCCGACGCTGCCTCGTGTGTGGGCGCCAGCGGTGGACGTGCGCGAGGACGACAACGAAATCACGATTAACATGGAGCTGCCCGGCGTGAAGCCCGAAGAGGTGGAGATCGAGTTGACGGGCGACACGCTGTGCGTGAAAGGCGAGCGAAAGTTCCAGGATGAGGAGCGCCGCAAGGACTACGTGCGCATCGAGCGCGCGTATGGCACGTTCCAGCGCTCGTTCACACTTGGCACGCCGATTGACGCCGAGAAGGTGACGGCGCATTACAAGGACGGCGTGTTGACCATCACTCTGCCCAAAGCGGAGCAGGTGCGTCCGAAGAAGGTACAGGTGAAGGCGGGATAATTTTCCCACCTTCGCCTGTGTAACGGGAGGGGCAGGGCGCAGGCAGGCTGCCCTGCCCCTTTTTCAAGCAATACCGGCAATACTTTTGGTAAGAAGGTGGCGAGGCAACGATGGACTTCAAATACAAGGACTACTACGCGATACTTGGTGTGCCGCGCAACGCCACCGAAAAGGAGATCAAACAGGCGTATCGCCGACTGGCGCGCAAATACCACCCGGATGTCAACCCGGGTGACAAGAGCGCGGAGGAAAAGTTCAAGGAGATTAGCGAGGCATACGAGGTGCTCTCCGACCCGGAGAAGCGCGCCAAGTACGACCAGTACGGCGAGATGTGGAAATACTACAGCGAGCAGCAGCAACAGCAGCCTGGTGGATTCTCCGGCGGTGGCGGGTGGCAGGATTTGCGCGACTTCGGCTTCGGCGGGTTGGGTGACCTGTTCGCCACGCTGTTTGGCGATGCGTTCGGGCGCAGCCGCACCGCCGAGGCAGATTTCGACACAGTATTCGGTGCCTCGCTGGATGTGGAGTATCCGATAGAGGTCTCGCTGGAAGAGGCGTATACCGGAGCAACCAAAACGCTGTCCGTGACCCTGCAAGACACCTGTCCACAGTGCGGCGGTACGGGAGCAGCACGCACACGCAGCGGCTACTTCACCATGGGACAGGTCTGCTCCAACTGTCACGGAAGAGGAACAGTACCTCGTAGCAAGAGGCTGGAGGTGCGCATCCCTGCGGGGGTGCAGGACGGTTCGAAAATCCGCCTCGCGGGCGAAGGGCTGACCGGACGCGGTGGACAACGCGGCGACCTGTACCTGATTATCAGGATGCGCCCGCATCCCACCTTCGAGCGTAAAGGCGACGATGTGTACGTGGACGTGGACATACCTTACACCACCGCCGCGCTCGGAGGCGAGGTGCGCGTGCCCACTCTCAAGGGCAGTGTGACGATGAAAGTGCCCGCCGGCACGCAAAGCGGGCAGGTGTTTCGGCTCGCCGGTCAGGGAATGCCTCGCTTGAAAGGCGGCGGCTATGGCGACCTGTATGCGCGGGCACGTATCACCGTGCCTCGCAGGTTGACCACCCGCGAGCGCGAGCTGCTACAGCAGCTGGCGCAACTGCACGGCACGGCAACAACGACTCGTGTGTAATGGTATCAAGGGGGGGATGTCGTATGGCAGACAGCATTCGCGACAAGCACGAACCGGTTTATCTGATTAGCGTGGCGGCGAGGTTGTGTGATATGCATCCGCAGACGCTGCGCATGTACGAGCGCATGGGCTTGATACGTCCCAAGCGTGTGAACCAGAAAAACCGCCTGTACTCGCAGGCGGACATCGAACGTCTGCGCCAGATTCAGCGCCTCACGCGCGACCTGGGGGTGAACCTTGCCGGGGTGGAGATTATTCTCGAACTGCTGGACAAGGTAGAGCGACTTCAGCAGGAGCTGGAAACGCTTCATGCCCAAATGGAACAGATGGTGCAGGAGCGCGTCGAGCAGATACTTTCCGAGCGACAGACTCTGCCGGCCCGTGTGGTGCGCGAGCTGTAAGCCTTCATCCCCCCATTGACGTCTTGCCTGTATCACGCAGGGCATCCCACGTTGCTCCCTCGCGGTTCTGCACCAGCCTGTTTACAACCGTCGCAAGTACTGCTACACTGTGAGCGGTAAACGGTAGAGGGAGGCGATTCATGCGAGTCTTCTGTGAAACTTTGGGTGTGGACATCGATCTGGCAGAACGTCCCCAGCGTATCGTCTGTCTGGCATCGTCCCTGACCGAGACCATTTTCGAGATGGGCTGCGGACATCGGGTGGCTGCCATCTCCGCATACTGTTCCCGCTATATTCCAGCCAACAATCTGCCCGTAGCAGGGGACTACCTGCGCGCGGATGAAGCAATGTTCCAGCAGATAAACCCCGACCTGATACTGCTCACCACCGGTATCCAGCGCACGCTGGGTATCCGGCTGGCACAGGCGGGCTATCCGGTATACGCCCTGCCGCTGCCAAGCAGTATCAGTGGAGTGATGGAGAACCTGAACCTGTTGGGCGGGCTGTTGAACGAAGTGGAGTCTGCCCGCCGTTTGCGCCAGCGTTGGGAACAGCAGTTTCAGACGCTCTACCTGTCTGCCCCGCTGCGCCGACCGCGCGTGTACATCGAGCTGTGGTTTGGCAAGCACATGCGTACGGTGGGCGCGCTCAGCTTCATCCACGATTTGGTGGAAGCCGCCGGAGGGGACAATATCTTCGGGCGAGACCGCCGCGCCTACTTTACACCGGACCTGGCGCAGGTAGAGATGGCGAGACCCGATGTACTGCTTTTCCACACGGAACCCGAGTATCCGGTGGACATCGCCGCTCTGATTGAGGAACGCGGCTGGCATCGGTGGAACCCTGCGCCCTACGTGGTGGCAGGCTCGGTGCAAAAAGGCCAAAACATCATCCACGAAGGACCGTCGATGATGGAGACGGCAACGTGGTTACAGGGACACTTCCACTTCTGGGCGAGGCACTACCGATAGGCGCAGGAGATTAACTCTGTTCCACTTCGGAGCGCGTGGGCTTGTTCAACGGCTCGACCACCACACCGTCGGGGCGCACCTCTGCCACACGCACAGGGGTGTTTGCGGGTAAGAACTCCTGCTCGGTCAACACATGCAGGCTCACATCGCCAATCCGCGCGGTGCCCCCCGGCGTCAGGTCTGTGAGCGTAACGCCTTCTGCGCCCAGCAGCTTGCGCTGAGCCTCCCAGCTGACAGGCATGGACATCTGCATCCGCTGTTGCATCTCGCGCCATAGATGGCTCTTGGGCAGATAGACGAAGAAGACCACCATGCTCATCAGGGTCAGTATCGAGGAAACGAGCAGAGCAAACAGGGGGTGCGACTGTATCATAATCGCCTCGCGCATGCCCGCGAAGATGCACAGGAAGCCGAGCAACGCAAAGATTCCCCGTCCGGGCAGGACGTGTGTCTCCACAATGACCAGTGCCGCGCCCAGCGCGAACACCACCATACCCCACCAGTGCGAGCCGCTCCAGAGGTGAGCCACAAACACCATCCCCAGAAACAGCATGCCCACCGTGCCCACCCACGACCACACCGGCCGGGTCAAAAACTCTGTCACCAGAAACGCCAGCCCGATAAAGGTGAGCAGCACGGTAGCATAAGGTGTTTGCAACCACTGGATCACGCTTTCAATACTCACCGTCATCACCCCTGTGCCGGGCGACCGTACGCCGCGCGCTCAGGTTCCACGATGTAACGCGACAGCGTGATGGTTAACTGATACGTGACCACCTGCAGGAACAGGATGATGCCGTAACAGACCTGCGACACCAGACGGTTCCACTGGCGGCGCAACCGCTGCGCAAAGGGTATCTTCTGTTCGGCAACGATTTCGGCGAGCATCGGCTGGAACTCACGCCACAAGTCGATTTTCGGATCTGGCGCTTCCAGCTGTCGGCAGAACTCCACAAACCGGCGCAGCTCCTGATACTCCCGGAAGCAAGCCTCACAAGTGTGCAGATGATGCTGTAGCTGCTCGTGCTCCTGCGGGCTCAGCTGTTCGTCAATCAGCGCGCTCAGTCGTTCCTGTACTTCTTCGCAACGCATGGTTACTCACCTACCCCCTGATAGTACACCCGATAATAAGGCTCAAAAAGACGCTTAAAAGCCAAACGCGCACGGTGCAGGCGCGATTTCACATTGGCGATAGTCAATCCGGTAATGTGGCTAATCTCTTCGTACGTCAACTGCTCGAAGTCACGCAGCACCAGCATGGTTCGGTAATCTTCCGGCAGGCGAGCCAGCACCTCTCGCACTTTACGCTGAAGTTCCTCGCGCTCTACGTGTGCCTGCAGGTCCTCATCGGAAACCAGCTCATAGCTGCCGTTCTCTCGCTCCGCCATCTCTTCCAGTGAATCGGTTTTCTCTCGCTTCATGTCACGCAGGCGGTTACAGCACAGGTTGTGCGCGATACGCAACAGCCATGCGCGAAAGCTGCTGTCTCCACGGAAGGAGCGGATGTTCTTGAACGCGCGGATAAACACCTCTTGCGTCAGGTCGTGTGCCTCTTCACCGGGCACCATCCGGTACACCACGCTGTATACCAGTCGCACATACTTGTGATACAGCTTCTCGAAGGCTACGGCATCCCCGTCGCCGCAGCGACGAACCAGTAAAAGGTCCTCGTCCAGCGGTGCTACCATGTTCAATGCCAGTTCCTGTGTTGCCTCCGAGGACGTGCCAATCGCCAGAACCATTTTTCACCCTTCCTCACGAACTGTCAGGGAAGGCGCAGGCGCGCCTTCCCGACTTTTACCGTCCGGGCGCTGGCGGCGGACCCGGTGGCGGTCCTCCCATCATCTGCTGGAACATCTGCATTCCCTGCTGCATCAGCATCTGTCGCTCTTCGGGCGACATGTTCATGAACCACCGCATCCCTTCTTGCATCATCTGCATCCGCACCGACGGGTCCATGTTCATGAACATCTGCACGCCCATGCGGATCGCCCGTTGCCGCTCCTCCGGAGACATCTGCATAAATAGCTGCATCCGCTGTTGCTCCAGCGCCAGCAAATCTTCCGCACGCGCCTGTCCTTGTCGCTGCCCCGCACGCTGTTGCTGGGCTAACATCGGCTGCTGGTAGAACACCACATACACCGGTCGCGTCTTGAACGCCGGAACCATCTGACCCAGCTGCTGCTCAAAATCCGGCGAGACAGTCACGTTGCGCACGAACGAGGTAATGCGGTTGCTGCTGGCATCCGCGATAATCAACCCCTGCGCCTCCAGATTCACGAGGGTGCGTACCCAGTTGACCAGCGTCTCGGAAGCCGGCAGCTCCATGTCTGCACGCAGGTACACCTTGCGCCATGCCGAACCAGGGATTTGCTTGACGACTGCGTCCAGGGCTGCCTGCGCGCTGTTGGCTTGAGCTGGGGGTGTCACACGCGCCTGCAACAGCGGGTCCACTACTACCTGCAGTTTGAACCGCTCCGCGATGCTCTCCAGCACCTGCCGCACGTTACTGCCAGCCTGCTGACCCGGCTGGCGAATTTGCTGCCGGAGCTGTTCCACAGGCGGCTGCAACTCCGCAGGTGGCGGAGGTGGCATGACAGGCTCCGAAGGCACATCCACCGGTGGCTCCGGCGGAGGTTGAGGCTCGCCGGGTTCCGGCTGTGCCCACAGTGGAACCACCGCGCAAACAGATAACGCTACGATAGCCGCAATTGTTCTCCAGCGCATTTGGAACGACCTCCTCGTTTCCTTCATTTCTTATTAGACACCAAATACGTTCAAAAAGTTGCGCTCCGTGAGGAATTGTGCCGATGGTGACCCCTTTCTTCACCCTTATTTTACCCTCTGTTCGCCCCAGAAGGTTTCACCACGACCCCGCCGAAGATTCCAACGACCAACCCGTGATATCCAGGAGTGTGAACATGCCCAGACCTATCACAATCGATGACCTGTTTCGGCTTCGGCTGGTCAGCGATGCGCAGATTTCGCCCGACGGCGAGCGCGTCGTATGCGTGGTGAAGAACGCTGACCGCGAGAAGAACAAATACTTCAGCCACCTGTATCTGTGCGACCTCCGCACGCGTGAGGTGCGCCAGTTCACCAGTGGCGAGCTCGCCGACAGCCAGCCGCGCTGGTCGCCGGATGGCAAAACTATCGCCTTCGTCAGCAACCGCCAGAAGCCCAAGACACAGATATTCCTGATACCGGTGGACGGCGGTGAAGCGCGCGCGCTGACCTCACTGGAAGAGGGTAGCATCGGCGAGATTGTCTGGTCGCCAGACGGCACGAAGGTGGCATTCACCTTTCGCCTGACGCCCGAACCGTGGCGCGAGCAGGCGGCAAAAGAACGCAAGGAGAAGGGGTTCTCCACCCCGCCCCGCATCATCACACGCCCGTTCTACAGGCTGGACGGTGCAGGCTACTTTGACGGCGAGTACTATCAGGTTTGGGTCGCTGACGCGAAAACCGGCGAGGCAAAACGGCTGACCAGCGAGGTGACCTCCTGCGGTAGCCTGAGCTGGTCTCCCGACAGCAGGAAGATTGCCTTCGCGTGTAACCGCAGTGCAGACCCCGACCTGAACCCCAACCTGGTGGACATCTGGCTGGTTCCCGCTGACGGTGGCGACCTGCAGCGTGTGGACGCGCCGAAAGGACCAAAGGGCGATATCGCCTTCTCTCCTGACGGCACACGCATCGCCTACGTCGGTCATACAAAGGTGGAGGACATCTGGGGCGTCACCAATGACCACCTCTGGATTGCCGACCTGAGCAGCGGCACCGCACGAGACATCATGGAGGGCTTCGACCGCTCGCTGGGCAACTTTACTCTCAGCGACATGCGCGATGTGGGCGGGGGAAGCCGTCCCGTTCGGACGCCTGACGGCAAGCAACTGCTGTTCCTCGCCAGCGACAGAGGCAGCACGGTGCTCTACAGCATCTCCGCCGAGGGCGGAGAACCCGTTTTCTTGCGAGGGGAGCGTGCGGACATCACCGGTTTCTCCCTCAGCGCAGACGGCAGGCGCATCGCGTGGTGTGAGGGCACAGCCACCCAGCCCCATGAGGTGTTCGCCGGCACGCTGGGAGATGGGGCAATCCAGGGTGCGGAAGCGATAACCTGCTTCAATGCCGACTGGCTGGCGGAGGTGCAGATACAGACCCCTGAAGAGTTCACCTGCCGCTCGCCCGATGGCAATGAAGTGCACGGCTGGATACTGCATCCTCTTGATTTTGACCCCGCGCAGAAATATCCGCTCATACTGGAAATCCACGGTGGACCGCACGCGCAGTACGGCTGGGTTTTCTTCCACGAGTTCCGGCTGCTGGCGGCGCAGGGTTACGTGGTGCTATACACCAACCCGCGCGGCAGCAAAGGCTATGGAGAAGCGCATACCGCTGCCATCAAAGGCGCATGGGGCGGACCCGACTACACCGACCTGATGGCGGCGGTAGATGCCCTGCTGGCACGCGGCTACATTGACGAAACGCGCATGGGCGTGATGGGCGGTTCCTATGGCGGCTACATGACCAACTGGGTGGTGTCGCATACCGACCGTTTCCGCGCCGCCATCACCGACCGCAGCGTGGTGAACCTGCACAGCATGGCCGGAACCTGCGACTTTCCGCTATTACCCGGCGGCGACTACTTCCGCGGTAATGCATGGTCAGAACCTGAGCATCTGTGGGAGCACTCGCCGCTGAAGTACGCGGGCAACATCCATACACCTCTGCTGATTATCCACAGTGAAGGAGACCTGCGATGTCCCATCGAGCAGGCAGAACAGCTGTTCGCCGCGCTCAAAGTGCAGAAGAAGGAAGCGGTGCTGGTACGCTATCCGCTGGAGAGCAGTCACGGGCTGTCGCGCTCCGGTCCGCCCGATTTGCGCGTGCATCGGCTGCAACAGATTGTGGACTGGTGGAAGAAACATCTCAGTAGCGGATAGGCTACCGCGAAATGGAGGGCGAAGCTCCCACCGAGCCGTCAATCCCGTCCCCGTCCACGGGGAGATCGGGGGAGCGGCTCAACCGGAGGTTCGCCCTCTCTCAACAACAAGGAGACCATAATACCATGCCCGAGCAACCGAAAAAGAAACCGACCTTACTGCTCATGTTCGACCTGAACTGGTCGGTACATGATGTCCCTCACCCCTTCAAAGTCCCGAGCACGCCACAGGACTGGGCGTTTATAGACCCCAGAGAGTATCTGGACTGGAGCCGCATCCCTCCCTTCAACCAAGGGGCGAAGCCATCCGACGGGCGTTCCACCTCATCGCCCGGCAGTATGGCTGACCATTGCTATCGCGTTATAGCGATTTCTGCGACAGCATACACTGTATCCATGCAGCGCCGGCAGGACGGGCGGTGCGCCCGTCGAAACACCCTGTGGAAAGGAGGTAAAGTCCATGCGTATGCTGAGACTGACAGTGTATCTGCTTACGGTGCTTCTGCTGCTGAATATCACAGCACAAGCACAAAAAGGCGCCAAGCCCAAGGCGGACAACAACATCCCCAAGTATATCTGCTTGATGTGCAAAGTGGGGGCAGATAAAGCGGGCAAGTGTCCCATTTGCACCCTGCAGATGGCGAAAGCAGGCGTTTATGTCTGCACCGGATGCGGTGCAATGGCGGATAAGCCGGGTGACTGCCAGAACTGCAAGAGACCGATGGTCAAGCTTTCCAGTCTGGCAAAGAAATGCAAAGTATGCGGCTACTACAGCGATAAGAACAAGAAAGAGTGTCCCGTCTGTGAACACCACAAGAAAATGAAGAAAAAGTAACAGCCGGAGCCGCGGGAAGTGCTTCCCGCGGCTCCTGAGGGCTATTCCTGCTGTGCTTTCTCTCCTGGTGCCTGCACGATCACAGGACCCACTCCCTGATATTGCCGGTGCGTGCCGTCGCAGAAGGGAAACTTGCTGGACTTGAAGCACCGACATAATGCTACACGCTCGCCGGGTTCGAGTTCAACGGTGGTTCGCAGTCGTCCTTCCACTTCTTCTGTAGTATGCTTTGCCATCCGCCTTTCCTCCTGCACAGGATTTTCTACTTTTCTTCTGTGTTGTGGTAACGCTTACCTTCTGCACAGTGGTGCTCCCGGTGGTTGCGTAAAGGAGTACGGATGTGATATACTTATAAACAGTTGAAGGGTATGATGAGCAGGTAGGGCGGCATAAGGGGGTAGCAATCATCTCGAAAGAGAGTGGGCAGGCTCGCCCACTCTTTTTCTTACCCTGACGGAAGATAATTGGATAGAGGGCAGCCATGAACAGCGAGTTCATTGAAATACTGCGTGCGCTCGAACGGGAGCGGGACATTCCGCTGGCGGTGCTATGGGAGGCGCTGGAAACCGCTTTGACCAACGCCTACAAGAAGCATTGCGGAGCGGTCGGTGATGTGCGACTACGCCTCGATTCCAGCAAGGCGGGCGTGCGATTGTTCTGTGAGCGCACAGTGGTGGAAGAGGTCGAAAATCCGCATACCCAGATTTCTCTGGAAGAGGCAAGGAAGTTCAAACCGGAGGCGGAGATAGGGGACACCGTGTCCGTACCGGTGGACCTTGACGACTTTGGGCGCATCGCTGCGCAGACCGCCAAGCAGGTGATTGTGCAGCGCATCCGCGAGGCGGAGCGGGAACAAATCTATCAGGAGTTCCAGGAGCGTGTCGGCGAGATACTTTCCGGCTTTGTACAGCGCAGAGAGGGTCCCAACGTCATCATCGATCTGGACAGGGTCGAGGCTATCCTGCCTCCAGAGGAGCAGGTTCCCAACGAGCCGTACCGTCCACATGACCGCCTGCGCGTGTACCTGCTGCGTGTGGAGCGCACCACCAAGGCGCCGCGAATCATCGTCTCGCGCAGTCATCCCAGCCTGATTCGCCGCCTGTTTGAGCTGGAGGTGCCCGAGGTGCGCGAGGGAAGCGTGGTCATTAAAGCGGTAGCGCGAGAGCCGGGCGCACGTTCCAAAATCGCCGTGTGGGCGAAGGAGCCGAACATCGACCCGGTAGGCAGTTGCGTGGGGCTTCGTGGAACGCGGGTGCAGGCGGTGGTGAATGAGCTGTACGACGAGAAGATAGACATTATCCGCTGGTATCCCGACCCGGCACAGTTTATTGCGGAGGCGTTGAGTCCCGCAAAGGTTTCGAAGGTGCAACTGAACGAGAGCGAAAAAAGCGCACTGGTCATCGTGCCTGACGACCAGCTCTCGCTGGCTATCGGCAAAGCGGGGCAAAACGTGCGGTTGGCAGCGCGATTGACCGGCTGGAAAATAGACATTCGAAGCGAATCTCAGATGGCTCAGGACGCACCGGCGACAGGTAAAGAGGAAAAGGAAAGCGCGTCTTGAGAGCAAAAACAGTTCTGGAGTCCGCGATGCCTGCACGCAAACATACACCGATACGGACGTGCGTGGCGTGTCGAACCGCCGCACCAAAGAGGGGTTTGATGCGCGTCGTGCGCACCCCAGAAGGCACGGTGGAAGTGGACCCAACCGGCAAGAAGGCGGGACGTGGGGCGTACGTCTGCCGGAGCGTATCCTGCGTGCAGAAAGCCTTGAAAGCGAACAAGCTGGAGCGTTCGCTCAAAGCGTCCCTGCCAGCGGACACGGCACAGGAGCTGCTGCGGCTGGCTGCGCAGGCGGAGGAAGAGGAGGTGACTCGCTCGTGAACCGGATTCGCGTTGGCGATTTAGCGAAAGACCTGCAGATGAGCGTTGCGGAACTGCTCAGCACGCTCACCGACTTGGGCGTGGAGGCAAAGAACGCCGACAGCTTGATCGACATCTCCACAGCGCAAGCGGTGCGCGCTGTGCTGGACAAAGGGCACCCGGAAGTCGAGTTGCCCCCCACCATGACCGTGCGCGAACTGGCTCAGGCGCTGGGGGTGCAGTCCACACAGGTACAGCAAAAACTGATGAAGGTCGGGGTGCTGGCGGGGCTGAATCAGCAGCTCTCCGCCGACCAGATCGAGCGAGTCGCCTATGAACTGGGCTACAGCGTCCGCTGGACAGAGGCAAAAGAGCCGGAAGTACCCGAAAGCGCACGCCCTCGTACCGCCTCAGCAGGTGGTCCGCAACCCCGCCCGCCGGTAGTGACCATTTTGGGGCACGTCGACCACGGAAAAACCACCCTGCTGGACGCCATCCGGCGCACCAACGTCGCGGAAGGCGAATACGGTGGCATCACCCAACACATCGGCGCGTATCAGGTGGAGGTGGAACACGCCGGCGAGAAGGCGAAAATCACCTTTCTGGATACTCCCGGGCATGAAGCCTTTACCGCCATGCGTGCGCGAGGCGCACAGGTCACCGACATTGCGGTGCTGGTGGTTGCTGCCGACGATGGTGTGATGCCCCAGACCATAGAGGCACTGAACCACGCCAAAGCGGCGAACGTTCCCATTATCGTGGCCATCAACAAGATAGACAAACCCGAAGCCAATCCCGACCGCGTCAAGCAACAGCTGGCGGAGCTGGGCGTGGTTCCGGAAGAGTGGGGTGGTGATACCATCTTCGTGCCTGTGTCCGCAAAACAGCGCATTGGGCTGGGCGATTTGCTGGAAGCCATCCTCCTGGTTGCCGAGGTGCAGGAGCTGAAAGCCGACCCGAACGCTCCCGCCGAGGGGGTGGTCATCGAATCCAAACTGGATAAGGGTAGAGGCCCCGTTGCCACCATTATCGTTCAGCAGGGAACGTTCACGCAGGGCGACGCGGTGGTGGCGGGTGAGGCGTATGGAAAGATTAAGGCGTTGATCGATGACCGGGGCAACCGTGTGCCCAAAGCCACGCCCGCCATGCCGGTGGAGGTCATCGGCTTGTCCTCGGTTCCAAACGCAGGCGAGAAGATGGAAGTGGTGAAGGATGAACGCACCGCCCGACAGATTGCGATGGAGCGCGAACAACGCCACCGTCAGGAGAAGCTGGCCAGCCAGCGCGCTCGTGTCACCATGAAAGACCTCAGCAGGCTGATTAAGGAAGGCGAAATCAAGGAGCTGCTGGTGGTGCTGAAGGCGGATGTGCACGGTTCGGTGGAGGCGGTGCGCACATCGCTGGAGCGGCTGGAACATCCGGAGGTACGCCTGCGGGTGCTGCACGCGGCGGTGGGTAACATCACCGAGTCCGACATCATGCTGGCGTCGGCATCCAACGCGCTGGTTATCGGTTTCAACGTGCGCGTGGAGCCCGAGGCGCAACGGGTGGCGGAGCAGGAGCGCGTGGAAGTGCGTACCTACCGCATCATCTACGAACTGGTCGAAGACATTAAGGCGGCGATGCTGGGCATGTTGCAGCCGGTGATCGAAGAGTTCCCGCTGGGCAAAGCGGAGGTGCGCGCGGTATTCAACCTGCCACGCGGCACGGTCGCCGGGTGCTATGTCACCGAGGGCAAGATTGTGCGCAACACCGAGGCGCGCGTGTGGCGCAAGAAAGACCTGCTGCACACCGGAAAAATCGTCTCCCTGCGCCACCTCAAAGACGATGTGCGTGAGATCGCTCAGGGTTACGAGTGCGGTATCATGGTGGATGGCTTCTCGGACTTTGCGGAAGGCGACCTGATCGAGTGCTTTGAGAAACGGGAAGTGTCTCGCGCCGGCCATACCATTACCCAGCGAAGTGCAACGGCGGTCTCGTAGCGGATAGAGACGCCTGACCGATACTCGTGCAGCACGGCTCGCACCGTTCGACTCGGCGGGAGCTTTGCCATCCAGAAGACCGAAACCGGACAGGTATACAGGTGCCATGATGGTCGTGGGCGTGTTGACGGTGGAACTGCACCTTTGCGAAGCGACCTCTCTGAAAGAGAAACGGCATGTGGTGCGCAGTACGCTGGACACCCTGCGCAACAGGTTCAACCTCTCTGCTGCCGAGGTGGACCATCTGGACGAATGGCAGCAAGCAACACTCGGCTTCTCCTGCGTGGGCAATGACCGGCAACACGTCAACAGCGTGTTGAACAAGGCTCTGGACTTTCTATACGCCGACCCACGCATCGAAGTGGTCGAAGTCAATATGGAGTTGTGGTGAAATGAGTAGCAACAGAGTATCCAAGATAGAAAGCCTGCTGGTGACAGAAATCAGCGACATCGTGCGAAACGAGCTGAAAGACCCTCGTCTAGAGGGAGTTACCATCACACAAGCAAGGGTTTCACGTGACCTGAGCCATGCGAAGGTATACGTCAGCGCGCTGGGTGGTACCGAGGCACGCGACAAAGCTCTGGAAGTGCTGAGGAACCTTGCGGGACGTATTCGCGGCGAGTTCGGGCGTCGTGCGCACCTGCGCATCGTGCCGGAAATCCATTTCGAGCCGGATGAGGGCATCGAGGCGGGAATGCGCGTGCATGAGCTGCTGCGTCAACTAGAACAGGGATGATTCGTCGCCATCTGCAACAGGTTGCGCAGGTACTTCAGGAGGCGAAGAGCGTGGTTCTCGCCTGCCACCTCAATCCCGACGGCGACACGCTGGGCTGTGCGCTTGCGCTGCAATCCGTGCTGGAGGGGTTGGGCAAGCGGGTGGTTACGCTGAGCAGTGATGGCGTGCCGGAGATATACCGCTTCCTGCCCGGCTCCGAGAAGGTGCTCACCTCTACCGAGCAGAGAGGCTTCGATGTGGCGGTGGTCTGCGATACCGGCACACCGGAGCGTATCGGTAAAGCCAGGGATGCGGTGTTCTCGGCGCGGATTATCGTGGACATCGACCACCATGTCACCGAAGGCGCGTTCGGAGACATCCGCATCCAGCAGCCCAAAGCCGCCGCCACCGCCGAAATCGTCTACCGCCTGCTGAAGGTGATGGACGTGCCCATTACTCCCAATGTTGCCACCTGCCTGCTGACAGGTATCATCACCGATACCGGTCTTTACCGGTATATGAACGTCTCGCCATCCACCTTCCGCCTGAGCGCAACTCTGATGGAAGCGGGAGCGTCGCCTGCGCAGATTGCGGAAGAGGTTTTCGAGCGACGCTCTTTCCCCAGTGTGCGACTGCTGGGACGCGCTCTGGAACACATCCGGCAGGAGGAAGAAGGCAAGCTGGTGTGGTCTTACCTCAGCTACGAGGACTTCACCGAGCTGGAGGCTACCGATGAAGACACCGAAGGCATCATCACGCAGCTGCGAGCGGTACGCGACAGCGTGGTGCTTGCGTTATTGCGAGAGGTGAAACCCGGTCGGGTGCGCGTGAGCGTTCGCAGCCGCGACGAGCGCTTTGATATGGCCACGCTGGCGGAAAAGTTCGGGGGCGGCGGTCACCGACTGGCGGCAGGCTTCTGGGTAGATGGTGGTATCGACGAGGCAAAAGCGAAAGTGATTGGGGCGCTGCGGGAATGGATGCACTGCTCAACCTCTACAAGCCAGCGGGCATGACCTCACGCGAGGCGGTGGATGCCGTTCGCCGCATACTGCATGTGCGACGGGCGGGACACACCGGTACCCTCGACCCCGGCGCGGAGGGAGTGCTGCTCATCTGTCTGGGCAAAGCCACCCGGCTGAACGAGTTCCTGCAGTGGCTGCCCAAAACCTACCGCGCTACCATGGTGCTGGGTATACAGACCACCACGCAGGATGCGGAAGGCGAGGTGATTGCCAGCACGGATGCCAGCAGTGTGACCCGTGAGATGGTGGAGGCTACGCTACCTCGGTTCACGGGCGAGATAGAGCAAATACCTCCAATGCACTCCGCGGTACACCATGAGGGCAGACGCCTGTACGAGCTTGCGCGAGAGGGCAAAGTGGTTCCCCGAGAGGCTCGCAAGGTATCCATATATCGCCTGCAACTGCTGAACTTCGCACCGGGTGAGCATCCTGAGGCGGAGATAGAGGTGGAATGCTCCACCGGAACATACATCCGTACGCTGTGCGCCGACATCGGCGATGCGCTGGGTGTGGGCGGATATATGAAATCGCTGGTGCGAACGGCAATCGGCGCGTTCCGCGCGGAGGATGCGGTCACCCTGCAACAGCTGGAGGCGGAAGGCGTGACGAAATACCTCATCCCGATGGCGCAGGCAGTGGAAGGTATCCTTCCTGTCTGGAAACCACATCCCCGGGTGTTGCGCCTGTTCCGGCTGGGCAGGTTTGTCAAGCCGAAGCCTTTCCCGCCCGTGCCATTGCCGGCAGAGAAACCGCCCTACATTG